>JGI1221J13441_10000013_pt1 | contig 109922 bp, 100 predicted proteins | sample LakVidmifraction_4_FD_13441 | JGI IMG/M metagenome (IMG submission 13441) | reverse complement strand
CCAGGGACNGAGCCAGTCGCCCAGCGCCTCCAGCACGGCGGGCGCAGCCCCCACGAACCCCAGCCGCAAACCGGCCAGGCCAAAAAACTTGCCGACCGACCGCAGCACGATCAGGCCCGGCTGGTCGCTGTGGGCGGCCACGCTGCGGCCCTGCACGGTATCGCCAAAGGCCTCATCGACCACCAGCCAGCCACCGCGTGCGGCCAGCAGCGTCGACCAGCGCAATACATCCTCCGGTGCCACCATGGCACCGGTCGGGTTGTTGGGATTGCACAGGACCAGCACCTCGCAGCGCGACTCACGGACCGCCTCATCCAGATCGTCATAGGGCACCTCCCGCACGGCATGCCCTGCACGCCGCCAGCAGTGGGCGTGTTCGGCATAGATGGGGGCCGCGACCACCACCTGTGCCGGTCGGCCTTGCTGTTGCAGGCGCAGTTGCGGCAATGCCTGTATCGCCGCTTGCGTGCCCGCCACGGCCAGCAGACGGGGCGCCCCGTAATACGCGCAGGCGGCCTGTTCCAGCGCGTGCGAAGGTTCGGGCAGGCGATGCCATGCATCGGGCGCAGGTGCCGGGGCCGGGTAAGGACGCGGATTGATGCCGGTGGAGAGGTCCAGCCAGTCAATGCGCGGACGGCCATAATGGCGTGCCGCGTCGTTGAGATTGCCGCCGTGTTCAAGCATGGTGCGCTCCCGTTCCGGTAGCCAAACTCAGCAGCGCCAGCGCACAGACAACGGCGAACCACAGCGCCGTGCTCATCGCCACCAGACGCCAGGCGCGCACGATGTCCGGCCCTTGCGGCGGCAGGCCGCGCCCCAGCGGCGGGCGCTCTTCGACTTCACCGTCGTAGATGGCAGGTCCGCCCAGGGCCAGGCCCAGCGCACCGGCACCGGCAGCCATCACGGGGCCGGCATTGGGGCTGCTCCATGCGGGTGCCTGCGCTTTCCAGCAATCCAAGGCCTGACGACGTTGCCCCAGCCACGCGTAGGAGAACGCGGTCAGGCGTGCAGGCAGCCAGTTGAGGACATCATCGATGCGGGCGGCAGACCAGCCGAAAAACAGGAAACGCGCATTGCGATAGCCCCACATGGCGTCCAGCGTATTGGCCAGCCGGAACAGCAACGCCCCCGGACCCCCCGCCACCAGAAACCAGAACAAGGTGCCGAAGACGGCATCGTTGCCATTCTCCAGCAGGGATTCAACGCCCGCCTTGGCCAGCTCGCCCTCACCGGACTCACGCGTATCCCGGCTGACGATGTACGAGGTCAGCCGCCGTGCCAGAGGCAGATCGCCTTGCGCCAGCGCCTGGGCAATCGGCAGCGTATGTTCACGCAGGCTGCGCAGGCCTATGCAGAAATACAGCAGCGCCGCATGCGCCAGCGCGGCCAGCCATCCCGGCAATACGGCAATGATCCAGGCGCAAGCCAGCACCGGCGGCAACACCGCCAGGCACCAGGCCAGCACGCCGCGCAGACGCAGCGCGGGAGCGTGATTGAGCCTGCCCTCGATGCGCTTGGCCAGGTTGCCGAAGCCGACCAGCGGATGCCAGCGCCGCGCCTCGCCCAGCAGCAGGTCCAGCGCGATGCCCAGCGCCATCAGTGCGGCCAGCGCGGGCCACGACAGCCCGCTCAGCATGGGTGGTCCTTGAAGGTCAGCGGCAGGCCGGCCGCCACCCATTGCACGCGTTCGCAAAGCGCGGCCACAGCCTGGTTCAAGCGGCCCGCCTCGTCAACAAACCAGCGCGAGATCGCCCCCTGCGGCACGATGCCCATACCCACTTCATTGGAGACCAGGATCACGGTGCCCTGCACTTCCTGCAAGGCGCGCAGGAAATCCACGCGCTGCTGCGTGAAGGCCAGCGGCGGCGTGATCGGCCCTACCTCCGGATAGTCCACGCCCTCGGCGAAGAGCAGGTTGGCCAGCCAGACGGTGAGGCAGTCGACCAGCACCACGGACTCGGGCCGGCTCAGGCTGCGCAGCGCCTGACCCAATGCCAGCGGTTCTTCCACGGTGCTCCAGTGGCCGCCCAGCGCGCGGCGGCGCTGCTGGTGATGGGCGATGCGTTCCTGCATCTCGGCATCGTCGCGGCTGGCGGCGCGATTGGCGGTGGCCAGATAGACGATCTCCTGCGGACCGGACTGCGCCGCTGCCAGGGCCAGGCGCTCCGCGTGGGCACTCTTGCCGCTGCGGGCGCCGCCGAAGATGAGGCTGCGATGCCGGGTAGAGCTTGGGGTCGTCATGCTTTCGGTTCTCCTTGCACGGGCCAGCGGTCTTCGAAGACCAGGTCCTGCAAACGTTGGCGAGTGGCCCATTGCTCCTGCTCCAGCATGGGCTTGTCATAGAATGCGGGCACGTGGCCCAGGCACAGCACCGCTACCGGTTCGGCACCCTCAGGCAGATGCAGCAATTGCGCCAGTGCCGCCGGTTCAAACAGCGATACCCAGCCCATCCCCAGCCCTTCCGCACGGGCGGCCAGCCACATGTTCTGCAGCGCGCAGGACAGCGAGGCCAGGTCCATCTGCGGCAAGGTGCGGCGACCGAAGATATGGGTCTCGCGCTGATCCATCAGAGCGGCCACCAGTACCTCGCCACACTCGCGAATGCCTTCTACCTTCAGGCGCATGAATTCGTCTTCGCGCTGATCCAGTGCGCGGGCAGTGGCGATGCGTTCCTGCTCCACCAGGGCATGGATCTGCTGGCGCAGCGCCTGGCTGCGGATGCGAATGAAACGCCACGGCTGCATGAAGCCCACACTGGGACCGTGATGGGCCGCCTGCAGCAGGCGTTCCAGCAGTTCAGGCGCGACCGCATCGGGCAGGAAATGGCGCATGTCGCGCCGCTCGCGAATGACGCGGTAGACCGCATCGATCTGCGCCTGCGGATAGCGGTGAGAGACGCCCTCGCTCATGAGGCCGCCCCTCCCAGCAGCGCTGCCACCGTACGCGGTGCTGAGCGGAAATAGGCGTGCAAATAGCTGGCCGTGACCTTGCCACGGCGATAGACGACCTCCCCTTCGGACGAATCGAAGAGACGCTCGCCGCGCGCAATGAACTCCGCTCCGACCACCGCACGCGAATAGTGGAAGGTGTGGCAGCGCAGATGCTCGCCGACTGCGCCGGGCAGGTTAAGCTGCAAGGTCTGGTAACCCAGTCCCTGCAGGCGCGGCTGCACCGTGGCCTGGCCGGGCAGGATGCCGCACAGCTGGCCGCTGCTGCCGTCACCGGCAATCACTGTCTCCAGCAGGAACAGCATGCCGCCGCATTCCGCATAGAGCGGCTTGCCGGCCCCGGCATGGGCGCGCAGGCTGGATTGGGTGCGTTGCGCGGCCTGCAAGGCTGGCAGGTGCAGTTCCGGATAACCGCCCGGCAGCCAGACCGCGTCGCACTCCGGGACCGCTTCATCGGCCAGCGGCGAGAAGAAGTTCACGCTGGCCCCCATCAGCGCCAGCAGATCGAGGTTGGCGGGGTAGATGAAGGAAAACGCCAGATCGCGCGCCACGGCGATGGTCTTGCCCTCCAGCAGGCGCGGGAATGCGCGTTCCGGCGGGGGCGTACCGAAGTCCACTTCCGGAGGCAGATTGGCCAGTGAAGTAGCGGACATTCTTTCGGCCACGGCATCCAGGCGCGCATCCAGATCGGCGATCTCGGGCGCAGCCACCAGGCCCAGGTGGCGCTCCGGCAAGGCGAATTGCATGTCGCGCTGCAAGCCGGTCAGCAGCGGCACTGAAGGCCGTGCATTCTGCAAGCCCTGGCGCAGCATCTGCGCATGGCGCGGACTGGCCACGCCATTGGCCAGCACCCCGGCGAACTTCAGCTCGGGACGATAGGCCAGCAAGCCTTGCGCCAGCGCGCCGATGGTCTGGCCCATGCCGCGCGCATTGATGACGGCCACGATGGGAATGCCCAGCAACTGCGCCAGGTCGGCACTGCTGGGCTCGCCATCGAAGAGGCCCATCACGCCTTCCACCAGCAGCACATCGGATTCGGCGGCGGCCAGTGCCACTTGGCGGCGGCAGTGATCCTCCCCGCCCAGCCACAGGTCGAGGTTGGCGACCGGCTGGCCGCTGGCCTGCTGCAGCACCATCGGATCGAGGAAATCCGGGCCGGTCTTGAACACCCGCACCCGCTTGCCCTGGTGGCGATACAAGCGTGCCAGGGCGGCGGTGATGGTGGTCTTGCCGTGGCCCGAGGCCGGGGCCGAGATGAACAGGGCCGGGCAACGATATTGAGGGGCAGACATCAGAACTCCACGCCTTTCTGCGCCTTCACGCCCTGCTCCTTGTAGGGATGTTTCAGCGGGCGCATCTCGCTGACCAGGTCGGCCTGTTCAATCAGGGCCTCCGGCGCATGGCGGCCGGTGACGACGATGTGCAGCATCTCGCGGCGCGCCGCGAAGACACGCAGCACCTCCTCCAGATCGAGGTACTGGTATTTCAGGACGATGTTGAGTTCATCCAGGATCACCATGTCGTAACTCGGATCCTCGATCATGCGCACGGCCTCGGCCCAGCCGTGTGCGGCGGTGCGCATGTCGGCGTCGCGGTCCTGGGTATCCCAGGTGTAGCCTGCGCCGACGACATGGAAGTCACAGTTGGCGTGCCCGCCGAGAAAGTCGCGCTCGGCGCTGTAGAGCGCGCCCTTGATGAACTGCACCACGCCCAGCTTCATGCCGTGGCCGAGGATGCGCATGCCCATGCCGAAGGCGGCGCTGGACTTGCCCTTGCCGGTACCGGTGTTGACGATCAGGAGACCCTTTTCCTTCTGGGCGGCGGCCTTCTTTTTTTCGAAGCCCTCCTTGTGACGCTGGGTCATGCGCTTGTGCGATTCGGGATCGGTTTTCATGGTGAGGTTCTTTCCTGGTGCTGCAACAAAATCAAATCCATTCGGTGCCGGTCAAGGACGACAGCAACTGCGCCACCCGCGCACGACTGGGGTGGTAGCCGATGAAGACCAGCTCGGAGCCCCCTGCGCTCTTGCCACCCTGCGCACTGGCCACGACGGCGCGCGCGCGCACGGCTTGCAGCAATTGCGTGCTGCCCTCGCCGGTGGCGATGAAACCCTTGGTGCGCAGGATGGGCTGGTCCAGCGCCACGGCCACCACGGCACGGCGCAGGGACTCCGGCTCCTGCGCTGCCTGGCTGCGCAGCGTGAAGGATTGCCAACCGGGATCCTGCTCGTGGAAATGCTTGTGGGTGGACAAGCCATGGCTGTGCGCACCCAGCCCCGAGTGCGCGTGGCCATTGAAGCGCCACTGGTCCGCTGCCACGGTGGCGCGTTCGCCCGGCATGCCCACCGGCGTGTAATGGTGATGCACGGTGCTGCCTGCCTGGTGCAGGCGCAGGCCGAGTGCGAGACGGATGTCCAGCCTCGCTCCATAGGCCAGCTCCAGGAAACGCACGTTCGGTGCCAATGCGCGCACGGTCTCTTCGGCCTGCAGCAGCGGTGCTTCTTCCATGCCATCGATCTTGTTCAGCACCACCACGTCGGCGCATTCCAGCTGCTGGCGGAACAGCTGCGCCGTCGCATCGCGCACGGCGTCACCGCTGGCAAAGGCTTCTTCCAGCAGCAGCGGCGTGTCGACCACGGCCAGCGTGGCATCGAGCACGAAGTGCGGGGCCAGTTCCGGCGATTGCAGCACTTCCATGACGGCACTGGGCAGGGCCAGGCCGGACGTCTCGATGAGCACGTGATCGATCTGCGCCCGCCGTGCGGCCAGGGCCAGCATGGCGGGGACGAAATGTTCATCGTCGCCATAGGCAATGAGGCCGTGGGCAAAATCCTGGATCTGTACATGACCCTGCGCATCCCCTTCGGCACGCAGCAGGTCGCCATCGATGGCGACTTCGCCGAATTCATTGATGAGCAAGGCCAGGCGGCGCGACTGGCGACGCTGGACCAGACCGCGCAGCAAGGTCGTCTTGCCGGCACCGAGGAAACCCGTCACCACCGTGACCGGTATCGGCGGCAATGGCGGCGGCAAGGTACAGACGACGCTGGCCATCTTCAGCCCCCGGCCAATGCTGCCAGTTGCGCCTGCAGGGCCGGCACATCATGGGCCACCTGCGGATAAGCCAGCACTGGCCGGCGCACCGTCAACAACGGGATGCCCAAGGCGCGCGCCGCCTCCACCTTCGCCCGATAGCCACCGGCCTCTCCCGAATCCTTGGTGACCACGCAGTCGATGCCCCAATCCCGCCAAAGCGCTTCATTGAAGGCCTGCGAGAACGGTCCCTGCATGGCGCACAGGTGGGCGCGCGGCAAGCCCAGTTCCAGCGCGCGCCTGATGAAGTCCGGATCGGCGGTGACGCGGGCGAACCATTGCTTGTCGGCCGCACCGGGCGCCTGCAGGAAGCTGCCCAGGTCCTTGGAGCCGGTGGCCAGGAAGATGCGGCGGCCCATGGCGATGGAGCGGGTGGCGGCTTCTTCCATGTCGGCGCAGGCGTGCGGATCATCGGCGACCAGGTCGCTAGCACGTTCGTAGCGCAGATACGGTATCGCCAACTCCTTGGCCAGTGTCATGAGTTGCTGCGACATCTGCACCGCAAACGGATGCGTGGCATCCACCAGCACGCGCGCCTGGCTCTCGCGCAAGGCCTGGCGGCGCGCTTCCACACCCTGGCGGCCGGACCAGACGTGGGCCCCCGGACAATCCTGGCTGGCCAGTTCGCCGCCATAAGCGGTCGCCGTGGAGATCACCACCCGCTCGCCCTGCCCGGCCAGCTCGCGTGCCACCAGATTGCCATCGCTGGTACCGGCAAAGACCCACACCGCCTGCGGCGGCAGTTGCGCGACTTCAGCGGCCTGCGATTCTTCGCTCCAGTCGTTGTAGCCGCGCGGGGTAAAGATCCAGTCGCGCTTGCGCTGGGTAAAGCGGTTGCCGATGACGATCGAGGTCAGCATGTCGAACTGCAGGCCCGGCAATTCGTCCAGGCGATGAATGGACACCTGCTGGCCCGGCCGATAGGCGTTGCGCACCACGCCGCACAGGGTGTGCGGGGCCTTGTGTTGCAGCATCAGCTGCAGGATGCGATAGACGCCCTCCTGCCGCCCGGCACTCTGCACGTTGTAGAGCACGCAGGCCAGGTCGGCCTGGGCGATGTGGCTGGCGCGCTGCTCGATCCATGACCACGGGCACAGCAGGTTCGACAGCGACAGCGTGGCGAAGTCATGCGACAGTGGCGACCCCAGCAGCGAAGCGCAGGCATTGGCCGAGGTCACGCCGGGAATGACGTTGACCTCGTAGGTATCGTCCTCGCGCATGTCGTCGAAGGCCAGCGCGGCCATGGCGTAGATGCCGATGTCACCACTGGAGATGAGCGCCACGCGGCGTCCGGCGCGGGCCTGCTCGATGGCCAGCAAGGCGCGCTCGCGCTCTTGCGTGAGGGGCGGCGTGTGGATTTCCTTGCCCTCGATGTGCGGTGCGATCCAACGCAGGTACAACTCGTAGGCGACGATGACCTCGCTGTCGCGCAAGGCCTCGATGGCGCGCGGGATGATCATTTCTTCGAAACCGGGGCCTACGGAGACCAGGTTCAATACGCCTTTTTTCTTGACGGCTTCCATCTGCATACTTTCCATGTTTTACAGTTTGTCTTTGAATGTCCGCCAAGCATCGGCGTCAGCCACCACGGCCACGGTCACCCCGTCCAGCGCGGTCTTGCCCAGCAACAGACGGCCACGCGGGCTGGCGATCAAGGCCGCCGGTTCGCAGACGCCGTCCACGCCGACATTCTGGCGCACCCACTCCGAGGGCTTGCCGACCCAGGCACGCTGGGCGATCTGCTCGCGTGCAATCACACGCAGCGGCAAGTCATGGGTGGCGCAAAAGGCCAGCAGGCCGGGCTCTTGCGCCTTGATGTCGATGGTGGCCACTTCGCGCACCTGGGCCATTGACGCGCCGGGGCACAAATCCAGCGCCTGCGACACGGCAAGGGAAATCTGCTCTGCCGAGGCCAGCTTGCGGCAACCGATGCCCAGTACCAGCGGCTTGACCGCCTCAGTGGCGGTCGTCACCACCGGCTGCGCCCCCGTCAGTTGCGCTACGCGGTAGGCCAGTCCGTTGGCCCCGCCTTCATGTCCGGCCAGCAAGGCGATGGCAAAACGGGCCACCTCATCGACCACCACCAGCGCCGGATCGCTGTGCTTGTCCTGCGGCAGGCCGTCCAGGAAGCGCACGGCAATGCCGGTGGCGCCGATCATGATCCATTGACGATGGCGGCGATAGGCCAGCGCAAACTGTTGCCGCTGCGACAGTCCGCCCTCGGCCTGCAGCCACGGCTGATACAGCTCGCCGCCCAGCCTGTCCTGCAGGTAAAGAGCCAGCGCCGCCGCCTCGGCACGCACCGGCCACAGGCCGAGTTCAGCCGGGGCGACGGGGGGATTCATGCGGCGTCCTTGTTCTTCTTGACCACGCGGAAGAGGTGCGTGAAATCCTTGGAGTAGAGACTGGATTCGGCGACCTGTTCCTTGTTCAGGGCGGCACCCACCAGCATCATGGTGGTCAGGTTCCACTCGCCGCGCTTGTTCTCTTCCAGCACCTTGTCGAGCGAGCCCTGGTAGATGCGCTGCTCCGGCCATGTCGCACGATAGACCAGGGTCACGGGCGTTTCCGGCGGATAGTGCAGCAGCAGGTCGTTGACGATCTTCTTGAGGTGCGGGCCGGAGAGGAAGATGCACATGGTCGCGCGATGTGCCGCCAGCGAAGCGATCGATTCCGATTCCGGCACGGCTGAAGCACGTCCCGACACCCGCGTCAGGATCACGCTCTGCGACACCTCCGGCTTGGTCAGTTCAGCCGACACCGCCGCTGCGGCAGCGGTGAAGGACGACACGCCCGGCACCACTTCATAGGCAATGCCCAGCGCATCGAGGCGGCGCATCTGCTCGGCAGTGGCGCCGTAGATGGCCGGATCGCCCGAATGCAGTCGCACCACGTCGATGCCCTGCTCCTGCGCACGCACGTAGCAGGCTTGCTGCTGCTCCAGATCGAGGGCGGCGGTATCGATGATCTCGGCCTCGGGATGGCAATGCTCCAGCAAGGCGGTCGGCACCAGCGAACCCGCATACAGCACCATGCGCACCTGGCCCAGCAGGCGCGCACCGCGCAGGGTGATGAGGTCGGCCGCACCGGGGCCGGCTCCGACGAAATAAACTTTCATGCATTTCCTTTCGAATTCTCTTGGGGCGCGCGATGGCGCTGCGCCTGGGCCGTCTTGCGGATCAGCAGCACGGCGAGGTAACCGCTCGCCTCTGCCGCATCCAGCGCGGTGAGGTCAGTGGCCAGCACTTCTCCTTCCAGACCTATGCGGCGGGCAAAACCGCAATGCTGCGCAATGCCCATCTCCCGCAGCAAGGCCAGCACCCAGGGCAGGCGCGCGCCGACCTTCATCAACACGACGATGTCATGGCCTTCGATCTCGGTGCGCAGGGTGGCGGCGTCTTCCGGACAGGGCAGGATCAGCGTGCGCTCCTTGCCCACCCCCAGCGGCCATTCCAGCGCGGCAGCGGCAGCGGCGTAGCTGGTGATGCCGGGCAGCGTCACGCAATCACACGCGGGATACAGGTCACGCACGGCCGCCAGCACATAGCCATAGGTGGAATAGGTCAGCGCGTCACCGATGGTGAGATACACCACCTGCAAGCCCTGGCGCAATTGCGCCGCCAGTTGCTGGCCCAGTTGCGCGTAATGTTCCTGCAGGACCTGGCGATCCGGGTCCATGTTGAATTCGATTTCGCACAGGCGGCTGCGGTCGAACTCCACGCCTTCCAGGCATTGCAGGGCCACCGACAAGTCCGCGCCACGCGCACGCGGAATGTAGATCACATCGGCCGACCGCAGCGCTGTGAGCGCCGCCAGCGGCAGATAGCCGGCCGGACCGGGACCGACACCGATCCCCGTGAGACGCCCGCTCATGCGCCCTCTCCCAGTTGCCGTCCGTCCAGATCGAACAGCCGCACCACGATGCGTTCAACCGCCGGCACGCGCGCCTGGGTGAGCGCCGCAATGCGGGCTTCGATCTCGCACCAGAGGCGGCGCGACAACGCGGCATCCTGCTGGCGCACCAGTTCTATGATTGCTTCCACCGTATTGGCTTCCTTCATCTGCTGCAGCAGGGCGGCGTCAAAGCAGACGCCCTGCCCCGCCGCGTTCATTTCTTCGGCCACGCGGGCCACGCCCTGCATGGCCATGTTGCTCTTGCTGGAGTGCGTATCCCACACCCCATCCAGCACCTTGGCCAGTTTGCCCGGATGCCCCGCCAGCCACAGCAGCGGCAGCGTGCGGCCCTCTTCGGCCAGCGCCTTTTGCGTGAAGTCCAGCGCATCGCCGAGGAAATTGGCGATCTGCACGCTGCGCTTGTCGGGCAGGCCCAGCGTCTGTGCCACGAAGACACGGCCGATCTTGCCCGGCAGGTAGGCCACCGCATCGCCCGGCGCGCAGGCGGCCAGGGCGACGCGGATGTAGACCTCGATGGAGGCGATCCACGAGGCCATCGACATCGGCTCCACGATGCCCGAGGTGCCCAGGATGGAAATGCCGCCGACGATGCCCAGCTTGGGATTGAAAGTCTTGGGCGCAATCGAGAGACCTTCGCGACAGCCGATGGTGAGGTCGAATCCGCAAGACCTTGCCTGCGGCTGCAGCTCCGCCAGCACCTCCGTCACGGCCGCGCGCATCATGGCACGCGGCACCGGGTTGATGGCCGGCTCACCGACCGCTACGCGCAGGCCGGGCATGGTGGCCGTGCCGACGCCCTCGCCCGCGAAGAAGCGGATCTCGCCCCCGGCATTGCGCCGCACCTGCGCCACAATGGTCGCGCCGTGCGTATTGTCGGGATCATCGCCACCGTCCTTGAGCACTTCCGCCTGCGCGGTATCGGCATCGATCATGCTCACGGACTGGATCGGCACACTCAGGTAATGCAAGCCATCCGGCAGACTCACTTCGGTCTGCTGCACCGTCATGCCCGCCAGCAGGCGGTACAAGGCCGCACGCACCGCAGCGGTGGCGCAACTGCCGGTACTGCGTCCGCGCCGCAGGCCATTGGGCGCCAGCACGGACAGGTCGTACTCGGCACGCTGCAGCTCGCCGCTGGCCTCGTTCACTGCACGCCTTCGCTCTGCGCTTCCTGCGCGACCAGCCAGGCGATGGCATCGATCATCAGCGCATTGACCACGCTGGCCGCCCAGGGCGAGCCGCCGCGCGTGCCGCTGTTGGTGATGCGCGGCACCTGCAGGCAGCGGCGCAGTTCATCCTTGCTCTCGCGCGTGCCGACAAAGCCGACCGGCAAGCCGATCACCAGTTGCGGCCGCCAGCCATGGTCGCGGATCAGGCGCACTGCCTCGGTGATGGCCGTGGGCGCATCACCGATGGCCAGTACCATGTCGTTGCCAAACTTTTGCCAGGCACGCCGGATACCGGCGGCCGAGCGGGTCATGCCCAGGTTCTGCGCCATCAGGTGCGATTCGGGATCGTGCACGCCGCACCAGGTTTCCACGCCCAGCTGTTCCAGCACGGCGCGCTTGAGACCGGTCTGCACCATGGTCACATCCGTTACTACCCGCTTGGTGCGCAGCAAGGCCTTCATGCCGGCCTGTACGGCACCGGCGGAAAAATAGATTTCATCAGCCACGGCGAAATCGCCGCTGGTGTGGACCAGGCGCTGCAAGACCGTCAGGTGATCGGGCGGGAAGCCGCTCCAGTCGCGTCCGGCCTGGATGATCTCCATGCTTTCCGCTTCGATGGGATGGGGCACGTAAGGGGCCGTGCCTGCCGTCGCCTGCGCCAGCTGCTCGCGCGCGGACAGATCGCGCACCTGCAGGTGATGCGCGCGCTGCGGCTCGCCGACCTGCTGCTCGAAGCCGACGATCTGAACCCGGTACTTGCAGAGCGTGCAGTTCATGGCGGCACGGCCTTCAGCGGCATCACGCGCGCGTTCCAGCATCACATCGGCCACGTGCGCATGCACGCCCAGATAGGCGGCCTTGAGCACTTCCACGCCTCGCTCGCGCTGTGCCAGTTCATCGGCAGCAGCGTAGATACGCTTGACCAGCACGCCATCGAAGAGGAAGAAAGGCAACACCACCAGACGCTGCCAGCCTTCGCCAGCGGCCTGGGACAAGCCGTCCCGCACCAGCGGCGTGGCCGTGCCCGAGAAACAGACCTTGACGCCACCAAAGCCCATGCCCTCCTGCACCATGCGCGCCAGCTTGGCGATCTCGCCATTGGCGTCCGGGTCGGTGGTACCACGGCCGACCAGCACCAGGCAGGCATCCTGGCGATGAATGATTTCTTCAGAACCGGCTTCGGCTTCCACCACGCGCTGCTGCACCAGTTGCAGCAGCAGCGGGTGCAGGTCCATGGGCGCACCGAAATGGAAATCGACCTGCGGATAATCGCGGGCCAGGGCCAGCAGTTCGGCCGGCATGTCGTTCTTGGCATGGCGCGCGCCCAGCAGCACGCCGGGCACCACCGCCACTTCGGTGGCGCCGTCGGCCACGCAGGCGGCGGCCGCTTCCGAGATCGTGGGGGCCGCAAATTCCAGATAGCCATGGCGCACGATGCGGCCCTCGGCGCGATCCCGCACAAGCGCGACCAATGCCTCGAATTCTCGCAGGGCATCGGGATCGCGGCTGCCGTGGCCAGCGATCACGACGGCCGATTGGCGCGTGGCGCTCATGCCGGGGCTCCCGCTGCCATCTTCTCCGGCGGCGGTTCGATCTGGCTGTCCATGGGCGTCAAGGTGCGGATGAGCATGATGCTCATGTCGCTGAATTCCTTGTCAGCACAATCGGCGAGCTTGCCGTGCCACTCGGCATCGCCCCGGGTCAGGTTTTCCCATACCTCCGTGGGATGATCCGGATTGACGCCCTGCTGCAGCAGATAAGTCGCAATGTGACGCGGCATGAAGGAGCGCGCCGCATCCCACGGACAAGGGATGACGATGGCATTGCGTCCATCGTTCAATACGTTCACCAGATGGCGCTTGAAAGGCTCCAGATCGCCGCGCCGATGGAAGGTGATGAAGGTCGTTTCATCAAAGCACACCCGCGCCTTGGAAGCGAGGATCTGCGCCGAGGAAATGCCGGGCAGGGTTTCAACGCGATGGCCGCAGGCGCGCTCCACGCGCTCCAGGTACTGGAAACCGCTGAAATGGATATCGCCCATGAAGACCACCACGCAGCGCTTGCCCGCGTGATGCAGGGCAGCGACTTCGTCGAGTTTGGCGACCTGGTCGCGATAACCCATCAGCACGACCTGCGCGCTGGCGGGGATGAGGTCCTTGACCACATCGACCACGGCATTGAAGCCGGCCACCACGTCGGCATTGCGGATCAGTTCCGCGCCGCGCAGGGTCAGGTAGGAATGGTCGCCGGGTCCGGCACCGATGCAGATGATCATGTGTTTTCCTTGTTCAGCGCGCGCCCAGTTGCGCGCGCACGGTCAACGCCAGAGCGTCGCCGGTCAATTGTTCGAGGGTCAGGCAAGGCGCACCCAGCGCCTCGGCCAACTGGGCCGCACGGCCCAGGCGCAGGTAACCGGCTTCGGTGTCCAGCACCAGGGCCGGCACACCCTGTGCGGCCAGCGTCTGTGCAGCTTGCAGGGTTTCGGTCCAGGGGTCGCCGCTGCTGCCGGGCAGGCTGACGTTGGCCTTGCCGTCGGAGAGGATCACCAGCAGCGGCGGTGCTTCCTGCGCGCTTTGTTGGGCGGCTTGCTGCAGCACTTGCGCCGCCAGTTGCAGCGCATGCGGCAACGGCGTGCGGCCGCCGGTCGGCAGCTCGCGCAAGCCCTGCTCGGCCAGATCGGCGCTGCGCGTCGGGGCCAGCAGCAATTGTGCCTGCTCGCCACGGAAGGCGATCACGGCCAGTTGGTCACGGCGCTGATAAGCATCGGTCAGCAGCGCAAGCACCGCGCCCTTGACCGCTTCCATACGCCGTTGTGCGGCCATGGAGCCGGAGGCATCGACCACGAAGACGATCAGGTTGGCACCGCGCCCGCTACGGACCTGGCGATGCAGGTCGTCACGCGTGACGGTGAGGGGCCCATCCGTCTCGCCCGCCAGCGCGCCGCGCACGGCGGCACTGCGCAGGGTGGCACCGATGGCCAGGCGGTCAGGATTCGCATCGGGCACGGCGCGCACGGCGTTGCCCCGGTTGGCATCGGCGACTGCGCTGCGGCGGCCGCTGGCTGCATTGGCCACCGATTGGGGCGTCGCAGCCACGCTGATTCTGCGGGCCGTACCCGCTGCGGCAACGGCGAAGGTCTGTTGTCCGCCCTCGCCTTCCTGCTCCTGCTCCTGTTCCTGCTGCGACTCATCGGAGGGAGGCGTCTCTGCCGCGTCCTCGCCCGGATCGTCGCCGTGCCCGGCTTGCGGCTGCGGCGGCTCGGGCTGGCGCGCCTGGTCGACCAGGTCATCCAGCTTGTCCTCGTCCATGCCAGTCTGCTCGAAGGGCTTGCGGCGGCGGCGATGCGGCAGCACCAGCAAGCCGGCCTCGCGTACATCGTCCGGTGTGACCCGCGTGCGGGCCTGCAGGGCGGCGATGGCGCGGGCGGTCTTGTGCATGACGATGTCGGCCCGCAGGCTGGTCACTTCGAACTCGCAGCAGAGATGGCTGATCAGCTCCAGCATGGCATCGTCCAGCGCCACCTCCGGCAGCAGTCGCTGGGCCTCGGCCACCTGCGCAAGCAAGGCGTCCTGCTGCGGCTGCCAGCGCTGCGCAAAGGCGGCGGGATCGGTCTCGAAGGCGATGCGTCGGCGTACCACCTCGGCGCGCACGGTCTTGTCGGTCGGTGCGCTCACTTCCACCATGAGGCCGAAGCGGTCCAGCAATTGCGGCCGCAGATCGCCCTCTTCCAGATTCATGGTGCCGATCAGCGTGAAGCGCGCCGGATGGCTGACGGAGATGCCCTCGCGCTGGACCGAGTTCACGCCCATGGCCGCCACATCCAGCAGCACATCGACCAGATGGTCGGCCAGCAAATTGACTTCATCGATGTAGAGGATGCCGCGATGGGCCGCCGCCAGCAGGCCGGGCTGGAACGCGCGCTGGCCACCTTGGAGCGCCTGCTGCAGGTCGAGCGAACCGAGCACGCGGTCTTCGGTGGCGCCAAGTGGCAAGGTCACGAAGGGTACGGTGTCCTGGCGCTGTACCGGGTCTGTATTGCAAACTGTACAGGCACTGGCCGGCTGGCCCGGCGCGCAGTGGAATGCACAGCCTTCGGTCAGGGTGATCGGTGGCAGTACCTGGGTCAGCCCACGGGCAGCGGTACTCTTGGCCGTGCCCTTGTCGCCGCGCACCAGCACGCCGCCGATGCCGGGGTCGACCGCACACAGCAGCAGCGCCTGCTTCAGCAGCGGCTGGCCGACAATGGCCGCGAAGGGATAGGCATTGAACGCCGTCATTGCATGTCCTTGGTGTGTTCACTGCCGCGCACGGTTTCACCGCGTGCTTCCAGCAGGGCTTCACTGTGCAGGTACAGTGAGCGCAACTGTTCGATGGTCTGTACTGCAGGTGTCTGCCACATGCCACGGCTGGCGGCTTCCAGCAGACGCTCGGCGATGGCGTTCTGGGCCCAGGGATTGGCTTGCTCCAGGAACTCGCGCATGGCCGGGTCGAAACCATAGGTCTCGGCCAGTTGCTGGTACATCCAGTCTTCCATCACTTGCGCAGTGGCATCGTAGCCGAACAGGTAATCGACGGTGGCCGTCAACTCGAGGCCGCCCTTGTAGCCGTGGCGGCGGATGCTGGCCAGCCACTTGGGATTGACCACGCGCGCCCGGAAGACGCGCAGGGTCTCTTCCTTCAGGTCGCGCACGGCGGCGCGCTGCGGGTCGTGGCTGTCACCGAAATAGTGGCGCGGCTGCTGGCCGGACAAGGCGCGGATGGTGGCGATCATGCCGCCGTGATATTGCAGGTAGTCGTCGCTGTCGAAGATGTCGTGTTCGCGGTTGTCCTGGTTGTGCAAGGCCACCTGCACGCCTGAGAGACGCTGGCGGAAGGCCTCGCGCTGGTCCGCCCCCTGCACCTTGCGGCCGTAGGCATAGCCGCCCCAGTTGATGTAGGCCTCGGCGAAGTCGGCCTGGTCCTGCCAGTTCTTCTCCTGGATCAGGGGCAGAATGCCTGCACCATAGCTGCCCGGCTTGGCCCCGAAGACGCGATAGGACGCCTGCGCCGCCGCCTCGGCCAGGCCCAGTCCGCCTTGCATGGCCTGTTGCAGATCGCGCAGGTAATGCTTGCGCACGAAATTCAGGTGGTCGGGCTCGTCGGCGGCGATAGCCAGCTGCACAGCATCGTCGATCAGTTCGATCAGCTGCGGGAAGGCATCGCGGAAGAAGCCGCTGATGCGCGTGGTCACGTCGATGCGGGGACGCTGCAGTTGGTCCAGCGGAATCAGTTCGACCCCGGCCACCTGCCGGTTGCCCTCGCGCCAGACCGGCTGCGCCCCCATCAATGACAGGATCTGCGCCACATCGTCGCCATGGGTACGCATGGCGCTGGTGCCCCAGATGCTGATGGCCACGCTCTCGGGATAGTCGCCGCTCTCGCGGTGATGGCGCTCCAGCACTTCGCGCGCCAGTTGCTGGCCCACGCGCCAGGCCGACTGCGAGGGCACGCTGCGTGGATCGACCGAGTAAAAATTGCGCCCGGTCGGAAGAATATGCGCCATGCCGCGCGTGGGCGAGCCGCTGGGTCCGGCCGGAATGTAGCCACCGCGCAGGCCGTTGAGCAGGTTGCTGATTTCCTCGTCGGTGCGCTGCAGGCGCGGCACCAGCTGCTCGCAAGCGAAGGCGAGGATGCGGCGCACGGCGCTGGTGTCGGTGGCCTTGATGGCGGCGGCCGGTGCTGCGCGCTTGACCGGCGCAGCCGGTCGCGCCATGGCGCGCATGCCGCCGAGCACGCTGCCCGCACTTTTTTGCAGGGTCGGTTGCAGGCGCGGTTTTTCTTCAGCGGGAACGCTGAACAAGGGGGCGAACAAGGTCTGGATGACGCCTTCGATGGCAGGTACTGCAAAGCCTTGCTGCTGCAGGGCCTGCATCAGCGACAGGCACAGCGCATCGACGGCTTCGAGCGCATCGGCGCGGGTGACGATGGCGCGCCCGGCCGTGCGGGAGAGCGCATCGTCGATGTTGAGGCGGCGGCCCTTGTGTTCCAGCAGCATGTCCAGCGACAGGCCGAAGAGCCGCGCCACTTCTTCCTGCAGGCCCGGCAGGTCCTGGTTGGGCAGGCGCGTCAGGGCCACCAGCATGTCCGGCAGTTGCTGTTCATCGGGCATGCGGCCGAGGATGTGCAGGCCGTCGCGGATCTGGGCCGCGCCCAGTTCGCACAGGTAGCCGTCGAGGTCCTCGATCAGGTGCGCCACACCCGCACCATCCAGTTCACTCAGGGCGTGCGGCAGCGCGCCGTCGTCGTGCGCGTGGTCATGGTCGTGATGATGGTGATGGTCATCGTGATGATGATGTCCATGATGATGATGGTGATGGCCATGATCGTGACCGTGCTCATGGTCATGGTCATGATCGTGGTCATGATGCAGCAGCTTGTACTGCAGGTCCGTATCCAGATTGGTCTGCCGCACCAGCTCCCAGATCTGCTGCTGCAGCAGCGGCAGCTTGGCCGGATCGAGCACCTCGACCTGGTAATACTCGTCCACCAGCTGCGTGAGCTGGGCCAGCGCGCCGTAGCTGTCGGCGGTGGTCATGGGCGGCGTCAGGTGGTCCACCACCACGGCATGGGCGCGGCGCTTGGCCTGCGAGCCTTCGCCGGGATCATTGATGATGAAGGGATAGAACAGCGGCACGTCGCCCAGCAAGGCATCCGGGAAGCATTCTTCAGACAGACCCACGCCCTTGCCCGGCAACCACTCCAGGGTGCCGTGCTTGCCGACGTGGACGATGGCATCCGCGCCCCATTCTTCATCCAGCCAGCGGTACAGGGCGTAGTAGTGATGCGTGGGCGGCAGGTCGGGCTGGTGATAGATGGCGTCCGGATCCATGCCGTAGCCGCGCGGCGGTTGCAGGGCCACGAAGGCATTGCCGAGGTCGAGGCCGGCGATCGCCAGATGCTGGTCGTGCACGTAAGCCTCGCCGGGCGCGGCGCCCCACTGGCGTTGCATCCTGGCCTGCAAGGTGGCGGGCAAGGCGCCGAACCATTGCGCATAGCGCGCTGCCGGAATGCGTGCCGCCGCACGGCGCAGTTGGTCTTCGGTGAGCAGAATGTCGTCGTAGGAGCAGCGGTCCACCAGCTCGTGGATCAGGGCCGTACCGCTGTCGGGCAGATCGCCGATGGCATAGCCATCTGCTGCCAGGGCGCGCAGCACGGCCATGAGCGACTCGGGCGCATCCAGCCCCACGGCATTGCCGATCTGCGCGGCCTTGCTGCTGGAATTGGTGAAGATGAAGGCGATGCGCTTTTGCGCATTGGGCGTGCGGCGCAGGCGCACCAGCCGCTGCGCCAGCCCGGCGATGCGGCGCACGCGGTCCGGCAGGGCCTGGTACTGCACTACGCCCGCTTCACTGGTGTGCTTGAAGGACAGCGGCACCCCGATGATGCGGCCGTCGAATTCGGGGAGGACCACGTTCATGGCCGCATCCAGCGGATTCATGCCGCGCGTGGAATGCTGCCACTGGTCCTGCGTCATGCCGCTGGTGATGGCCTGCAGCACCGGGCGGTTCAACTGCTCCAGCACCGAGACCGACCAGCCCGCCGGCGTGATGCCGCCGGCCGTAATCTCGCCCATGGCGAAGCTGGTGGTGTTGATGATGAGATCGACCCGGCCCTCGGCGAAATACGCCAGCGCAGGCGGCAGCGCCGCCCCACTGCTGGCCGACACCCGCAGCGAGGAAGTAAACACCGGCAGCACATCCATGCCGCGCGCCTCCAGCGCCGCCACCAGCGCATCGATGAAGGCGGTATTGCCCGATAGCCAGTGCGCCCGGTAGAAGATGATGCCCACCGCCGGCTTGCCTGCAGGGGCCTGCGCACGCAGGGCCAGCCAGTCGTCGAGGCGGGCATCCTGTTCGAGGTCGGGATGGTAGAGGCCGTGTTCGGGCAAGGCCTGCGCGGGCTCGTAGCCGTAGCCGCTCAGCAACAGGCGATCCGACAGGCAGCGCAGCAGCTGCGCCAGGTTGACGCTGCCGCCGCCGTTGAAATACGCCAGCGCCTGCTGTTGCACATCGGGCGCAGCAGTGGACGCCGCGGCCAGTTCGGCATCGGGCTCGCCGGTACCGGACAGCACGATCAGCTGCCGCCCTTCGGCGCGCGCGGCCCGCAGCAATTCAGGAAAACCGGCCACTGCGCCCAGCCGTCCAAGGACGCGCAGCACGATCACCTGCGCGCTGGCCAGCTCCGTGCGCAGCAGGGTCGCCAGCGTACGCAGCGGCTGACCCTGCTCATCGGTGCCGGATTGCAGGGCTTGCAGGTCGTAGCCCGCCACGGCGGGGAAATCCGCCGGCAACTGCGCGCGTGCAGCAGCCAGCAGCGCCAGGTCGGTCGGGGCGTGCGTCAGCAGGACGATGCGGGCCACGGGATCATGCATCGGAGACCTTCGCTTCCGGCAGCACATCGCCGGTGCCCAGGCGATGGAAGACCAGGTCGCTCACTTCGCGTCCGCCTTCCAGGTGCTCCACCACCACGCGCTCGATGGCGGCGGCATCCTCGCAGCGATACCACACGCCCTCGGGATAGACCACCACCACCGGGGCCTGCGCCTTGCAGGCCACCATGCAGTGGGTACGGGTGCGCTTGACACGCAGCTCGGGGCGGGCGTCGATCTGCTCGCCCAGCACGCCGAACATGGCTTCGGCCAGCACGCCGTTGTCGGTACAACGCGGACCCACGCACATGAGCACGTGACGATGATGAGTTCTCATGGCTTTGATGCTTTACTTTCCCCGGCGCAGCAACGCCGGACAGGGGCCCGTCAGGGCCGGCCCATCAGCCAAAGCGGCGATAGAAGAAACCGGTCAACCCGCCCAGCGCCAGCCAGAACACGGCATTGGCCGCCGCCGTGGCGCGGATGAAGGCCTGTGCCAGTTCTTCCGGGGCCACGCTGCCGTGCACTTCCGGCTGCGGTGCGCCAATGAAGTGCGGCACCACCAGCAGCATGACGCCGACCAGCTTCCACGGCCAGCCACGGGTGAAGACGAACAAGCCCAGGCTGGCCGCCGTCATGGCGGCGGTCATCACCCACCACAGCTGGCGCGCCTGCAGCGGTGCGGCCAAGGTACCGGGGACTTCCGGCGGCAAGCCCAGCGAGGGCGCCACGAAGAACACGCCATAACCGGCCAGGCCCCACAACAGGCCGCTGCGCCAGCTGATCTGGCGTCCGCTCAGGGCGAAGGCCGCCACCAGCAGCAGGGCGAAGCCGACCGCCATGCTCACGTTGGCCAGCACGGTGTAGCCGGTGCGCTCGGCGCCGTCAGCCGGCTCCCAGGCATCGGCGTCATGCGCGTGTTCGTGCTCATGCGCGTTCGCATGAGAGTGCTCGTGCGCAGCCGCATGGGCGGCGGCTTCGTGAGCATGGCCATCGGCTGCGGGGGCCGCAGATTCACCGGCCTTTTCATATTCCTCGGCCTTGAGGATGATCTTTTCGACCTGGAATTGCTGCACGCCCGACAGCAGCACGCCCGACAAGGCGCCTGCCACCACTACTGCCGACGCCATGCGCCGGAACACGGTCCAGTTCATCGTCCGCTCCTCAGTGGCAGGGGAAACCGGCCGAGTGGCGGCCATCGTGGGCGGCATTGTGCAGCTCCACCTTGGAGGCGAAGCCGGCGCCGTAGATCAGCGCCACGCCCAGCGCGAAGGCCAGCAGCGAGGGCGCGATGCGGTCGCGCCAGACCTGGCTGCCGGTGCGGCTGGAAGAGGAAGAATCAGCGGTGTGACGGGTGTTGAGACCGGAGGGAGTGGACATGCGCTTTCCTTGGCAGGTGGATGAAACGAAGGAAGCCACACGGCAAGCGCCCAAGCACAATCCCGCCGTCGGCTGACGGCGCCGGTTCACACCAGCGGGAAATGATGGAAGCTTTCCGCATGATCGCCCTCCGCGATGCATTCAAGAACTTGCCTCGGGCCGGTCTCCGGGCTGGCGAGGGGAAGCCTGGGGCTTCGGGACAGGCGCCTTCCCATGCGCGGGGCACAGTGGCGTAGTGCGTGTCCTTCCTCGCTTACCGTTGCGGGGGCAGCGCCGGCTTTGGCCCGATGCTGTGGCACCGGCCGCACCGGCTTCCCGTTTCAATTCCGGGCGCGGCTGCGCACAGGAATACCAGAAGCAATGCTAAGTGGCGAAGTATAAAGGCGGGGGCGGGCTTGGGCAACCGGCATTGTCAGCTTGTGCCGGGCTGGCGGCAACTTCAGCGGGGCAAGGCGGGCTGGAGCGGTGAGGAGGATGAGGTGGAAGCACTGGAGGAAGCAGCCGGCAGTTGCGGCAAGGCAGGCGAAGCCGCCAGCTTGTAATACAGGCTCATTTCCGCCCCCATGCGGGTAGGAATGCGCGCCACGTACACCGAGCGCTGGCCGGACCGGGGACCGTGCCCGTGCACTTCCATCAGGCACAGGTAGCGTTCCCCCAGGAAGCCCAGCACGGCAAACGAGGCCTTTTGCGGGCGGGACAGCCGGGGCGCGCGCTCCGGTGACAGGCCGATGGCGCGGTCAAGGTAGCCGCGATGGGAATTGACGAACAGATAGTCACGTCCGGGGGGCTTGCCGCTGGCATAACCGATGCGCCACTGGCGATTGTCGCCATCGGGCAGATACAGGCTGTAGGGGGATGCCGGGCCGCTTTCCATCACCTCGACCCGCCCTGCGACCGGATCGATGCTGACCCGGCTGAGGGGAAAATGGTCTACGGCCAGGCAACTGGCCAGCACTTCTTCGGGCGGCGATGGCGGACCGGGCAGCGCCGCCAGACAGACGAACAGCAGGACCAAGGGCAGGCAGCGCAGCGCGCACTTCTTCCAGGGAGAGGCATGGGCAAGGAAGCAAATCATTGACAGCTCCTTCAACAGACGGCGGATCAGATCGGCTGCAACAGAAACACAACCGGCCACCATGGTTGCAGAAGGGCAATGCCATGGATATCAGAAAACTCTCAATGAGCAGGAACAAGTCACTTGCCAAGGACGGCGTGCGCCCTGTTGTGCGCCCGGTGCCGATACCGGCGGGCCGATGTCGGCGCGCGACGGCCTCAGCGCGGCCCGGCGACCACCTCGGCAAGAAAATCGAGGGCGACGAAGTGCCATTGCGCCGATTCGGCGTCATACAGCGCGATCTGGTTGATTTCACGGCCCGGCTCGGTGCGGCCCGAGATGCGCTCCATGGCCCGCTCGGCATGCCGGTGGCGCTGCTGCGGGTTCAGTTGTTCCAGCCGGGCCGCTGTCTCCGCATGGGCGTAGAGACCGGCGCACTCCCAGAGCCGGGCGTGGCATTCGAGATCGGCCAGTCCGATGTCCAGCGGGATGCTGTCGATGCTCGCCGACACCTGCGCCACCCGCGCCGACGACAGCCGCACCGGGTCGCCCTGCGCGCGCACGGCGATGCGGCCATCGTGCGCGCCCCATGCCAGATGCAGGCAGTACGGCAAGTGGCCCTGATGACGCGCCACCAGTTCATCGGGGGAAAAGGACGCCACCGGCAGTACCTGGTAATCCTCCACGGCCAGACCCAGCCAGAGCGCATCGAGATGCGCATCAAAGGGAGACAGGTAGAGCACCATGGCCTGCGCACCGGCAGCCGGCCCGGCCTTGACCGGCTCGCACAGCACCCGGGCGGTGCTGCTGCCGCGTGGCTGCAGGCGTACCAGCACATGCAGGGGAAGCGCCGCCAGCACGGTGTGGCGGCGGCCAGCGGGAAAACCCATGGACTGCGGAGGATAGGGATACAAGGTGCCACTCCTGACAAGGACGGCGGAGGTGGCAGTCCTGCTCAATTCATCTGCGGTCTCCGCAAAAAGCAGATGCTTTCACAAATGCAAAGCGGCTTGAACGAGAAAAGTCTCAATCAACGCGAAAGAATCGCAGGAGGGATGGAACACTGCAGCGGTGTCGGTGAGGGCCGAAATCACGGCGGTTTCGGGGCGATATGAAAGAAAAGAACAGTGCGCAGTCGCAATAGCCGCGCAACGGCATGTTGCACGCTCAATAGCTGGCAAGAGATGAACGAAAAAGCAAAAAGCAAGGTCGCGACCGCGGCAGGAAGCGTACCGGAAGAATGGCGCGCCTGCCTCGCAAGCGCGCTCAACGACAGCTACTTACATGCGCAAAGGCTTGTCGGAAGGCCGGGGATTGTCGGGCGGATCTTGCACCGGCACCGGCTCATCATCGGGCCGTGCCGGCGGCGGCAGGTTGGGCTCGTTGGCCGGCGGGGTTTCTTGCGGGGTGTGCAGGGAATGGTACAAACAGACCTCCTCGGGCAGGGCAATCCTGATGACGAATCCGTCAGGCGAGCTCAACGCTGGCCGGCCATCGGGTTCTGATGGGGAATCGGGTCCTGGGGCGGCGTCGGATCCAGCGGCGGGACCTCGACCGGCGGGGTGTCCTGGGGCTTGTGCATGGTGTTCTCCTTTGAGGGTAAAGGGGTCGGATGGTCGCCGGGCCGTGCCGGTGGCGTGGGCAGCAGGCCATCATCGGCATTGGACAGCGGGTCTTCGGTGCCGTCGGGTTCAACGACATGGCCGGGATCGGCCACGATGTGATCCGGCACGGGCGCGCCTGACGGCGCAGGCGGCGTGCCGGGTGGACGCAGCAGTGCGGCTGCCGGGGTTTCCGGTGGTCGCGCGCCCTGCGCTGCAGCGGACTCTGCAGCGAGATCCGGACGAGGCAGGTTCATGGCGGTCCTCCTGACAAGGTGACAAACAATACTTCATCTTACGAAGCCCCTGCCCTGCCCTCAGCCAGACATCGGCCCATTCGCCTGTAGGAAGGCCGGAAAAGAAAACGCCGCCAGCCCCAAAGGGGTGGCGGCGTCATCGGCGTGCGCAATGCAAGACGTCAGCGCATTCAGCTGGCCTTGAGCGCGCGCGTCACGATTTCTTGCGCTTCGGCGAAGATGCGGTCCAGATGCGCCTGGTCGCGGAAGCTCTCGCCATAGATCTTGTAGATGCTCTCGGTGCCGGAAGGACGGGCCGCGAACCAGCCATTGTCGGTGACGATCTTCAAGCCGCCGAAGGGCTTGCCGTTGGCCGGTGCGGTCGTCATCACCTCGCGGATGGTCTCGCCGGCCAGCTCGGTCGACGTCACATCCTGCGGCGACAGTTTGGACAGGCGCGCCTTCTGCTCCGGCGTGGCGGCGGCTTCCTTGCGGCCATTGACGGGCGCACCCAGCTGGCGGGTCAGGTCCTGGTAGATCTGGCCGGGATCATTGCCGGTGCGGGCGGTCATCTCGGCGGCCAGCAAGGCGGCGGTGATGCCGTCCTTGTCGGTGCTCCAGGGCTGGCCGTCGAAACGCACGAAGGAGGCTCCGGCACTTTCCTCGCAACCGAAGCCCAGGCTGCCGTCGTACAGGCCATCGACGAACCACTTGAAACCGACCGGCATCTCCAGCAGCTTGCGGCCCAGGTGATCGGCCACGCGATTGATCATCTGGCTCGACACCAGGGTCTTGCCCACGGCCGCGTCAGCACGCCAGGCCGGACGATGGCGGAACAGGTAATACACCGCCACCGACAGGTAGTCGTTGGCCGGCAGCAGGCCGGTGCTTTTGGCGACGATGCCGTGGCGGTCATGGTCGGTGTCGCAGGCCATGGCGACGTCGAAGCGGTCCTTCAGGGCAATCAGCTCGCTCATGGCATAGGGCGAGGACGGATCCATGCGGATCTGCGCGTCCCAGTCCAGCGGCACGAAGCGGAAGCTGGCATCGACATCGGTGTTGACCACTTCCAGGTTGAGCTTGTAGCGATCGGCGATGGCCGACCAGTAATGCAGGCCGGCACCGCCCAGCGGATCCACCCCGATCTTGACGTTGGCCGCCGAGATGGCCCCCAGGTCGATGATGTTGGGCAGGTCGCCCACGTAGTTGTCGAGATAGTCGTAGCGGCGCGTGGTCTCGGCCTTCAGGGCCTTCTCGAAGCTGATGCGGCGCACGCCCTCCAGCTTCTGCTCCAGATAGCCATTGGCGCGCTTCTCGATCCAGCTGGTGACGTTGGAATCCGAGGGACCGCCATTGGGCATGTTGTACTTGAAACCGCCATTGTCCGGCGGGTTGTGCGAGGGCGTGACCACGATGCCATCGGCCAGCTTGTCGCGGTGCACGCGGTTGTGCGTGAGGATCGCGTGGGAGACGGCTGGCGTGGGCGCATAGGGGCTGCCCGCGGCCAGCATGGTCACCACTTCATTGGCGGCCAGCACTTCCAGCGCGCTGTGCCAGGCCGGTTCCGACAGGGCGTGGGTATCGATGCCCAGGAACAGCGGCCCCTTGAAGCCCTGCTCCTTGCGGTAGTCGCAGATAGCCTGGGTGATGGCCAGCACATGCCATTCATTGAAGCTGTGCAGATTGGCATTGCCGCGATGGCCGGAGGTACCGAAAGCCACACGGTGGCTGGCTTCGGCCACATCAGGACGCAGGCTGTAGTAGTTCGACAGCAGCACCGGCAGGTTCACCAGGGCTGAGGGTGCGGCACGCTTGCCGGCGAGGGGATTGACGCTACTCATAGGTTTGTTCTGGATGAATGGATATCTGAGGAAACGAGGCGGCTCGGCCACTTCGCTACTTGATCTTTTTTCAACGTCCCGGACATTGTAACGCCAGGATGGCGCGCTGCAGCATCGATATGAAGATTCTTGCAGAAAGCTTGCCACGAGGCACTGTTCACGGGGCTTTGCGGGACACGGCGATGCGCGGATGCTGGTGACGCATGAAGCTTCTTGCTGAAAAGCAAAACGCGTCCGGGCCAAGGCACGGACGCATTCGGTCAGGGCAGAAACACCGGCCGCGCCCCTTCAGGCGTGGCCGCGTGCTAGCCTGGTCAGGCTCGCCGGAAGGCGCGCACGATCACCAGCAGCACGATCGCACCCAGCGTAGCGGTGACGATGGAGGCCAGGATGCCGCCACCTACTGCGATGCCCAGCAGCCCGGCCAGCCAGCCACCGATGACGGCACCGACGATACCGATGAGGATGTCAGCCAGCAGACCGAAGCCGCCCCCCTTGACCAGCACACCGGCCAGCCAGCCGGCAACGGCACCAATGATCAGCCATGCGATGAGTCCGTGTTCCATGATGTTCCCTTTCAATCGTTCTGTCGTTCTTGGGTTGATGTCGGAAACCGTGCAATGCAGGGGCTTCCTCTTGCTTCCACTTCTCTGCAAGCGCTCTGCGCAACAGATGAGGTGATGATAGAAAAGCGCGCGTCGGCAAGGTATCGGACAGCGGCCCATTTCCTTGTAGGACAAGCCCGGCATGTGGCGCTGTTGAGCCGATCAGCGCCAGGCCGCGCTGGTTTGCGGCGCGCAAAGCGGTCACGGCGGCGCCTTCCTCTTTTCCTACATCGCAAAAGGCGGCATTCCTATAGAGAGGAAGCGCGAGTTTTTTTACTCTTGCTGCACATAAGCGCAGTGCAGCATCGAACACAGCCTCCATCGCTTGCCGCCGCGCCTGACCAATACCGCATTCGCCAGCCCGATTTCCAAGAGAGCCGCCATCATGTCCGCCACCGAAACCAGTGCCCGTCCGTCCCCCGTCTTTGCCAATGCCTTCGCGCTGAACACCTTCGGCACTGCACCGCAGGCCGCCGAGAGCGCTGATTTCGTCGAACACTATGCCCGCTACGCCCGCGAGTCGGCCGAGATGCTGCATCAGATTTCGATGAAGGCACCGCAGCTGGCTTCGGTGCTGGACCAACTGAACGAAGGCAGCCTGCCGCAGCGCATCGCGCTGGTGGATGAGCAGGCAGCGGCCGCTGTACCGGCAACGCGCCGTCAGCCGCGTGCTTCCCTGCTGGAGACTGCGGCGCATGCATTGAGCCACGCATTCCCCGGCGTCGCGCCCCTGTTTCAGGGTTGCCGCGCGTTTTTGCAGATGAAGATGATCAAGAACAACAGACAGGCGTGAGGAGGCGCAAGTCGCTAGCAAGCCTGCATTGTGTGCCATAGGGTGTCACGCCCTTCACTCAACCAAACCTGGACTTACCATGAAAAAAATCACCAAAGCCGTTTTCCCCGTCGCCGGCCTCGGCAGCCGCTTCCTTCCCGCCACCAAGGCCCAGCCCAAGGAAATGCTGCCCATCGTCGACAAGCCGCTGATCCAGTACGCCGTTGAAGAAGCGGTGGAAGCGGGCATCACCGAAATGATCTTCATCACCGGCCGCAACAAGCGCGCCATCGAAGACCACTTCGACAAGGCCTATGAGCTGGAATCCGAACTGGAAGCCGCCGGCAAGGTGAAGCTGCTGGAAACCATCCGCAACGTCATTCCCAAGCACATCAACTGCGTCTACGTGCGCCAGGCCGAGCCGCTGGGCCTGGGCCACGCCGTGCTGCTGGCCAAGCCGCTGGTGGGCGACGAGCCCTTCGCCGTGCTGCTGGCTGACGATTTCATGGATGCCGCTCCCGGCCAGAAAAACGTGATGGCGCAGATGACCGAACTCTATGAACGCGAAGGCAAGAGCCTGCTGGCCGTGCAGGACGTACCGCGTCCGGAAACCCGCCAGTACGGCATCGTCAGCGGCACTGCACACGGCGAGCGTACCGAGCTGCTGAGCGGCATCGTCGAAAAGCCGTCGCCGGAAGATGCACCGTCGACCCTCGCCGTCGTGGGCCGCTATGTGCTGACCCCGGCCATCTTCGAGCGCCTGGAAAACATCGGCACCGGCGCCGGTGGCGAAATCCAGCTGACCGACGCCATATCGGCCCTGATGGAACAGGAACAGATCCTGGCCTATCGCTACGAAGGCCAGCGTTTCGACTGCGGCTCCAAGCTGGGCTACCTGAAGGCAGCCGTCGCCATGGGCTTCAAGCACAAGGAAGTCGGCACCGGTTTTGCCCAGTTCCTGCAGGAATTCACCAGCCAGAACGATCTGGCGCAGGCCGCCCAGCCCAAGGGCCCGGCCACCGTGACCCCACTGAAGACCGCTGTCGGCAACCAGCCTGGCAGCACACCGGTCGCCAGCGACAAATTGCCAGCCGTCGCCAACAGCATCATGTAAGTCCCCGGTAGAGAGCGTTGTTGATTGCAGTCCGTCCGCAAGGCCGGGCTGCTTTTTTTTTGTGGCTTTGCGCTTCGTATAAATTGTTTTGACCTTTGTCACAGAGTTTTAACCTGGACTTGCTAGCATCGCGGCCATGAATCTGGAGAAGTTCATTTCGCCCGGGACAAGTAGAACCCATTTCATCAATAGGCGTGAGATGCGTTCTAATTCGCCGCAATCGGTGCCAGGCGCGTATGCTGTGGTCACCGCACCCCCTGAAAACGTTTGCAAACGAGAAATCTGACGATGAAATCGTTGCCGAGTGGCGGGAATGTTGCGGCAAAGGCGCAAAAAATATATATTGTTTATATCAATTTTCAGAGGAGCGTTCATGGCCACCAGAGTTCAAGCCGCAGCAGCAGCAACCGAAACCAAGAAACCTGTCGCCAAGCCGGCAGCCCCCAAGCCCGCCGCGGTGAAGAAACCAGCCGTCAAGCCCGCCACCCGCGCAGCCGCCAAGCCTGCCGCAGCAGCGGCAGCACCGGCAGCCCCCAAGGCCGAAAAGAAGGTCGAGAAAGTTGCCAAGCCTGAAAAGGCCGACAAGCCGGTCAAGGCCGAGAAGGTAGAGAAGGTAGAGAAGGTAGAAAAAGTCGAGAAAGCCCCCAAGTCCAAGAAGGTCAAGCAAGTGCGCGATAGCTTCACCATGCCCGAGAACGAGTATGCCGTGCTGGCCCAGGTCAAGAAGACCTGCCTGAAGTCCGGTGTCGAGATCAAGAAGAGCGACCTGCTGCGTATCGGCGTGTCGCTGATCAAGAACCTCAAGATCAACGAATTGAAGGACATCCTCGGCAGCCTGACCCCGCTGAAGGTGGGACGTCCCAAGAAGTAAGCCACCCCCTGCTCTTCACAAACAGCAATGCCGCCCGGTTCATCCGGGCGGCATTGTTTTTGGCAGCGAGCATTTCCTTCGAATTCTTCGATCGCCCTCAACTCCTGTCCGGATTGCCGATGCTGCGCACGACGCGCCACCGTCCGCCACTGACGCGATACAAGGTAAATACGGGATCGCGCAAGTTGCCTTGGGCATCGAAGGCGATCGTGCCGGAAATCCCCTTGTATCGAATCCGGTGCAGACTGGCCGTGACCTTGGCCGGCTCCACCGAATCGGCCTCGCGCATGGCGGCCGCGATCACGCGCACGGCATCATAGGCAAAGGGCGCATAGAGATAGATCTCGTCCTGATAACGCGCCTTCCAGGCTTGTTGGAAATGGCTCCACTGCGGGCCCTTGTAGGAAGGCAGTCCCGGTTCCACCACGCTCACCCCCTCCCCGGCGGCACCGGCCAGCTTGAGAAAGGTCGGCCCCACCAGTCCGCCGATCCCCACCAGCGGGGCGCGGATCTGCAAACGCCGCAGGTCCTGTACCAGTTGCGCAGCCTGGGCATCGAGTCCGGCGAAGAAGACCACGTCGGGATGGCTGTCGCGGATGCTGCGCAGGATGCTGTTGAAGTCGGAGGTCTTGCTGCTCACCGCATAGCGTCCCGTGACCCTGCCCTGCAAGGTCGTCAGCGACTTGACGAATTCATCGGCGTAAGTGGAGCCAAACACCGTACTGTCATCGATCACGGCGACGTTGACGCCTTTCAGCTCGCGGACGACATAGTCGGCGGTCAGACGCGCGCCCTCGCCATCGTGCGGCACGATGCGAAAGGCGCTGGCGTCGCCCTGCTGCGTGTAAGCCGGGGCCGTTACGGCGGGGGCCACGTGCGGAATGCCGGCAGCGGCATAGATGCGTGCGGCGGGGATGCCCACGCCACTGTTCCAGTGACCAACTACGGCGGCCACCTTGCTTTTGACGAAGTAATCGGCGATCAGCTCACCCGTACGCGGATCGGCCCGGTCGTCCTGCGGCAGCAGCTTGAATAGCACCGGCTCGCCGGCGATGACGGGCTTGCTGTTGTTGATGTCGTCCACCGCCAGTTGGGCGGCGCGTTCCAGGCTCACGCCCGTGCTGCCGGACGGGCCGCTCATGGGCGCGGCCAGGCCGATCAGCACGGTTCGTGCCTGGGCCGCAGCGCTGCCACTGGCAAAAAAGCACCCCGCGCCCGCCAGAGCCAGGGCGAGCAGGAGGGATTGTCGCAATGCATTGATCATCTTGTTCCTTGCTGCGGTACTGCCGAGATGGCTTGAGTTTGGATTGAGATTGACGGGGCTACCCGCCGGGACGCTCAGAAATTCAGTTCCCACTCGCAGGCCTGGCCGACCTCGATCACGCCGCCCTCCCCGCCGATAACGATGGCGTTCTGGCCGAAGGTGAGACCGCCATTCACCCTGGCATTGGCACGATAGGTGGCCAGCGTGTCCATGGGTTCATCGGGCCACTGCGGATCGCGCTGGCCGCTGTGCTGGTCGATGCCGGGGATCGGACATCTAGCACAAGGCTTCACCAGCTTCAGTTGTACCGGACGGTCTTCACTGCCCAGGCGCACGGTATCGATGAAGTCTTCTTCATAGGCCTCCCAACCGGCGATCACCAGATTAGGACGGAAGCGATCCATGGGCAAGGCCGGTGCGCCCTTGGCGGCGAGCCGGGCGTTGAGGTCATCCAGCGAGGCCTGGCCGATCACCAGCAACGGATAGCCATCTGAAAACTGCGTCGTGGCACGATGCTCGCCGGTCCAGCGGGTACTGCAGGCGCGCTTGACGGCCGGATTGAAACGCACCAGGCGGGCGTCATCCTGCAGGTAGGCGGAGAACCACTCGCGCGCCTGCTCACCCTGGTCGAGCGCTTCGACCCGGCTGTCCCAGACCTTGACGGCGAGCGTGGCACCATCCTGGCCGGCGGCGGCCAACTGCAACGCGGGCATGCCGGGCGCACGCAGCACCAGGGCATCGCCCTCGAAAGCGGGCTTGATGCAGGCCATCGCCGGATGCGTGCGCTGGCTCAGGAACTGGCCCTGGCGGTCCACCAGCATCCAGTGGCGGTCCAGCGCCAGGCCCAGCGGACTGATCTCGGCCCGGCTCAGGGAGAGCGCGCCGCAGGATTTGATCGGATAGAAGAAGATGGCACTGAGCGTGGTGCCGCTGAAGCTCGTGTTCGACATGGTGTGACCGTCCCCCCGGATGGCGGCGCAAAGAAGCGCCCGATGATTGAGTAGTATTGGTGATGAAGTTTCTGCAAGACATTACCACAAGCTGGCGGTTTCGCCCGGCTGACGATACGCCGTGTTCCCACTCATGCGACAATGCGCCACGGACGCATATGAACTTTTCTGACGGGAGCGCCATGCTGTTTGCCAAATTCTTCCATCTGCTGGGCCTGACGATCTGGGTCGGCGGCATGTTCTTCGCCCACATGGCCCTGCGCCCCGCGCTGGGCGTGCTGCATCCGGAGCAGCGGCTGAGCCTGATGGCCGCCGTGCTGGCCAATTTCTTCATCTGGGTTTGGGTCGCCATCGCACTGGTGCTGGGCAGCGGCCTGCACATGATGGCCGTGATGGGCGCTGGCGCTGCCAAGCTGCCGCCTTATGTCCACGCCATGACCGGCATCGGTATCGTGATGATGCTGATCTTCGCCCACATCTTCTTCGCCCCCTTCCGCCGCCTCAAGCTGGCGGCCGCCCAGCAAGACTGGGATCGCGCCTCACGCGCCCTGCGCCAGGTGCGCATGCTGGTAGGCATCAACCTGTGCCTGGGCCTGCTGACCATCGCCATCGGCGCATTGGGCCCCTTGAGCGTCTGAACACAAGCCTTCATTTTGGGGAGACCGCCGTGCTGACCGATTCACAATGCCAGGAAGCCGCCGACCTGCTGTGGGACTGCTGGGCGCACAACCGCCGCATCCCGCAATTGCCGGCGCATCTGCAGCCGGGGGACCGGCGTCAGGCCTATGACATCCAGAGCCGCCTGGAAGCGCGCAGCTTCGCGCCGCTGGCCGGCTGGAAGAACGCCGCCACCGGTCCAGGCGGACAGCAATTGCTCAAGGTCGATGCGCCACTGGCTGGCCGCCTGCTGGCCGAGCGCATTCACCGCAGCGGTGCCCGCATCACGCTGGGCGACAACCTGATGCGCGTGGCCGAGGTGGAAGTGGCCTTCCGCATGGGCAGCACGCTCGCGCCACGCAATACGCCTTACACGCAGGAAGAAGTGATGGCGGCCGTGGCTACGGTGCATCCGGCCATCGAGATCCCCGATACCCGGTATGACCTGTTCCGCGAAGTGGGCGCAGCGCAGCTGATCGCCGACAACAGCTGTGCCGACCAGTTCGTGCTGGGCGCACCGGCCAGCATCGACTGGCGCAGCCTGGACCTGGCCGCGCTGGCGACCTCGGCCACCATCGAAGGCGGTGAAAGGCGCACCGGCAGTGGTGCCCAGGTGCTGGGCGATCCGCGCGTGGCGCTGACCTGGCTGGCCAATGAATTGCGCGAGTACGGCCTGACACTGGCGGCCGGACAGCTGGTTGCCTCCGGCTCCACCATCGTGCCCATGCCGGTGCGGGCAGGACAGACTGTGCTGGCCGAGCTGGGCGTGCTTGGCTCGGTGGTGGTGCATCTGGACTGAGCGCCAGTCCGGCCGGAATCAAAAAAGGGGATGAGCGCAGGCTCATCCCCTTTTTCATTGCGCGATCCGAAAAGCTCAGTTGGCCTTGTCCGTGCCGGGCTTGACTTCCTCGTAGCGGCGCGCCAGTTCCTGGCGCAGCGACTTGCGAATCACGGCGGCGTCAAAGCGGCGCTTTTCTTCCTGCGAGAAGGGTCGCAGCGGCGGCACCGGGATCGGCTTGCGCTGGTCGTCCACGGCCACCATGGTGAAGAAGCAGCTGTTGACGTGGCGCGTTTCCTGGGTGCGGATGTTCTCGGCCACCACCTTGATGCCGATTTCCATGGACGACTTGCCGGTGTGGTTGACGCTGGCCAGGAAGGTCACCAGCTCGCCCACGTGGATGGGCTGGCGGAACATCACCTGGTCCACCGACAGGGTCACCACGTACTGGCCGGCGTAGCGGCTGCCGCAGGCATAGGCCACCTGGTCAAGCAGCTTGAGGATGGTGCCCCCGTGTACATTGCCGGCGAAGTTGGCCATGTCCGGGGTCATCAGGACCGTCATGGTGAGTTGGTGAGATGGCAGATCCATGGTGCGTGGCTCTCTCTGTAGTGTGATGGCGATGGGTTGATCTTGGAATGAAATGACACCGGGGTGCCGTGCGCCGGCACGCTCCCCCGAGCGCGCGCAGGCGACCGGCCAGGACGCTCTCGTGGAGGAAAGCACCCCGGCCGCGGCCGACATTATCGGCCAGCCAGCCCGGCTATGGCAAAAAAACTCGCGTCAGCTGTCGCGCAGCCGCCCGCTCAGGCCCGCACCACCGGCTCGGCTGCTGCGAAATGCTCCTCGCAATTGCGCAGGAACTGGCGCACGGAGGCACTGATGGCTTCCGGCGACCAGCCGGCGATGTGCGGTGTCAGGACCACATTGGGCAGGCCGATCAGGGCCGCAGGCGGCTTGGGCTCGCCTTCGTAGACATCCAGCCCGGCGCCGGCCAGGCGGCCGGCCGACAGGGCCGCGGCGAGGGCCTCGGTATCGACGATGCTGCCACGGCCGATGTTGACCAGGTAGCCCTTGGGACCGAGTTCTTCCAGCACGCGTGCATTGATGAGGTGATGGGTCTGGGCGCCGCCGGGCGCTGCCACGATCAGGCAGTCGGCCCAGCCGGCCATCTGGGCCACGTCCGGAAAGTAGTGGAAATCGACGTCATCACGCTTCTTGCGGTTGCAGTAGGCGATCTCGGCATCGAAGGCGGCAGCGCGGCGGGCGATCTTCTTGCCGATATTGCCCATGCCGACGATGCCTACCCGCTTGCCCGCCAGTTGCGGTTGCAGGGGGATGGTCTCGCGCCAGCCGCCGTCGCGGGTGTAGCGGTCCAGCACCGGGATGTTGCGCAGGATGGCCAGCAGCAGGCCCAGCGTATGGTCGGCCACGCAGTCCTCGTTAGTGCCGGCACCGGTGGCGATCTCGATGCCATGCGCCTTGGCGTGGGCGGCGTCGATGTTTTCAAAACCGGCACCCAGGGCGCACACCAGCTGCAGATGCGGCAAGGCGCGCATTTCGTCGGCAGTCAGGCCGGTGGAGCCGTTGGTCAGCACCACCGCCACCTTTTTGGCCGGGCCGGCGATCATCGCGTCACGGCGCTGGCGATCCGGCGCGTAAAGGATGTCGTAGTGGGCGGCGATGGTGGCAGTGCTTTCTTCGGAAAGGTGAATCAGGACGAGCAGAGGCGGTTTCATGAGGGGACCTGGCCGGACGAGGAAAAGGAAGAGGTGAAGGAAAATGCAATCATCGCCATTCTATTGCGAAACGGCAGAGCAGGCTGAGTGGACAGCCTGTCGCTTGTCAGCCGCTGCCGTCTTCAGCATGCGAATTTCATGCCATGAGCGGCCAATATGAAGAAGCCCGATGCGCCAACAGGCGGATCGGGCTTCTTTAGTGGGAAACGGCGGTCAATGCCGCGCTGTCTGCTTCTCCAGCAGGTCATGCGCAGCCTGGCGCGCGCCCTCCTCGGCCGCCTTTTCATCGGCGAAGGTCTGGTCGGGCAGCACGCGCTGCACCGGGAACACCGGGTTGCGATGCATGGGATTGGTGGAATGGCCGAAGATGGCCACCTGGGCCACCCATTCGTCGCCGCCGATGAGGCGCACGCCAGCGTATTCCACTTCGTAATCGCCTACTTGTTCAGTGGGCATGATGGTCTCCTCTGCGGATGGGCCGATAGCCTGGGGTCTCAGGCCGCGCCGTCGCCGCTGCGTTGGTCCAGATGGGTAATGGCGTAGCCTTTCTCGCCGATCTGCATGAAGGCATCTTCCGGCTCCAGTGTGAAATGCCGCTTCCCGTCGCGCTCAAAGTCCACGTTTTGCTCGTGGAGCTGCCAGTCGGTATTGGTCACCTCTTCCGGCATGGGCTTTTCGTGGGGCAGGACGAGGTAGGAAAACAAACCGTCGCCGTCCGGGCGCTTGTACACATCGACTTTCATCTTGGGGCCTCCTGGTCGGGTTGAACATGGGCACTGCTTCAAGATGCGACTGAGGGTTCGGGCATTGGTTCGCCGCCGCGATGGACTGAACTGCACAAAGCGGGTTGCGCTGTCAGCCGGATCCGACAGGAGCATGGAGAATGGAAGAATTCTTCATTTCACGATAGCACCAGCATGGCGCAGAAGCCAGCCGAGGGCGTACCGCGCGCCGATTCAGTCAGTCTGCCGACGCAGCCATGCCAGCGCGCCCGAGAGGCTGCGGAAGTCCGCCAGCGAACGGCAGGCCATCTGCGGATGGCGCTCGCGCAGCATGCGCGACAGTGCGGCGCCAGGCCCCAGTTCCAACGCGACCGTCACGCCACGCTCAGCCATGGCATCCATGCAGCCGGCCCATTGGATGGGTTCCACCAGCTGGCGCACCAGCAGGGCCTGGGCCTGCGCTGCATCGGTAATCGCCTGGCCGGTGACACCCGCCAACAAGGCCGGGCCGGGGGACCTCGGCTGGAGAGCGGCAAGCTCTGCCGCAAATGCGCCCGTAGCCGCCTGCATCAATGGAGTGTGCGACGCCAGCCCGACGGGCAAGGAAGAAGTCCGCGCACCAGCGGCCGCAAGCTCATCCGCAGCGGCTTGCAAGGCTGTTCCGGCACCACCGGCGATGAGGGTATCTTCACCGGTGACGATGGCCACATAGCCATCGTGACGTGCCAGGCATTCCTGCGCGACGGACAACGCCACTCCACCGATGGACATCAAGCCTTGTTCCGGCTGCGTTCTGGCGGCCTCGGTCATCGCTGCAGCGCGTCGTGCAGCCAGCGCGACAGTCTCAGCGGGATCGATGACCCCGGCCACCGCATAGGCGGCCAGCTCTCCCACGCTGTAACCCGCCACCACCAAAGGCGCACCCGCGAGGGCGGCCAACGGCTCCCGCAGCGCTTGCCACGCGGCGAGTTGCGCCGCGACGATCAGGGGTTGGGCATTGCGGTTGGCATAAAGCTGGGCAGGATCGTTGAGTACCGTTTCTACCGCTGCCTGCAGGTGAGACGACAGGTCGCTTTGCCTCAGGAAGGCGCTGGCCACGGGATCATCGCGCAGCAGATCGAACATGCCCGCATGCTGCGCGCCCTGCCCCGGACACAGGATGGCCAGGCGCAGGCTCATAAGTTGCGAACCTCGTGGACCAGGCAAGCCGCCGCCAGCAGATCGGCCGCGCCGCCCGGCGACAGGCGGCGGGTGACGAACTCGCGATGGCAGTCCAGCGCACGCGCTTCCCAATCGGCAAGGGCAGTACCGCCCGCCGCCAGGAAGGCCGCACTGCGACTGCGAACCAGGGCAGCGCCCTCGGCCCCGCCGCGATGGTAGACATTGGTATCGCTGAGATGCGCCATCAGCGCAAAGAGCGCATCGATACGAGCGTGATGCAGATCGCGCCCAGCCGCCAGCGTGGCCTGCAATTGCGGCAAGGCCACCTCGAACACCGCCGGGAAGCCCAGCGCGCCCTCCTCTCGCGCCCCGCCCACGGCATGCTCGGCGGCCACGCGCTGGCCATGGCTGTGCTGGCCGCACGGCATCGCTGCCGCGCTATGGCGGGCCAGTGCATCGCCCCACTGGATCAGCAAGGTGGCGCGGATAGTGGCCGGTTGCAGGGGCATGTGACGGCCCCGCGCATATCCCGTGGCCGCGCACAGCATCCCCAGCGCAAAGATCGCGCCGCGATGCGTGTTGATGCCGCCGGTGGCGCGCAGCATGCGCTCTTCGGCGCGAATCGCCAGCGTCTGCAGGGCGTGGAAAGACGCGCCGTCGAGGCCTGCGGCGGCGATCTGGAAAAAGTAATGGCGCAGCGCAAACAGACTGCGCAGGAAGGTCTCGGCCGTCATGTCGGTGTGGCTGCCATTGTCCACGCGCGAGACCAGGCCGGGCTTGGGATAGAGCACCAGTTCCTGGTACAGGCTGCGCACCGCCAGGCGCGCGAGCTGGCGGCAGAAGGCCAGGTTCTCGCGGGCGGCGCGGCGCTTCTGCGTATGGTGCAGCGGCGGGGTCAGCGTATCGGGATGCTGCATCAGGCGGCGCATGTCTGCTCCTGCGGCAGGCTGGCGCGCAATGCGCCCACGCGTTCGAGCGCTACGCTGGCTGGCCGCTTGACCAGCACCTGGCCTTCGGGATGGCTGCCCAGCACCGCGACCTGTCGCCATTCCTTCCACGACACGGCGGCCCCGTCAGGAAACACGATTTCTCCATCCAGCGGCAGGAACATCGCCTGCCAGGCCAGCAGCCTCACGCCTGCTTCCAGCTGGGCCTGGCTGCGCGGCTGGAACAGCAGGTCGATGTCGGAACTGCTGCGCAGATAAACTTGCGCCGTCACCGCCTGCCAGGCCAGAGAACCGAATACAGAGAGAGCAATACCGGCGCGCTCCATGTGCTCCTGCAACTCCGCCAGCCCAGCCTGCCACGCGGCCGGCAGACCGGCCAGACGCGCAGCGACGATGTCGCGCAGCAGGAAAGGCGCGCGGCTTGATGCCACCTCAGTGGCCCTCACCCGCAGCGCGATGCGCGGCTTGTTGCCCTGGGCATCGGGCGGCAAGGCGATACCGACACAGATTTCTTCCTCCTTGGCCTCCACATCGCGGCGCCGCACGATCAGCGGCCAGCGCATGCGCTGCCAATGCTGCAGCGTGGCCTGCTGGCGTACATCACTGCCACCGGCCAGCAGGCGCGACCAACCCGCCTCGCTCAGCCAGAGCAGGTGATGACGCGAGTCAGCAAGCGCGGGGGCGGACGGCATGCTCATCCGTTCAAGGGCGTATCGTTGGCGACCGCATCGATGACGCGTTGCGCCCACTTGCGCCCGCCCCGTTCGAGACCCGTGGCCGCACGCGTGTCGGCACTGCGATCCTGGGCCAGCGCATCGGCCAGCGCCTTGGCGAGGTCGCCATTCCAGATCGCGGCAACGCCGCCCATGCGTAAATAATTTTCAGGTCCGGGGGCAAACACCGGATTGCTCTTGGCCAGTTCGGTCAGCCGCTCTTCCGGCACCTTGGTAATGCGTGCCATCGCTGGCAGGCCCATCACGCGAATGGTCGCCTCCGGCAAGGCATAGCAGGCATCGGCGATCAGGCCGCTGGTGATGAAGCCGCCCGACAGCGCCTGGTCATACACCAGGCCGACCACGCGATGGCCCTGACGGCGCGCCAGTTCCACGCATTTGCCCAGATGCGCCATGTAGCTGTTGATGCCCAGCATTTCATCGCGGTGGCGCAGGCGCTGGCCCTGGGTATCGACCAGGATCACGATGGGCCGGCCGGGATGTTCACGCACCGTCTGCAGGATCGCACTGGCCTGGGCCAGCGCAATTTCGATGCCGATGGGCGTATGCCCGGTGGTACCGACCACAGTGACGGTACGGCCATCAACCTGCGCCGTGCCGGAGAGGAAGTGATCCTGCTCGGTGATCGCGTGGCCTTGCGGGAACAGGTCCTGTGCCAGTGCGCGCCAGTCGACCTGGGGGGGAGTAACAGTCTGGTTCATGAATTCCTCTCAGGCCTTGGAGACGATGCGCAGGCGCTCGGCCATGGCGGTGAAGGCAGCGGCTTCCAGCATCGGTACCGTTTCCGGTCGGGCCACGCCCAGCTCGGCCCAGATGTCCATCGGGTCCTCGGCATGGCCAAAAGTGGCGATGCGACGGCGCAGCATCTCCTGCTCGGCTTCCAGCCCGGCCAGCGTGAGCTTCGCATCGCTGACGGCGGACAACGCGGCGATGGCTGCCGTGCGGAAGGCGTCAATGTCGTCGCTCACCAGTTGCTGGCAATCGCCGATCAGGTAGCGATGCTTGCCGCCGGTGGTACGCCAGACCAGGGCACGGTCGCGCGAATCGAATTCCTCGACGCCATTGGCAGTCTCGATCACTTCCGGACCGGACATGGCCAGCCGCCCTTCCTCGGACATGATGATGGTATTGGCACAGCGCGCCACGATGCCCATGCCGCCGAAACAGCCATTGGCGCCACCGACCAGCACGATCACGGGAATGCCGGCGGCACGCGCCTCCAGCACCGCACGCATCACTTCGGAGACGGCGATGAGCCCGGCATTGGCTTCATGCAGGCGCACGCCGCCGGTTTCCAGCAGCAGGATCACGCCTGCGGCCTGCCTGGCCATGGCGCGCTTGAGCAGCCCTACCAGTTTGGCACCATGCACCTCGCCCACGGCCCCGCCCATGAATCCGCCTTCCTGTGCGGCGGCCATCACGGCACGTCCGCCCAGCAGGCCTTCGCCGATGATGACGCCATCATCGAAGGAGACCGGCGCATCAAGTTGGCCCAAATGGGGGCTGACTACGCGCTGCGCGGGCGGCAGCAGTTCCTTGAAGCTGCCGGCGTCGAGCACCGCCAGGATGCGCTCGCGCGCCGTGGCTTCCAGATAGCTCGCACTCATGCGCCCTCCTCCACCATGGCTTCCACGGCCTGGTCCAGACGCAGGCTGACCACGGCCGGCGTGGCCCCCATGTCGTTGATGGAGATGCGGGTATCGGCCAGTTGCCAGCGTTGCTGGAAGTCGGTCATCACCGCTTCCCAGATGGTGCCGAAGCCGCGCGCGGCGGTCTTGACTTCGATGGCGCAGGCACCGTTGAGCGCCGCATTCTCGATCAGTACTTCCAGGTTGCCCGAGCTGACCACGCCGACCAGTTCAGGCGTGGCCTTGAGGCGACGCTGGCCGTGCTCGAAGCGAAAAGTCAAAGTTTCCATAGTGTCGCTTTCATTGCGGGAAAATCACCAGTTGCGGAAGCGCTTGGGCGGGTTGTACAGCCCGCCGGAGGCCCGCACCAGGTCCTTCATGTTCTTGGCCGCCAGCAGGTCGCGGGTGGCCATGCGCTTGTCGATGCCCAGGTCTTCGGCGCGGCGGATGATGCCACGGTCGCGCAGGTTCTCCACCATGCGCTTGTCGCGACCCATGCCGACCGCCGTATAACCGGCCACGCCACGGATGGCCTGCTCGCGCTCCTCTTCGGTACGGCACAGCAGCAGGTTGGCGATGCCCTCTTCGGTGAGGATGTGGGTGACGTCGTCGCCATAAATCATGACGGGTGGAATTGGCATCTTGGCCTGCTCGCCGAGCTGCCATGCGTCCAGCTTCTCGACGAAGGCCGGCTGCATGTGCTCGCGGAAGGTCTCCACCGTCTGCACCACCAGCTTCTGCCCGCGCGGAATGGTATTGCGCCCGGCGCGCGCCTGCTGGCCGGCCTTGAGCCAGGCTTCGCTGGCATGGCGGCGTCCGCGCGCATCCGCCCCCATGTTGGGGGCACCGCCAAACCCGGCGATGCGGCCCAGCGTGGCCGTGGAGGAATTGCCCTGCAAGTCGATCTGCAAGGTCGATCCGATGAACATGTCACAGCCATAGTGGCCGGCCGTCTGCGAGAAGGCGCGGTTGCTGCGCATGGAGCCATCGGGTCCGACGAAGAAGACATCCGGCCGCGCGCGAATGTAATCTTCCATGCCCAGCTCGGAGCCGAAGGAGTGCACGGATTCCACAAACCCGGCCTCGATGGCGGGAATGAGTGCCGGGTGCGGATTGAGCGCCCAGTGCTTGCAGATCTTGCCGCGCAGGCCCAGCGATTCGGCATAGGTGGGCAGGATAAGCTCGATGGCCGCAGTATCGAAACCGATGCCGTGATTCAAGCGCTGCACACCGTATTCGGCATAGATGCCCTTGATGGCCATCATCGCCATGAGCACCTGGATCTCGGAAATCTGCGCCGGGTCGCGCGTGAAGAGCGGTTCGATGTAATGCGGCGTGGGGGCCTTGATGGCGAAGCTGACCCAGTCGGCCGGGATGTCCACGCGCGGCAGCTCATCGACGATTTCGTTCACCTGCGCAATGACGATGCCGCTGGAGAAGGCGGTCGCTTCGGCAATGGCGGGCGTATCTTCAGTATTGGGCCCGGTATAGAGATTGCCATGGCGGTCGGCCGCCTGCGCCGCCACCAGCGCCACGCGCGGCGTCAGGTCGACGAAGTAGCGGCCAAACAGCTCCAGGTAAGTATGGATGGCACCGATGTTGAGCTTGCCGGCCGAGGCCAGTTTGGCCAGGCGGCCGGCCTGCGGACCGGAGAAGGAAAAATCGAGCCGGTCGGCGATGCCCTTCTCGAACACGTCCAGATGTTCCGGCAAGGCCAGCACCGAAAACAGCATGTGCAAGCCGTTGACCCGCGCCGGATCGAGCGCCGCCAGGCCCTTGGCCAGGAAATCGGCCTGCTTCTGGTTGTTGCCCTCGACACAGACCCGGTCGCCGTTTTCCAGCACCGCATAGAGCAGCTCCGCCAGTTTGTCCGCAGGCGCGATCTTGCCCTGCAACTGGCTTCCCAATGCGGCGGTGGCGCGCGCCAGCCGCTGTTCACGGTTCTTCTGGCGCGCATTCCACACGCGTTCGCTACTACTCATTTACTTGGCTCCCATCAACAAATCAGGCAATACGGTCGCGATGCCCGGGAACATGCACAAGAGCAGGACCGCGAGAAACATCAGCGCCAGGAAAGGAATCGTACCCTTGATGACATCGCCCAGCGCGATATCGGGTGCGATGTTCTTGATCACGAACAGATTCAGCCCCACCGGCGGGTGGATCAGGCCCATCTCCATGACCACCGTCATGACGATGCCGAACCAGATCAGGTCGAAACCGGCGGCCTTGAGAGGCGGCAAGATGATGGGCGCGGTCATGAGGATGATCGACACCGGCGGCAGGAAGAAGCCCAGCACGATCACCATGCCCAGTATCACGGCCAGCAGCAGCCACTTCGACAGATGCAGGTCGACCACCCATTGCGCTGCCGACTGGCTGATGTGCAGGTAGCTCATCACGTAGGAATACAGCAGCGACATGCCGATGATGAGCAGCAGCATCCCCGATTCCTTGATGGTGGAACTGAGGAAGGGTGCGATCTCTTTGGGCTTGTAGATGCGATAGACCACCGCGATCAGCACCAGCGCCAGCAGCGCGCCCAGGCCAGCGGTTTCGGAAGGCGTGGCCAGGCCGCCATAGAGCGCCACCATCACCCCGATCAGCAAGATCAGGAAAGGCAGTACGCGCGGCAGCATTTCCACTTTCTGGGCCAGCGTGAAATGTTCGTCGTCCAGGTAGGCCGACTTGGCCCCACCGGCGGTGTAGACGGCATGCGCCAGCTTGTATTCCTTGCGCGCCCGGAAGACCGCATAGCCCGCGAACAGGATCACCAGCAGCACGCCCGGCCCGATACCGGCCAGGAACAGGCGTCCCAGCGACTGCTCGGCCGCCACCGCATAGAGAATCATGGTGATGGAGGGTGGCAGCAGGATGCCCAGCGTGCCGCCGGCGGCGATGATGCCGGCTGCAAACCCCGGTGAATAGCCGCGACGGCGCATCTCCGGAATGCCCGCCGAACCGATGGCCGAGCAGGTCGCCGGCGACGAACCGGCCATGGCGGCAAACAGCGCGCAGGCAAACACGTTGGCGATACCCAGCCCGCCCGGCACCTTGTTCAACCAGGCGTGGATGGCCGAATACAAGTCCTTGCCGGCAGGGGATTTGCCGATGGCCGCCCCCTTCAGGATGAAGAGCGGAATCGACAGCAGCGTGATGGAAGCGATTTCTTCATAAACATTTTGCGTGATGGTATCGAGCGACGATTCCGGCATGAAGAAATACATGAAGCCGGTCGCCACCACGCCCAGCGCAAAGGCGATCGGCATGCCCGAACACATCACCAGGATGGTGACCACGCCATAGAGCACACCCAGGGTCAGCGGACTCATTGCGCACCTCCGGACGTTGCAGCAGGCACGGTGCCGGTGATGCGCGTGAGCACCTGCACCAGCAATTGCAGCGTCAGCATGCTCATGCCCAGCGCCATCAGGGAATACGGAATCCACAGCGGCGGCGCAAAGGTGGACGACGTGGTCTGCCCCTCCACCCAGGCTTCATGGAACAGGGTCCACGATTTCCAGGTGAAGAAAGCGCAGAACAGGAAGGACACCACATCCACGATGAACATGCGCACCTTGTTGGCCAGCGGCGAGAGCAAACCCGCCAGCGCCTCGATACCGATGTGCCCGCGCAGCGACTGCACATAAGCCGAGCACAGGAAGATCACGCCAACCAGCATGAAGACCGAGGCTTCATCCTGCCAGTCGGTGGGCTGATGGAAGAAGTAACGCACCACCACCGAATAGGTGAGGATGCAGGAGGTGACCAGCAGCGCAATCATCCCCAGGAACACGGCCACGCGGTGGTAGCCCTGCAGGAAGGCCGCCAGCCAGGCCACCGGGGCGCTGGCCGGCACGGCCGGGCGCGTGGCCGCCGCGCCGGGCATCTCGAAGCCGTGGCTCATACGGTCTTCTCCGCCAGGGCCAGCAGCTTGGCGCAGTTGGCATTGCGGGCCGCGAAGTCCTTCCAGGCGGTATTGCGGGCGATGTCCTGCCACTTTTTGACGACCTCGGCGTTGAGGTCAACCACCTTGGCACCGGCCTTCTGGTAGACCTGGGCCACGGCGATGTCGTCGGCCTGGGCAGCCTTGGTGGCGAACTGTTCCATGTCTGCACCGACGGACATGATGACGGCCTGCTGGTCCTTGGGCAGGCGTTCGAAGACGGCCTTGGACATCATCAGCGGCTCGAACATGTACCAGTAAGCCTTGTCGCGTCCGGTCGTGAGGGACTTGGCCACCTCCTCCAGGCGGAAGGACATGAAGGAAGTCGACGAAGTCATCGCCGCATCCATCGCGCCGGTCTGCATGGCGGCGTAGATCTCATTGGACGGCAGGGTCACCACGGCGGCCCCCGCTTCCTTCAGGATCAGGTCCATCTCGCGTGAACCGCCGCGCACCTTCATGCCCTTGGCATCGGCCGGATCGACGATGGGCTTGCCGCGCGAGGCCACGCCGCCCGCCTGCCAGATCCAGCTGACGATGACCACACCCTTCTCGCCCAGGATGCGTGCCAGCTCCTTGCCCACTTCGGCATTCTTCCAGGCGGCGCCCTGCTGGTAGGAGGTCACCAGGCCGGGCATGAGGCCGATGTTGGTTTCCGGGACTTCGCCGCCGGCATAGTTCAGCGGCACCAGCGACATGTCCAGCGCACCCTTGCGCAGGGCGGAGAACTGGGCGTTGGTCTTCATCAGGGAAGAGCCGGGATAGATCTCGAACTTCAAGGCGCCTTTGGTCTTTTCGTTCACCTGCTGGGCGAACATGCGCACCAGGCGGTCTCGGAAGTCGCCTTCTGTCAGAGTGCCACCGGGAAACTGGTGAGAAATCTTCAGGCTGCCTGTTTGCGCCCAGGCAGTGGGCATGGCGGCGGCAAGCGGTGCAGCGGCTAGGGTGCCAAGGAAATGGCGACGGGTGAATGCGGTCATGCTGGTATCTCCTCCAGGAATTGATGGAACTACTGTGTTTTTATACTCTCATCGTGTATACAATTTCAGGCGAAACGCATACATTGTCAAGCATTAATCCCGTGGAAGCCCTTCCCTTTACAATGCTTGTTTTAGAGGCAACACACCATGGACACGCCAAAGACCCGTTCTGAAACCCTGCGCGAATCGATTGAAGAGCTGATCGCCGTCGGCAAGCTGGCGCCGGGCCAGCATCTGGATGAAACCTCGCTGGCCGAGGAATTCGGGGTTTCGCGCACGCCCATCCGGGAGGCGCTGATCCAGCTGGCCTCGATGGGCATCGTCGAGATGCGGCCGCGCCGGGGTGCCATCGTGGCCGAGATCGGCCCGCAGCAATTGATCGAGATGTTTGAAGTGATGGCCGAATTCGAAGCCATGTGCGGGCGCCTGGCGGCGCGCCGCATGACGCCGGCCGAGCATGCCGAGCTGCTGGCGGCGCACCAGGCCTGCCAGGCGGCGCGCGATGCCAGCGATCCGGATGCCTATTTCTACCTGAACGAGGCCTTCCACGACCACATCTATGCCGGCAGCCACAATGGCTTCCTGGCCGAGCAGGCGCGCGCCCTGCACCGCCGCCTGCGGCCGTATCGCCGCCTGCAGTTGCGGGTGCGGGATCGCCTCAAGATGTCCTATGACGAACACCAGGCCGTGGTGGATGCCATCATCGCCGGCGACCCGGAACGCACCGTGGAGGTACTGCGCCAGCACATCATGATCCAGGGGCAGCGCTTTGCTGACCTGGTGGCTTCCCTGCATCAGCTCAAATCGGCCGCCTGAACTGGGTTAGCGCATCGGCTACAGGCTGCGCTGGCTGACGAAATGCCGCTCGCGGCCATCGAGCGGATCGATGAAGAACAGGGAACGGGCCAGCAGTTTGAGGGGCTTGTCCAGATCATCGGCCACGCCCACGGGCACGGCGTGCGGATAGAACAGATCGTTGAGGATGGGAATGCCCAGCGAGGCCATGTGCACCCGCAACTGGTGACGCCGTCCGGTGACCGGTTCCAGCTGGTAGAGGCCGAATTCTCCCCGCTGCTCCAGCAGGGAAATGTGGGTTTCCGAATTGGGCGTACCTTCGGCCTCATGCATCTTGAAGAACTGTTCAGGGATCTCTTCCACCCGGCTGCGGTGCACCCGTGGCAACACCAGATCCGGCCGCAGCGGGGCAATCGCTTCATAGACCTTGAACATGGACCGTTGCTGGAACATGGACTGATACTTGCCCCGGCTGGCCGGCTGATGCGAAAAGACGATCACCCCGCCCGTCTCCCGGTCCAGGCGGTGGATGGGGACCAGGTCCTGCAGGCCGGTGGCTTTCTTGAGTCGCACCAGCAGGGTCTCCTGCACGAAGCGGCCGGTCGGGATCACCGGCAGGAAATGCGGTTTGTCGGCTACCAACAAATGGTCGTCCAGATGCAGGATCTTCTCTTCCACCGGGATGCGCGCTTCACCCTCGGGTAATTCGCGGTAGTAGAAAATGCAATCGCCGCTGCGATAGGGCGACTCCGGGCGCAATGCTTCACCATGCTGGTTGCGCACCTCCCCCCGTAGCAGGCGCTCGCGCCAGATCGATTCGGGGACGGCCGTAAAGCGCTCGGCCAGGAAGGACAGCATGTCGCGCCAGGGCCCCGGTTGCAGCCACAGGTAGCTGGGCGACAAGCCCTCGCGCATGGGCAGGGTGGGCGTGGGCCTCATGCGCCCTCCGCGCTGGCAGGCTTCCTGCGCGCGGCGCGGCGGCGCCAGGCGACCACGCTGGCATTGGCCTCCAGATGCGCCAGCAGCTTGCCGCGCTGGGCGTCGGTGAAGGGAAGGCTCTCAATCAGGGCCGGCCATTGCGTCATGGCGCGTTCCACCGTGTCCACCAGCACCGCCTGCAAGCGTGGCTCCGGCAGCCGCCAGAGGTTGGCGAGCTGGCGCAGGATGGCGGGCGTGAGCAATTGCTTGCCCTTCTGTCCCGGTACGAAGGCCAGCGCATGGCCATCGCCACCCACGTAAGCGGCGTAGGCCACGATGTCATAGGCCGGCGACAGCGCGGCCTGCTGGGGCGTGTGATACAGCAGGCTGAAATTCTTCAGGTGCGCATCGAAATTGCCGAGCAGCTCGTTGACCTTGATCCGCCGCAGCAATTCGTAGACATCCTCGGCCCCGCGCGTACTGCGCTCCAGCAGCACCACGCCGATGGCCGCATAGGTGCCGACATACTTGGCCGCCGGCGCGGTGCCGGTGACCTGGGCGAAATCTTCCATGTGCAAGCGTCCGGTCGGCGTGGGTGCATCGCGGTCGAAGCGTTGCACCAGCAGGAAACGGCTGGCGTCGTTGCGGAGGCCGAACGGCAGGTGATCGCCGATGGCCGACAGCGGCTCCAGGCTGAACCGGCAAGTCTGCACGCCAGCGGCAGCGGCCAGGGTCAGCGAAGCAAACTCCACCTGCGGCATGTTGGGATAGTCGGTAGCCGGCAGCTTGGCGATGAAATGGCTGCCCTGGCTATCCTTGGAACGCATGACGTAGCGCCCCCCGCTCTCCCGCACCAGCGCCAGCTTGGGCTGCACGCCGGAGAGCGATTCCCCGCCGGGTACCGGCAACTGGCCGGAACTCATCTCGTAGCTGTCATGACCCTGCCCCAGCAGGCGGCCGAGACCGCGTTCATCCAGTTCTTCAGCCAGCGCCGAGACATCGCCGGGCAGATCGCGTCCGCAGTAGGCCAGCAGGCCAAATTCATCGTCCGGAGCGAGACCGGCGCGCTGGATCAGGTGTTTGCGCAACTGCCCTTCGGGCAGGAGATTCTGGAAGAAGGGAGGCAATCCGCCACGGCCATCCCCCCGGTTGGCCGCCAGCGTGGGATCGAGCAACTGGGCGCGGGTACGCTCTTCGGTAGAGGCCAGATAAAGCTGCGAGAGGACGGGACGATCGTCCCCCTGCAAGGCATAGGCGTCATCGAAACGGAAATAGCAGCGCCCGTCATCCAGGGAGAACAAGGAACCGACCTCGGTCTGCCCGAGGCGGATGCGCAGGGAACGCAGCATGCTCATGCCCCGCCTCCTTCGCCCATGAGCGCTTGCAGCCGCGCCCCCAGTTCGGTCTGGCTGCCAGCGCCTTGCGCCTCGGCGGCGCGCAGCGGCGCGGCTTGGCGCGGCAACAGCAGCAGGTCCAGCTCCAGCTCCTCGCACAGGGCCAGCAGCTTGACCAGTTCGATGTTGCCGCGCCCGGTTTCCAGCGCCAGCAAGGTGTTGCGGTGCATTCCGGCCAGCGCGGCCAGCGCGACAGCCGTCATCCCCCGTGCTTTACGCGCGGTGCGGATGCGGCGGCCGATGTCTTGCAGATTGGTCATCAGTAGATCCAATTAAATGGTTCTTTTTACATATAACCATTATATTGGTCATCCGCACGAAATCAAGAATAATAGATTGTGCATTTAATTAAACGCACAATCTATTATTCTTTCGAAGAAATGGCAGAGGGGCGATCCGAGGATGCGCACAAAAAAAAAATCGCAGTCCGGTGAGGACTGCGATTTCAAGAGGACGGTGTTCAGGCAGTGGTATTGACGTTGCGCCCGATGTTCGGGTTGGCCGGCAACGGCGGCAATGCCTGCAACAGGCCCACGGCGGCAGAAGCCTGGCTGTCGAGCGCTTTCTTCAGCATCAGTACGTTGACCGAATCCGAAGTCTTCGCCGCAGCCATGCTGGTGGCCAGTGATGCGATTTGATTGACATCCATGGTGCTCTCCTTTTGGGGGATACCGGGAAACAGGATGCGTCGCCCGGTGCCTTGGTTACGGCATTGGACGCTGTTTCTTTACATCAATCAAGAAAAATTTCGAGATACTCACACGCGAACGTCGACTCGTATCAAGGTTGTTCGAGAACCTCCCATTAAAAATCGCAGCCAGCCAGCTATTTACCTGAACAGGTATAGCCTGCTACGATGTTTATCAATGAGAAACCACTCGAATGGATCGCGAGCAGCTACAAGGATCTGCTGGCATTGCCAGCGGAAGTCCGCCAACGTTTCGGCTTCGCATTGTCGCTGGCGCAGATGGGCGAGCGCTATGAAAAAACCAAGATATTGAAGGGTTTCAGCGGTGCCGGCGTGCTGGAGATTCTGGAAGACCATATTGGCGACACCTTCCGGGCTGTCTACACCGTCAAGTTCGAAGAAGCCGTGTTCGTACTGCACTGCTTTCAGAAAAAAAGCAAAAGCGGAATTGCCACACCCCAGCCGGACATGGAAATCATCCGGACCAGACTCAAGATCGCTACTGCCAGAGCCGAGGAGCTACGTCATCATGCAAAAAACAATCGTTGAGGGAACCGACATCCTCCGCAGCAGCGGCAATGTCTTCGCCGATCTTGGTCTGCCGGATGCCGACAAGCTGCGCATCAAGACTGGTCTGGTCATCGAAATCCGCAAGGCGATGCGTGCACTGGGACTGAGTCAACAGGCGGCGGCGCAACGCATGGGGATTCCACAACCAAAAGTGTCGGGCATGATGCGCGGCGACTTCAGCAACCTGTCCGAGCGCAAGCTGATGGACTGTCTGACACGGCTGGGCTACGACATCGAGATCCAGGTGCGGCCTGCCGCCGCCTCCCTCGGATGCCTGACCTTGACCGTAGCCTGAAAAAAACCCAAAGCCCGCACAAAAAAAATCGCACCCCGAAGGGTGCGATCGAGCGGACGCCAGCCCAGCACGCCCTGGCCACCTACACGATGGTATTGATGATGCGTCCAATGTTGACATTGGCCGGCAGGCGCGCCACGGTCGTCGCGACACCTACCACATCATCCACCGCCGCCTTGGCGACCTTGCCCAGATCGATGCCGACGGACTGCGCCGCCTTGTCGACCAGCCAGGCCGTTGCTGCACCGCTGGCGATAGTTGCTAGCTCCATATGAAACTCCTTGTCTGAAGTGCAACCGGACCATGGCGTCAGCCTGATCTCGCATGTTTCCACATCCCCCCACCATGGTTGATCAGGCTTTACGTCATGGGTAAATGTGTTAGCGGCAGGCAAGCAGACAGTCTTGACGGGAGTTGCCCCGTCCTTACCCGCTTTTGCATGTGTAAACCTCAAGTCGGAACAAGGTCCGCCGTAAGGTGCTCAGCGTGACGGCGCGGGCGGCAATGGCACCAGTTGCTCGTAGACCGAACTGGCAATGCGCGACAGTTCAGCGCGTGCAACGCCGCCCGACAGCGCATAACCGAACTGGCCATCGATCCAGTAGAAGACGTTGACCTTGCCTTCCTGAGCGAAGCGGAAGCCGGTCTCGCTGTTCTGCACCTGGTCGTGCGAGACATACAGGGTCAGCCGCTGTCCGGCCGCATCCTGATACATGAACTGCGCCACCGGACCGCTCTGCCCCGGCAGCAGCCGGCCACCGATCAGGTCGTACCCCAGCGGTGCCAGCTTGGGGGCGCGCACGTTCACGCCCAGCCGGCGCGACAGCCAAGTCACCAGGGCCTGTTCCTGGTCGGCCCCGACTTCCACCGGCCGCCGCAAGTCGGCACTGAAGACGGTATGGGCCACCGCGGCCTGACGCGCCAGCATCACGGGCGCGGATGCCAGCGTGCGGGCGCGGCCGCCGCCGGTCAGGTCATGCGCCAGCCAGCCGCCCGCAGCCCCCGCCAGCGTGAGCAACAGCATGGCCGCATAACGCCACCAGAACGTTCCATTGGCCGCCCCCTCGCCAGCCTCATCGCGGCGGCGGTGCGGTTCGCCCGCCCCGGCCAGCACCGCTGCAGCCAGACGCGGCGGCAGGGGCTCTTCGAGGACCGGGTCGTAATGAGCATGCAAGGCGCGGTTCTGGGCGCGCCAGGCGCGCACGCGGTGCAGATCCCCGGCGTGTGCCGGGTCTTGCTCCAGCCAGGCGGCCATCTCGCTGGCACGCGCCGCCGGCAGCTGGCCGTCGGTGTAAGCGTGCAAATCTTCTTCGGGGAATGCCGGGGTCTTCATTTCACCACCTTCAGGGTCGCACCGGCTTCACCCTGCCCGCCGGGTCCCTCCATCCATTGCCGCAGACGCTCGCGGGCGCGCGACAGGCGGGACATCACGGTCCCGGTCGGAATGCCCAGCGTGGCCGCGACTTCTTCATAACGCATCTCTTCCAGCACCACCAGCAGCAGGACTTCCCGCTGCTCCGCCGGCAGCAGTTGCAGGGCCGCTTCCAGATCCAGTGCCAAGCCGTGTTCGGCCAGCGACGCCGGGGCCGCAGCGTCTGCCGCCTGCTCCAGGTCCACCGTGACCAGCGTCGGCTGACGGCGCTGGTCGGCGTGCAGGTTGTGCATGATGGCAAACAGCCAGGGCCGCATGTCGCTGCCGCGTTGCCAGCTGTCGAGCTTCTGCCAGGCGCGCTCCAGGGTGTCCTGCACCAGGTCGTCAGCACTGTCGCGCCCGCCCGTCAGCGCGCGGGCGTACCGCCGCAGGCGCGGCAGGCAGGCGAGCATGGCTTGCTCGTCGGCCTGACGTTCCCGTTGCTGGCGCTGCAGCCTGGCGGTGCGTCCGAACATGGCGGGCCGGAGGGTCTGAAGGACGATCAGGGCTTGACGACGTGCCAGACGTCCTTGAAGTTGTCGCCGGTACGGTCACCCGGCTTCTTGTCGGCCTCGTACAGGTACAGCGGCTTGCCCTGGTACGCCAGTTGGGCGCTGCCATCGTCGCGCGTCACCGTGGAATACGGCGCGGCCGGCATGCCCATCGGTGCGACCGGCGGCCACAGCTTGGCACAGGGGCCGTTGCAGACGCTCTTGCCGCTGTTGGCGGTGTCCTTGTCGAAGGTGTAGACGGTCATGCCGCTGGCGTCGACCAGGATGCCGTCCATGGTCTTGACACCGGCGCTCTGGGCCGAGGCGGTGAAAGAAACCGAGGCGCAGGCCAGCGCCAGCAGGGAAGTTGCGAGCAGTCTCATGATGTTTCCTTTTCGTGGTCGGGTTGCGCGATGTGCCATACCCATGCCGACGTATACGGAAGGCGGCCCTGCTTTATTCCCGCCGCCACAAAATATTTTTTGCTATCGGCTGACCGTCTCGCGCTGCATGGGTGCCAGCAGCGCCAGCAGGCGGTTCTGGGTGCGGGAGGGGATGCCATTCTTGTCCATGGCCAATTGCAGATCTTCCACCAGGGCATTGAAGTCGGCATTGCTCAGTTTGAGACCCTGGTGCACTTCGCGCATGGGATCGCCGGTGTAGATGCAACCACCGCCGCTGAGCTGGCAGAACTGCTCCACCAGCTTTTCCCTGACGCGCTTGACGTTGGAATTGTCGAAGGTATGCCGGATGCGGGCATCGGCCAGCATGTTGTCCATGAAATCCTGCACCACCCGCTCGATCACGGGCAAGCCGCCCAGTGCGCGAAACAGGCTGTCATCGGGCGTAGCCGGAGTCTGGGCCTGCGCCAGGCCGAGGGCACAGGCCAGGGTCAGTCCGAGCGCGGCTTGCTGCATTCTGAACTTGTTCATCGCGGCTCCCGTGCGCTCAGAAACCGGCCTGCAGCGACAGATAGACGCCGCGTTGCCGCTTGGGGTTGTAGACGGTAATGTCGCCCAGCGCCACGTAGGCCAGGGTCATCGACAGATTCTTGCTGGGGAACCAGGCCAGGAAGGCATCGTAATAATCCTTCTCATGGTCGGCCGCCAGGTTGCGCGGCTTCATGCGGTATTCCACACCCAGCGCCAGCTTGCGGTTGATCATGTAGGCCGCCGAAATCTCGCCCATGGCCTGGTATCGGTCATTGAGGTCGCCGCCGAAACCGAGCAGTCCCATCTGGTTGGCCTTGGTCAGCCGCAGCGTGCCGTTGAGCAGCAGGCTCTGCTCCAGCAGCAGCTTGGTGGCCGAGAGGTAATAGTCGATGCCGGCATCGCTGGCCGCGCCAAGCTGCTTGACGCTGGTGACCGTGCCCAGCCCGCCGATGCCGTTGTTGTGCTTGAACATGGCACCGACGGCGATCTGCGGCAGCCAGCGGTCCTGATCATAGACGGCGTCACCGGCCAGCTTGAGCTTGATGCCCACGATGTCCTGCGTGATCTTGAGATCGGCCAACGGGGCCAGGCTGCCGTAAAACTCCTGCTTGGCCAGCGACAGTTCCAACCGGTCCAGTATCCCCACGGCCACGCCGTAGGATTTGAGCGTGTAGTCCTGGGTCGACAGATAGGTGTAATGGGCGTTGGCACCATAGCTGTCGCGCGTGCCATAGCCGGTGATGAGCGCCCAGGGCGTCAGACCACCGCCGCCGGCCCCCTCGACCTGGATCACGCCGCCGGTGGCGGTGAGCTTGCCGAGGTCGGGCATCCAGCGTGTCTTGTCCTGATCGGCAGCGGGTTCGGGGGCAGTGGCTGCCGCGCCGGAACTGACGGGGCCCGGCGCGGCGCGCATGGCCTGGGCGGCCTTGCGCTGCTGGGCCTGCATCCACGCCTCGCGGTCAGCATCGCTGAGCTGCGCCAACGCCGGCGCAGACAGTGTCGCCAGCAGCGCGAACGCGCCACTTTTGGTGATTTTCTTCATGCTGTCCCCTGCCCCCTCTTGGTGATTCTTTGCTGGCGCGACCCCTCGCGCCATCCTTCATATTGCGACGTTTTCCGACTGATCCAGCATCTCCGGCGCCCGCCATTGCTGCAGCCACTCCAGGAAGCGCTCCACCGGCATCGGCTTGCCCATGAAATACCCTTGTCCCTGGTCGCAGCCCATCTGTCGCAGCAGGAACCAGACCTCTTCGCTTTCCACCCCTTCGGCCACCACCCGCAAGCCCAGGTTGTGGCCCAGGTCCACGGTGGAGCGCACGATCTTGGCGTCATCCTGATCCTGCGCCATCTTCATGACGAAGGACTTGTCGATCTTCAGTTCATCCACCGGCAAGCGCTTGAGGTAGGCCAGCGAGGAATAGCCGGTACCGAAGTCATCGATGCTCAGGGCAAAGCCCATGGCGGCCAGGCGGTCCAGCGTGCTCTGGGCGCGCGCCGGATCATCCATGATGGCGCTCTCGGTGATTTCCAGGCAGAGCGCGGCGGGCGTGAGGCGATGACGTTCAAGGATGGCCCCGAAAGCGTTCGGCAATTCCTGGTCCAGCAAGTCGCGCGTAGAGAGGTTGACCGAGAACTTCAGGCGCAGCCCCTGCTCCTGCAACCGGGCCGACAGCTCCGCCACCTTTTCCATCATCCAGATGGTCAGCATGCGGATGAAACCGGTGGTCTCGGCAAACGGAATGAAATTGTCCGGCCCGATGAAGCCCTTCTCCGGATGCACCCAGCGCACCAGCGCTTCGCCGCCGACCACGGCACCCGTGGCCAGGTCCAGCTTGGGTTGGAGATAGAGCATGAATTCGTCGCGTTCCAGCGCACGGCGCAGTTCGGACAGCAGCGACAGGCTTTCCTGGCTGCTCTGGTCGATGGCCGGATCGTAGATCGTCACGCCATTGCCCTTGCGCTTGGCGGTATACATCGCGACCTCGGCCCGGCTGAGCAGAACGTCACTGCTGTCACCGTGGGCCGGATAGCCGGCCACGCCGATGCCGGCCCCCAGGTCCACGGTCTGTTCCTGCAGGGACAAGGGCTGTTCCAGCGCACGCAGAATGTGTGCCGCCTGATCCAGTGCGCCATCGAGATCGACGCCCGGCAGCAGGATGGCGAACTCATCCCCGCCCAGGCGCGCCACCTTGGCCCCCGGATACAGCAGCTGCGCGTCCAGGCGTGCCGCTACCTGGCGCAGCAGGTCGTCGCCGAAGCTGTGGCCGAGCACATCGTTGACCTGCTGGAAGCGGTCCAGGTCCATCATGAGGATGTGGCAGCTGCCTCCCGGCAGCGCCTGCGCCTGGCCGATCGCTTCGCGCAGCAGGTCGCCGAATTGCACCCGGTTGGGCAGGCCGGTCAATTGGTCCTGATACGCCAGCCGGCTGATCTTGAGTTCACGGCTGGCGATTTCCGAGCGCATGGTTTCGAAGGCCGCACCCAGACGGCCGATTTCATCCTGCCGGCGAATGTAGAGCCCTTCGCTGTAATCGCCCTCCCCCAGCCGCTTGGCCACAGTGGCCAGGTCACGCAGGGGGCTGGTGATGCGGCGCGCCATCACGGCGCTGGCGACCGCCGCACCGAGCACGCCCAGCACGGTGATGCTGAGCAAGATCAGTTGCAGGCGCTGGTATGGGGCCACCGCCTCGCTTACCGAGCGCTGCAATACGGCCACCGCTTCCTGGCCATTGCTGGCGCGCGCCAGCGGCAGCACGCGGGCACGATACTGGTTGCCATCGATCTGCAGGTCAGTGGCACCCGCCTGGCCCATCTGCGGGCTGCTGGCCTCCTTGGCCATCATTTGCGCTTCTGCCTTGGGCAGGGTCGATACATCGGCCGTCCAGCCCGCGCTGCCACGCTGGCGCACCAGGACGGAGACCTGCAGTTGCGACAGCGCACGCATGTCATTGACCAGGTCGCGGTCCACCGGGAAGCCCATCACCACCCAGGCGATGGTGACCGGAGCCTTGATCGGCACCGCCACGATCTGGAACAGGTTGTCGCCGACCACGGCACTCTCGGCCGCACCATTGCCGTTGCCGGCCTTGCGGACCAGTTCCAGGCTGCTGCGCTGCAGGTCGGTATCGGGATATTCGAGGGTGGACGCGTGGATGAGGCCATCGGTGCCGACCAGCATGCCCATGGTGGCACCGATGCGCGCCCCGTGGTTGGCCAGTACCGAGGCGATGGTGTCGCGGTCATCGGTGCCGATGGCTTGGCGGAAGCCGAAATCGGAGGCCAGCAGACGTGCGCCCTGGGTCAGCTTCTGCGCATTCTGGTCCAGCAGGCGCGTGAAGACGCGCTCGCCAATGATCAGCTCCTCGCTGATGGCGCTGCGCGCATTGCGATCAATGGCGGTTCGGATCGCCACGAAGCCGGCCAGTTGCACCACCACGATGAGGATGATGAACAGCGCGACGATCTTGCTTTCCAGACGGTAAAGACGCACCCCGGCCCCGATTCCTGTTGTTCAGATTGGCGTGATGCCGCCGCTTCAGAGCGGCACCGCCTTGACGTTGAGTTTGATGACGGCCCGGCCGTCTCCCTGTACTTCCAGTGGCTGCTCTACGGCTGCCTGGTTCGGTCCCATGGTGAAATACCAGGCCTTGAGCGTGTAGCGGCCATTGGCGATGCCCTCCAGCTTCACCACGCCGTTACGTTCGCTCACGCCGAAATGCGGAGTGTTGACCACCTGCACGTAGGCCACCATTTCATCGTGGATGTTGCAACCCAATACCACGGTCCCGGCCTTGTCGAACACTACCGGACTGCCCGGCACGCCCGAATACAGCTTCAGTTCGAAGGTCTTGGCCGGGGAAAACGAATAGACATGGTGCCGGACGTTGTCATGGTTGGGGAACAGGATCGCTGTCCCGGTCTGCACCACCGTCACCAAGGGAATGAAGGTCTTGTTCTTCTGCTCGATCTCGACCTGGCGCGCCGCCTTGATGGCTCCTCCGCCACCCGCCGGTTCGGCATAGACCACGGCATTGGGCACGGGCTGCCCGGCGCTGTCGAGCACCTGCACAGAGACGGCGGCCTGAGCGCTCAGGGCCCACGTTCCTGCCCACAACAGGAAGAGAGCCAGGAGGGGGGCGCGGCGCATGTTCTTTTTCTGCATATCGCTGTCATTGAAAGAAAAGGGCAATGAAGATGACCGGCGGCGACCGTGGCAACAGCGCATCCTGCCATCCATCCCCGCACTATACGGAAACCCTGAGAGATGGATATCGGGGAGTTTCTGACTTGCTGCCGTGCAATATTTCAGGATCAGCGGCCTTCCCTCCCTCGGTGGCCGCCTCGATTCGCCGTTTTAATCTTCACTCTGACAATTATGCCCGTGAATTTCAATACTGGATGCCCCTCAGCAACCAGATCATTTGATGTCGCTCTACTGACTGCGCGGAGCGGTCAGATAGCCGATCACGGCAGGCAGGATCTCGGTACGCACACTGGCCGGCGAGACACCGCCATAACCAGTCAGCACCACCGCCTTGATGAGCGCCTTCAGCATGCGCTGGACCACGAAGGTCGCCACATCCAGATCGGGGGGCGTGATGGTGGAGCGGTGCTTTTCCAGCACCCGGCGGATGGAATCGAAGAAGCCCTGGCGGATTTCCTGCGAGACCGGCAGGTTGAAGGCCGGAAATTCCTCTTCGAGAATGCGATTGAGTTCCGGCTCCAGCAGGTGTGCCGCCACCAGTGCGTTGATCAGTTTCTCGAAATCGCCCGAGAGCGTACCGGAGGCATCGATGTGCGCCACCACGTCTTCGAACAGCGTGAGCATGCGCGTGCTGTGCCGCTCGCGCAGCGCGAAGATCAGCGCATCCTTGTTGGGGAAATACTGATACAGCGAACCGACGCTGATGCCGGCCGATTCGGCCACGAGATTGGTATTGGTCTTGGCATAGCCACGCTCGACGAGCACGCGCGACATGGCATCAAGGATGGTATCGACCATCGCCCGGGAACGTGCCTGGCGTGGTTCTTTTCTGGGTTGCAGTTTCATTGGCAGCTTTGGTGAGGAATTCGCCCGCCCCCGACGCGAATTCGCAACGTGAGTGATTGTTCGTATATCGAAGTATAATACGAAAAATGAGTTTTTACTCGCCCGACCCCGTCATGGTACTCGTAAATCCAGGCAAGCGCTGCCTGCCCCATCGGCCCGGTCCTGCGGGTCTTCGCGACTGAAGGCCGTCTGGACGTCGCGGCGCGTATCGCAAAACTCGAAAAACAACTCGTATCGCCAAACATTCTTCGTGGAGAATTCTATGCAACGCATCATCTCGCCCGCCACCCGGCCGCGGGCGAAGGCAGCCTGCGCCGTGCTGGCGGCGCTGATCGGGGCCATCGGCCTGGCGGGCTGTGCCAGCTTCGAGGGCATCGGCAGCGACAAGCAGCTGGCCCAGGCGCGCGACTTCAGTACCACACGCAGCCTCTCCGATCCCAATCCCGGCGCCCCCAACGGGCAATGGCCGGGCAGCGACTGGGTTCGCCAGTTCGGTGACGCCCAGCTCACCGCATTGATCGAGGACGCTCTCGCCGCCAATCCCGGCCTGCAACAGGCGCGCGCCCGCATCGGTGCAGCGGCAGCACTGGCTGAGTCGCGCGGTGCACCGCTGCTGCCAACCGTGAACGCCGAAGCCTCGGTCATCCGCAATCAGTTTTCCAGTACCTCGATCTACCCGCCGCCTTACGGTGGCAACTGGTACAACGAAAAAAAGGCTGGCCTGAACGTCGGCTATGAGCTTGACCTCTGGAACAAGAACCAGTCTGCCCTGGAGCAAGCCATCTCCAGCGAGAAGGCGGCCCAGGCCAGCGAGCAGGAAGCGCGCCTGGCACTCACGGCCTCGATCGTCTCGGTCTACAGCCAGCTGGCGGCGCAATATGCGGTGCAGGACATCCTGCAGCGCACGGTACAGCAGCGCAGCAATCTGGAGACCATCACCGCCGACCGCGTCAAGACCGGTCTGGACAGCCAGATCGAACGCAACCAGTCGCGCACCAGCAGTGCCGATGCGCGCGCCCAGCTGGAACAGAATGCCGGCCAGATCGTGCTGCTGCGCCAGCAGCTGGGTGCGCTCAGCGGCAAGGGACCGGACCGCGGCCTGCAACTGGCCCCGCCCGCCATGCAGAACCTCGCCACGCCGGGCCTGCCGGCCGACCTGCCGCTGAACCTGCTGGGCCGCCGTCCTGACATCGTGGCCGCGCGCTGGCAGGTGGAAGCCGCCAGCCGTGGTGTCGATGTCGCCAAGGCGCGTTTCTATCCGGACATCAACCTGAGCGCCATGATCGGTTTCGACAGTCTGGTCGATGCCAATCCCTTCACGGCCGCCAGCAAGAGCATCGCCTTCGGTCCGGCCATCACGCTGCCGATCTTCGAAGGCGGCGCACTGCGAGCCGGGCTCAAGGGCGAATACGCCAACTATGAGCTGGCCGTCGCCACTTACAACAAGACCTTGAACGATGCCTATGCCGATGTGGCGCGCCAGATTGCGGCGATCCACTCCATCGAGCGCCAGCTGCCGATCCGCCGTGAAGCGCTGCAAGCCGCCGAACGTGCCTACGACCTGGCGCGCGAACGCTATCGCCTGGGCCTGGTGTCGCAACTGACGCTGCTGTCCTCGGAAACCGGCGTGCTGGCCCAGCGCCAGTCGCTGGTGGCGCTGGAAGCCCAGCGCCGTGAACAGCAGGTGGCGCTCTACAAGGCCCTGGGCGGCGGTTTCAACGCCCAGCAGGCCGGACTGGCGGCAGCCCCGCCGCCGTCGCGATGAGCCTGCCCCAAGACGACCTGAGCCAATGAACTGAACCCAGCCCGCCACCGGCTTCTCCACCCTGCCGCCGGTGACCGGGACGGCCCCGCTGCTGCGGCGGGGCTGATCGACCGACTACAAAAAGATAGAACGGAGTCCTCCATGAGTGACAGCACCACCCAACAAAACCCGCAAGCCAACAGCAATGGCAACGGCAACGGAAATGGCAACGGCAAGCGCAAGCGCCAGCTGATCCTGCTCACACTGGTCCTGCTGGTAATCGCCATCGCCTGTTTCCTGTACTGGTTCCTGCATGCCCGCTTCTTTGAAGAAACCGATGACGCCTACGTCGGCGGCAACGTCGTGCAGATCTCCGCCCAGGTTGGCGGCACCGTGGTGGCCGTCAAGGCCGACGACACGCAAGTGGTCAAGGCCGGCCAACCGCTGGTAGCACTCGATGCGGCGGACACCAAGCTCGCGCTGGAGCAGGCCCAGGCCGCCCTGGCCCAGGCCGTGCGCCAGACCCGCCAACTGTTCCTGAACAACGACACGCTGGCCGCCAATGTCGCCGCAGCCGACAGCAACCTGGCCCGTGCCAGGGAAGACCTGCAGCGCCGCCAGGCTGGCCTGTCTTCCGGAGCGGTCTCGCAGGAAGATGTCTCGCACGCGCGGGACGCCGTCAAGAGCGCCGTCGCCGCACTCGACCAGGCCCGCGCTGCTGCAGCCGCCAACCGCGCCCTGACCGACCACACCAGCGTGACCGAGCACCCCAACGTGCTGCAGGCGGCCACCGCCGTGCGCAATGCCTACCTGAACTATGCCCGCGTGAACATCGTGGCACCGGTCTCCGGTTTCGTCTCCAAGCGTTCGGTGCAGGTCGGCCAGCGCATCGCGGCCGGCAATCCGCTCATGGCCATCGTGCCGCTGGAACAGATCTGGATCGACGCCAACTTCAAGGAAAGCCAGTTGCAGCACATCCGCCTGGGCCAGCCGGTGGAAGTGATCGCTGACGTCTACGGTTCCAGCGTGAAGTACAAGGGCACCGTGATCGGCTTCTCGGCCGGGACCGGTGGCGCCTTCTCGCTGCTGCCGGCACAGAACGCCACCGGCAACTGGATCAAGGTGGTGCAGCGCGTACCGGTGCGCATTGCGCTCGATCCGGAACAGGTGCGCGCACATCCGCTGCGCATCGGCCTGTCCACCACCGCCACCGTGGACATCCATGGCGATGGCCGTGCGCTGGAAGCGGTGCCGACCAATTACCAGACCAATGTCTATGACGACCTCGGCAAGCAGGCCGATGCCATCGTCGAGCGCATCATCAGCGACAACGCCAGCGGCCTGCCGCAGGCGCGCAAGAGCAAGGCGGCCGCCGCACCGGTGGCGGTGCCGCACACCTGATGGGGTGCGGCTGTCCTTACCCGACCTTCACCGGACATTGATCAAGCCTTATGGCCACTACTCCCCCCAAACCCTACACGCCGCCACCGCCGCTGACGGGTGCCAACCTGGTGCTGGGCACCTTGTCGGTGTCGCTGGCGGTGTTCATGAACGTGCTGGATTCCTCCATCGCCAACGTCGCCATTCCGACCATCTCGGGCAACCTGGGTGTGTCGGTCGATGAGGGCACCTGGGTCATCACCTCGTTTGCCGCTGCCAACGCCATCTCGATCCCGCTGACCGGATGGCTGACGCAGCGCCTGGGCGCGGTGCGCCTGTTCGTGACCTCGGTGCTGCTGTTCGTGCTGGCCTCCTGGCTGTGCGGCCTGGCACCCACCCTGCCCATCCTGCTGGCCGCGCGCGTGCTGCAAGGCCTGGTGGCCGGCCCCATGGTGCCACTGTCGCAATCGCTGCTGCTGGGGGCCTACCCCAAATCGAAATCCTCCTTCGCCCTGGCGCTATGGGGCATGACGGCGGTGGTGGCACCGGTGGCCGGCCCCGCACTGGGCGGCTGGATCACCGACAGCTACACCTGGCCCTGGATCTTCTACATCAACATCCCGGTGGGCCTGATTGCCGCCGGCGTCACGCTGGCCATCTACCGCTCGCGCGAGACGCCGATCCACAAGCTGCCCATCGACAAGATCGGCCTGGCACTGCTGGTGACCTGGGTAGCCGCCTTCCAGATCATGCTCGACAAGGGCAAGGACCTGGACTGGTTCTCCTCGCCCACCATCGTCACGCTGGGCATCATCGCGCTGATCGCCTTTGCCTACTTCGTCGTGTGGGAACTGAACAATGACCATCCGGTGGTGGACCTGCGCCTGTTCGGACGGCGCAATTTCGCCGGCGGCACCATTGCCATTTCCATCGGCTACGGGGTCTTCTTCGGCAACCTGGTGATCCTGCCGCAATGGCTGCAGCAATACCTGGGCTATCGCTCGATCGACTCGGGGCTGTCGACCGCACCGATCGGCATCTTCGCGGTGATCCTGATGCCGCTCATCGGACGCTTCCTGCCGCTGGTGGATGCGCGCAAGGTGGCCACGGCATCCTTCATCGGCTTTGCCATCGTGTTCTGGCTGCGCTCGCGCTACAACCTGCAGGTGGATCAGATGACGGTGATCCTGCCCACGCTGCTGCAGGGGATTCCGACGGCCATGTTCTTCGTGCCGCTGACGGTGCTGCTGCTCTCCGGCCTGCCACCGGAACGCATCCCGGCGGCGGCGGGGCTGTCGTCCTTCGTGCGCGTCTTCTGCGGCGCGGTCGGCACCTCCATTTCGACCACGGCCTGGAACAACCGCACCATCATGCACCACGCCCAGCTGACCGAACACGCCACCCCCTACAGCCCCTGGCTGCAGGAGACCGTCAACAACCTCAGCAGCACCTTGGGCCTGAACGCCGAGCAGACCGCAGGCATGCTGGAGCGGACCATCACCTTCCAGGCGGCGATGCTGGGCATCAATGACATCTTCTATGTCTCGGCGGTGATCTTCATCGTCATCATCCCGCTGATCTGGATCATCAAGCCCTCCAAGGGCGGCGCGGGCGCGGCCGAAGCGTCGGCGGCACACTGAGCTGGCCGGCCTGTGGCGGCTAACGCAGCCGCGACAGGCCGTGCTGCAGGCGGATGATGTCGATGAGCTTGCGCAAGGCCGGATGCGCATGGCGCCGGCTGCTGTAGTACATGTGGAAAGGCTCGCTGGGAGCCGCCCATTCTTCCAGGATGGCTTCCAGCGAGCCTTCATCGATTTCCTTGCTGATCCTTCCCTCCAACAGATAGGCGATACCCACCCCGGCCTTGGCCGCCGCGATGGTGGCCGCCGTATTGTTGATCGTCACCAGGCCCGGCACGCGGATGCGCTGGCGGTGCTTGCCTTTACCGAATTCCCACTGGTAGCTGGAGTTGTCGCCCAGCAGCAATTGTAGGCAGGTGTGCTGCTGCAGGTCTTCCAATGTGAGTGGACGTCCATGCCGATCCAGATACGCCGGCGAGGCCGCTGCCACCCAGCGATGCGCGCGCGTGAGCGGCGCGGTCACCATGCCCTCCGGCACGTAGTGGCCGTAGCGGATGCCGGCGTCATAGCCTTCGCTGACGATGTCGATGGGCTTGTCATCGACCACGATGGTGAGCTTGACCTTGGGACATAGCCGCACGAATTCGGGAATGGCCGGTTCGATCAGCAGATGGGCGGCGTCGGCGAAGACGTTGATGCGCAATTCACCCAGGCTCCCCTCTGCCGAGCCTTCCAGCTGGCCCAGCGCCTGCGCGATCTGCTCGAATCCTTCCTCCAGCCTGGCCGCCAGTTCACTGCCGGCCGCCGTGGGCGAGATCGCGCGGCTGGAGCGGTACAGCAACTGGGTCGAGAGCCGCTCCTCCAGCCGCTTCATGGCATGGCTGGTGGCCGAGGGCGTCAGGCCAAGCTGGATCGCGGCGGCCTTGAAACTGCCGGTGCGCAGGATGGTGACGAAGATCCGCAGATCGGAAAATTCGATATGGTCGAGGAGGGACATGGATGAATTGAAATCACTTCAGGAATGAATCTGGCTCATCTTAAACCAGCCACCCTCGCGCGTGGTGCGCGGTATAACTACGGCTTTTGGAATGCTCAGAAGGAGTACCGGCATGAAATCAAGACGCTTTGGCCGCACGGGTGCGGACGTTTCGGAAATCGGATTTGGCGCCTGGGCCATTGGCGGCTCGTGGGGTGACGTCTCCTCCCAGGATGCCAAGGCCGCGCTGCACGCCGCACTGGATGCGGGCGTCACCTTCATCGACACGGCCGATGTCTATGGCGATGGCCGCTCCGAGCAGTTGATTGCGCAGGTCTTGAAGGAACGCGGCGGCGCACGTCCGTTCGTGGCCACCAAGGCCGGACGCCGGCTCTCGCCGCATGTGGCCAGCGGCTACAACAACAAGGACAATCTCACCGCCTTCGTCGACCGTTCGCTCAAGAACCTGGAGGTCGATTGCCTGGACCTGGTGCAACTGCACTGCCCGCCTACCGAGGTGTATTACCAGCAGGAAGTGTTCGCGCATATGGATGAGCTGGTGGCGGCCGGCAAGATCCGCCATTACGGCGTCTCGGTGGAGAAGGTGGAAGAAGCCCTCAAGGCCATCGAGTACCCGAACGTAAAATCGGTGCAGATCATCTTCAACATCTTCCGCCAGCGCCCCATCGGGTTGTTCCTGCAGGAGGCGCAGCGCCGCGACATCGCCGTGATCGCCCGCGTGCCGCTGGCCTCGGGCCTGCTGACCGGCAAGATGAATGCGCAGACCACCTTTGCCGCCGACGACCATCGCCAGTTCAACCGCCATGGCGAAGCCTTCGATGTCGGCGAGACCTTCTCGGGCGTGCCATATGAGGTCGCACTGGCCGCCGTGGAAAAGATCCGCGCGCTGCTGCCGCAGGGTGTTCCCATGGCGCAATTCGCGCTGCGGTGGATCCTGATGGAAAGCGGCATCAGCACCGTGATCCCCGGTGCGCGCAACGTCGCGCAGGCGCAGTCCAACAGTGCGGCCAGCGCCCTGCCGCCGATCACGGATGAGGTGATGCAGGCGCTGCGCGAACTCTATCTGCATGACATTGCACCGTACGTGCATCAACGCTGGTAATCTGTGGCCCCTCCCCTTCATGTAACCAATAATAAGCAAGGACACCATGACACCCATCCAGCTCGCCATCGCCGGCGTCGGCAAGATCGTTTATGACCAGCATGCCCCGGCCATTGCCGGCAATGCCGATTTCAAGCTGGTCGCGACCGCCAGCCGCAACCACAGCATCGAGGGCGTGACCGCCTACAAGAGCATGGCCGAGATGCTCGCCTCGGGCACGGCCATCGAGGCCATCTCCCTGTGCATGCCGCCGCAGTACCGCTATGAAGCCGCACGTGAAGCGCTGAGCGCGGGCAAGCACGTGTTCCTGGAAAAGCCGCCAGGTGCCACGCTCTCCGAAGTCGAGTCGCTGAAGAACCTGGCGGCGGACAAAGGCGTGACCCTGTTCGCCAGCTGGCACTCGCGCCATGCGCCGGCGGTGCAGGTGGTCAAGCGCCATCTGCAGGAACATGCGCCGCGCAAGGTCAAGGTGATCTGGCGTGAAGACGTGCGCCACTGGCATCCGGACCAGGAATGGATCTGGCAGCCGGGCGGCCTGGGCGTGTTCGATCCGGGCATCAATGCCTTGTCGATCGTCACCGAGATCCTGCCGCAGGCGATGTTCCTGAAGCAGGCCACGCTGGAAGTGCCATCCAACCGCCAGACGCCGATTGCCGCGCGCCTGGGCTTTACCGATGCCCTGGGCACGGATGTACAAGCGGACTTCGACTGGCGCCAGACGGGTGAACAGACCTGGGACATCGTCATCGAGACGGACAGCACCCGGGTCCACCTGAAAAAGGGCGGACATGAACTTTGGATCAACGATGCGCCGTGCGAGCTGCCGGTGGAGGGGGAGTATCCCTCGCTGTATGCATATTTCTGCCAATTGATCCGCAGCGGATCGTCCGATGTGGATGTGGCACCGCTGCGGCATGTGGCCGATGCGTTCATGCTGGGGGAGCATGTTGTTACTGACGCGTTCGTCTGATTACGCGCGCGCGGCGTCGAGCTGCATCGATTCAGAAAAATCGGCCCTCGGGCCGATTTTTCCGCTTTTGAGCGCTGAATCAGTCCACTAGCCCATCGAAGAAGAACAGCCTCCCCTTCTTCCACGTCTCCAGCAGATAGCCATATCTGGCTTTCTGGAAACTGCCACTGCGACCGATACCGTCGAACTGATCGCTGACGCACAGATATTGCCTGCCGTTCTCCCGGATCAAGGACCAGTCTGCAAGCGCAACCTGCATCGTCTTTCCTGCTTTGGTCCTTGTCTGCGGCAAGGCAGTTGCCTTCTGCAGTGGGTGGAGCAAGCCGCGATAGACTAGCGCATCGCCTCTTTGAGATCGGGCCATCCCGATCTCGATGCCACGAAACAAAAGATACTCGGCCTGGTAACCGGGCCGGTAATTGTCCTCGAGATAGATATCACGGGTTTCAATGGAAGTCAGCGACACTCCATCAAGGGCTTTGGCCGAGAGGCAGCTTCTGACGGCCTCCCCTGAGGGAGCGGCGAGCACTCGCGTCGATAGCACGAACAAAACTAGCAAGCAGTGCCTCACCTGTACTCCTTAGCTTTCGTATGCTTCAAATAGGCAGCATCTTGCTTCCAGAAGATGGTTCCACCATGCGCAGCGGTTGAAACATAAATATGGTCATAACGATAAACCTCCTGTTTCTCGATCTTGATTTCACCGTTGATCTTCTTTTTTACCGTCTTGTGCTTGATGACCAGCTTTGAAGACTCCTTGATGGAATAAATGTTGTGAGAAGGGTGCCCAAAACGAATGCCATTTTTAACTTTGAAATGCTTCGCATAGTTGCTGCTGATATCTGCGCCGTCCCAAAACCAAGCGCCATTGGACTTATCAGGCCCATCTGCCAAAGCATTTTCGGCTGCTTCAACAGCCGTCTTCATTACCGGATCTGACAGAATCTGCGTGTCCGTAGAACGCCGGAAAAGTTGATATCGTTTGTTGCCATCATTGACAACGAAGCTGAAACTCGATTCTCCGCGAACAAACGCCTCCATAGATGAATATCCTCTGGCGTCTCTTTGCCTTTTTAATACGCTGGCAAGACCATATATTTCATCTGCGTTATTTTGGGTAGATGCCTCGCCATAGGCCATCGCCGCGAGCAATCGAACCTCTGGCCCTATCGGCTTCACGGCAGGCTCTGGGATGTTCTTTGTCATGGCATGTCCTTGGCGAAACGTTCAGACTCGCCAGCTAACCACATGACCATGGCTGATGAACCACCTGCAAAGGAAACGCTCCTCCCCCCAAGAAAATCGCACGCTTGGGCAACGATTTTCTCTTGCTGATAAACGTCGAAGAGATAGCCTTCTACAGGGTTTCCATCGCCGTCTTCCAGGCTATACCAATGCTCAATAACCTCTTCATCAGATTTTTCGTCGGCTCGCAAGGGAGCGACAACAGGACTTGCGCTGACACCGATGAGAAAAGCACTCTGGCTGGCTTGTAGCTCCGCCCCACAGGCTGTCTTCATACCAGCCACGGCAACTGGGTTGCCTCCACATCTGAAATGCTGGACACCCTGCACAATGGCGTAGCTACCTTTACAGCGTGGGCAATACACCATATGTCCAACTAACGCAGCAGGCAGGCCGAGTACCTTAAACGAAACAAGTCCTTCGAGAACCGTACCGCCGTGCGACGTCGAATCTCCTTTTCGAATGATTGCCGATGACATGCTTTCTCCTCTGAAAACAGAGAAGGTAAGCCGCGGCCGCTGATCGACCCATCGTCAAATGACGATTTCTCGGCAACATCATCATGGCCAACTATTGCTGAGCCGAGCTGGCAAAACAAGGAGGCAGTTATTCACAATCGTTCAGAAAGATGAGGCTTTTGGCTGATCGCGACAGCGAGAAAAGCTGATCAAAAAAAGAGGACTGCCAATACTGATCGCAGTCCCCTTGTTCAACCCGAACCTCCCCCTTCAGAAGCATCAACCCGTCAAATTCGCATGGTGGAATCGCAAATGATCTTCCACAAAACTCTCAATGAAGTAATACCCGTGGTCATACCCCGCATGCCGACGCAAGGTCAGCGGCTGTGAGGCTTCCTTGCAGGCTGCCTCGAAGCGTTCCGGGTGCAGCTGCTCGATCAGGAATTTGTCTGCCAGCCCCTGATCGATCAGGATCCCCTGCGGGAAAGGCGCATACAGCTTGCGCATCAGTTCGCTGGCGTCATGCGCCTGCCAGCTTTCCTGATCATCGCCCAGATAGTGACTGAAGGCCTTCTGCCCCCACGGGCAGTGCACCGGCGCGGCGATCGGCGCGAAGGCCGATACCGAGCGGTACAGATCACGATGCCGCAAGGCCAGCGTCAGTGCGCCATGCCCGCCCATGGAATGACCGAAAATGCCCATGCGCTGCGGGTCAGCCGGGAAGTGCTCCAGCACGGCACGGCGCAAATCCTCGACCACGTAACTTTCCATGCGGTAGCGCTGGCTCCACGGCGTCTGCGTGGCATCCAGGTAGAATCCCGCACCCACGCCAAAGTCCCAGCTGTCGCTTTCACCGGCAATGCCGGCACCGCGCGGGCTGGTGTCGCAACTGACCAGGATCAGCCCCAGCTCGGCCGCCAGACGCTGCGCACCAGCTTTGATCATGAAGGTTTCTTCGGTGCAGGTCAGCCCAGCCAGGTAGAACAGCACGGGCAACTTGCCACCGCCCTGCCCCGCCTGCGGCGGCACGAACACCGAAAAGCGCATGTCCAGCCCGATGGCGGGCGAGGCATGGCGATAAAAGCCCTGCACGCCGCCAAAACAGCCGTGCTCGGAGAGAGTCTCCAGCATCGCGCTCTCCTCAGAACTCGACCACGGAGCGGATCGACTCGCCGCTCTTCATCAGGTCGAAGCCCTCATTGATGCGCTCCAGCGGCAGCTTGTGCGTGATCAGGTCATCAATGTTGAGCTTGCCTTCCATGTACCAGTCGACGATCTTGGGCACGTCGGTACGGCCACGCGCGCCACCGAAGGCCGAGCCCTTCCACACGCGGCCGGTCACCAGCTGGAACGGACGGGTCGAGATCTCCTGGCCGGCTGCGGCCACGCCGATGATGATGGACTGGCCCCAGCCCTTGTGGCAGCACTCCAGCGACTGGCGCATGGTGGTGGTGTTGCCGATGCACTCGAAGCTGTAGTCGGCGCCGCCATCGGTCATGCCGATGATGGCATCGACCACGTTGGGCACGTCCTTGGGATTGATGAAGTCGGTCATGCCGAACTTGCGCGCCATGGCTTCACGCGCCGGATTCAGGTCGACGCCGATGATCTTGTTGGCCCCCACCATCTTGGCCGCCTGGATGACGTTCAGGCCAATGCCGCCCAACCCGAACACCACCACGTTGGCACCCGCTTCCACCTTGGCGGTGAACAGCACCGCACCCACGCCGGTGGTCACGCCACAGCCGATGTAGCAGACCTTGTCAAAAGGCGCGTCCGAACGGATCTTGGCCAGGGCGATTTCCGGTACGACGATGTAGTTGGAGAAAGTCGAGGTGCCCATGTAGTGGAACAACGGCTTGCCGTCCAGCGAAAAGCGGCTGGTGGCATCCGGCATCAGGCCACGGCCCTGGGTGGCACGGATGGCCTGGCACAGGTTGGTCTTCTGCGACAGACAGAACTTGCACTCGCGGCATTCCGGCGTGTACAGCGGGATGACGTGGTCATCCTTCTTGAGCGACTTCACGCCCGGGCCGACATCGACCACCACGCCAGCGCCTTCGTGGCCGAGGATGGCCGGGAAGATGCCTTCCGGGTCGGCGCCCGAGAGCGTGTAATAGTCGGTATGGCAGATGCCGGTGGCCTTGATCTCGACCAGGACTTCGCCGGCCTTGGGGCCGCCGAGTTCGACTTCCTCGATGGTCAAGGGCTTGCCTGCCTGCCATGCTACCGCTGCTCTTGTCTTCATAGGGATGGGTCCTTTGCGTGATGATTGAAGTAAAACTTCCCGACCGACCAGTTGGGCCTCGTCAGGAAAATTCAGTAAAACTGGTGATGCCTGTGAAACTTCCGGCTGGGCGGTATTATCGCATTGCAAACGAAAACGCATCTGCCACGCTTAACACCCTTCATGTTGATGCCAGAACAAGTGAAAATTTCCATCTGACATGAAAATCACGCTGTCGCGTTGCAGCGACGTTGCGCGCAGGATGACAAAGCCCTGAGCTTGCGGTAAGGTTGCTACAAAACAAACGGTGAACGTGGCTGGCGCAGCGGCCATTGATCAGCGCACAACAAGGGCACAAAGCAAGGACAAGCGCCAACAAAGCGCAGCAGGACACGAGGTGGCATACTGACACCTCGCGTATCACGAAGTGGGGGCATCCACGTAATTTTGGCGTAAGCGCGATCACACCGTGTGAACGCGCGCGGCTTGCCGCACTGACAAGGGCTATCCACCATGCCCGTGTCAGCCGCCGCCGTTCCGCTGGCAGGAACGTGCCGATTGCGTGCGAGAGCTGTCGAAACGGTCGTCCGGCATCTTTCCGGGCCAAGGGACGTGCAGCGATCTGCTGCCTAACGACAGGTAATGTGATAGTGGGTCACATGGGAAAACAGAACAAATCGCCAGGACGCCCAGGCTACACCCTGAAGACCTTGCTGCTGTTCGTCGGCTTCGTCGGGTCGTTCATCGTCGTGCAGACCTGGTGGGAAATCCGCCAGGACCGCCAGCTGACCATCGATGCCGAACGCGCCAGCTCGATGGCGGCCGTGCGCAGCGTGCAGGAACACGCTGAACGCATCTTCGGCGAACTCGACAAGTTGCTCTGGTCCGCAGCCGAGCAAATCCACGTCGCCGGCCCCGACCTGCTGGACGACGACCAGGCGCTGTACCGACTGCTGTCGGACACGCAACAGCGGCTGTCCACCGTGATGGTGCTGCGCTACATCGACCGCAACGGCAACACCCGTGCCAGTTCGCTGCGCCCCTTCGACACCACCAGCATCCCCGAAGACCACAAGTTGACCCACGTGGACGGCAATCCGGCCCGGCCCAACCTGTTCGTGGGCCAGCTCATGCGCAGTCGCTACAACCGCGACCTGGTGCTGCCGGTGGCCATGAATCTCTACGACCGCAGCAGCCGCCCCATCGGCCTGCTGGTGGCCGAACTGAAGGCTGCAACCTTTTTCGACTTCTACAAGCGCATCACCAATTTCGAGGCCATCGTCTCGCTGCGCACCGACAGCGGCTCGATGATGCTGCGCTCGCCTTTCGAAGAGCGCTGGCTCAGCGTCAGCCTGGCCGATGCCAAAAGCATGGCACGCATCCGTGCCGGGGCCGAGGAAGGGTCGTTCGAAGAGATCTCGCATCTGACCGGCGAACCGCTGCTGTTCTCCTACAAGCGCCTGGACAAATGGTCATTGGTGGCGGTCTATGCGCGGCGCATGGAAGACGTGCTCTCGCCATGGCGCAGCCGCACCGAAAACCGCATCCTGCTGACCACCGGCATCCTTGGTTTCATCCTCATCGCGCTCATTGCCTTCCTGGTTTACTACCGCTACCAGCGCCGCCTGGATCACGCCCTGTCGAGCAGCGAATACCGCTACCGCAAGCTCTACGAAGAAGGCAGCGATCCCATCGTGCTGATCTCCTCGGAGCTGCGCTACCTCGACTGCAATGCGGCCGCGCTGCGCTTCTTCGGCGTGCCGGACAAGGACCGCATCATCGGCCGCAAGGTCGGCCTGTTTTCTCGCCACAAGGCGCGCCAGCCCGACCAGCCGGACATCGATGAGCTGGTCGGCCGGGTACTCGCGGGGCAACCCCAGCAGTTCGAATGGGTAACGGTCCGCCGCAACAAGATCATCCATACCGACGTTACCCTCAACCGCGCGGAATTCGATCGTGGCTATGCGATCTTCGCCATCCTGCGCGATATCAGCGCGCGCAAGCGCGCCGAGCTGCTGCAGAGCGAACAGAACCGGGTGCTGCACATGGTGATGGCCGACGATGACCTGGACGGCATCCTCCACGAGATCATCGGCTTTGCCGATGCGCAGATTCCCTATGGCGCAAGTTGCGTGATGCTGGTCAATGAGCAAGCCTCGCATTTCACTTCCGTGCTGAGCAAGCGCTATCCGCCACGCCTGCTGCGTGCCTTGCAGGGCATGCCGATCCGTCATGGCTGCGGCGTCGGCGCTGAAGCAGCCCTGCGCCGCGGACCCTGCATCGTCACCGACATCGCGCGCGATCCGGTGACCGAACACCTGCGGGTGCTCATTGATGTAGAGATCTACCCGTCCTGCGGGGCCTGGCCCATCATGGGCAAGGAAGGCCAATTGCTGGGCGTGTTCGCTGCCCTGCTCAAGGAAAACCAGGCCCCCAGCAATGAGTACCTGCAGCTGGCCAACATCGCCGCCGACCTCGCCAGCGTGGCCATCGAGAGCCGCCGCGCCGACGAGCGCATCCGCCACCTGGCGCACTATGACGAACTGACCGGCCTGCCCAACCGCTTCCTGTGCACCCAGCACGTTTCCAATGCCATTACCCACGCCGAGCACCGCAACGGCATGGTGGCGGTGCTGCTGATGGACCTGGATCGCTTCAAGAACATCAACGATACCTTCGGTCACGAGGCCGGCGAAGCGGTGCTGCAGGAAATCGCCCAGCGCTTCCGCAATACCCTGCGCGAGCTGGATATCCTGGCGCGCGTGGGCGGCGATGAATTCATCGTGCTGGTGGATGACTTCGACGATCCGCTGCAACTGGGCGAGATTGCACAGAAGCTGCTCACCGAGGCGCGCAAGCCCTTCATCATCGACGGCCAGGAAGCCATGCTCTCGGCCAGTATCGGCATCGCCACCTATCCGGGCGATGGCGACAATGCGCAAACGCTCATCAAGAATGCCGACATTGCCATGTACCGCGCCAAGCACCATGGCAAGGATGACTATCGCTTCTTCTCCGACGAGGTCAACACCAATACGGTAGAGCGCATCGCGCTGGAAGCCGAACTGCGCCGCGCCATCGAACGCGCCGAGTTCGTGGTGCACTACCAGCCCAAGATCAACCTGGCCACCGGCGGCATCGTCGGTGCGGAAGCCCTGGTCCGCTGGCAGCATCCGGTGCGCGGCCTGGTGCCGCCGGGTGAATTCATCCCGCTGGCCGAGGAGACCCGCCTGATCGACCAGATCGGCCTGGTGGTGCTGGACGTGGCCTGCCGCGACATCGGCCTGATGCTGGAACGCGAACTGGTGTGCGGACGCATCTCCATCAATCTGACCGGCAGCCAGTTCGGCGATGAACATCTGCTGGAAGACATCAAGAGCGTAGTCCAGCGCCACGGCACGCCACCAGCCTGCCTGGAGTTCGAGATCACCGAAAGCATGGTGATGCACAACCGCGACCGTGCGATCGCGATCATGGATGGCATCCGTGCAGAAGGCTTCACCATTTCCATTGACGACTTCGGCACCGGCTATTCCTCGCTGGCCTATCTCAAGCGTTTCCCGGTCAATACGCTGAAGATCGACAAATCCTTCATCAACGACATTCCCGACGATGCCAACAGCAGCGCCATCGTGCAGGCCATCATCGCCATGAGCCATGCATTGAACCTGAAGGTGGTGACCGAAGGCGTGGAGACGGAGAAACAGTTGCAGGCCCTGCGCGAGTTCGGCTCGGATGAGTACCAGGGCTATTACTTCAGCAAGCCGGTTCCCTATGCGCAGTTCCTGCAGATGCTGCTGATGCAGCAGGAGCTCACGCGCCAGTCCAGCCAGATGCTGGTGACCGAGGGCGATCCGCCGTGAGCGCGCGGCTGCTTGCCGCCGGCTTCAGGACTGGCGTGCGGCCAGTCGGTCGACCTGATAGAGCGAGGGGAACAGGCGCATCCACAGCAGCACGATCAGCAGCGTGCCGATCCCGCCGATGAGCACGGCCGGCACCGCACCGAACCAGGCGGCGGTGAGGCCCGATTCGAATTCTCCGAGCTGATTGGACGTTCCGATGAAGACCGAATTGACGGCCGAAACGCGGCCGCGCATGGCGTCCGGCGTTTCCAGCTGAACGAAAGAGGAGCGCACCACCACGCTGATCATGTCGGCCGCGCCCAGCACCGCCAACGCGGCCAGCGACAGCGGGAAGGAGCGTGACAGGCCGAACACGATGGTGGCCAGTCCGAACACGGCCACGGCGATGAACATGGTGCGCCCTACCCTGCCGCCCAGCGGAAAGCGCGCCAGCAGCAACGCCACGATCAAAGCCCCGGCTGCCGGTGCCGAGCGCAGCAGGCCCAGGCCGACCGCACCGGTATGCAGGATGTCGTTGGCGAACACCGGCAGCAAGGCGGTAGCACCGCCCAGCAGCACGGCAAACATGTCCAGCGAGATGGCACCGAAGATGGCGGGCTTGCTGCGGATGAAAGCCAGTCCTGCGAACACCGACGACAGACTGGCCCCGGTCGGCTTGGCCGGTGCAGCCTGGGCCGCCGTGACCTGGGCCGGACGCCGGATCAGCGACAACAATACGCTGCATGCAATGAACAGCGCGCAGCTGCTGGCATACACCACCGCTGGTCCCGCCACGTAAAGAAAGCCCCCCAGTGCCGGGCCGATGATGATGGCAAACTGGGTCGCCGAGGCCGAGCCCGCCACGGCGCCCGGCAAGGCCTTGGGCGACATCAGGCTGGGCAGCAGCGCCGACATGGTCGGTTTGGAAAAGGCCCGGCCCGCACCGATGATGGCCACGATCACGAAAATCATCTCGCGGCTGAGCCAGCCATGCAGGCTGCCCAGCGCCAGCGTGGCGGCAGCGGCGGCTTCCACCAGCGAACTGACGCGCGCAACGTTGCGGCGATCAAAGCGGTCGGCCACATGGCCCACCACGAACACCAGGATCAGCGAAGGAATGAACTGCACCAGGCCCACGATGCCGAGATCGAAGGCGCTGTGGGTGAGCTGGTAGACCTGCCAGCCAACCGCCACGATCTGCATCTGCAGGGCAATGGTGGATGCGACGCTGGCGCACCAGAAGAGCTTGAATGGGGTGTGATGGCGCAGGGATTCGGCGGCTTCATCAGGGGGGATGCTGGGGGAAGGAACTGACATGTCTCGTGGATGGGAAGGGAGTGTTCTGGCGTTATCGAGTCCGGGCACTGCAAGCGGCACCCGGCCTGGCGCGAGCGGTCTTGGCGCCGCTGCGGCCCTGCCCTGCAAGGCAGGACGAGCGCCGCTATACTACCCGATCCCGCGCCAGCCGGCAGGACACGCCCCGGTCCCTGCCTGCGCATCACAAGGAGAATCCGCATGCAGTACCGCCAACTCGGCCGCACCGACCTGAAGGTCAGTCTCATCACTCTGGGTACCATGACCTGGGGCGAGCAGAACACTGAAGCCGACGCCCACTCGCAACTGGACTACGCCGTCGAACGCGGCATCAACCTGATCGACGCTGCCGAAATGTATCCGGTCCCGCCCAAGGCGGAAACGCAAGGACTCACTGAACGCTATCTCGGGACCTGGCTGAAGAAATCCGGCAAGCGCGACCAGTTGCTGATCGCCACCAAGTGCACCGGCCCCGCCCGCAAACCACACAACCCGCGCCACATCCGCGGCGGCAACAACGAGTTGGACCGCAAGGGCCTCACCGATGCACTGCATGGAAGCCTGGAGCGCCTGCAACTGGATCACGTGGACCTGTACCAGCTGCACTGGCCCGACCGCAGCGTCAACAGCTTTGGCCAGTTGGGCTACGAGCATGTGGAAGATGAAACCACGGTGCCCATCGAAGAGACGCTGACGGTGCTCTCTGAATTCGTGAAGGCCGGCAAGATCCGCACCATCGGCTTGTCCAACGAAACCGCCTGGGGCGTGGCGCAATTCCTGCGCGCGGCCGAGCAGCATGGACTGGAGCGCATCGTCACCATCCAGAATCCGTACAACCTGCTCAACCGCAGCTTCGAAGTGAACCTGGCTGAATTCGCCCATCGCGAGCAAGTCGGCCTGCTGGCCTACTCGCCGCTGGCTTTCGGCATGTTGAGCGGCAAGTACCTGGACGGTGCACGTCCTGCCGGTGGCCGCCTGACGCTGTTCGAACGCTTCGTGCGCTATAACAATCCGCAAGCGGAAAGCGCCACCGCGCAGTACGTGGCACTGGCGCGCCAGCACGGACTGGATCCGGCGCAGATGGCGCTGGCCTACGTCAACAGCCGCCGCTTCCTGACCTCCAACATCATCGGCGCGACCACGCTGGAACAACTGCGCAGCAACATCGACAGCGCCGAGGTGCAACTGAGCGACGAGGTGCTGGCGGGCATCGAAGCCATCCACCGCAAGCAGCCCAATCCGGCGCCCTGAGCCGGAACGGGTGAGCCGCACAGGCAAAAAAATGACCGGCTTGGCCGGTCATTTTTGTTCGTAGCTACAGCGTCAGGAGAATCAGTCGCCGCCGCTTTCGGTGGCCACGGCCGCCTTCACCTGTTCGTCACGCGCACCATACCGCGCGGCCATGACGGCACACACCATCAGCTGGATCTGGTGGAACAGCATCACCGGCAAAAGCACCATGCCGATGGCACCGCTGGAAAACAGCACCTTGGCCATGGGCACGCCCGAGGCCAGGCTCTTCTTGGAGCCGCAGAAGACGATGGTGATCTCGTCCTCCTTGTTGAAGCCCAGGCGGCGGCTGCCGAAGGTGGTCAGCCCCATGATGATGGCCAGCAGCACCGCATTGATGACCAGCAAGGCCACCAGCATCGACACCGGCACCTGGTGCCACAGGCCCTGCACCACTGCCTCGCTGAAGGCCACATAGACCACCAGCAGGATGGAGCTCTGGTCGACGAACTTGAGCCAGGACTTGTTTCGCTCGACCCAGCGGCCGATGAAGGGACGCGCGATCTGGCCGGCCACGAAGGGCAGCAGCAATTGATAAACGATTTTCAGGATGGAATCGAGCGAGGAATGCCCGCCGCCATCATGGGCCACCACCAGCACGCCCACCAGCAGCGGGGTCAGGAAGATGCCCAGCAGGTTGGAGGCGGACGCGGCGCAGATCGCCGCCGGCACATTGCCGCGCGCCACCGAGGTGAAGGCAATCGAAGACTGGACGGTAGAGGGCAATACGCACAGGAACAGCAAGCCCAGATACAGCTCTGGCGTGATGAATTGCAGCAGCACCGGCTTCAGTGCCAGGCCGATCAAGGGGAACAGTGCAAAGGTACACAGCAGCACGGTGACGTGCAGCTTCCAGTGCGTGAACCCGGCCACCACGGCTTCCCGCGAGAGCTTGGCCCCGTGCATGAAGAACAGCAGCCCGATCATGAACGTGGTCAGCCCGTCGAAGGCCTCGGCCACCTGGCCGGTACAGGGAAGGAAAGATGCGGTCAGCACGACGGCCAGCAGCATCAGGGTCATGTTATCGGGCAGGAAGCGGGGACGGGCCATGGCGGTTTCGTTGTTGTCGTGATCGGGAAACCCGCAAGCTTATGTATACATAGGCTGCGGGCAAACCGCCATTCTACGTGAGAGCGGGCCCGGCTTGCAGGGCTCCGCTCAGGATGCAGGCCAGGATCAGGCCTTGCGCACGAATTCGGTCTTCAGGCCCATGGAGCCGAAACCGTCGATCTTGCAGTCGATGTCGTGGTCGCCCTCAACTAGGCGGATGTTCTTGACCTTGGTGCCCATCTTGACCACGCCACCGCCGCCCTTGAGCTTCAGGTCCTTGATGACGGTGACGGTATCGCCGTCCTGCAGCACGTTGCCCGAGGCATCGCGCCAGACGCGGGCCTGCTCGGCGGGAGCAGCCTGGGCACTCCATTCGTGGCCGCATTCGGGGCAGACGAACTGGCTGCCATCCTCATAGGTGAATTCGGACTGGCATTGGGGACAGGCGGGCAAGGTGCTCATGTAAATTAAACTCCGGCAATTGGCTTGAAAAGGCAGCGATTGTACTGCTTCGGTCGCCAACTTCACATAGCCTGCAGGACACAAGATCAAATAAGACGCAAATAAAAATGGCAGGCTTGCGAGCAAGCCTGCCATTTTCCTTCATATCATCCTTCATATCACGGCTGCGGAAGACGCTTTACCAGCCCCAGAACATCAGCCACCAGGCGGTATTGACCAGCGCCAGGCCACCGATCAGCGGCAACATCGCCAGCACTTGCTGAACCCAATGGGTGGCATGGCGCGCCACCACTTTCCAGCACAGCCACAGGCTCCACAGCGTCATGGCGGACAGGAGCGCCGCGCGCACGTCATTGGCCCAATAGACCGGCCAGTGCTCGGCCCGCAGCAGGCTGATGGTGGTGGCCGAGAGGCCGACGAAGACGCCACAGCCCGCCAGCGGGATCAATGCCTGTACCAGGTGGTTGAAGCGGCTCCACTCCCACTTGCCCAGCAGGCGCGTGGCCAGCCCGAACATCAGCGCCACGCCGGTGCCCAGCACCAGGCCGGTAGCGAGGATGTAGCCCACGACCATGGCACCATCGAGCCAGGTGAAGACATCGCTTTGCTGCGGATAATTGGTCAGCAGCCACCATGGTGCCTGGGTCCCGAAAGGCCACATGATGTCGCGCTCGATCAGCCAGGTGGCGATGTCCTGCTTGATGGCGATGAACCAGGGGCTGACCGTCCAGTGGAAGGCACCGATGGCGATGCCCAGCAGGCCGTAGAGCACCAGGGCGCTTTCCCACAGGTTGTTCTGGGTCTTGCCGAAGTGCACCACCTCGACGGCAGGCGGGCGGAAGCTCAGGGCAATCGCATCGCGGTGGCCACTGCAGCGGCCGCACATATGGCAGTCGGAAGCACCCTTCATATTGCGCAAGGGGACCAGCGGCGCGCAGTTGATGGGAATGATCTTGTGCTCGGGATGATAAGAGGCGCGCCATGCATCTTCGTTCACTTTGTAGTGAACCGGGGCCAGTTTGGCCAGCAGGCCGAAGACGCCATTGACCGGGCACAGGTACTTGCACCAGACGCGCTTGTCGCGGCCATAGAGGTAGCCGATGATCATGGCACCAACGGTGGAGCCGCCCAGCACCAGCAGCACCGCCTTCGGATACTGGTACACGCTGACCATCTGGCCATACACGGTGGTGAGGGCAAAGGCCACGAAGGGCCAGCCGCCCCAGCGTACCCATTTGGGAATCGCACGTCCGCGTCCATGGCGGCTGGCGAACTCGGTCAGCGCCCCTTCGGGACAAAGCACACCGCACCACACACGGCCCATCAGCACCATGCTGACCAGTACGAAGGGCCACCAGATGCCCCAGAAGGCGAACTGGGCGATCAGGGTGAGGTTGGACCAGAGATGCGCGGTTTCATCAGGCAGCGGGAGGAACACCGGGACCAGGATCAGCAGTGCATAGACGGCCACCACGATCCATTGCAGGCCTCGGATGAATGCGCCATGACGGCGCATCCAGTCTCCGGTACGCGTGAGCAGAGTCGGCGATTGCGTACAGGTTGTCATGAGGTTCAGACGGCTTCCTGCCTCTTGCTCTTGAGCTGAGGCTGGGGTTTTCGATAGAGGCACGAACATACCACGACCCAGTAGAGGGCGTAGACGATCACCGACAGCAGCGCCGGACGGGCGCGGTAGCCGGTCAGGGTCGAGACCAGGCTGCCCAGGGTGGTGGAGTCATCCAGCAGCGCCGAGGTATCCCACAGCTGGCCGGTCAGCGTCATGGTCCAGTTGGCCGAGGCCAGCATGTCCGAGCTTTCCAGGATTACGTCGAACAGCTTCTCCACGCCGGTGACCAGCAAACCGGCCGCCAGCAACAGCAGAATCACTTCAGTGACCTGGAAGAAACGCCGCCAGGAGAAAATCTTGCCGCCCAGCTGCAGCAGATAGAAGGTCAGGAAAGCCAGCCCGAAACCGATCGCGCCTGCCAGCACCAGCGAGGCCGTGCTGGCATCCTGCTGACCCAGGCCAATGCCGTACAGGAAAACGGCAGTCTCGCTGCCTTCGCGGGCGATCGCCAGCATCACCAGCACGAACACGCCCCACCAGTTACCGCTTTCATAGCTGGACTGCATGGAGCTTTCCATTTCCTTCTTGAGCGTGCGGCCGTGCTTGCGCATCCAGAACACCATCTGCACGATCAGCACCGCAGCAATCAGGACGATGGCTATCTGGAAGTAGGTCTGGGCATCGCCCGAGAGCAGCTCCGAAAAGCCCAGTAGCGCTGCACCCAGTGCACCCGCCAGCACCACGCCGGCAACCACGCCGCCCCACAGATAGGGAATGCCGCGCCGTGCGCCGACATCACCGTTCTTCAGCCAGGCATACAGAATGCCGACCACCAGAAGCGCCTCGACGCTTTCGCGCCAGACGATGAACATGACCTGTCCCATGAAACTCTTCCCTTCCTGAAAACCTGGACTTCCCTGCTTCCGTACTGCTTGCGCGCATCGCCTCTTACTTGGCGACGATCACGCCGGGCGGCATGTTGAGGTGGAAGTCATCGAAAAACTTGTATTCGCCCGGACGCAAGGGGGCGATCACCACGAAGGACTGGGCACCCGGTGCCAATACCTTTTCCTTGCGCAGTTCGACGCTTTCGAACTCGGCGGCAGACTTGCCGATGTTGTGCACTTCGATCTTGATGCGCTGTCCGGCCGGCACTTCGATGCGCGGCGGGATGAGCTTGCCATCCTGCATCTCCAGCTTGAAGGTCAGCAGGTCGGAAGCGCTGGCCTGCACGGCGCTGCCCAGCATGGCCATCGCAGCCAGGGACAGGCAGATCAGTCGGACGATTCTTGCGATCATGAAAACTCCGGAACTCTCAAAACGGTGAAGCCGGTCCGCCATCACGGCGCGGACCGGCATCGCATCACTGCAAACGTGCGGTCTGGATCAAGACCCGGCGACCTGTTTAGTAGCCGCCCTTCTTGCCGATGCCGGCGAAGGTGAAGTCGTAGTTCAGCTCGAAGGTCTTGAACCACGGACCGACGCCGGTTTCCTTGTCGACGTGACGGCCGAAGTGGGCGTGTTCATTGGCTTGCGGCGAGGAGATGGTCAGCTTGAGCTTGTACTTGCCCGGGCCTTCCAGCTTGACGTTGTCGCCGTAGTGCGGACCGTCGTTGGCCACCATGGGCATCATGTCGCCCTTGATGGACTTGGTGGAACCGACCTTGGTCAGTTCGTACTTGATGACCATGTAAGGCATCCAGTCGCCTTCGGCGAAACCATTGGGGTTCTTGGCCACGGCGCGGATATCGGCTTCGAGGTGGATATCGGATTCCTCTGCCTTGCGCATCATGCCGTCCGGCTCCATCTTCACCGGCTGCAGGTAGACGGCGTTGACTTCAAAGCCGTTCTGGATCTGCGGCTTGCCGATGGGGTATTCGGCGGCCGAAGCGGTACCTGCAAAGCACAGTCCGAGTGCTGCGGCGACCGCCAGTTTCTTGAAACCGATCATTGCGTATTCTCCTGGTGACAAATGATAATGATTAGCATTAAGTATATCACCCTTTGAGGCAGCCGACGCCGCACCTTAGTGCAATCCTTCACAGCAATGCTGACCAAAGCGTAAAAACAGGCAAAAAATGAAAAACCGCCCGGCGTTGAAACCGGGCGGTTTTTCAGGGTGCGGAGTGCGCCGGTAGCGGCAGGCTGCCAGCGGTGCCGGGCTCAGAATCCGGGAGTCCGGATCCGGACCTCTGCGCTCAGAATTCTTCCAGCTCAGGGACCTGGCCGGACGCTACCGGGGCTCGCGGAGCCGCAACGGGCTTCACATCCACGCTGCGCACGGGCATGGCTGCGCGCCCTTCCAGCTTGAAGACGGCAACCACGCTTTCCAGCTTCTCCGCCTGGCCCTGCAAGGCCTGGGCTGCTGCGGCCGCCTCTTCCACCAGCGCCGCATTCTGCTGGGTGCCCTGGTCCATTTGCGAAATGGCCTGGTTGACCTGGGTGATGCCGGCGCTCTGTTCTTCGCTAGCGTCGGCGATGTTGCCCACGATCTGGGTCACGCGCTGCACGCTGTCGACGATATCGCTCATGGTGGCGCCCGCCTGCTCGACCAGCTTGCTGCCGCTGCCGACCTTGTCCACGGAGTCGTCGATCAGCTCCTTGATTTCCTTGGCGGCGGCGGCCGAGCGCTGCGCCAGCGAACGAACTTCAGAGGCAACCACTGCAAATCCGCGCCCCTGCTCTCCGGCACGGGCCGCTTCCACCGCCGCATTGAGCGCCAGGATATTGGTCTGGAAGGCAATGCCATCGATGACCGCAATGATGTCGACGATCTTGCGCGAGGAGGCATTGATGGAGTTCATCGTATCGACCACCTGGCGCACCACATCCCCGCCCTGCGAGGCGATGTGCGAGGCCGATTGCGCCAGTTCATTGGCCTGGCGGGCGTTCTGCGTGTTCTGCAGCACCACCGAGGTCAGCTCCTCCAGGCTGGACGCGCTTTCCTCCAGCGCTGCCGCCTGCTGTTCGGTACGGGCCGACAAATCTGCATTGCCGGCGGCAATCTGGCGCGCCGCCACGGTCACCGAATCGGTCGAGGTACGGGTCGTCGCCACCACATCGACGATGCGGGCCAGCAACTTGTTGAAGGCAGCAGCGGTGCGGCCGATTTCATCCATGCGTTCCACCGGCACCGGGCGTGACAGGTCCAGCGTCTGGCTGACATGTTCGAAGGTCTGCTGGATCTTGCCCAGGCTGCGCGTCACGCTGCGCAGGGTGCGGATGCCCAGCACGCCCGTCAGCAGCACCGCCACCACGATCACGGCAATCATCGCGCGCAGGGCGAAGGTGTAGGCAGCATCACTCTCCTGCTTGACGGTGTCGATCATCTGGCGCCCCACCAGAATGTGGTCTTCGAAGCCCTTCTTGGCAGCGGCGGCCGACACCGCCAGCGGTGTCCCGGCCTGCAGCGTGGCGCGCACGCCGTCCATGTCATTGGCATAAGCCGCGGCGAAGAATGGCACCAGGGCCTTGCGGTAGGCCTCGATATTGGCCTTGTCGGCCTGGATCAGGGCGCGGTCCTTCTCATCGAAGATCAGATCGCGCTCATAGTGGGCGAATTCGTCATCCAGCGCCTTGTTGGAGGCATCGACTGCCTTCTGCAACGCGGTCTTGTCGGGCAGGTTGGCAAAGACCGAGAGGCGATAGCCGGCCAGGCGTGAATCGGCCAGATAGCCCTTCAGCAGGTTGAGGCTGTCCATGCCCGGAATGATGCGGTTCTGGATCAGTTCCAGACGCTGCTGGGCGCGCTGCAGCTGCCAGAGTCCGTCGGCACCGACGAACAGCAGAGCCAGCAGGGCTGTCGAGAGAGTGAGGATGAGGCGCTTGGTAATGGTCATGATGGAAAATTCACCGGAGAAAGGGAAGCGCGCCGCAGCACGCCGGTTCAGCTACAGAACGAAACAAGGAGATGAAGAAACAGGCCCGCTGGCCAACCCGCCCGCCTACGCGGCCAGCGGCGCATCCTGCGCCACGGCCCCCAGCAGCTCGCCGTGCTGGCGACAGAAGTCGACGCCGGCGCGATATCCCACGCCGAACAGCAACTGCATGTTGGAAGCGGACCAGTCCAGCACCTGCGGCCAGTGATCCTGCGGCACACCGGCCATCAGATCGACCTTGAGCACCTGGCGCAGCGGCGCGCCGGTCGCGGGATCACGGTTGTGTTCCAGCTCGAAGAGGCGCTGCTCGGTCTGTGAGATCTTGACCAGCGGCGTGATGATGGAACGCACCCAAGCGTCATACAGGTTGCGCGGCTTGCGGATCAGGCGATCCTCGCCCAGGATGTCCAGCACCACCAGGGTATCGACCTCACCGGCCGGCGCCACGCCGGTGGCCGGATCGGTGATGAAAGGCGTGAAGTTGAGCGTATCGAGCGCCGCGCCTTCGATGTAGTGCTCGCCATCGATCTCGGTGGGTGCATACAGGAAGGGAAAGGACAGCGAGGCCCGCACATGCGCCGGCGTGATCTGGTCTTTGTTCCAGATCTGCATCTGGTGGCGGTCGAGGTTGTAGGCGTTGATGTAGAACTCGGGGCGCATCTGCGGCACCGCCGAAAAATCGATGGATTGCTCGAGGAAGGGAAGATGGGCGCACAGTCCCAGGCTGCCCGAATGCAGGTCGGAAGGTGACAAGGCCGACATCATCAGATGCATCCAGTCATTCCACTTGGCCGAGGCGTTGGCGAAGTGTTGATTGAACATGGCGGCGAAGGGCGAGGCGGCCAGGCCCGGCATCTGCTGCCATTGCGCCAGCATGGCATCGCGATAGTTCTCCGCCTGCGTGCCTGGCTTTTTGAAGACCTTGTAGTTGACCGGGAACAGCTTGTAGATGCTGTCGGCCACGCCCACCTCCGCCCATTGCATCAGCGCGTCCTGCGGCGCGGCGTCGCGCGGTGCGGTCGCCAGCAAGCCCATGAGCACCCCGGCACCGGAGGCCGAGATGACATCGAACTCCACCCCTTCCGCGAGGAAGGCCGCCAGTGCTCCGGCGATCAAGGTCGAATTGGGCGCCCCGCCCCCGATGACCAAGGCCTTTCTGTTTCGTCGTGGCGACACCTTCATTGCACTCCCCTTGTTGAATGCCTGTCCTGATTTTTTGGGATTTTTTGTGCGATGCACCGGAAGCATCGCTGCCACGTACGCGATGACGGTTTACGAAGTAATTTCGTCTCAACCTGTGACGCGGCTGTCAGGAATATAGCCGAGCAGCAATCAAGAAATGCTGCAGTGCGAGATTTTATTCACGCATATCTGGCATTCAGAAATTGAATGATCCAGTATCGAGGCCGAGGAGCACGGCAAATGGCGCCGGGAGGGGGCAATCAAGCTTGCGTTGTAATTCTCACGTAAGCTCACTGCGGTATCGCGCGCTCGCGGCGGAATGCGTCGTATCGGGGAGACTCAAGCGCTGCCGGGCTTGGCGAGCGTATTCAACAATGGATTTCTGCACCCTGCTATGTCAAACTTGCCGGAAATCAGAAATGCAACATTCAAAAAACAATACCCAGTCCCGCACATAACGCATGTCTCGCCCCAGCATATTGATGGTCGATCCCAGTCCGGAGTCGGTGGAACTGGCGCGCTTCAGCCTTTGGCGCAGCAAGCTGGAGTGCGACTTCGGCTGGTTCGAAGATGCGGAGCGGGCCATGGAATCGCTGTTCAGCCCGCAAGCACAACACCACCCCGACACCCTGCCCTGCCTGATCCTGCTGGAACCCCGCCTGCCGCGCATGGAAGGCCTGGACCTGCTGCACATGCTGCGCAGCCAGCCACATACGCAGGCGCTGCCGGTCATCATGTTTGCCACGTCCTACGACGAAACCGACGCCACCCGCTCGCGAGAAGCGGGCGCCAATGACTATCTGGTCAAACCGGTGGATGCAAGGGAGTTCATGCTGCTGATCAACCAGACCGTGAATTACTGGCTGCAACATCCTCCGGTGACAACAGAACCAGGCTGATCCTGCGACGACACCCTGCCTGCCGCACGGAGCGACACCACAGAGAAGACACCGGAAAACAAAAACGGAAGCGGAAAAGACAAAAGGGTCCATCTTGCGATGGACCCTTTAAATCTGGTGCGGCTGGCAGGAATCGAACCCACGACCCCTTGGTTCGTAGCCAAGTACTCTATCCAGCTGAGCTACAGCCGCGAAAAACAAAATTATAGCAGCATGTTTTGCCGTTTGGGAAGGCCCTTTTTGAAATTTTTTTGCCTGACGAGAAATTCGGCCTTTCTTCCCTCTTCATCCCATGGGTCCTGAACGCCACGGCAACCGAACGCCAACGGCGCATCTACGCTATTGATGCAGGATAGATGACCAGCCGGTCCCTCACAGCTATTATGAAGGAATATTCACCACCGTTGACCTGATTCGCCCCGAATGTCCGATCCAGCTGCCCCCGCCCTGTCCGCCGCTTTTCGCATACGTGAAGAAGAACGCACGCGCATTGCCCGCGACCTGCATGATGAGCTGGGCGCGCAGCTGACCGGCATCGGCATGGCGCTGGGCCAGTTGCGGGAACAGCTGGCCTTGGAGCGCCATGCCGCCCTGCCCCAAGCCGACTACGCGGCGCAATTGCTGGCGCAGGCACGCGAAGGCATGGAGCGCATCATTGACGATCTGCATCCGCCCATCGTCGAGTTCGGCCTGGCCGATGCCCTGCGCTGGCAGTGCCGCCACTTCAGCCGACAGAGCGGAGTGGATTGCCAGTTCCTGGCCACGGATCAGCTGGCAGTACAGGACGACCTCCTGGTACTGAGCCTGCTGCGCATCCTGCGGGAGGCACTCAACAATATTGCGAGACACGCTGCCGCCAGTCAGGTCGAGGTTCGCGTGGAGCAGACCGGCGACAGCCTGCATCTGCACATCGACGACAACGGCCGTGGCTTCGACCCCGCCGCTACCGGGCGCGATGGCAGGCGCGGCCATGGCCTGGCCAACATGCGCCAGCGCGCCGCAGCCCTGGGCGGCAGCGCCGCATGGGAGACCAGCGCCGGGCGCGGGTCGCGTGTACATATCTGCATACCTGTCACACTCTGAATGAACGCTATAGAATACGCCCTCGCCTTCAGCAGCATGCAGCAAGGTTTTGAGAGGAGTGTCGCCGTCCGCCCATGAGCAAGAAATCCACCGCCGCCATCAAGGTCCTGATCGCCGACGACCACGCCATCGTGCGCGAAGGCCTGCGCCAGATCTGCGCCGGCAGCAAGGACATCGTCGTGGCCGGCAATGCCGCCAACGGGCTGGAGGCCATCAAGCTGGCCCGCGAAGGCAATGGCGATGTCATGTTGCTGGACATCGTGCTGCCCGACCGCAGCGGTATCGATATCCTCAAGCAGATCCGCAAGGAACAGCCGGACCTGCCGGTGCTGATCCTGTCCATCCATCGCGAAGACCAATACGCGATCCGCTCGCTCAAGGCGGGGGCCGCCGGTTTCCTGAACAAGCAGGCCAGCCCGGGTGAGCTGCTGGCCGCCATCCGCCAGGCGGCCGCCGGACGCAAGTACGTGAGCCCCTCGCTGGCGCAGGAACTGGCCAACCAGATCGGCTTCGACCACGACACCCCGCTGCATGAAACCCTCTCCGACCGGGAATACCAGACCATGATCATGATCGCCTCCGGCAAGACCGTCAGCGACATCGCCAGCGAACTGCTGCTGTCGGTCAAGACCATCAGCATGTATCGCTCGCGCGTGCTGGCCAAGATGAAGATGCGCCACAACGCCGAACTCACCCACTACGCACTCAAGAACAATCTGGTCGAGTAAGCCGTCGCCACGCTCCCGTCACGCGGGAAGCGCTGGCTTCCCAGTTGGAAAGGGGCTTTTCTCCTCCTATTAAATGCATCCAGAGAACAGGCGCTGACGTACAATTAGTTGTCATTTTTGCCTCTCCCTTCCGGGCGAGAGGCAACGGACTGCAACTGAGGGGGGAGACCAGGCTGCGTCCGCACGATGATCGGGGTGGAAGGCCGTGCTCAAGCAATGCCTGCCCGCGCCGATACCGTAGGAAATTCCCCGTGGCACGCAGACAATCACACCAACAATACAGTCACCAGCCGGCATGTCCAAGAAACCGACCACGCTCACGCCCGTCGAGATCGCCCGAGAAGCTTTCCAGCGGCTTGGGGCGCGTCGCATCTCGCCTACCCCGGATGCCTATCGCATCGCCTACGAGGAAATCCAGGGGGGCATGCCCGGCGTGACGGCCGAGTCGGTACTGAGCACCTTCGCCACCAAGCTCTCGCGCCAGCCAGGGGAAAACGGCTTGCTGGGCACGCGCCTGGTGCGCGCCCGCGAGAATGGCGACTGGACCGAGTTTGAGCGCCAGCTGATCGAGTTCGCTGACGCCAACTGGCAGAGCCGCCCCATCGTACCGGCCAAACCGGCCGTGCCGCATGGTGAACTGGTGTCGATCGACCTGGAACGGCAATTCATCCGCGACAGCATCAAGGAGAAGATGCTGCGCGAAATGCTGGCGCGCATCCTGGTCTTCAACCTGCCCTCGCTGCTCTCGACCGCACCGGAACTGGCCAACGAGTCGCGCAACAGCGGCCAGGATCTCAAAATGGCGTTCTCCGAGCAGGCGATGAACGAGATCATCACCCGCGTCAAGCAGCTGAGCTTCCAGATCGAGCTCAAGACCGACGACATGGCCCAGCAGCAGGAATTGCTGATGCGCCTGTTCCAGCTGCTGCTGGAAAACATCAACGGGCTGCTGGAACAAGGCTCCTGGCTGTCCAGCCAGATCGAAACCGTGCAAAGCCTGATCGCCGGTCCGCTCAGCAATACCTCGCTGGCCGACGCCACCAAGAACCTCAAGGAAGTGATCTACAAGCAGGGCCTGCTGAAGAACACGCTGTCCGAGGAAAAAGTGGTGGTCAAGAACATGATGCTGACCTTCGTGGACCGGCTCTCGGCCATGGTCTCCACCACCGACAACTACCAGCGCACCATTCGCGGCTTCTCGCAGCAGATCAGCCAGGCCGGCAACATCGCCGATCTGAACAGCGTGCTCAGCGAAATCATGACCGAGACGCAGAAGGCCCAGGAAGAAGCCACCCGCTCGCGCGACGCCATGGTCGATGCGCGCCAGGAAGTGGAAAAAGCTGAAGAACGTATCCAGGCGCTGGAACAGCAATTGCAGCAGATGGGTGAACTGGTGCGCGAAGACCAATTGACGGGCAGCCTCAACCGGCGCGGCATGGATGAATCCCTGGATCGCGAGATCGCCAACGCCCTGCGCCGCGAAACGCCACTGTGCGTGGCCTTGCTGGACCTGGATGATTTCAAGCGCATCAATGACACGCATGGTCACGCCACCGGCGACGAAGTGCTGGTGCACCTGGTGCAGGTGATCCGGGAAACCTTGCGCAAGCTGGATGTGATTGCGCGTTTCGGCGGCGAGGAGTTCGTCATCCTCATGCCGGAGACCAGCCCGCAGGATGCGGTGCAGATCATTACCCGCGTGCAGCGCGAACTGACCAAGCGCATCTTCATGCATGAAAGCCAGCGCCTGCTGATTACCTTCAGTGCCGGCGTGTCGGTCTATCATCCCGGCGAGAGCCAGGCCGAATTGCTCAAGCGCACCGACGTGGCGCTGTACAAGGCCAAGAATGCCGGCAAGAACCGCATCGTCTTTGCCGATCCGCCCGCGGACGCTCCCAGCCTGCCGTCCCCGGACTGAACGGATCCGGTGCCGGCGCTTCAGCGCCGCATGTCCGCCAGCGCACGCCGCCAGCTGCGCCAGCCAGCCATCGCCATCAGCACGAACAGTGCGTACAGGATGGCGGTGAGCGTCAGGTGCTTGTAGAGATACAGGCCGACGTAGAGCACGTCCACCGCGATCCAGACCAGCCAGTTTTCCAGCTTCTTGCGCGACAACAGGAACTGCCCGACCAGGCTGCCCGCCGTGAGGAAGCCATCCATATGCGGCACATCGGTGTCGGTATAACGCTGCAGGAACCAGGACAGCAGCAGCCACCCGCCCAGCCAGGAGACTGCCATGACTGCCCAGCCACGCGAGGCCAACTGCGACACCTGCAAGGCCTGGTGCTGGTCGCCGCCGCGCAGCCACTGCGTCCAGCCCCATACTGACACTGCCACGAAGACGAACTGCAAGCCGGCATCGCCATAGAGGCGCGCATCGGCGAAGACGGCCGCGTACAACAGCGAAGAGAGAATCGAAAACAGCCACGCCCAGTGATTCTGGCGGATATTGAGCCAGACCGTGATCACGGCCAGCGCGAAGGAGACCAGTTCCAGCGGCGTGGTGCTCAGGCCAAGCCACACCAGCGGGGTATCAGGACGCATGTGAAGGAAAAAACTGCAGGTGCTCAGCGCGTGGCGACACGGCCACCGGCGGCGGGCGCATTGGCCGGCACGGAGACACTGTTGGGCTGCCCGGAACCAGGCATGTAGGGATTCGGATTGACGGCTGCGGCAGGCTTGCCGGAGCTGCCATCGAGCAGCTGAATGAAGATTTCGTTCTGGCGGATCATGCCCAGTTCAAAGCGTGCACGTTCCTCGACGGCCCCCTTGGACTGCTTCAGGTCGTCCACTTCAGAGGACAGCTTGGCGTTGCGTTCCTTGAGTTCGTCGTTCTTCTTGTGTGCCAGTTGAACCTGGCGGTCGAGCTCCCAGACCTTGAACCAGCCACCCTTCCCCAGCCAAAGAGGATACTGGATCACGACCAGCAGGAAGGACAGGCAAAGGATGATCAGGCGCATAGCCGGGAGCTCTCGATGCGGTGCCTGCCTTCAGGGTCGGCACCGCAAGCTTGTTTACTTCAGGTTGTAGAACGCAGCGCGGCCGGGATAGCTGGCGATGTCGCCCAGATCTTCTTCGATACGCAGCAGCTGGTTGTACTTGGCCATGCGATCCGAACGCGACATGGAGCCGGTCTTGATCTGCAGAGCGTTCATGCCCACGGCGATATCGGCGATGGTCGAGTCTTCGGTCTCGCCCGAACGGTGCGAGATCACGGCAGTGTAGCCGGCGCGCTTGGCCATTTCGATGGCGGCGAAGGTCTCGGTCAGGGTGCCGATCTGGTTGATCTTGATCAGGATCGAGTTGCCGATGCCCTTGTCAATGCCTTCCTTGAGGATCTTGGTGTTGGTGACGAACAGGTCGTCGCCCACCAGCTGCACCTTCTTGCCCAGGGTTTCGGTCAAGAGCTTCCAGCCGGCCCAGTCGTTCTCGGCCATGCCGTCTTCGATGCTGATGATCGGGTACTTGTCGCACCAGGATGCCAGCAGGCCGGTCTTTTGCGCCGGGGTCAGCACCATGTTTTCACCGGCCAGGTGATAGTTGCCGTCCTTGTAGTACTCGGAAGCGGCGCAGTCCAGGCCCAGGGCAATCTGGGTGCCCGGCTCGTAGCCGGCCTTCTCGATGGCTTCGATGATCAGCTTGATGGCTTCTTCGTGGCTCGAGACGTTCGGGGCGAAGCCGCCTTCGTCGCCGACGGAAGTGGCGAGGCCGCGGTCGTGCAGGATCTTCTTGAGGGTGTGGAACACCTCGGCGCCGTAGCGCAGGGCTTCACGGAAGCTCGGTGCGCCGACCGGGATGATCATGAATTCCTGGATATCCAGGTTGTTGTCGGCGTGGGCACCGCCGTTGATGACGTTCATCATCGGCACCGGCATCTGCATGGAGCCGCTGCCACCGAAGTAACGGTACAGGGGCAGGCCCGATTCTTCGGCAGCGGCTTTGGCCACGGCCATCGAGACGGCCAGCATGGCGTTGGCACCCAGGCGGCTCTTGTTCTCGGTGCCGTCCAGGTCGATCAGGGTGCGATCCAGGAAGGCTTGCTCATTGGCGTCCAGGCCCATGATGGCTTCCGAGATCTCGGTGTTGATGTTTTCGCAGGCTTGCAGCACGCCCTTGCCGAAATAGCGGCTCTTGTCGCCGTCGCGCAGTTCGATCGCTTCGCGCGAACCGGTGGAGGCGCCCGAAGGCACGGCAGCGCGGCCCAGCACGCCGGATTCCAGCAGCACGTCGCATTCCACGGTCGGATTGCCACGCGAGTCGATCACTTCGCGGCCGATAATATCAACGATTGCACTCATTCCAGATCTCCATCGAGGTTTTAAAAATTGTTGGCGGGTGCAGGCCCGGCGGCCAGGGCGCCCATATTGAAACGGCCGCCCGACGGCAGCCGTTTCACGCATCAGGCCAGCAGCTTATGCCTGGCCCTTCAAGGCCGCGTGGTGCGCCAGTGCTGCACGGATGTACGAAATAAACAGCGGATGACCATCACGCGGGGTGGACTTGAACTCCGGGTGATACTGCACGCCGATGTAGAACGGGTGAGCGTTCTCGCCGGTACGCGGCAGTTCCATGATTTCGCACAGGTCTTCGGTCGGCGTACGGGCCGAAACCACCATGCCGGCTTCTTCCACACGGGTCAGGTAGAAGTTGTTGGCTTCATAGCGATGGCGGTGACGCTCGGTCACGCTGTCGCCATAGATCTCTGCCGCCAGCGTACCCGGCTTGACCGCACAGGTCTGCGCGCCCAGGCGCATGGTGCCGCCCAGGTCGGAATTGGCATCGCGGCGCTCGACCTTGCCGTCATGGTTCTGCCATTCGTCGATCAGGGCCACCACCGGTTGCTCGGTATCCGGGTCGAACTCGGTCGAGTTCGCCTTGGACAGGCCTGCCTTGTTGCGCGCATATTCCAGCAGGGCCACTTGCATGCCCAGGCAGATGCCCAGGTACGGGACCTTGTTCTCACGGGCGTAGCGGGCAGCGGCAATCTTGCCTTCCACGCCGCGCTTGCCGAAGCCGCCCGGCACCAGGATGGCATCGTACTTGTTCAGGCTGTCAGTGCCGTTGGTTTCAATCTCTTCCGAATCCAGGTACTCAATGTTGACGCGGCTGCCAGTATGAATACCGGCGTGGCGCAGCGCTTCCGTCAGCGACTTGTAGGACTCGGTCAGGTCGACATACTTGCCGACCATGCCGATGGTGACTTCGTGCGAAGGATTGTTCTGCGCATCGATCAGCTTGTCCCACATCGACAGATCGGCCGGCTTGGGCGACAGGCCCAGCTTTTCGCAGATGATGGTATCCAAACCCTGGTCGTGCAGCATCTGCGGAATCTTGTAGATGCTATCGGCATCCCACACCGAAATGACGGCGTCGGCGGCGACGTTGGAGAACAGCGAAATCTTGTCGCGTTCGTCGTCCGGGATGCGGCGGTCGGCACGGCACAGCAGCGCGTCGGGCGAAATGCCGATCTCGCGCAGTTTCTGCACGCTGTGCTGGGTGGGCTTGGTCTTGAGTTCGCCGGCCGAGGCCAGGAAGGGCACCAGGGTCAGGTGGACGAAGGCGGTGGCGTTGCGGCCGGAGCGCAGGCTCAGCTGGCGCGCAGCTTCCAGGAAGGGCAGCGACTCGATGTCACCGACGGTACCGCCGATTTCCACCAGCGCCACTTCGAAACCTTCGGCACCACGATGGATGAATTCCTGGATCTCGTTGGTGATGTGCGGGATCACCTGGACGGTCTTGCCCAAGTATTCGCCACGGCGTTCCTTGCGGATCACCGATTCATACACCTGGCCGGTGGTGAAATTGTTCACCTTCTTCATCTTGGCCGAGATGAAACGCTCGTAGTGGCCCAGGTCGAGGTCGGTTTCGGCGCCGTCATCGGTGACGAACACTTCACCGTGCTGCAACGGGCTCATCGTGCCGGGGTCGACGTTGATGTAGGGATCGAGCTTCAGGAGGGTGACTTTGAGGCCGCGCGATTCGAGGATCGCAGCCAGGGACGCGGCGGCAATCCCTTTACCCAGGGAAGACACGACGCCGCCAGTGACAAATACAAACTTGGTCATTACAGATGAGTGCCGAACGGCACATGCGGGAAATTCAAATTATACCCCAAAACCGGCTCGTTTTTTAAGCCTGCTTGCGATTAGTGTCTCGCCATCGACAAACTTGCAGCAGGAAAACATGCCCGGCCGCCGGGAATGGCTTCTTGACCATCATTCCGGCAGATTGGTTCATCTCCGCGCTATTTAACCTGAAGCCCCCTGCCCTGCAACAGCTGCCCGATCATGGCGTGCGTGGCTTGGGCCGCCTCCACCGGCGACTCCATCGGGAACAGGTGCCCTCCGGCGATCTGCAGGAAATACGGTCCGACCAGCCGGCGCGTGGCGTCCAGTCCGGCCAGGCGGCACTCGACCGAATCGACGCCACCGACGAAGCCCACCGGCACCGGATAGGTCTGGCGCGCCAGACGCCCGAGGTGATGCGGAATGGTGCGGTAGACCGCCGTTTCGGTCTCCCGCGAGAAGCGCAGCCTGACGCCCCCGCCCGGCTGGGGCACCAGCCCATGCTGCACGTAGTCGCGCAGCACCTGCTGCGGCCACGCAGCAAACAGGGACTTGGCCGCGTAATGCTGATAAGCCGCCTCCATGTCGGGCCAGTTGTCGCGGCGGCGCGCCGAGGCCACCGAGGGCGAATGGCGGCTCTCGTATTTGAGGATCTTGGCCAGACGCAGCAGGTGTGCACGCCAGCCAGCCACGATGGGCGAATCCAGCAGCACCACGCAGCGCACCAGCGCAGGCCGCTTGCGCGCAGCCATCAGGGCCAGGATACCGCCCATGGAATGACCGACCAGGATCACCGGTTCGCTGTAGCCGCGTTCCAGCTCCTCGCGCAGCTCGCGGGCCAGGGTACGCCAGCCGTCATCGACCGGAAAGCGCGGATTGTGGGCGTGAATCGGCAAGGCACGCACATCGTAATGGGCGCGCAGCTGCTCGAAGAACATGCCGTAAGTCCCCGCCGGATAGCTGTTGGCGTGGGCGAAATGAAGAATAGGATGGCTCATGGAAAGGCACAGGCTGGGCAATGGCCGCAGCATAGCAAAACGGCCAGCGCCGCGAGCGTGCTATTTTCCCGCATCGCGAAATGAAGGATCAGGCAGGACCGACCCCGCCCAAGGGCATCACTGCTCGTACCAGTAACGCGCGTGCTGCTTGCGGTATTGCTCCACCTGCAACTGGTCGCCCACGGTCATGGTCAGCGCGCCGGTTTCGTCAGTGCGCAGGCGGCGAATGCCGAGTCGGCCATAACGTTCATAGACTTCCGGCTTGGGATGATTGAAACGGTTGCGATAGCCCACCTGGAACACCGCCAGTTCCGGCCGCACCGCGCGCAGGAAAGGTTCGGTGGACGAAGTACCGCTGCCATGATGCGGAGCCAGCAACACCGTGGAGGGCAAGCGGTCGGCCAGCGGCCCGCTCACCAGCTCATCTTCCTGCACCGCCTCGATATCCCCGGCCAGCAGGACCGATTGCCGTCCGATCTGCACCTTCAGCACGCAACTGCGGGCATTCGGCCGCCATTTGTCGCTGTCATAGCTGGCTGCATCCGGATGCAGCACGGTAAAGCCGATGCCATCCCAGTTCCAGGATTGTCCGGCCTGGCAGCGCGTGTGCTCGGGGGCGGCGCGCAGGATCGGGCTGTCCGGCGACAGCGAAGAATAGACGCTGTCAACCGGCAAATGCCTGAAGAGCGATACCGCCCCGCCGGAATGATCGTTGTCATTGTGTGAAATCACCACGCGATCCAGATGGTCGATCCCGCGCGCACGCAGGTAGGGCAGGATCACCCGCGTGGCCCCGTCCGACTCGGCCGTGTAATACGGGCCTGTGTCGTAGAGCAGGCGATGGCCCGGCGTCTCCACCAGCACCGCCATCCCCTGCCCGACGTCGAAGGCAGTCACGCGCATGCTTCCTTCAGCCGGCGCTACCGGGACATTGAGCAGCAAAGGCAACCAGCCGAACAGACCCAGCCAGCGCACCGGCCAGCCGCGCGGCGCCAGCACCAGCAGGGTTCCGCCCAGGGCCAGGGCAAACATCCAGGTGCTGGGCAGCGGCGTTTGCCACACGGCCCAGGGCATGGCATTGAGCCCCTGCAGGAATTCGGCCAGCCAGACCAGCAGCTGATGCGGCACCTGCAGCACGAATTGCGCGAGCACGGCCGGCAGGATGCTGCCCAGCAGCGCCAGCGGCGTGATCACCAGCGAGACCAGCGGAATGGCCACCGCATTGGCAATCGGGCTGACCAGCGAATATTGTCCGAACAAAAGCACCGTCAGCGGCACCAGTCCCAGCGTGACGACGTATTGGGTATAACCGGCTTGCTTGATCCGCTGCAGCAGCGCCGACCACCAGTGCTTGTGCGAAGCGGCAGCGGCCATGGCCTGCGGCGGCTGCATGCGCCCGACCGAGCCATACAGCAACAAGGCCACCGCCCCGAAGGAAAGCCAGAAGCCCGGCCACAGCACCGCCCAGGGATCCAGCAGCAAGACCAGCGCCAGTGCCAGGCACTGCACCACCGAGACGCGCACGATGCGGCCGCGCCAGAAAGCGATCCCGACCACGATCAGCATGTACAGCGTGCGCTGGGCCGGCACCCCGAACCCGGCCAGCAACACGTAGATGAACGCCGCCCCCATCCCGACGATCACCGCCACCTTCTGGGCCGGCAGGCGCAGCGGCAATTGCGCCCCCGTGAAGAAGGAGCGCCGCCACAGCCAGCTTGCCAGACCGCCGCACAGGGCTGCCAGCATGGTGATGTGCAGGCCGGAGATGGCCATCAGATGGCCGATGCCGGTGCGATTGAACACGGTCCAGTCCGCCTGGTTGATGCCGCGCTGGTCGCCCATGACCAGGGCTGCGATCACGCCGGCATAGGGGGCGCCGGGGAGCGCCGAGTAGATGCGGTCGCGCAGCCAGCCGCGGGCGCTGTCGATCATATGGGAAGGCGTCCAAACGAAGTCGTCGACACGGCGGTTGAGCGCCGTCAGCGCAGCACCCGAGGCCGCCGGACGGCCCACCACGTAGCCGGTGGCTCGCACATCGTCCTGCAGCAGCCACAGCTCGTAGTCGAAGCCATCCGGATTGGCATTGCCGTGCGGACGTTTGAGCCGCACCTGCAAGCGCCAGCGCTCACCCGGCCGCAGGTCGGGCACGGCCATCCGGGGCGGCGCGGCCTGCTCGCCATCCTCGGAGGGCAGCTGGTAGCGCTGGTTGCCGTACCAGGACAGCGCCAGCCGGGGCGGCACCGGCGGCTTCACGCCCCCCTGCACCACCACCTGCTCCACATCGAAACGGAAGCGCACGCCCTGCTCGGTATGCGCAGGCAGGTCGGCGACGGTGCCGATGACGGTGATATCACGTCCCTCCCAGGCTTTGGGGAGCTCCTGATCGAGGTAATACAGAGCAAAGGAAGCCGCCCACAGGAAGCCCAGCCAGGCACCACAGGTCAGCAACAGGGGCACCCGCAGCCAGGGCTGCCAGAACTTCCAGGCCGTCAAACCCAGCAAGAGCGCCAGCACCAGCCCGACCGCAACCCATTCGGTGCCCGGCAACTGGCCCTGCACCTGCAGCAATCCCACGCCGATGGCGAACCCGATGATCAGCGCGCGCATCAGAGTGGCAGTCCTGCATGCGCCAGGCGCGGCAACGCGGCCCGGGCATTGGCGGTGGTGGCGGCGGCGATCTCCTGCAGCGGCAGCTGGCGCAGCTCGGCCAGGACTTCACCGATGCGCGGGATCTGGTCCGGGGTGTTGATGCCGGGATGCCGCCAGGCCGGTGAAATATCCGGCGCGTCGGTTTCCAGCACGATCGAGGACAAGGGCAATTCGGTCGCCAGCCGGCGGATCTGCAGCGAACGCGGGAAAGTCATGGCGCCGCCAAATCCCAGGTGCAGCCCCAGCTCCACGAAGGTCCGGGCCTGCTGGTCGCTGCCATTGAAGGCATGGGCGATGCCACCCGGCACGCGGATGCGGCGCAGGTATTTGAGGATGATGTCCTGCGAACGCCGCACATGCAGCAGCACCGGCAGGTCGAAGTCGCGTGCCAGCTTGAGCTGCTCGGCAAAGAAGAATTCCTGCTTCTCGCGCAGCGGCGCTTCTTTCAGGGCCGGCACGAAGAAATCCAGCCCGATCTCACCGATCCCCACGAACAACGGATCGTCCAGCGCCTCGCCGATGGCGGTACGCAAGATCTCCAGATCGGATTCCTTGGCAGTGGGGACGTAAAGCGGATGAATGCCCAGCGCATAGACGGCATTGCCGACTTCGCGCGCAAGCCGTCCGACTTCCTTGAAGTTCACTTTGGCGATGGCGGGAATGACGATGGCGCGCACGCCGGCCTGCGCAGCCTCGGCGGCCACGGCAGCGGAACGGTCGCCGAATTCCCCGGCGTCGAGATGGCAGTGCGTATCGACCCACATGTGCTGGCTTGGCGAAAATCGGAAGACCGGCCTCAGGGCAGCGGTTCCGGATAACGACACCCGCCGCAGGGGCCGCGATCGCATGATTCAGCCAGGCTGCTGATGCGGCTCGCTTCCCCCGAAGCGTCTTGTTGTTTGAACAGCATAGCCGGTTTGAACCGGCTTCAACCCGCGCAGTTTACCGTCTAACGCCCTCTTGCAGTAATTAACAATGGTAAAGAAATACCAGATCCTTCACGCGCGGACATGAAAAAAGGACGCGATCGCTCGCGTCCTTCATCTCGCACGCTACCCGGGCGCACCGATCAGGCTTGATCAGGCCGGCTGCAGCGACTTGCCCAGCTTGCGCAGGAACTGCTCGCAGCGTTCCATCTGCGACAGTGTCACGAACTCGTTGGGCTTGTGGGCATTGCCGATGTCGCCAGGACCGCAGACGATGGTCGGGATGCCGATCTGCTGGAACAGGCCTGCTTCGGTGCCATAGGCGACCTTGCGGGTTTCGCGATCCCCCGTCAGTGCGCGCACCAGCTCGGTGATGGCCGCCTGCTCGACCGCTTCCAGCGCCGGGCTGCCGGCGAAGTTGTCGATCTCCACACGGGCGTCCGGGAATTCGCTGCGCATCTTGGGCAGCAGCACCTCGGCGATGTACTTGTCGATCTGCGCCTGGATGTCGGCCACGCTCATGCCGGGCAGGTTGCGGAATTCGTAAGTAAATTCACACAGCTCGGGAATGGTGTTGACCGCGATGCCGCCACGGATCTGATTGGTGGTCATGGTGCTGAAGGGCACATCGAAGAATTGGTCATACGGGCCATTGGCCTTGTAGCCATCGGCGAAATCGCGGATGGCACAGATCAGGCGTGCGGCGTGCTCGATGGCGTTGCAGCCCTGCGGGGTCAGCGACGAGTGCGCGGACTTGCCGTGCACCTTGCAGGCAAACACGTTGATGCCCTTGTGCGCCACCACCACGTTCATGCTGGTGGGCTCACCCACCACGCAGCCATCGACCTTGATGCCGCGCTTGACGATTTCTTCCAGCATCACGGGCGCGCCGATGCAGCCGATTTCTTCATCATAGGAAAACGCCAGGTGAATCGGCTTCACACGCGGCATGGCCAGGAATTCCGGCACCAGCGCCAGCGAGGTCGCGATGAAACCCTTCATGTCGCAAGTGCCGCGACCGAACAGGCTGCCATCCTTCTCGGTCAGCTTGAAGGGGTCGGTATCCCATTTCTGGCCGTCCACCGGCACCACGTCGGTATGGCCGGAGAGCACGATGCCGCCTTCAGTGCTGCCGGCATTGGGGCCGGCGGTGGCGGGCAAGGTGGCGAACAGGTTGGCCTTGGTCTGCTCCTTGTTGTGCGCCAGCCAGGAGGAGATGCCCTGCTTTTCCAGGCTGTCACGCACAGTGGTGATCAGTTCCAGGTTGGAATTGCGGCTGGTGGTATCGAAGGCGACCAGGGTCTCTAGCCATTGGCGGGTGTTCATTGTCTTGCTCCAGTTTCCGTCTGTACAGGTATTCGTGTCTTCAAAAGCACACCGCCGTCTTGTATCAAGACGGCGGCGTCAAAGGCGATAGCTTACCCGGAATGCCTCAAGGCTGCTGACCGGCCACTTTCAAGCCCTGGTCGGACAAGCGCAATACGCGCGCACAGCGGCCTGCCAGTTCGATGTCGTGGGTCACGATCACGAAGGCCGTGCCCAGCGTGCGCGAGAGTTCGATCATCAGTTCGAAAGTGCGGTCGGCCGTGCTGCGGTCCAGATTGCCGGTCGGTTCATCGGCCAGCACGCAGGCCGGACGCGTCACAAGCGCGCGCGCCAAGGCCACCCGCTGGCGCTCGCCCCCGGAAAGCTCGCCCGGCACGTGCGTCACGCGCTGCGCCAGGCCGACCTTCTCCAGCATCTCGCGGGCCTGCTCCTGCGCTTCGGCCCGTTTGACGCGGCGAATCATCAGCGGCATGGCCACGTTGTCCAGCGCCGAGAATTCCGGCAGCAGATGGTGGAACTGGTAGACAAAGCCCAGCGACTGGTTGCGCAGCGTGCCGCGCTCGCTCTCGCCCAGGCTGGCGAAATCCTTGCCCAACAGGCTGACGGTGCCGGTGCTGGGCGTATCGAGCCCGCCCAGCAGGTGCAGCAAAGTCGACTTGCCGGAGCCCGAGGCACCGACGATGGCGACTTGTTCACCATGGTAGACGTCGATATCGACATTGCCCAATACCTTCACCGAATACTTGCCCTGGGTGAAGGTCTTGCCCAAGCCGCGCGACGACAGCACGGCTTGGCGATTCTTGATCGGATCGTTGTTATTCATAGCGCAGCGCCTCCGCCGGTTTGACACGGGCGGCTGCCCAGCTCGGATACAAGGTTGCCAGGAAGGCCAGCACCACGGCCAGACCGCCGATGGTATAGACGTCCGACCAGATCAGTTCGGATGGCAATTCAGAAATCACGTAAATGCTCTTGGGCAGGAACTGCACGTGGAAAGCCCGCTCGATGGCCGGTACCAGCACGTCGATATTGAGTGCCACCACCACTCCCAGGCCGACGCCGATGGCCGTACCGACCAGGCCGACCAGGGCCCCCTGAATCACAAAAATCTTCATGATGGAGGCGGGAGAGGCCCCCAGCGTGCGCAGGATGGCGATGTCAGCCTGCTTGTCGGTGACCGTCATCACCAGCGTGGACACCAGATTGAAGGCCGCCACGGCGATGATCAACGCGAGGATGATGAACATCATGCGCTTTTCGGTCTTGACGGCCGCGAACCAGTTGCTGTTCTGCTGCGACCAATCGCGCAGGTACAGGTCGCCACTCAGGGTGCGCGCCAGCTGCTGGGTCACTTCCGGGGCCTGCAGCATGTCGCGGATGCGCAGGCGCACGCCGGTCGGGGCATCCATGCGGAACAGGGTTTCGGCATCCTGCAACTGGATGAAGGCCAGCGACGAATCGAATTCATAATGGCCGGCTTCGAAGATCCCGGTCACCGTGAATTGCTTCAGGCGCGGCAAGACGCCGGCCGGGGTCACCTGCCCTTGCGGCACGATCACCGTGACCTTGTCGCCCAGGCCCACGCGCATGCCGCGCGCCAGCTCGCCGCCGATGACGATGTTGAATTCGCCGGGTTTCAGGGAATCGAAACTGCCCTGCTTGACCTGCTTGGCCACGTCCGAGACCTTGGGCTCTTCCTCGGGCAGCACGCCGCGCACCAGCACGCCACGCAGGTTGTCGTCACGCGTCATCATGGCCTGGCCCGATACATAGGGCGCAGCGCCCAGTACCTCGGGGTTCTGGAAGGTCTGCTTGGCCACCGCCTGCCAGTCCTTCATGGAGCCGGAGGCATCGAAGACTTCGATGTGGGCCAGCACGGAAAGCATGCGGTCACGCACTTCCTTCTGGAAGCCGTTCATGACCGACAGCACCACGATCAGGGCAGCCACGCCCAGCGCGATGCCGGCCATGGAAATGAGGGAAATGAAGGAAATGAAACTGTTGCGGCCGCTGCGCTTGCCGGCCCGCGTGTAGCGGATGCCGACCAGCCATTCGAACGGCAGGTTTTTAATCAGACTCAAAATTGCTCCGGGAGAGGGCCTGCACAATGTGCTGCCAGTGGCCTCGCCTCCCGGTTCCGGGACGCAATCCTCTGGCCGCACGCCAACACGGGCGAAGACAAAGCGCGAAGTTTGCCACAGTTTGCAGTCATGGCCCATCCCTGGCCATCTGCTCCATACTCGCGCCGGACCCGTCGGTCGTCTGCCGTGAAGCCTGTAGATTCACTTCTACGGCAGAGGTTCGCGCCAAGATGTTTCATATAGTGGATGTGCCTGATGTTGCATCGGGGACTGGTTATATATACAGTACCTCCTTGCCCAGCCATCGCCGATATGAATTTCCCCGCACCATGCCACCCGAACTCGCCCAGGACGTCCCCGACACCAGCAGCCCGCCCACCGGCGAGCGCGACCCGTTTGCGCACCTGAACGCACAGCAGCGCGAGGCGGTCGAGCATGGCAGCGCCTTGCCAGCAGCACAGCAGCCGCCGCTGCTCATCGTGGCCGGTGCCGGGTCGGGCAAGACCAATACTCTGGCGCACCGGGTCGCCAGGCTGATCCTCGACGGGGCCGACCCGCAACGCATCCTGCTGCTGACCTTCTCGCGCCGGGCGGCTGCCGACATGGGCCGGCGCGTGGGCCAGGTGGTCCGCCAGGTGCTGGGGCTGGCGGCCACCGACAGCCCGCCGCAACTACCCTGGTCAGGCACCTTCCACGCCATCGGCGCGCGGCTGTTGCGCGAGTACGCGGCCGTCATCGGCCTGGAAGAAGACTTCACCATCCAGGATCGCGGCGATTCCGAAGACCTGATCGGACTGCTGCGCCACGAGATGGGGCTGTCCTCTACCGACAAGCGTTTTCCGCTGAAGGGCACTTGCCTGTCGATTTATTCACGTGCGGTCAATACCCGGCAAGACCTGGGCACCGTGCTGCAGACACAATTCCCCTGGTGCCGTGAATGGGAGAGGCTGCTGGGCGAACTTTTTACCCGCTATGTCGAGGCCAAGGAAGCACAGCACGTGCTCGATTACGACGACCTGCTGCTGTTCTGGGCCGACATGCTCTCCGACCGCGAGATTGCGCAATCGGTCGGTGCACGCTTCGATCATGTGCTGGTGGATGAGTACCAGGACACCAACCGCCTGCAAGCCGAGATCCTGCAACGGATGAAGCCCGATGGCGCCGGCGTGACCGCCGTGGGTGACGATGCCCAGTCCATCTATTCCTTCCGGGGCGCGACGGTGCGCAACATCCTCGATTTTCACGAGCTGTTCACCCAGCCGGCGCGGCTGTTGACGCTGGAACAGAATTACCGCTCCACGCAGCCCATCCTGCAGGCCTCCAACGCCGTCATCGCCGATGCGCCGGAACGGCACGTCAAGCAGCTCTGGAGCGACAAGCCGTCCTCACAGAAGCCGCAACTGGTGGTCATCCCGGATGAGGCCGAACAGGCGCGCTGGGTCGCCAACCGCATCCTGGCGCATCGTGAAGAAGGGCTCACCCTGAAATCCCAAGCGGTGCTGTTTCGTACCGCCACCCACAGCGCGGCGTTGGAACTGGAGCTGGTCCGGCGCAACATCCCCTTCGTGAAGTTCGGCGGACTCAAATTCCTGGAAAGCACCCACATCAAGGACCTGCTCTCGCTGCTGCGCCTGGCGCACAATCCCAGCGGGCGCATGGCAGGCTTCCGGGCGCTGCAACTGATTCCCGGGGTCGGTCCCGCTACGGCCAGGAAGGTACTGGACCTCATGGCCGCCGCCAGCGACCCGGCCGATGCGCTGCTGAACTTCGGCGCACCCGCCAGTATCGCCCTGCAATGGCAGGCCTTTGCCGACACCTACGACCTGATGCGCCGCGCCAGTGCCAGCTGGCCGACCGACATCCAGGCCGCGCGCGACTGGTATCTGCCGCACCTGGAGCAGCGCTATGAAGACGCCGACGCCCGCGCTGCCGACATCGAGCAACTGACCGCGCTGGCCAATGGCTATGCCTCGCGCGAGAAATTCCTGACCGAACTGACGCTGGATCCGCCCGAAGCCAGCAGCGACTTCTCCGCTCCGCCCTACCGCGACGAGGATTACCTGACGCTCTCCACCATCCACTCCGCCAAGGGCCAGGAATGGCGCTCGGTCCACGTGCTCAATGTGGTCGATGGCTGCATCCCATCGGACCTGGCCACCGGCAGCGAGGCCGAGATCGCCGAGGAGCGGCGCCTGCTGTACGTGGCCATGACGCGTGCGAAGGAGTATCTGCACCTGGTGGTGCCGCAGCGTTTCTACATCACCCAGCAGACCGCGCAGGGGGACCGCCACGTCAACGGCATCCGCAGCCGCTTCATCACGCCGCGCATGCTGCCCTTCTTCGAAGACAGCCTGTGGTTCTCGGCCGAGACCAATGGCGCGCGCACGCCCATGCCCGACAGCGTGCGCATGCTGGTGCGCCAGCGTGCAAAAAAGGCCTGGAACAGTGGCTGACCTCGCTTTGAAGTGAAGCCTTGTTCAGGCAAGCGGGGCCAAGCGGCGCGCCAGCCGCTAAAATAGCGCCCCATGAATCAACTCGACATCCTCATTCCCTTTGCCCTGCCCCCGGCTGAACTGGCGCGCGACCTGTTGCGGCAGAGCCAGGCACCGGCCCTGGCCATGCTGCTGGGCCGTGGCAAGGCTGCGCCACGCTTGGCGCATGACCCGTTTTCGCGCGCCCTGCCGCATGAGCACTGGCTGGCCCGGCGCTTCGGCCTGCCGCCCGCGCCTCAGGATTCCAGCCCCGCCGCCGCCAGCGCGCTGATGCAACGCCTGGGCCACACGCCTGCGGCCGGTCACTGGTTCGTGCTGCATCCAGCCCACATCCACGTGGCGCGTGACCACCTGGTGCTGACCGACATCGGCCAGCTGCAGTTGGAAGAGGATGAATCTCGCCGCCTGTTTGCCGCCGCCCTGCCCCTGTTCACCGAGATCGGCCATGAGCTGGTCTATGGCGATGCCCGCACCTGGTTCATCCGGGCCGACGCCTGGGCCGGGCTGCGCACCTCCACGCCCTCGGCCGCGAGCGGGCGCAACGTCGACATCTGGATGCCGGAAGGACCGGGCGAACTGGCCTGGCGCAAGCTGCAGAACGAAGTGCAGATGCAGTGGTTTGCCGAGTCGCTCAATGAACAGCGCGAAATGCGCGGCCAGAAGGCCATCAATTCGATCTGGATCTGGGGTGGAGCCGATGCTGGCGTACGCGCCGACGCCACTTACGCCGCCCGCTTCGGCCTGCGCGGCTGGCTGCGCGCCTTCGGCGAAGAGCGCGCCGACGGTGGTGCGGCCCAAGTGGCCCAAGGCAGTGGCCATCGCCTGCTGGTACTGGATGCGCTGGCCGAAGCGGCACTGGCCGAGGAATGGGGCCTGTGGCTGCAGCATCTGGAACACCTGGACCGCGACTGGCTGGCGCCCTTGCTGGTGTCGCTCAAGGCCGGCAGCCTGGAATCGCTGAACCTGATCCTGACCGGCGCTGACCGCAGCCAGGAAGTGGCGGTCACGCGCGGCGCACTGCGCCGGTTCTGGCGTAAAGCTTCACTGGCGGGGCTGTCGGCATGATTCGCGTCACCACCCGTTCCTATGACATTTCCCAAGCCGAGCAACTGATCGCCGAAGGCGTGCATCCGGTGCTGGCGCGGGTCTACGCGGCGCGCGGGCTGTCCACTGCGCGCGAACTGGCCAGCGAGCTCAATGCCCTGATTGCGCCTTCCGGCTTGCTGCATATCGAGGCGGCCGCCATTTACCTGGCCGACGCCATCGCCGAGCGCAAGAAGCTGGTCATCGTCGCCGACTACGACTGCGACGGTGCTACCGCCTGTGCCGTCGGCCTGCGCGGCCTGCGCCTGCTGGGCGCGCAGGTGGACTACATCGTGCCCAACCGCTTCGAATACGGTTATGGCCTCACGCCCGAGATCGTCGAACTGACCGTGCGCGAGAAGAATCCCGACATCATCGTCACCGTCGACAACGGCATCGCCAGCATCGACGGCGTGGCCGAAGCCAAGCGGCGCGGCATCGACGTCGTCGTGACCGACCACCACCTGCCGGGCGACGCCCTGCCGGACGCACGCGTGATCGTCAACCCCAACCAGCCGCAGTGCGGCTTCCCCAGCAAGAACCTGGCGGGCGTGGGGGTGATGTTCTACGTGCTGCTGGCCTTGCGCGCCGAGATGCGCAAGCGCGGCCTGTTCGATGCCCAGACCCAGCCGCGCCTGGACAGCCTGCTCGACCTGGTGGCCCTGGGCACGGTGGCCGACGTGGTCAAGCTCGATGCCAACAACCGCATCCTGGTGGCCCAAGGCTTGAAGCGCATGCGCAGCGGCAAGATGCATCCCGGCATCACCGCCCTGTTCCGCGCCGCCGGCCGCGAAGCGCGCCGCGCCACCCCGTTCGACCTCGGCTTTGCCGTGGGCCCGCGCCTGAACGCCGCCGGCCGCCTGGCCGACATGTCGCTGGGCATCGAATGCCTCACTACCGATGACGAAGGCCGCGCCTGGGCCATCGCCCAGCAACTTGATGCCATCAACCGCGAACGGCGCGACATCGAGGCCGGCATGCAGGATACCGCCCTGCTGCTGCTGGACGATTTCAATCCGGCCGACCGCCGTACGATCGCCATCTTTGATCCCTCCTGGCACCAAGGCGTGATCGGCATCGTGGCCTCGCGCCTGAAGGACAAGTTCTACCGCCCCACGATCACCTTCGCGCCCGGCGATGAAGGTTTCATCAAGGGCTCGGGCCGCTCGATTGCCGGCTTCCACCTGCGCGACGCGCTGGACCTGGTATCCAAGCACGCGCCTTCGGTGATGACCAAGTTCGGCGGCCACGCCATGGCGGCCGGATTGACCATCCATGCCGACGCCTTCGATGCCTTCTCCCAGGCCTTTGAGGCGGTCGGCCGCGACTGGCTCACGCAGAACCAGCTGGAACGTGTCATCGAGACTGATGGTGAACTGGAGGACAGCTATTACTCGGTCGAATTCATCACCCTGATGGACCAGCAGGTCTGGGGCCAGGGCTTCGCGCCGCCGGTGTTCTGCGACCATTTCCGCGTGCTCAGCCAGCGCATCCTGAAGGAAAAGCACCTCAAGCTGCAGCTGGAAAAGGGGGGCCTCAAGTACGACGCCATCTGGTTCGGCCATACCGATGCCCTGCCCGATCACGCCAAGGTCGCCTTCCGGCTCGATGCCAATGAGTACAACGGCAAGACCACAGTGCAGCTGATGGTCGAACACGCTGAACCGGCCTGATCTGACACAGGCCATTTCCGCCAGAAAACTGACGGATCATCACACCCTTGTCTGGCCGCGAACCCGCGTCAGACAAGGATTGCGGCATAGCAACAAGCGCAAAAAAAGCCGACAAGCGCTACGTTGCAGTGGCACAATGTTGGCTTGGAGCGACTTCCGTATCGATTTGAGGGAAGCGGACAACACGGGCGCTCCGAGGAATAACAACAACAGCAAACCCCTGAATGAAGCTCAAGCGCATCCATTGCAGCCTGGTGACTCGTCTCGTCCTCTTCGGCCTCCTGCTGATCGTGGGCAGCGCGCTCATGCGCTATCACATCCTGATCGGCTTTCTTGAAAAGGAGCAGGCCCAGGTCGCCGCCGACCAGCAAAGCACCATCGCCAGTTATCTGGCCGAAGACATCGGCTACCGCGTGCAGGAACGTGCGCGCTATCTGGAGCGCCTGGCCCGGCACATGCCCTCGCCGATGCTGGACGACCGTGCCGCCATCCGCGCCTGGCTGCAGGACCACCAGGAGCTGCAACCGCTGTTTGCCCAAGGCTTGTTCGTGGCCGATGCCAATGGGCTCATCGTGGTCGACTACCCCACGCTCAATGGGCGCCGCGCGCTCTCCCTGACCCAGTACACCGATTTCGAAAGGGTGCTGCAAGGGGCGACCGTAATCTGCCCGCCCCTGGTCAGCCCGGCCAGCGGCAAACCCATCATCGCCATGCTCACCCCGCTGCGCAATGCCCAGGACCAGATCGTCGGCGTACTGGGGGGGAGCACCGAACTCAATGCCCCGGGCTTCCTTGACCATCTGCAACGGGCCCGGCTGGGGCCGACCGGCAGCTTCCTGCTGATTTCGCCGAGCCAGCGCTTGATCATCGCCTCCAGTGACGAAGCCCTGCTCTACAGCCAGTTGCCCCCGGTCGGCAAGGACCCGCTGATGGACCGTGCCCTGCAGCAGGGCTTCCGCGGCAATGGCGTCGGCCTGGCCGCCAATGGCATCAATGAAATCAAGGCCTTCGCGTCGATTCCCGGTACCAGCTGGCTGGTGGCCGTGACGCTGCCGCTGGCCGACGCCCTGCCGACGGTGGAGCGTACACGCGCGCTGATCGGACGCGGCGGGCTGATCCAGGGAGCGATGGTGATCCTGCTGGTGACGCTGGCCTACTTGTGGTTCTTCCGTCCCCTGCGCCGCGCCGCCGCGCTGGCAGACCGCATGACCCGCGGTGAACTGCCCTTGTCGCCGCTGCCAGTGGAACGGCGCGATGAAGTCGGCCACCTGACCATGGCCTTCAACGGCTTGCTGTCGCGCCTCAAGCTGCACCAGGCGGAATTGCAGCACCAGGCGCATCACGATGTACTCACCGGCCTGCCCAACCGCATGATGCTGGCCGAACGCATGGAAGCCGCACTCACTCACGCCTGCCGCGAACGCAATGGGGTGGCGCTGCTGTTCCTCGACCTGGATGGATTCAAGCCGATCAACGATACCCTCGGCCACAAGGCCGGTGACCAGGTGCTGCAGGAAGTCACGCGGCGGCTGCGTCAGGTGGCCCGCCACGGCGACACGCTGGCGCGTGTGGGCGGGGATGAATTCGTGCTGCTCATCACCGACCTCGGCCAGCCCTATGAAAACGGCGCGCAGGTACTGGCCGAAAAATGCATCCGGGTGGTCTCCGAACCACTGCACCTGGCGCAGGGCGAGTACCAGCTGGGCGTGTCAGTAGGCATCGCCGTGTGTGATGGCAGCTGTGACGCCGACAGCCTGCTGCAGGCCGCTGACAAGGCCATGTATGCCGCCAAGGGCAATGGGCGCGGTTGCTACGTGATTGCACCGGCTTGGCCGGGAGTGCCAGGAGAACTCAGCGCACCGGGAGGAACTGCAGGAATGACCCGCCCAGCAGGTTCTGCACATAGCTGATGCCGGCGCGGCGATAGCGCTCGGTCATGAATTCGGCCATCAGGTCGAGACGGCCGACGATCTTGCCGAATTCCCGTTCAAAACTCAGGTTGCGTGCCTCGCTGCCGATCTCGTCGGACAGCAGCAGCGGCGCACCGGTGGCGTTCCGGCGGCTGGAGAGAATCCAGGCGGCGATTTCCACATTGCGCGCGGCATTGTAGAGATGCTGGGCGTCGAGCCCGTCGACCAGGAAGAATTCGATCTTGTTGCCATGCGCGACGATGATCATGTCGGCAGTGGCATCGATGAAAGCCGCGACCCGATCCCCCTTGAACTCCGGTGACAGGGCCAGCGTCATGGCCTGGATATCGCGCTTGCCCTGCAATTCGGGCCAGGCCTGGCGCTGCTCGATGGCTAGTTTGACCTTCTTCTCGGCCTCGTCGCGGCTGCCAGCGGTTTTCTTCCACTCGGCCGGGTTGCGCCGATACAGCTTGGACATCAGCAGGTACAGGCTATCGAGATTGGCGCGCATGGCCAGCGTGGCCACACGATTGCTGTCGGATTGCCCCATCTCGCGTGAACTGGCCTCGGCGCCCTTGACTTCGCCATGCGGTGCGGGGGCCGAAGCGCAACCCGCCAGCAGGGCAGCGCACAGCAAGGGCAGCGGCAGAATGTGAAACAGCTTTCTGGTCATCGGCGGGCGGACGAAACGAGCTGATAGGACTGATCCTAGCAGAATGCGTTCCGTCCGCCGCCTTCAGACTGAAGCCTTTTGCTTCACATCAGGCCTTGCCGGTCTGCGGCAAACCGGTCAGGTAGCCCACGGTGGCACCGAAGCGGTCCTTGAAGTTGGCGCGCACCAGCGGGTCGAGGGTGTCCTTGACCTTGTCGTGCAAGCCTTTCTCCCAATCGCCGGCGTGCTGGAAGTTGCTCATCACGTAGGTCCAGCCGTTGATCTCGTCCACCGCATGCAGGCCGGTCGATTCAGCGCCCGCCGGGCAGGACAGCACGCGGGTGAGCGCCTTGGTATCGACGTTGTAGGCCCACAGGAAGTTGTTGACGTGCATGCCGCTGTCTTCGCCGATGAACAAGGTACGCAGCTTTTCGGAGAACTTGATGTTGTCCGGATTGGCGATGTGTTCCTGGTCGGCCAGGTTGCCCAGGGCATCCGGGGTCTTCAGGTCCACGCCCACCAGGGCGGCCGGCGGGGCCATGTCGATGGCCACCCATTCGCTGTCGATGGCATTGCCACCGGCATCGCGCTGGCCACCGCGCAGGTTCAGGGCATACACGGCGCCGGCCTTGGGGCCTTCGACCTTGATGTGGCCGGAGCCATTGAGCATCGAGGTCTGCACATAGGACATGGCCGAATAGGCGATCTTGTCGCGGGCATTGACGGTGGTGCCTTCCATCTTGGTGAAGCCCAGGCTGCCACCGGCCAGTGCCGCGTAGCGGTGGGTTTCCAGGAAGGCGGCGGCCTTCTGCATGCCCGGCTTGACGCGCACCCAGTTGAACTTGCCATTGAACGGGATCTTGGAGAAGGAACCGTCAGCCGGATCGGTAGTGCGGATGTCCATGATGTCGGAGGACTTGTAGCGGTCCGCCATGGCCTTGATTTCGGCACTGGTGGCGCTGCCCAGGCGTACCCAGGACAGCTTGCCGGCACCCGGGCCAACGCCCGAGACCTGCTCCCAGCGCGCCACATAGAGCGTGCCCGCGGACAGGTCAGCGGCGCGGTCGGCGATGAACATGAACAGGCCGCCGTTGGTGGCATCGTCGCCCATGAGCACCGTGCGCTGGTCCGGCATCACCTGCACCAGCTCGTGCGAGATGCGGCCCAGGCAATAGTGCTTCTTGATGGAACCGGTGCCGTCCGGGTTGACGGTCACTTCCGGCAGGTGGCCATAGTGATAGGGATTGGCGCGATTCTCGTCGCCATACAGGTTCTTGCTGAAAGCCTTGAATTGCGGATTGGAAGCGATGGCCGAGGCGTCCGGTTCATATTCTTCCGACGACAGGTGCGTATTCCAGGGCGACAGGCTGGCACCGCAAGTGATCCAGAGGCCATTGACCTGGGAGGTATCAACATTGTGGTACTGCACCAGCGACAGCTTGCCCGACGAAGGATCCTGGTCCAGGGTCAGCACGGCGATGGGCGACGGCAGCTGGCCGTACATGGCCGCCTGCTTCTGGTCGCGCGTGGTGTATTCGAATTGCACCACGGCAAATACCGCATTGCCCTTCACGCCCGGCACCTTGGCACCGGCCACGGTCAGCAGCGAAGAGCCGTCCGGGCAGTCGGAATAGAACTGGCGTTCCTTGCCCGGTACCGAGCGGTCGATGATGGGCTGGTTGTTGATGTCCAGGTAGCCGCCCGCGAGGATGGTGCCGCCCTTGCCGTTCGGGACCATGTCGCCGGTCATGAAGAAAGGCTGATAGGCCAGCTTGTAGCTCTGCTTGCTGCCATCTGCAAAAGTCACTTCCAAGGCCGAGCCGACGGTGGTGGCGGCCATGGCGGCCGGGTTGTCCAGGGTCGGGGCCGGCATGCCGGTGAAACGCGCCGAGGCGAAGGGCTTGCCCGCACCCGGGGTGGCGCAGGCGGCCAGCAGGGCCGAGGCCGACAGGCCGCCCGCCAGCGGCAGCAGGGGCGCGGCGCCCAGGGCCTTGAGCAGGTTGCGGCGGCCGGC
>JGI1221J13441_10000011_pt1 | contig 115176 bp, 93 predicted proteins | sample LakVidmifraction_4_FD_13441 | JGI IMG/M metagenome (IMG submission 13441) | reverse complement strand
CTGACCGCCCAGGGCGGCATCGTCGGCTGGCGCGCGCCGCTGGCGCAGCTGCACAACGCCGTGGCCGCCTACAACGGAGAAACGCCATGATGCAAGTGAACCTGCCCCACGTGGTGGCCGAGGTCGAACAAGCCTTTACGGATTACGAATACGCCCTGCTCATCAACGACATCCCGACCCTGGACCGCTGGTTCTGGTACGCGCCCGAAACGGTGCGCTACGGCGTTGGCGAAGTGCTGCTGGGCGGCGAAGCGATCCGCCAGTACCGCAAGACCTGCACCCCGGTGCCGGCCTCGCGCAAGCTGCATCGCACCGTTGTCACCACCTTCGGCAGCGACTATGCTACGGTCTCCACCGAATTCACCGACCATACGTCCGATCGTATCGGCCGCCAGATGCAGACCTGGGTGCGCATGGACGAAGGCTGGCGCATCGTCGCCGCCCATGTCAGCCTGATGGCATGAGTCCGCAGCCCCCTCGAACCAGAATGCCCGCACCATGACCGTCACCGTCGCCAACCCGCTCGCCGAACAGGTCTATCACCGGATCAAGGACGACATCTTCAGTTTCCGCCTGCTGCCCGGGGACAATTTCACCGAGACCGAGATGGCCCAGCGCCAGGGCGTCTCGCGCACCCCTTTGCGGGATGCACTCTTCAGGCTGCAGCGCGAGGGCTATCTGGAAGTGGGATTCCGGCGTGGCTGGAAGGTCTGCGCGATCGACTTCGACCGCCTCGACAATCTCTATGACCTGCGCATCGTGCTGGAGATGGCCGCGCTGGAGAAACTCTGCAGCCAGCAGGAGCCGACGGCAGAACTGGAGCAGTTGAACGCCATCTGGCTGGCCGAACCGGAAGCGCGCCATACCGATGCCGTCAAGGTGGCCGAGCTGGACGAAGCCTTCCACACCAACCTGGTGGCCGCCGCCGGCAATGTGGAGATGACCCGGGTGCATACCGAGGTGACGGAAAAGATCCGCATCGTGCGTCGCCTGGACTTCCTCAAGAAGAAGCGCATCGAAGCCACCTACGAGGAACACGGCAAGATCCTGCAACTGATCGCCAAGCGCAAGGCCACCGAAGCGCAGATCCTGCTGCGCGCCCATATCACCCAGAGCAAGCTGGAAGTCAGAAAGATCACCATCTGGATGCTGGCCGAGGCACGCCAGCTCCAGGAGCCCGAAGCGGCGCTGGCCCGCTGACGCTGCCGGGAAGAAACTTTCATATGAAAGTTTGTCAACATTTCCCTGGTGAAAGATGAAAAACTGCGCTGCCTGTCCGCTTCAGGCGGCTTGATCCGTGCCAAGCCGCCACCAAATCAAGGAAAGCCTCCGAAACCATTTATAATGGAAGGCTTTTGCAACAGCGCATCTTTCCAGCGGCTCAATGAAGGTATTTCGCGGACTTCCCACAGCCGAATCGCGCGCCCCGTGCGCGCTGACCATCGGCAATTTCGACGGCGTGCATCTGGGCCACCAGGCTCTCTTGGCGCGCGTGCGCGAGGCCGCCGCCAAACTGGGGCTGGACGCGGCGGTAATGACTTTCGAGCCGCATCCGCGTGAATTCTTCGCCCAGTTGGCCGGCACCCCCGAACGCGCCCCGGCGCGCATCGCCAACCTGCGCGACAAGCTTGAAGCGCTCTCCAACTCCGGCATCGACCGCGTGGTGGTGGAGCATTTCGGCAGCCATTTCGCCGCCCTCTCCCCGCAGGACTTCATCGAGAAGATCCTGGTGCAGGGCCTGCACGTGCGCTGGCTGATGGTCGGTGACGACTTCTGCTTCGGCGCGCGCCGCGCCGGCACGCTCGATACCCTGATCGCGGCCGGCAAGCAGTATGGCTTCGAGGTCCATGCCCTGCCCACGGTGACCAATGCCGGTGTGCGCATCTCCTCTTCGGCCGTGCGCGCGGCGCTGGCCGCGGGCGATTTCACCCTGTCGCAGCAGTTGCTGGGCCACCCTTACGCCATCAGCGGACGCGTCGTGCACGGCAAGAAACTGGGGCGCACCATCGGTTTCCCGACGCTGAACATGCGCGTGGGCCACAAGCGTCCGGCGCTTTCGGGCATCTTCGTAGTGCAGGTGCACGGACTGGCCGAGCAGCCCTTGCCGGCCGTGGCCAGCCTGGGCGTGCGCCCGACGGTGGACGACAGCGGCCGGGTGCTGCTGGAAACGCACCTGCTCGATTTCAAGGGCGATTGCTACGGCAAGCTGGTGCGGGTGGAATTCCTCAAGAAGCTGCGCGACGAAGAAAAGTATGTCGACCTGCCCACGCTGACCACGGCCATTGCCCGTGACGTGGACAATGCCCGCGCCTGGTTCCGTGAAAACGCCGGCTTCGCCGTCTCGGCCACCGACCGAATTTGAACGCTGGGCGGTTGCCGGAGCCCCGCTCCCGCAGCTGTCCAGCCGCCCCATCCTGCATCCTGCCTGCCGCAACGCGCCCTGCTTGTGACGCCTTGCCGGGCCCCCGGAATCAACCTGCATTCAACGAAAGCTTTGTCATGTCCAACAACGAATCCTCCGCCAAGCCCGGCAAACCGGAAAAAGCCGGCAAGGCCCCCTCCAAGTACCCGGTCAACATGACCGAAACCGGCTTCCCGATGCGCGGCGACCTCGCCAAGCGCGAGCCGCAGTGGGTCAAGGAATGGCAGGAGAAGAAGGTCTACGAGCGCATCCGCAAGGCCTCGGCCGGCCGCCCGAAGTTCATCCTGCATGACGGTCCCCCGTATGCCAACGGTGACATCCACATCGGCCACGCCGTCAACAAGATCCTGAAGGACATGATCGTCAAGGCCCGCAACATGGCCGGCTTCGACGCCCAATACGTGCCGGGCTGGGATTGCCACGGCATGCCCATCGAGATCCAGATCGAAAAGCAGTTCGGCAAGAACCTGCCGGTGGCCGAAGTGCAGGCCAAGGCGCGCGCCTACGCGGGCGAGCAGATCGAACGCCAGAAGGCCGACTTCATCCGCCTGGGCGTGCTCGGCGAATGGGACAACCCCTACAAGACCATGAACTTCTCCAACGAAGCCGACGAGCTGCGCGCGCTCGGCACGATCCTGGAGAAGGGTTACGTCTATCGCGGCCTGAAGCCCGTGAACTGGTGCTTCGACTGCGGCTCGGCACTGGCCGAGGCTGAAGTGGAATACCAGGACAAGCGCGACCCGGCCATCGATGTCGGCTTCCCCTTTGCCGAACACGACAAGATCGCCACCGCCTTCGGCCTGGCCGACCTCCCGACCCGCAACGGCTACATCGTCATCTGGACCACCACGCCCTGGACCATCCCGTCCAACCAGGCGTTGAACGTCCATCCGGAATTCGAGTACGCGCTGGTCGAGACCAGCCGCAACGGCGAAGCCACCCTGCTGATCCTGGCCAAGGACCTGGTGGAATCCTGCCTGCAGCGCTTCGGCCTGGAAGGCAAGATCATCGCCACCACCACCGGCGAGAAGCTGTCCCTGATCCGCTTCCATCATCCGCTGGCCAAGGCCGATGCCGGCTACGACCGCCTGTCGCCGATCTACCTGGGTGAGTACGTGACCGCCGACAGCGGTACCGGCATCGTGCACTCGGCACCGGCCTACGGTATCGAAGACTTCATCTCCTGCAAGGCGCACGGGATGAAGGACGACGACATCCTCAACCCGGTCATGGGCGATGGCCGCTATGCCTCCTGGCTGCCGCTGTTTGCCGGCCTGACCATCTGGGAAGCCTCCAAGCCCATCTGCGGCAAGCTGGAAGAAGTGGATTCGCTGTTCAAGCTGGTCATGTTCGACCACAGCTACATGCACTGCTGGCGCCACAAGACCCCCATCGTCTATCGCGCCACCTCGCAGTGGTTCGCCAGCATGGACAACACGCCCAAGGACGGCGGCCCCAGCCTGCGCCAGACCGCGCTGCAAGGCATCGAGGACACCGCCTTTTTCCCCGGCTGGGGCAAGGCGCGCCTGCACGGCATGATCGCCAACCGTCCGGACTGGACCCTGTCGCGCCAGCGCCAGTGGGGTGTGCCCATGGCCTTCTTCGTGCACAAGGAAACGGGTGAACTGCATCCGCGTACCCCGGAGCTGATCGAGCAGGTCGCCCAACGCATCGAGAAGAGCGGCATCGAAGCCTGGCAGGCCCTGGATCCCAAGGAATTGCTGGGCGACGAGGCCGAGCACTACCTCAAGAACCGCGACACGCTGGACGTCTGGTTCGATTCCGGCACCACCCACCAGACCGTGCTGCGCGGCTCGCACGCACAGCAGTCGCAGTTCCCGGCCGACCTCTACCTGGAAGGCTCGGACCAGCATCGCGGCTGGTTCCACTCGTCGCTGCTGACCTCGTCGATGTTGAATGGCCGCGCGCCCTACAAGGCCCTGCTCACGCACGGCTTCGTGGTCGATGGCGAAGGCAAGAAGATGTCCAAGTCCAAGGGCAACGTGGTCGCGCCGCAGAAGGTCTCGGACTCGCTGGGCGCGGAAATCCTGCGCCTGTGGGTGGCCTCGACCGACTATTCGGGCGAGCTGTCGATCTCGGACGAGATCCTCAAGCGCGTGGTGGAAGCCTACCGCCGCATCCGCAACACCCTGCGCTTCCTGCTGGCCAACACCTCCGACTTCGACCCGGCACAACACGCCGTGCCGGTGGCCGAGATGCTGGAAATCGACCGCTATGCGATCGCCAACATGGCGCGTCTGCAGGCGGAAGTGCTGGCGCACTTCGAGACCTATGAATTCCACCCGGTGGTGGCCAAGCTGCAGATGTACTGCTCGGAAGACCTGGGCGGCTTCTACCTGGACATCCTGAAGGACCGCCTCTACACCAGCGGCGTGGAGTCGGCCGCACGCCGTTCGGCCCAGACCGCCGTGTGGCACATCACGCAGTCGCTGTTGCGCCTGATGGCACCGATCCTGTCCTTCACGGCCGAAGAAGCCTGGCGCTTCTTTGCCGGCAAGGATGCCTTCGAGGCCAGCGGCGAAACCATCTTCTCGCAGGTCTATTACGCCCTGCCGGAAGTGGCCGATGCACAGGCCCTGCTGGACAAGTTCGCGGTGCTGCACGAAGTGCGCGCAGCGGTCACCAAGCAGCTGGAAGAAGTGCGTATCGCCGGCAGCATCGGTTCCTCCCTGCAGGCCGAGGTGGAACTGAAGGTCGCCGGCGACAAGGCGGCCCTGCTGGAAAGCCTGGGCGATGACCTCAAGTTCGTCCTCATCACCTCGGCTGCCCGCGTCACCCCGGTGGCCACGGTGGAAGAGGAAGCGGTGGTGGTCACGCCGTCGGCGCATCAGAAATGTGAACGTTGCTGGCACTATCGCGCCGATGTCGGGTCTCATGCCGATCATCCGGGCCTGTGCGGTCGCTGCTACAGCAACCTGTTCGGCCAGGGCGAAAAGCGCCTGTTCGCCTGATCCGGGCGGGACGGCCTTGCTAGCGGCCCGCTGCACTTGATTGCAGCGGGCCGTCCACTCCAACAAGAACATCCATGGCAACCAAAAAGCGCTCCTCCTCTTCCGGTTCTTCGTCCACCACCCAAGGGCTCTTGCCCTGGCTGGGCATCGCCACCATCGTGCTGCTGCTGGACCAGCTCACCAAGATCACCATCCTGAAACTGTTCCACTATGGCGAGTCGGTTCCGGTGACCGGTTTCTTCAACCTGGTGCTGGTCTACAACAAGGGCGCGGCCTTCAGTTTCCTGGCCGCCAGCGGTGGCTGGCAGCGTTATCTGTTCACCGCCATCGGCATCGGTGCGGCGGTGTTCATCATCCACCTGCTGCGCAAGCATCCCGGCCAACGCATGTTCTGCTGGGCCCTGGCCCTGATCCTGGGTGGCGCGATCGGCAACGTGATCGACCGCGTGGTGTATGGCCACGTGATCGACTTCCTCGACGTCTACGTCGGCAACTGGCACTGGCCGGCCTTCAACCTGGCCGATAGTGCGATCTGCGTGGGTGCGGTATTGTTCGTCGTGGACGAACTGCGCCGCGTCTCCAAGAAGTAAGGCAAGTCCGCACGTCCGCAAGTCTGAACACGCCTGCGGTACGCCGCATTCCGGGAGCAAACAATGGATCTGGCTGGCAAGAAAATCGTATTGGGCCTGACCGGCGGCGTGGCCTGCTACAAGGCCGCCATGCTGGCGCGCGAACTGGGCCGCACCGGTGCCACGGTGCACGTGGTGATGACCGAGGCGGCCACGCACTTCATGACCGCCGTCACCATGCAGGCCCTGACCGGCAACCCGGTCTATACCGATCAATGGGATGCGCGCATGGACAACAACATGCCGCACATCAATCTCACCCGCGATGCCGATGCGGTCGTCATCGTACCCTGCTCCACCGATTTCATCGCCAAGCTGGCCCACGGGCATTGCGACGACCTGCTCTCGACCCTGTGCGTGGCACGTCCGGCGCGGGTACCCCTGATGGTGGCCCCGGCCATGAATGTGGAGATGTGGCAGAACCCGGCCACCCAGCGCAACGTGCGCCAGATCCGCGAAGATGGCATCCTGCTGCTGGGCCCGGATGCGGGCGTGCAAGCCTGTGGCGAGGTCGGCGAAGGCCGCATGCTGGAGCCGGCGCAATTGCTGGAGGAGATCGTCGCGGCCTTCCAGCCCAAGCTGCTGGCGGGCCGCCGCGTGCTGCTGACGGCCGGGCCGACCTTCGAGCCCATCGATCCGGTGCGCGGCATCACCAATCTGTCTTCCGGCAAGATGGGCTACGCGATTGCGCGTGCTGCCCGCGAAGCGGGTGCGGAAGTCACCCTGGTCTCCGGCCCGACGGCGCTGGAGACGCCTTATGGCGTGCAGCGCGTGGACGTGCAGACGGCCCTGCAGATGCATGAGGCGGTATTAGCCCATGTGAAGGAAAAAGACCTGTTCGTCGCCGTTGCGGCCGTCGCTGACTGGCGCGTGGCCAATGCCAGCGAGCAGAAACTGAAGAAACAGGACGAAAACGATACCCCGCAACTGGAATTCGTCCAGAATCCCGACATCCTGGCCACCGTTGCCGCCCTGCCCCAGCGTCCCTACTGCGTGGGCTTTGCGGCCGAATCGGAGAACCTGGAGCAATACGGCGCGGCCAAGCGCATCCGCAAGAACATTCCGCTGCTGGTCGGCAATATCGGCCACCAGACCTTTGGCCGCGATGACAACGCGCTCATGCTGTTCGACGCCCAGGGCCACAGCGCCCTGCCCCGTGCGGACAAGCAGACCCTGGCCCGCCAGCTGGTACGCGAGATCGCGCGCCGCATAGCGGCCTGACGGTGCACGGCCCGCCTCTTGCGGGCCGTGTCTTTTGTACGTTTCCGTACGTTTTGTATTTGAATCCGATTACGCATCATGAAGACCATCGACATCAAGATCCTCGACCCCCGCATGAAAGACCAACTGCCTGCTTACGCCACCCCTGGCAGCGCCGGCCTGGACCTGCGGGCCTGCATCGATGCGCCGCTGACCCTGGCGCCGGGTTCCACGCACCTGATCCCGACCGGACTGGCGATCCACCTGGCCGATCCGAATTACGCGGCCGTGATCCTGCCGCGTAGCGGTATGGGGCACAAGCATGGGATCGTGCTGGGCAACCTGGTCGGGCTGATCGATTCGGATTACCAGGGCCAGTTGATGATCTCGACGTGGAACCGCGGCAGTACCGAGTTTGTCCTAAACCCCATGGAACGCCTGGCGCAGCTGGTGATCGTGCCGGTACTGCAGGTCGGCTTCAATGTGGTAGATGAATTCGACAGCAGCGAACGCGGCGCCGGTGGTTTCGGCAGCACAGGCAAACACTGATGGAGAACCGCATGCTCGTATCCCCCCTGCCCCAGTGGCAGAAACTGAAAACCCTCGCCGTCCTGGCACCGCTGGCCTTCCTGGCCGCCTGCGCCACCCAGGAACCCGGTCCGGTCACCACGACGCCGTCCAAACCGGTGACCACGACGACCCAGGCCCCGCGTCCGGTGGCCGACAATCCCCAGCAGGCACAATTGCGCGAACTGATCGCGCAGCAGGACCGGCTCTACCGCGTCGCTGCGCCGCTGTTGACCAGCAACGCCCAGCTCTGCCGTGGCAATGCCCGCAACCTGCTGGGCTTTACCGCCAAGAACCGTTATTCCTTCCCCATCGAATATGCAGAAACCGCGCGTAGCCTGGGCTACGATGACCGCCTGCAGGTCACCGGCGTGCTGCCCGGCAGCGGTGCTGCCCAGGCTGGCATCCAGCGGGGCGACTTCCTGATCTCGGTGGCAGGCAAGCCGATGCCGCAAGGCACCGATGCCGAACGCCAGGCCGCCGTGCTGCTGAGTCCGCTGGTGGTCAAGAAGGCCCCGATTGCGCTGGGCGTGCAGCGCAACGGCCAGAACACGACCGTCAATGTGCCGCTGACCTTCGCCTGCGCCTTCAGCATCGAGCTGGGCAATGCCGACAACGTCAACACCTATGCCGATGGCCGCCGCGTGCTCATTACCCGCGGCATGCTCAAGTTCACCCAGTCCGATGATGAACTGGCCTACCTGATCGCCAAGGAGATGGCGCACAACATCCTCGGCCACGCCATCCGCCAGCGCATGGTCTCGACGATTGCCGAAGTGATCGACAACCTGCTGCTGCCGCATCCGGACCCGACCACCACGGCCGGCACTGCCGGTATCCGGGTCTATCCGCAGGACCTGGACGCGGCTGCCGATACGCTTTCGCTGTACCTGCTAGCGCGCGCCGGCTACAGCATCGACAACGTGCCGGCGTTCTGGAAGCGCCTGGCCGACCAGTATCCGGCCAGCGTGCCCAACGGCTACACGGCGCTGCATCCGGCTACCGCTTATCGCCTCTCGATGATCGACAAGGTCACGCAAATCGTGAAGGCAAAGCAGGAGGCGGGCAAGCCGCTGGTGCCGTAAATGCGGTGATATGAAGTAGTTGAAGTGAAGACGGCGCGGTGAAAACCGCGCCGTTTTTGTTTGCATAATGAAAGTGAAGCAAGCTGCAAAACAAAAGGCCACGCCGGTTTCCCGACGTGGCCTTGATGGCTTGCTTGATGCGCTTATTCGACTTCGAGCTTCTCTTGCGGCTCTTCCGGCGGGGACGAATCGTCGCCCTCGGGGAAGTCCAGCTTGATCTGCTCCTTGTCGTCCATCTCCACCGTCACGCGGCCACCGCTGACCAGCTTGCCGAACAGCAGTTCGTCGGCCAGCGCCTTGCGGATCAGGTCCTGGATCAGGCGCGACATCGGGCGTGCCCCCATCAACGGATCGAAGCCCTTCTTGCCCAGGAACTTGCGCAGGTTGTCCGAGAAGACGGCTTCCACCTTCTTTTCGTGCAGCTGCTCTTCCAGTTGCATCAGGAACTTGTCGACCACGCGCAGGATGATTTCCTCGTCCAGTGGGCGGAAGCTGATGATGGCATCCAGACGGTTGCGGAACTCCGGGGTGAACATGCGCTTGATGTCCGCCATTTCGTCGCCGGCTTCCTTCTTCTCGGTGAAGCCGATGGTGCGCTTCTGCAGGCTCTCGGCCCCCGCGTTGGTGGTCATGATGATGATCACGTTGCGGAAGTCGGTCTTGCGGCCGTTGTTGTCGGTCAGCGTGCCGTGGTCCATCACCTGCAACAGAATGTTGAAGATGTCGGGGTGCGCCTTTTCGATTTCATCCAGCAGCAGCACGGCGTGCGGCTTCTTGTTGACGGCCTCGGTCAGCAGGCCGCCCTGGTCGAAACCGACATAGCCCGGGGGCGCGCCGATCAGGCGGCTCACGGCATGGCGCTCCATGTATTCGGACATGTCGAACCGTACCAGCTCGATGCCGAGGATGAAGGCCAGCTGCTTGGCCACTTCGGTCTTGCCCACGCCGGTCGGACCGGAGAACAGGAAGGAGCCGATCGGCTTGTCGGTCTTGCCCAGGCCGGCACGTGCCATCTTGATGGCCGAGGCCAGTGCTTCGATGGCCGGGTCCTGGCCGAACACCACGTTCTTCAGGTCGCGATCGATGGTCTGCAGCTTGGCGCGATCATCCTGGTTCACGGACTGCGGCGGGATACGGGCGATCTTGGAAATGATTTCCTCGATTTCCGGCTTGCCGATGGTCTTCTTCTGCTTGGACTTGGGCAGGATGCGCTGGGCAGCACCGGCTTCGTCGATCACGTCGATGGCCTTGTCGGGCAGGTGACGGTCATTGATGAAGCGCGCCGCCAGTTCCGCAGCCGAGGTCAGGGCCGAAGCAGAATACTTCACGCCGTGGTGTTCCTCGAACTTGGACTTCAGGCCGCGCAGGATCTGCACGGTCTGCTCCACGGTCGGTTCGTTCACATCGATCTTCTGGAAGCGACGCGACAGCGCGTGATCCTTCTCGAAGACGCCACGGAATTCGGTGTAGGTGGTCGCGCCGATGCATTTCAACTGGCCGCTCGAGAGCGCAGGCTTCAACAGGTTGGATGCATCCAGCGTGCCGCCCGAAGCCGAACCCGCACCGATGATGGTGTGGATTTCGTCGATGAAGAGGATGCCGTTGGGGCTGTCCTTCAATTGCTTCAACACCGCCTTCAGACGCTGCTCGAAATCGCCACGGTACTTGGTACCGGCCAGCAGCGCGCCCATGTCCAGCGAATAGACGACGGCATTCTTGAGGATCTCGGGCACGTCGCCTTGCGTCACACGCCAGGCCAGGCCTTCGGCGATGGCGGTCTTGCCGACACCGGCTTCGCCCACCAGCAGCGGATTGTTCTTGCGGCGGCGGCACAGGGTCTGGATGACGCGCTCGACCTCGGAATCGCGGCCGATCAGCGGATCGATCTTGCCTTCGGCGGCCGCCTTGTTCAGGTTCTGGGTGAACTGGTCCAGCGGGCTTTCCTTCTGCTGGCCTTCGGCTTGTACGTCTTCCGCGCCTTCCGGAGCCTTCTGCGGATCGGCCTGCTGATCCTTGCGCACACCGTGCGAGATGAAGTTGACCACGTCCAGACGGGTCACGCCCTGCTGGTGCAGGTAGTAGACCGCGTGCGAATCCTTCTCGCCGAAGATGGCCACCAGCACGTTGGCGCCGGTGACTTCCTTCTTGCCGTTGGAGGCCGACTGCACGTGCATGATGGCGCGCTGGATCACGCGCTGGAAGCCCAGCGTGGGCTGGGTATCCACTTCATTGGTGCCGGGGACCGTGGGCGTGTTGTCGGTGATGAAATTGGTCAGCGTCTTGCGCAGATCATCAATGTTCACCGAGCAGGCGCGCAGCACTTCGGCCGCCGAAGGATTGTCCAGCAGCGCGAGCAGCAAGTGTTCCACGGTAATGAATTCATGACGCGATTGTCTGGCTTCGACAAAGGCCATGTGCAAACTGACTTCGAGTTCCTGCGCAATCATGCTTCCTCCATCACGCATTGCAGGGGGTGCCCTGCTTTTCGAGCGTGGGTTAAAACGAGTTCCACTTTTGTGGATGCGATATCTTTGGGATACACACCACACATTCCCTTCCCATCGCGGTGAACCTTGAGCATGATCTGCGTCGCGGTTTCACGGTCCTTGTTGAAGTACTGCTGGATGACTGCGACGACGAATTCCATCGGCGTATAGTCATCGTTCAACAATAAAACCTGGTACATCGGGGGCGGCTTGAGTTTTGCCTCCTGCCGTTCCAGGACTGTACCGCCATCATTTTCGTGCTTGGTTGCCATGCGTTTATTCGACCATCAAAGCTGTGCAACGCACAATGATCACGTAACCTCTAGATGAGATAGATATTACTTGTTTTCCGGACCTTGCGCAGATGACGATGATTTATCCTAAATCAAGGGTTTCTTTCCCCATCGCTCAAACAGGGCCACAAAGCGGAATGTGAAAACTGCTTGACTTTTGCATTTCGACCGAGAACAATGGAATTCATTGATTAGTAGTTACCAAATGTAACAACTCGTCGATACGATAAGGGGGCAGGTTTAAGGGGGGCTGCGTGACGCGCGATGCTTCTTGCTTTGACGGCTCGTGTGAATAGTTAATTTTGAAAGATGCTTTTATGGCAACAGGTACTGTCAAGTGGTTCAATGATTCCAAAGGCTTTGGCTTTATCACTCCGGATGACGGCGGCGAAGATCTGTTCGCTCACTTCTCCGCAATCCAGATGAACGGCTTCAAGACCCTGAAAGAAGGTCAAAAAGTCCAGTTTGACGTTACGCAAGGCCCCAAAGGCAAGCAAGCTTCGAACATCCAGAACGCCGCCTAAACCCCGGTTTCTCTAAAAGCCCCGCTCTTGCGGGGCTTTTTTCATTGGGGCGCCGCCATTGCTGCGCCCGCAATGACTACGTAACCGAAATGCAAACAGCCAGGTAGATGCCTGGCTGAGTGTTGTTTTTTCATCATTGATTTGCAGCAAATCACGCTGCAGAAGCAGTCCGTCCGGCTTACATGTTTTCGATCAGCGCTTCACCGAAACCGGAGCAGGAAACCTGCGTGGCGCCTTCCAGCAAACGCGCGAAATCATAGGTCACGCGCTTGGCCGAGACCGACTTCTGCATGGCCGTGATGATCAGGTCCGCTGCCTCGATCCAACCCATGTGGCGCAGCATCATTTCTGCCGAAAGAATGCTGGAACCGGGGTTCACATAATCCTTGCCGGCATACTTCGGTGCAGTGCCATGGGTGGCTTCGAACACCGCCACCGAGTCGGACATGTTGGCGCCCGGAGCAATGCCGATACCGCCGACCTGGGCCGCCACGGCGTCGGAAATGTAGTCGCCGTTCAGGTTCATGGTGGCGATGACGCTGTATTCAGCCGGCCGCATCAGCACCTGCTGGAAGAAGGCATCGGTGATGGCATCCTTGATGACGATCTGGCGGCCGGTCTTGGGGTTCTTCAGGCGCATCCACGGGCCGTCGTCGATCAGTTCGGCCCCGAATTCACGGCCGGCCAGCGCATACCCCCAGTCACGGAAAGCACCCTCGGTGTACTTCATGATGTTGCCCTTGTGGACCAGCGTCACCGAAGGCTTGTCGTGGTCGATGGCGTACTGGATGGCCTTGCGCACCAGGCGCTCGGTACCTTCGCGCGAGACCGGCTTGATGCCCAGCGCCGAGGTCTCCGGGAAGCGCAGCTTCTTGACACCCATCTCGCTTGTCAGCAGCTCGATCAGTTTCTTCACTTCCGGAGTGCCGGCCTGCCATTCGATACCGGCGTAGATGTCTTCGGAGTTCTCGCGGAAGATCACCATGTCGGTCTTCTCAGGCTCCTTCAGCGGCGAGGGCACGCCTTTGAAATAGCGCACGGGACGCAGGCAGACATAGAGGTCCAGCTGCTGGCGCATGGTCACGTTCAAGGAACGGATGCCGCCCCCGACCGGCGTGGACAGCGGCCCCTTGATCGAAACCAGATACTCCTTGAGCACGTCCAGTGTCTCCTCGGGCAGCCAGGTATCGGCACCGTAGAGCTTGGTCGACTTCTCGCCCGCATAGATTTCCATCCAGTGGATCTTGCGCGCACCGCCGTAGGCCTTCTCCACCGCGGCATCGACCACCTTGAGCATCACCGGCGTGACGTCCACACCCACGCCATCGCCCATGATGAAGGGAATGATGGGGTTGTTGGGGACATTGAGGGTGTCATCGGCATTGGCGGTGATCTTGCACCCTTCTGCAGGCACTTGGATATGTTGGTACGACATCGTGGTCTCCGACGGTTGAGGCGGTAGCGTTGGGAAGCATCAGCGGCAAAGCCCATGCACATCGGCAAGGACCTTGCATGAATTGCCATACAAGCGAGGAATTTTAAGAGATTTCCGGATTTTCAGCCGGAAAAATTCCGGATTGCAATCAGCAGGTCTTATATAAGACACATGACTTATCCGATTGATTATGCATCAGGATTTTACGCAAGGCCATCTTTTTGCGACACTAGCGCATGCCTTTGATCCTCTTCAACAAACCCTTCGGCGTGATGAGCCAGTTCTCCGCCCATCCCGAGCGCCAGACGCTGGCCGATTACCTCGACCTTCCCGACATCTACCCTGCAGGCCGTCTCGATGCCGACAGTGAAGGCCTGCTGCTGCTCACCGATGACGGCAAGCTGCAGCACGCCATCGCCCATCCGCGCCGCAAGCAGCCCAAGACCTACCTGGCGCAGGTGGAAGGCCTGGCCACGCCGGAAGCGTTGCAACGCCTGCGCAATCCGCTGGATCTGGGCGACTTCGTCACCCAACCCGGAGAGGCCCGCTTGATCCAGGAGCCGGCCTGGATGTGGCCGCGCACCCCGCCCATCCGCCAGCGTGCCAACCAGCCCACCAGTTGGATCGCCCTGACCATCAGCGAAGGCAAGAACCGCCAGGTGCGCCGCATGACGGCGGCCGTGGGCCTGCCGACGCTGAGACTGGTGCGCATTGCCATCGGCCCGTTCTCGCTGGCGACCCATCCGGTGATGCCCGGAGAATGGCGCGAAGTCGATCCACAGGAACTGGATGCCTGAGCACCCTATGAACAATCTGACAAGATTTGAAGCACTCAGGGCTGCACACTTCTTCCCGAAACCTCATAAAAAAGATCCGAAATGGTGTCAACCTTCATACGCGCGCGCCGTTATTGGCAGTGATTCGCACGAATCATCGTTTGCCTCACATCCCTAACATGTTGAATTGAAGGACGCAAAATGAAAAAATTGATCGCCGCTCTGATCGCTGGTCTGTTCGCCACTGCTGCTTTCGCACAAGCTCCGGCCGCTCCGGAAGCGCCGAAGGCTGAAGCCGCTGCTCCGAAGGCAAAGAAGGCCAAGAAGGCAAAGAAGGCCAAGAAGGCAAAGAAGGCAGCTGAAGCTAAGTAATTAGCGTCCGCACTCAAAAAAGGCAGGCTGGTCCTGCCTTTTTTCATGTCCGCGCGGTTCAGGCGACGCGCCCCGCAGCCATCCACGCCGGCCAGCGCCCCGCTCCCGCTGCACACGCCCCGCCCCGCTGCTGCTATCCTGCCCGATCCGAATCCCGATTGATAAAGAACATGCGCCAATCTTCACTTTCCCGACTTTCCCGTTGCTTCATGCACAGCGCCGTCGCCCTGCTGGCTGTCGGCTGCCTGTCCACCGCCGGCGCGCAGACGCCGCAGGTGCGCAAATTTCCGACCACCCAGCTCAATATCGGCATCCACCTGATCAAGGCCGAAGTGGCCCAGACCGAAGCCGAGCGCGAGCAAGGCCTGATGTTCCGCGAGAAGATGGGCGACAACGAGGGCATGCTGTTCCTGTTCGGCCAGCCGGCCGGGGTATGCATGTGGATGAAAAATACGCTGATCCCGCTGTCGGTGGCCTTCATGGACGAAAAAGGCGTCATCATCAACATCGAGGAAATGAAGGAACAGACCCTGGATTCGCACTGTGCCAAGCGCGCGGCGGTCTATGCGCTGGAGATGAACAAGGGCTGGTTCAAGCAGAAGAACATCAAGCCCGGCACCAGGATCGAGGGATTGCCCCAATAAGGCATCCGGGCTGCAGCGTGTGGCTGCGGCCCGTTATCTCGGCAGCTACGCTGGAAACGCGCTTGAAACACGCCGCCCAAATGCAAAAAACCGCTTGAAATCAAGCGGTTTTCTTGTACTGCAGCCTGAAGCGGGCAACGCCGCGCTTCAGTTCAAGCCAGGATGCAATTAAGCAGCCAGGGCCTTCAGGGCAGCAGCCAGGCGGCTCTTGTGGCGAGCGGCCTTGTTCTTGTGAATGATCTTCTTGTCGGCGATGCTGTCGATGGTCGACACGGAAGATTGGAACACGGAGGTTGCTGCAGCCTTGTCGCCGGCGGCGATCGCCTTGCGAACTGCCTTGATTGCGGTGCGCAGGGTCGAGCGCTGGCTCGAGTTGTGAGCGTTTTGCTTGACTGCTTGACGAGCACGCTTACGTGCCTGTGCGGTATTTGCCATGAAAATTATCCTAAATCGAGAGTCGTTTGCGCCGCAAACCCCGAGGACTCGCGATGCCAAATTCTGTAAAGCATCGGATTATAACGAGATTCCCGTGACAAGGCAATCAACTTGTCTGCTTCTGCTGTAAACACGGTGCCATCCGTTGCGATGCCGCCGCACCTACCCCGATTTCCGCAAAGAAATTCATGCCTGCCGCCGAACCTGTGGCCAAGGCAGCGAGTCTATTGCGCCGTGCAGCAGGGGGATTGTCTTTTCCTTCATATCGCCTCCGAACCACCCGTGTCCGGGCCTGCCCGCCCCCTGTCGTGCTCCCGCACCAATCCTTGCCACTCCAGCAAAAAGCATCGCTGCCCACCGCTATAATGCCGCTCCATGAATCTGCATAAAACCCTCGCCGCCATCTCCGGCATGACGATGCTCTCGCGCATCACCGGGCTGGCCCGGGAAATCCTGTTTGCCCGCGCCTTCGGCGCTTCGGCCTACACCGACGCCTTCAACATCGCCTTCCGCATTCCCAACCTGCTGCGCCGGCTCTTCGCCGAAGGCGCCTTCTCGCAGGCCTTCGTGCCCATCCTGGCCGAATACAAGAACCGCCGCGGCCCCGAGGAAACCAAACACCTGGTGGACCATGTGGCCACGGCCCTGATGTGGGTCATGCTGATCACCTGCGTGGCCGGCATCGTTGCCACCCCGTTCGTGGTCTATTTCATCGCCACCGGCCTGCAATACAACCCGGAGGCCTTCCAGGCCTCGGTGCTGATGACCCGCATCATGTTCCCGTACATCGGCTTCATGGCCTTCGTGGCGCTGGCCGGCGGCATCCTCAATACCTGGAAGGAATTCAAGATCCCGGCGGTCACCTCGGTGCTGCTCAATGTCGCCTTCATCGTGGCCTCGCTCTTCGTGGCCCCCTTCATGGAACAGCCCATCTATGCGATGGCCTTCGCGGTGCTGGTGGGCGGCATCCTGCAGGTGGCGATCCAGGTGCCGGCGCTGATCAAGATCGGCATGCTGCCGCGCCTGTACTGGAATCCCCTGCTGGGCCTGCGCGATGAAGGCGTCAAGCGCGTGCTCAAGAAGATGGGCCCGGCCGTCTTCGCCGTCTCGGCCGCGCAGATCAGCCTGATGATCAACACCAACATCGCCTCGCGCCTGGAACACGGCAGCGTCTCGTGGCTGAGCTATGCCGACCGCCTGATGGAATTCCCGACCGCCCTGCTGGGCGTGGCGCTCGGTACCATCCTGCTGCCCAGCCTGGCCAACGCCCATGCTGCCGACGACATGGATGAATATTCCGCCCTGCTGGACTGGGGCCTGCGCCTGACCTTCATGCTGGCGATGCCCTCGGCCGTGGGCCTGGCCACGCTCTCCGAGCCGCTCACCGCCACCCTGTTCCACTACGGCCGTTTCGATGCACTTTCGGTGACCATGGTCGGCCATGCGCTGGTGGCCTACGGTGTCGGACTGATCGGCCTGATCGTGGTGAAGATTCTGGCCCCCGGCTTCTATGCCAAGCAGGATATCCGCACCCCCGTCATCATCGCCATCGGCGTGCTGATCGCCACCCAGCTCATGAACAGCGTCTTCGTGCCCCTGTTCTCGCACGCGGGCCTGGCCTTGTCGATCGGCCTCGGTGCCTGCCTCAATGCCCTGTGTCTTTACATCGGCCTGCGCCGCCGCCAGATCTATGTGCCGCGTCCGGGCTGGGGCCTGTTCCTGGTACGCCTGACCGGCGCGCTGCTGGTGATGGCCGGGGTGGCGCTGTGGATTTCCGGCCACTTCGACTGGGTCGCCCTGCGGGCCCATCCGCTGCTGCGCATCGGGGCGCTGATGCTGGTGCTGGCGGTGTGTGCGGTGGCCTATTTCGGCCCGCTGTTCGCGATGGGCTTCCGCCTGCGTGAATTCAAGCGCATCGCGCGCCGCTGATCAGCCTTGCAGGCCGCTTCAGCAAAAGCCTGGGGCGGTCTGAAACAAGAAATTTCATTCCCCGCCCGGCAGACCTGACGCAGCGCGCAATATTTTGATAGCATGGGTGACATGACGCTCACCTCCCTCGACTATTTTGCTTCGCTGGTGCGCCAGGACGATTCGATTCCGCTGTTCGAATCCGCCTTGACGCTGGGACAGGATTTTTATCCGGAAATGGATTTTGCCGAGGAAGAGATGGCGCTCGACACGCTGGCGCTCAAGCTCAGGCAGCGCCTGCCCCAGGATGCCTCGCAGATCCAGAAGCTGCGCATGCTGAACCATTTCTTCTTCCAGGAAATGGCCTTCGCCGGCAACGTCAACAATTACTACGATCCCGACAACAGCTACATCCACCGCGTCATCTCGACGCGGCGTGGTATTCCGATCTCGCTGGCGGTGGTCTATATCGAACTGGCGCAGCAGATCGGCCTGGAGATGAAGGGAGTTTCCTTCCCCGGCCACTTCCTGATGAAGCTGTCGGTGCAATCCGGTGAAATCGTGCTCGATCCCATGAATGGCGCGAGCCTGTCGCGGCAGGAACTGGAAGAGCGGCTGGAGCCCTATCTGGCGCATCAGCCGGAAGAAGATTTCGGCGATGAACTGCCGCTGGCGGCCTACCTGCGCGCGGCCCATCCACGCGAGATCCTGGCGCGCATGCTGCGCAACCTCAAGGCCATCTTCATGGAAAGCCAGCGCTGGCAGCAAGTGCTGGATGTGCAGGAGAGACTGGTGATCCTGCTGCCCGAGGAAATCACCGAGAAGCGCGACCGTGGGCTGGCCTATGCCAACCTCGGGCAAGCCCAGGCGGCGCTGGAGGATCTGGAAGCCTACCTGGCCCTGCGTCCCAATGCCGAGGACGCGCCCAACCTGCGGGAGATGCTGCCCGACCTGCGCGAAGCACTGCGCAAGCCGAGCTGAACAGCCCGTTCGGACTTACTGCTTCCCTTCGATCTCTTCCCAGCGCTCCAGGCTCACCAGCAGTTCTTCGTCGATCTCGGCGAAACGCTGGTTCAGCTTGACGGCTTCATCCGCCCCCTTCTTGTACAGATCCGGATCAGCCAGTTTAGCCGACAGTTCCTTCTGTTCCGCCTCCAGCGCGGCGATACGCTTGGGCAGTTCTTCCAGCTCGCGCTGTTCCTTGTAACTCAGCTTCTTCTTGGCCGGTGCGGGGGCGGCGGCAGGAGCGGCCATGGTGGACTCGGCCTTGACCTCGTTCTTGTCGGCCGCCTTGGCAGCAGCCTTGGCCCCTGCCGATGTCTGCGCCGGGCGCTGGCGCTCCCAATCGGAATAACCGCCCACGTATTCACGCCAGACGCCATTGCCTTCGGAGGCGATCACCTGCGTGACCACGTTGTCCAGGAACATGCGGTCGTGGCTGACCAGGAAGACGGTGCCTTCATATTCCTCCAGCAATTCTTCCAGCAGTTCGAGCGTATCGATATCGAGGTCGTTGGTCGGTTCGTCCAGCACCAGCACGTTGGCCGGCTTGGCGAACAAGCGCGCCAGCAGCAGGCGGTTGCGCTCGCCACCGGAGAGCGTGCGCACCGGCGAACGGGCGCGTTCCGGCGCGAACAGGAAGTCCGACAGATAGGTCATCACATGCTTGCGCTGGCCGTTGACTTCCACCCAGTCGCTGCCTGGCGCGATGGTATCGGCCAGGGTCGTTTCTTCATTCAACTGCGCGCGCATCTGATCGAAATACGCGACCTGCATCTTGGTGCCCTGCTTGACGGTGCCGCTGTCGGGCGCCTCCTCGCCCAGGATCAGCTTGAGCAGGGTGGTCTTGCCGGCACCGTTCTGGCCGATCAGGCCGACCTTGTCGCCGCGCATCAGGATGCTGCTGAAGTCGCGCACGATGGTCTTGGGGCCGTAGGCCTTGTTGACGTTTTCCAGCTCCGCCACGATCTTGCCGGAACGTTCACCGGTGCCCACTTCCAGCTTCACCTGACCCTGCCGCTCGCGGCGCTCGCTGCGCTGCACGCGCAGGGCTTCCAGGCGGCGCACACGGCCTTCGTCGCGGGTGCGGCGGGCCTGCACGCCCTTGCGGATCCAGACTTCTTCCTGCGCCAGGAATTTGTCGAACTTGGCATTTTCCACTTCTTCATTGGCCAGCAGCTCGGCCTTGCGGGCCTGGTAGGTCGTGAAGTTGCCGGGGAAGGAAAGAATCTTGCCGCGATCCAGTTCGATGATGCGGGTGGAGACGTTGTCCAGGAAGCTGCGATCGTGGGTGATGAAGAGGATGCTGCCCTTGAAGTCGCGCAGCAGGCCTTCCAGCCACAGGATGGAGCCGAAGTCGAGGTGGTTGGTCGGTTCGTCCAGCAGCAGCACATCGGGATTGCCGACCAGGCCGCAAGCCAGCGCCACGCGCTTCTTCATGCCGCCGGAGAGCTCGCCGATGCGGGCGTCGCGGTTCAGGTTCAGCTTGTCCAGGGTGGTCTCGACCTTGTTGCCGATGGACCAGGCGTCGGCCGCATCCAGCACGGTCTGGATCTGGTGCATGCGTTCCAGCAGGGCGTCGTCATTGTCGCCGCCGAACTGGCCGGTGATGGCTTCGTATTCGGCCAAGAGCGCCGGCAGCTCGCCCAGGCCGGAGGCCACGGCGTCGAAGACCGTCATCTCTTCCGGGAAATGCGGTTCCTGGTCGACGTAGGCGATCTTCAGGTTCTGCTGCATCACCAAGAGGCCATCATCGAGCTTGGAACGGCCGGCAATGATCTTCAGCAGCGAGGACTTGCCGGTACCGTTGCGGCCGATCAGGCCGATGCGTTCGCCGGTCTCCAGCGAGAATTCGGCGTGATCCAGGAGGGCAACGTGGCCGAAGGCCAGTTGTGCGTCGGAGAGGGAAATGACTGCCATAGCGTGCGTGATCTGCGTGAATGCGTCGGCCCAAGCCGCGCAGGATGAATGCGAAAGGCGCTTGATGCAGGAAAAAGCGCGAGAGCGGCATTGTACCGACTGCGCCGCACAAATGCTGATTTAAGCGCGCTCTTGCCCCTTCCGATGGGCCGGAACGGCTGCGGCTTGCACTTTGGCAACGGGATTGATGAAAAATAACGACAAAAGCTCGAAATTCCCCGTCGTCCGGGAGCCATGTTACAACTGGTTAAGCATTGCCCGTGGCGGGCACGCCGGGCCGGCGGTGCGATGCGGTAAGATAGCGCATTCCGATTCCCGCTCATCCCATGCCTTTTTCCTCTTTGCCGGACCTGCGCCGCCAGCGCGGCTTCCTCAATCCCAACATCGCCAAGTTCATCGGTCTGTCCATCTTCGGTCTCGGCGTCGCCGCTGCCCTGCTGGTGGTGTATGCACTGATCTTCATCAACCCGCGCCTGCCTTCGCTGGACCTGATCACCGACTACCGTCCCAAGGTGCCGCTGCGGATCTGGTCCGAGGACAAGGTCCTGCTCGGCGAGTTTGGTGAAGAAAAGCGCAGCCTGGTCAAACTGGACGATATCCCGGCCGACATGAAGAATGCCGTGCTGGCCATCGAGGACTATCGTTTCTATGAGCACGGCGGCATCGACTGGATCGGCATCGCTCGCGCCCTGGCCACGGACGTGCTGCGCGGCAGTGCCTCGCAGGGGGCCAGCACCATCACCATGCAGGTGGCGCGCAACGTCTTCCTGACCAAGGAAAAAACCTTCTCCCGCAAGCTCTACGAAGTGCTGCTGGCCAACAAGATCGAACATGCCCTGACCAAGGACCAGATCCTGGAGGTCTACATGAACCAGATCTACCTGGGCCAGCGCGCCTTCGGCTTCGCCGCCGCCGCCCGCACCTACTTCGGCAAGGACCTGAAGGATATTTCCCTGGCCGAAGCCGCCATGCTGGCCGGTCTGCCCAAGGCGCCCTCGGCCTACAACCCCATCGTCAATCCCAAGCGCGCGCACATCCGCCAGCAATACATCCTGCAGCGCATGATGGAAGTGGGCTTCATCACCAAGGCGCAATATGAAAAGGCCGCCAAGGAAGAACTGAAGGTCCGCGCACCGGGCAGCCAGTACAGCATCCACGCCGAATACGTGAACGAAATGGTGCGTCAGATGGTGTACGCGCAGTACAAGGAAGACACCTACACCCAGGGCTTCAACGTCTATACCACCGTCAATGCGGCCGACCAGCAGGCGGCCTACCTGGCCGTGCGCAAGGGCGTGATGGATTACGACCGCCGCCACGGCTATCGCGGACCGGAAGAAACCATCGAGCTGCCCGCCAATGCCGAAGACCGCGCCTCGGCCATCGACGACGTCATGGACGACCATCCCGACAACGACGACATCCTGGCCGCTGTAGTGGTGGCCGCCAGCCCCAAGCAGATCGATGCGGTGCTGCGCAGCGGCGACAAGATCAGCATCAAGGGCGAAGCCCTGCGCTTCGTGGCCGCGGCCCTGTCGGAGAAGGCCAAGAAGGAGATCCGCATCGCGCCGGGTGCCCTGATCCGCGTGATGCAGGATGCCAAGCAGAACTGGCAGGTGGTGCAGTTGCCGCAGGTGGAAGCGGCGCTGGTCTCGGTGGTGCCGCAGGATGGCGCCATCCGCGCCCTGGTGGGTGGTTTTGACTTCACCCAGAACAATTTCAACCACGTCACCCAAGCCTGGCGCCAGCCGGGGTCAACCTTCAAACCCTTCATCTATTCGGCTGCATTGGAGAAGGGTTTTGCACCGGCCTCCATCGTCAACGATGCCCCGGTCTCCTATCCGGCCGGCCCCGGCCAGCCGAACTGGGAACCCAAGGATGACGAAACCCCGGCCGGTCCCATCACCGTGCGCACTGCCCTGCAGAAGTCGGTGAACCTGGTGGCGATCCGCACGCTGGACTACATCGGCGTGCCCTATGCCAAGGACTTCATCACCGGCACCTATGGTTTTGATGCCGACAAGGTCCCGCCCTACCTGCCCATGGCGCTGGGTGCAGGCCAGACCAATCCGCTGCAGCTGTCTGCCGCCTACTCGGTGTTTGCCAACGGCGGCTACAAGATCCAGCCCTACCTGATCTCGCAGATCACCGATGCGCGCGGCAAGGTGCTGTCCAAGGCGGAGCCGCTGATCGTGGGCAATGGCGCACCGCGCGTGGTGTCGGAACGCAACAGCTACATGATGACCAGCATGCTCAAGGCCGTGGCCCAGGGCGGCACCGGCGCACGCAGCAACAGCATCGGCCGCACTGACCTGGCCGGCAAGACCGGTACCACCAATGATGCCGTCGATGGCTGGTTCGCCGGTTACCAGCGCACTTTGGCCACCGTGGCCTGGATGGGCTATGACCAGCCCAAGAGCCTGGGCAGCAAGGAATTCGGCGCACAGCTGGCGCTGCCGATCTGGGTCGACTACATGGCCAAGGCCTTGAAGGGGGTGCCGCAGTTCGACCTGCCGGTGCCGGAAGGCATCCGCTTCATCGATGGCGAGCCCTATTACGACAACTTCACGCCCAACAACGGCCTGGTGACCAATGTGGGCGTGACGGTGGTGGATGCGATCTCTAACTTCTTCGGCTGGACACCCAGCCAGACTCCGGCTGCGCCGGGCAATGCGCAACCGGCACCGAACGTGCCGGGTACCTCGCAGGGAGCGCCGGCGGCAGCGCCTGGCGGCTCAGCAAACCGGCCTCAGAGCGAGAGCGCAAGACGCTTCCTGGACAATACCAACCAGGGTCATTGAGGCAATGCCGGGCCACTGGCCTGGCAACTTCATTGAGCCAATCGGCAGCACGAAAAAAAAACGGGCACTTCCGAAGAAGTGCCCGTTTCCTTTTGTCTGGTGCCCCCGACACGGATCGAACGTGTGACCTATCCCTTCATACCACTATGGCTTTCGCCACCATCAGATACATGAACGTCGTGTAACCGGATGTTTGTAGTCTGGACTATACCTTGGCCATGGACCCTGCCCTGACGGCAAGGTCGGAAGGCCGGAGCCGTCTAGTCTCTACACCTTCCGGCTTCCGAGGAAACCGGCTTGGCTCGGTATTGCCAGCAGCCGCTGCAAACGTGCATGCATGCGCTGTCAGGGTTCACCGACTTTGACTCCATTCAGGCGGTGCCTTTCGGCATCCGCTGCCCAATTTGACTTAGGAGGGGATCGCTCTATCCACTGAGCTACGGGGGCAAACAAGGCCGCTATTGTATCCGCTGCGCCCGGCCTTGCAAAGCCGCAAGCGCGGCGCGCGCATGGACTACAATAGGCCGATGCGCTTGCCCACAACAAATATGAAGAAGCTTGCAGCCGCCGCCCTGGGGACACTGATCGCAGGCGGCGCAGCCATGGCCCAGACGCCCGCGGACAAGCCGCGCGCCATACCGGGCATGGCCGAACGCATGGCCGCCTGCATCGCCTGCCATGGCAAGGAAGGGCGCGCCACGGCCGATGGCTACTATCCGCGCATCGCCGGCAAGCCGGAGGGCTATCTGCTGAACCAGCTGCAGAGTTTCCGCGATGGCCGGCGCCGCTATCCGATGATGAATTACCTGCTGGGCCATCTCTCTGACGATTATCTTCAGCAGATCGCCCTGTTCTTCGCCGACCAGCATCCGCCCTATCCGCCGCCGGTGCCGGCCGATGTGAGCGCCACGGTGCTGGAACGCGGACGCCTGCTGGTCAGCCAGGGCAAGCCAGCCCAGGGCATTGCGGCCTGCGCCAGTTGCCACGGTGCCGGGTTGACCGGCGTGCAGCCCGGCATTCCGGGATTGCTGGGCCTGCCGCGCGACTACATCAATGCGCAACTGGGCGCCTGGCGCAATGGCGAACGCACCGCCAAGGCACCCGATTGCATGGGCGAGATCGCCAGGGCATTGAGCCCGGAAGAAATCAATGCCGCCAGCAGCTGGCTGTCCTCCCAGCCGGTCCCGGCGGACTATGCGCCTGAGCGCGTGCTGCCCAAACCGTTGCCGGTGGCCTGCGGCAGCATGCCGGGTTCCTCCGCCAGTGCAGGAGCGGCACGGTGAACCGGACCTTGCGCCTGGGACTGGGAATCCTGCTGGGCAGCGTGCTGGCCGTGGTGGCGCTGGCCGGCGGCGTGATTACCTGGCAAAGCCTGCGCAGTGAAGATCCTGGCGTGGTCGTCCCGGTGACCGACCGTCAGGCGCAGCTGGCCAAGGGCCAGTACCTGGCGCGCGCCGGCAATTGCATGGCCTGCCACACCGTGCGCGGCGGCGCGGCCTATGCCGGGGGACGCGCCCTGCCGACGCCCTTCGGCACGATCTACACCACCAACATCACACCCGATCGCGCCAACGGCATCGGTGACTGGAGCGCCGACGATTTCTGGCGTGCCCTGCACCACGGACGCGGACGCGACGGCCGTTTCCTCTTTCCGGCCTTCCCCTACACCAGCTATACCCAGCTCAGCCGCGAAGACAGCGACGCCCTGTTCGCCTGGCTGCGCACGCTGCCCCCCGTAAATCAGCCCAATCGTTCACATGATTTGCGCTTCCCTTACGACCAGCGCCCGCTGCTGGGGCTATGGCGTGCCTTTTTCTTCACACCGGCTGTATACCAGCCTGATCCGGCGCGCTCCGCCCAGTGGAATCGCGGTGCCTATCTGGTGCGCGGCGCTGGCCATTGCAGCGCCTGCCACAGCGCCCGCAACGTGGTGGCGGCCAGCATCGCACCGCTGGATCTGGCCGGCGGCATGATCCCCGCGCTGGACTGGTATGCACCGCCCCTGCATGGTGGCGAACACGGCCTGGGCGGCTGGAGTGAAGCCGACATCGCCGCCCTGCTCAGGACTGGCGTCTCGCCGCGCGGCACCTCGCTGGGGCCGATGTCGGAAATCGTCGGGCGCAGCCTGCAGTATCTGAACGATGAGGACATCAATGCCATGGCGGTCTACCTGAAGTCGCTGCCGGCCCAGCCCCTGCCCGCTGCCAGCGCCGCCGCGCAGCCGGAGCCCGCCGAGGCGGAACGCATCCTCAAACAGGGCAAGAAGCTCTATGGGGAGTTATGCGTGGACTGCCACGGCGGCAAGGGTCAAGGCAGTGCACCGGACTATCCGCCGCTGGCCGGCAATCACGCCATTGGCGGACCGCAACCGGTCAATGCCATTCGCGCGGTGCTCAACGGCGGTTTCCCGCCGTCGACGGCCGGCAATCCCTATCCCTTCGGCATGCCGCCCTTCGGCCCGCAACTAAGCGACCAGGAAGTGGCAGCATTGGTCTCCTATGTCCGCAACAGCTGGGGCAACCAGGGAGGATTCGTCTCGGCTTCTGAGGTGAACCGTTATCGCAGCGTGCCGCTGGATTGAGCAGACGCAAAAAAGGCGACCCGGGGATCGCCTTTTCATTCATCTTTCTGGCAGCGGGTAGCTCACCTCACTGCTCGGCGCTCAGCTTGTAACCCATCCCGCGCACCGTCTGCACGTAATGCGCCAGATCGCCCAGCGACTTGCGCAGCCGCATGATGTGCACATCCACCGTACGTTCCTCGATGAAGGTGTGGTCACCCCACACCTTGTCCAGCAATTGGGCGCGCGAGAAGATGCGTTCCGGATGCGCCACCAGATAGCGCAGCAGCTTGAATTCGGCCTGGTCCAGCGCCACCGCCCGGCCCGCCACCGCCACCTGGCGGCGTTCGACGTCGATGCTGATGTCGCGGTATTTGAGCGCCTGGCTGCCGATCTCCGGCGCCTTTCGACGCAAGAGCGCCTGCACGCGCGCCACCAGTTCCTTGGGAGAGAACGGCTTGGTCACGTAATCATCCGCACCTTCGTTCAAGCCCTTGACCTTGTCTTCTTCCATGCCCTTGGCGGTGAGCATGATGACCGGCAGCGCCGCCGTGCGCTGGTCGCGCCGCAGCTCCGAGAGCAGCACCAGGCCGGAGCTGTCGGGCAGCATCCAGTCCAGCAGCACGACATGAGGCAGCGACTCGGCAATGAGCTTGCGGGCCTGGGCCACGTCGGTGGCGATCGTGGTGGCAAAGCCCGCGCCCTGCATCGTGAAGCGCAACAGCTCCGCGATGCTGGGTTCGTCTTCGACCATCAGGATATGAGGGAGCTCTTTTGACATCGTCCTTGGATCCGCAACAACTGACTCAGAGCACCTTGGCCGCGATACGCTGGGCCATGCTGCGCGCCAGCTCGGCTTCCTGCGCCTCCACCATCACGCGGATCAGCGGCTCGGTGCCGGACGGACGCAGCAGCACGCGGCCGCGCTCGCCCAGTTCTTCTTCCACGGCAGCCTGTTCGGCTTGCAGCGCGGTGTTGGACTTCCAGTCGTAGCCGGCAGGAATCTTCACATTGATCAGCGATTGCGGATACAGGGTGATGTCGCCGGTCATCTGGGCCAGGGTCTGGCCGGCGCGCTTCAAGGCACACAGCACCTGCAGCGCCGAGACGATGCCATCGCCGGTGGTGTGCTTGTCCAGCGCCAGCAGGTGGCCGGAGCCTTCGCCGCCGAGCAGCCAGCCCTTTTCCTGCAGCACTTCCAGCACGTAGCGGTCGCCCACCTTGGCACGTGCGAAGGGCACGCCCATCTTCTTGAAGGCCACTTCCAGGGCCATGTTGGTCATGAGGGTACCGACTGCGCCATCGACCGCGCCGCTGCTCAGGCGGTCCTTGACCATCAGGTAAAGCAGTTCATCACCGTTGTAGATACGGCCGCTGCCATCGACCATGATGAGACGGTCGGCATCACCATCGAGCGCAATGCCGAGGTCGGCGCGGTATTCGCGCACCGACGCCACCAGCGACTTGGGGGCGGTGGCGCCGCAATCCTCGTTGATGTTCAGGCCATCGGGCTGGTTGCCGATGGTGATGACTTCCGCACCCAGCTCATGGAATACGTGCGGGGCGATGTTGTAGGCCGCGCCGTTGGCACAGTCCACCACCAGGCGCATGCCGCGCAGGTCCATGGCACTGGGGAAGGTGCTCTTGCAGAATTCGATGTAGCGGCCGGCCGCATCCGACAGGCGGCGCGCCTTGCCCAGCTTCTCGGAGGGGACGCACTCCATGGGCTGCTCCAGCGCCGCTTCGATATCCGCCTCGACCTGGTCGGGCAGCTTGTTGCCCTTGGCAGAGAAGAACTTGATGCCGTTGTCGTGATAGGGATTGTGCGAGGCCGAGATCACCACACCGGCCGAGAGACGCTGGGCGCGGGTCAGGTAGGCCACGGCCGGGGTCGGCAGCGGGCCGGCCAGCCAGACGTCCACGCCGGCAGCGGCGAAGCCGGCTTCCAGCGCGGCTTCCAGCATGTAGCCGGAGATCCGGGTGTCCTTGCCGATCAGCACCGTGGGACGGGCCACGCCATCCTTGGACTTGGCCAGGACCTTGCCGGCCGCATAGCCCAGGCGCATGACGAAATCCGGTGTGATCGGGGCCACGCCCACGCGACCGCGCACGCCATCGGTGCCGAAGTATTTTCCTGCCATGTTGGTCCCTTATCGCTTAATGCTTAACGCTTCTGCTGATTGATGTCTTGCAGGCCCGGCGAGCGCGCCGGCCTGTTTCCCATGAAATCTGTTGTCGTGCTTGAGTTTCGATCACGTTCGCGCACGTAGCGCGGCCTGCATCAAAGGTCGCCGCGTCCTGCCTGCCACATGGCCAGCGCATCGACCGTCTCGGCCACATCGTGCACGCGGATGATCATCGCCCCCTGCTGCGCCGCCGCCAGCGCCGCACCGATACTGCCGGCCATGCGGCGTTCCAGCGGCTTGCCGGTGACCGCACCGATCATGGACTTGCGCGACATGCCGGCCAGCAGCGGCAGATCCAGCCTGTCGATCAATCGGCGCGTGTTCCTGAGCAAAGCCAGATTATGCTCCACAGTCTTGCCAAAACCAAAACCGGGGTCGATGCAAATCCGTTCACGTCCGATACCGGCCGCCTTCATCAGGCCGACCTGGGTCTGCAGGAATTGCTCGACCTCGGTGACCACATCTTCATATCGGGGTTCTTGCTGCATGGTCTGGGGCTGGCCTTGCATGTGCATCACGCACAGGCCGGCTTCGCTGTCCTTGACCGCATCGATGGCCCCCTCGGCACGGAAACCGTTGATGTCGTTGATCATGTCCACCTCGGCGACCAGCGCTTCGCGCATGACGGCCGGCTTGTAGGTATCCAGGGACAGGGGCTTGCCGCAGTCGCGCAGGGCGTAGATCACCGGCATGACGCGCTCCAGCTCTTCCTGCAGCGACAGCGGCGCAATGCCGGGGCGGGTGGACTCGCCACCGATGTCGATGATGTCGACGCCGTCGGCAATCATCTGTTCGGCATGGGTCAGGGCCAGTTCCAGCGAATGATGGCGACCGCCATCGGAAAAGGAATCGGGCGTCACGTTGAGGATGCCCATGACCAGCGGCCGGCGGCCAGGCTGGACCGGCAGGCGGAACCTGCCGCATTTGAGGAAAGCTTGCGTCATCTTGCTGTGGTGGGTGATGCGGATGAATTGCCCGAGGTGGCGGCCATATGCATGCTGCGCCGCGCACCATCGCTGTGCGGCAGCATGATACACCGCCGATGGACCGCCCTTACACTTTTGTCCGGCAGGGGCGCCATCGGCTGCACGGTTTTTCATCTGCCAAATTCATTCGCCAAATAAAAAAGGTGAGGATTTCTCCTCACCTTCATCGAGTCTGCGGCTTCAGGCATTCACGCCCTGCGCCTTGCGCTGCACGCCTCAGGCCGGGGCAGTGGCGTTGGGCGAGACGTCGCCGGAACGGTTGTTGTCCGAGGGCGACTTCTTGGCCGGGACACCATTGCGCGGCGGACGCGGTTCGTCGCCATTCATGATGTCGTTGACCTGATCAGCGTCCAGGGTTTCCCATTCCAGCAGGGCCTTGGCCATGACGTCGACCTTCTCGCGGTTCTCTTCCAGCAGGCGGCGGGCCAGGGCGTATTGCTCGTCCAGGATGCTGCGGATTTCAGCGTCCACCTTTTGCTGGGTGGCTTCGGAGACGGTCTTGGACGACATGCGGCCGAAGTAGGCATCCTGCTCCGAATCTTCATACACCATGGTGCCCAGGGTCACGGACATGCCATAGCGGGTAACCATGGCGCGGGCCAGCTTGGTGGCGCGCTCGAAGTCGTTGGACGCGCCGGTGGACATCTGGTGCATGAAGATTTCTTCAGCGATACGGCCACCGAAGAGGATCGAGATCTCTTCCAGCATCTTGTCCTTGTACATGTTCACGCGGTCATGTTCCGGCAGCTGCCAGGTCAGGCCCAGAGCATAGCCACGCGGCATGATGGTGACCTTGTGAACCGGATCGGCCTTGGGCAGCAGCTTGGCGACGACAGCGTGGCCGGACTCGTGGTAGGCGGTGTTGCGGCGTTCTTCCTCGCGCATCACGGCCGACTTGCGTTCCGGACCCATGACGATCTTGTCCTTGGCATCTTCGAAGTCCTGCATTTCCACCAGGCGCTTGTTGCGGCGCGCAGCGAACAGGGCCGCTTCGTTGACCAGGTTGGCCAGGTCGGCGCCGGAGAAACCGGGGGTGCCACGGGCCAGGATGTCGGCCTTGACGTCAGGGGCGATAGGCACCTTGCGCATGTGGACGTAGAGGATCTGTTCGCGGCCACGGATGTCGGGCAGGCCGACCATCACCTGGCGGTCGAAGCGGCCCGGACGCAGCAGCGCCTTGTCCAGCACGTCGGCACGGTTGGTGGCAGCGATCACGATGACGCCGGAGTTGGCTTCGAAGCCGTCCATCTCCACCAGCATCTGGTTCAGGGTCTGTTCGCGTTCGTCGTTGCCGCCGCCCATGCCGGCACCACGATGGCGGCCGACGGCGTCGATTTCGTCGATGAAGATGATGCAGGGAGCGTGCTTCTTGGCGTTCTCGAACATGTCGCGCACACGGGAGGCACCGACACCGACGAACATTTCCACGAAGTCCGAACCCGAGATGGTGAAGAACGGCACCTTGGCTTCGCCGGCGATGGCGCGGGCCAGCAGGGTCTTGCCGGTACCTGGGGGGCCGACCATCAGCACGCCGTGGGGGATGCGGCCGCCCAGCTTCTGGAACTTGGTCGGGTCACGCAGGAATTCGACCAGCTCCTGGACTTCTTCCTTGGCTTCGTCGCAACCGGCGACATCAGCGAAGGTGACCGAGTTGCTGTTCTCATCCAGCATGCGCGCCTTCGACTTGCCGAAGGAGAACGCGCCGCCCTTGCCGCCGCCTTGCATCTGGCGCATGAAGAAGATCCAGACGCCAATCAACAGCAGCATCGGGAACCAGGAAATGAAAATTTGCGACAGGAAGGACTGCTCTTCCGGCTGGCGCACGTCGAACTTCACGCCATTGTTGAGCAGGTCACCGACCAGGCCGCGATCCAGGATGGTGGTCGCGGTCTTGACCTTGGTGCCGTCCTGGGTGGTGGCGATGATGTTGCGATCCTCGATGGTCGCATCCTTGATGTGTCCGGCCTTGACCTCGGAGATGAAGTCCGAATACGCGATCGGCTTGGCATTGGTCGCCATGCTGCGGCTATCGAACTGTTTGAACACCATAAACAGCACGAGCGCGATGACTACCCAGATGGCAGCCTTTGAAAACATATTGTTCACTGGAACTCCTCCGACGCCTGCGCGCCACGTTGCCTTTGTATCGTCCGATTTTACCCGGATTCAACCACCCTTACACGGAAAACCGCCGTCCGCCCAGCCTCGCCCTGCCCCACTGTGCCATCGCGCAACGCACAAAAAGGCGTCACGCCCGGCTGTTGGCGCATTTCTTTGCCATTCCGACATCAGCTTGAAGACTGGCGGGGAAGACATTCTTGCCTGCGATTCAGACAAACTAACGATTTACAGAAATCGATATAAGGCTGAAATCGGGCAAAACAAGGCAGGAAAATTCACTAAATCGCCGTGTTCACAGCAGATTTTGCGCTGGTTTGCGGACGACGAACCGGTTTTGCATCAACTTTAACTGAATTAGCTGCGAGGATTTTTCAGGATTTTCCCTAGCAGAAAGATTTCGGACGACTTGTCGCGGCTGGCCTTGGGCTTCTTGGACATCACCGTCTTGAATTCGGCCCGGAATTTATGCACCAGTTCGTTGTAGCCGGTCCCGTTGAAACACTTGACCAGCAAAGAGCCTCCAGGTTTCATGTGCAGTTGCGCAAATTCGATGGCCAGGTCGATCAGGTACTCCACCCGCGCGGCGTCGGCGATGGCCACGCCTGACAGGTTGGGGGCCATGTCCGACAGCACCAGGTCGGCCTTGCGGCCGTCCAGCAGGGCTTCGAGCTGGCGTACCGGCTCGTCTTCGCGGAAGTCGCCCTGGATATAGTGCACATCCGCAATCGGATCCATCGGCAGCATGTCCAGCCCGATGATGGTGCCGTGGATGCCGCCGCCTTCAGCCCCGGCCAGCTTGTTGCGGGCGTACTGGCACCAGCTGCCGGGGGTGCAGCCGAGGTCGACGATCACCTGCCCTGGCTTGATGAGACGCTCTTCCTCGTCGATTTCCTTGAGCTTGTAGGCGGCACGCGCGCGATAGCCTTCCTTCTGTGCCAACTTCACATAAGGGTCGTTGATATGGTCGTGTAACCAGTTTTTGTTCAGTTTGTTCTTTGCCATTCGCGTAGAATACTGGTTTTATCTCATTGAGGGACAACTTGGCTTCGCCGAGACCTCGTCCCGAACCCGCACTCCCATGTTGAATCTGACTCCCGCCGAGCGCAGCGAACTGCGCGCCCAGGCCCATGGCTTGAACCCCGTCGTGATGGTAGGCGAAAGTGGCCTGACCGAATCCGTCATGAAGGAAATCGACAAGAGCCTGAACGCCCACGGCCTCATCAAGGTCCGCGTCTTCGGCGACGACCGCGAAGCTCGTATCGCGATCTACGAAACCATCTGCGCTGAACTCAAGGCGGCGCCGGTCCAACACATCGGCAAGCTGCTGGTGCTGTATCGCCCGCAAAAGGACGAAGGCAAGAAAGCCGCTGCCGGTGCCAAGGGCGGCCTGCGCGAAGTGACCATCGTCAAGTCGCACGCCACCAAGCGCCCTTCGGTGAGCAAGGTCATGCTCAAGGGCAATGAACGCATTACCGCCGGTGGCCTGGTCAAGAAGGCCAAGCCGCGCCAGCGCAGCACCAAGAAGTCGCTCGGCTGATCCCTCGATCGCCCGTCGCGCCGGGCTGCAGCTTGCTGCGGCCCACAAAACAGAATGCCCGCTGATGCGGGCATTTTCATTTCCGGCGTCGGTATTGCGGCAGGATCATTGCCGCATCCGCCAGGCTTGAGCGAGACGGATGCGGCGGACTACATCAGACGTAGCGCACTTCCAGGATTTCGTATTCCTTCAGGCCCGAGGGGGCTTCCACGGCCACCACGTCACCGGCGCTCTTGCCGATCAGGGCACGGGCGATGGGCGAGGTCACCGAGACCTTCGATTCCTTGATGTCGGCTTCGTCCAGGCCCACGATCTGGTAGGTCACCTTCTCGCCGCTGTCCAGGTTTTCCAGGTCCACGGTGGAGGCGAAGACCACGCGGCCTTCGGCGTTCAGTTCGGCCGGGTCGACGATCTGGGCTGCGCCCAGCTTGCCTTCCAGGTCAGCGATACGGCCTTCGATGAAGGCCTGGCGCTCCTTGGCCGACTCGTATTCAGCGTTTTCGGACAAGTCGCCCTGCGCACGCGCTTCGGCGATCGCGTTGATGACGTCCGGACGCTCTTTGGTTTTCAAACGGTGCAATTCTTCCTTCAGAAGTTCGGCGCCACGCTTGGTAAGGGGAACTGTGCTCATAAGTCTCTTGCTCAAGGTTAGGGTTACACGGAAGACGCATCCAAGGTCCGCCGGCCGCTGAACACGCAAAAAGAGAGCCGCGCCGCCAACCTGGCGGACAAGCGTTGTTTTTACGGGAACAGTCTGGCTGGTGAACGGACCGTTGCTGCAGGATTCCGTCAGCTCTTCAACAACACGCGCTCTGACTCAGAGCCGCTAAGGACATGACGCCACGCGCAAGCCCAAATGAATGTGGCCCGATGGCGTCATGTCCTTAGCGTCCCCGGACGGATCTGCCCTGCAACATTGAACATGTTGTGGCCGCAGGGTGTCGTCCAAAAGTCAGAGAGGGCATCGATTGCTCAGATGCCCTCTTTGCCTGCCGGCGCCCATCAAACTAACGCCGGCAAAAGTAACGTGTTGTGGGTTTAGTGTATAGCTTTATGCAGGCCTTGTAAATCGTAGACGTCCAGCGCGTCCAGATGGCGCATGCCTTCCACTGCCGCTTCGGCACCGGCGATGGTGGTGAAGGTGGTCACGCGGGCGGCCAGGGCCGAGGTACGGATCGCTCCGGAATCGGCAATGGCGTTGCGCTTTTCTTCAACGGTGTTCACCACGAGGGCGATCTCGTTGTTCTTGACCATGTCCACGACGTGCGGACGACCTTCCACCACCTTGTTGACGGTGGCCACGGGAATGCCGGCTGCGCTGATGGCAGCCGCCGTCCCCTTGGTGGCGACAATCGAGAAGCCCAGTCCAACCAGGTCGCGCGCCACTTGCACGGCACGCGGCTTGTCGCTGTTCTTCACCGACAGGAACACCTTGCCGGACTTAGGCAGCTTCACGCCGGCACCCATCTGCGACTTCACGAAGGCTTCGCCGAAGGTCTTGCCCACGCCCATGACTTCACCGGTGGACTTCATTTCAGGGCCGAGGATGGTATCCACGCCCGGGAACTTGACGAACGGGAACACGGCTTCCTTGACGCTGTAGTAAGGCGGAACGACTTCGTTCTTGATGCCCTGGCTGTCCAGCGACTGGCCGACCATGCAACGCGCGGCGATCTTGGCCAGCTGCAGGCCGGTGGCCTTGGAGACGAAGGGCACGGTACGCGATGCACGCGGGTTCACTTCCAGCACGAAGACGGTATCGACGGTCTTGCCATCAACTTCACTTTGCTGGATGGCGAACTGCACGTTCATCAGGCCGACCACGTTCAGGCCCTTGGCCATCAGCGCGGTCTGGCGCTTCAGTTCTTCAATCGTTTCCTTGGACAGCGAATACGGCGGCAGCGAGCAAGCCGAGTCGCCCGAGTGCACGCCAGCCTGTTCGATGTGTTCCATCACGCCGCCGATGAAAGTACGTTCACCGTCGGAGAGGCAATCGACGTCCACTTCGATCGCATCGTTCAGGAAGCGGTCCAGCAGCACCGGAGAGTCATGCGAAACCTTGACGGCTTCACGCATGTAGCGCTCCAGGTCACGCTGCTCGTGGACGATTTCCATGGCGCGACCACCCAGCACGTAGGACGGGCGCACCACCAGCGGGTAGCCGATTTCCTGCGCCAGTTGCAGCGCGTCGGCTTCGGTACGGGCGGTACGGTTGGGCGGCTGGCGCAGGCCCAGGTCCTGCAGCAGCTTCTGGAAACGCTCGCGGTCTTCGGCGGCGTCAATCATGTCGGGCGAGGTGCCGACGATGGGCACGCCATTGGCTTCCAGGTCCAGCGCCAGCTTCAGCGGGGTCTGGCCGCCGTACTGGACGATCACGCCGACCGGCTTTTCCTTGTCGACGATTTCCAGCACGTCTTCCAGCGTCACCGGCTCGAAGTACAGGCGGTCGGAGGTGTCGTAGTCGGTCGAGACGGTTTCCGGGTTGCAGTTGACCATGATGGTTTCGTAGCCATCGTCACGCATGGCCAGCGCGGCATGCACGCAGCAGTAGTCGAATTCGATACCCTGGCCGATACGGTTCGGGCCACCGCCCAGCACCATGATCTTCTTCTTGTCGGTCGGGTTGGATTCGCACTCTTCGTCATAGGTCGAATACATGTAGGCGGTATCGGTCGAGAACTCGCCCGCGCAGGTATCGACGCGCTTGAAGACCGGACGCACGTTAAGCTTCTTGCGCTGTTCGCGCACGGCGGTGTCGGTGGTCTTCAGCAGCTTGGCCAGGCGGCGATCCGAGAAGCCCTTCTGCTTCAGCTGGAACAGGGTGGCCTTGTCCAGCGACTCCAGCGCCACATCCTTTTCCAGCCACAGTTCGATGTCGACGATCTCCTTGATCTGCGACAGGAACCACGGGTCGATGTGGGTCAAACCATGCACTTCTTCCAGCGAGAAGCCTTGGGCGAAGGCGTCGCCCACGTACCAGATGCGGTCCGGACCGGGTTCGCCCAGTTCCTTCTCGATCAGCTCGCGGTCGGTGGTCTTTTCGTTCATGCCGTCCACGCCCACTTCCAGGCCGCGCAGAGCCTTCTGGAAGGATTCCTGGAAGGTACGGCCGATGGCCATGACTTCACCGACGGACTTCATCTGGGTCGTCAGGTGCTTGTCGGCCTGCGGGAATTTCTCGAAGGTGAAGCGCGGGATCTTGGTCACGACGTAGTCGATGGACGGCTCGAAGGACGCCGGGGTCGCGCCGCCGGTGATCTCGTTGCGCAGTTCGTCGAGGGTGAAGCCCACGGCCAGCTTGGCGGCGATCTTGGCGATCGGGAAGCCGGTGGCCTTGGAGGCCAGTGCCGAGGAACGCGAGACGCGCGGGTTCATTTCGATGACGATCATGCGGCCATCGGCCGGGTTGACCGAGAACTGCACGTTGGAGCCGCCGGTATCCACACCGATTTCACGCAGCACCGCCAGCGAGGCGTTACGCATGATCTGGTATTCCTTGTCGGTCAGCGTCTGTGCCGGGGCGACAGTGATGGAGTCGCCGGTATGCACGCCCATCGGGTCCAGGTTTTCGATGGAGCAGACGATGATGCAGTTGTCCGCCTTGTCGCGGACCACTTCCATTTCGTACTCCTTCCAGCCGATCAGCGATTCTTCGATCAGCAGTTCGGAGGTCGGCGAAGCCTCCAGGCCACGCTTGCAGATGGTTTCAAATTCTTCGGCGTTGTAGGCGATACCGCCGCCGGTGCCGCCCATGGTGAAGGACGGACGGATGATGACCGGGAAGCCGATGGTCTTCTGCACCGCCCACGATTCTTCCATCGTGTGCGACACGCCCGAACGGGCCGAACCCAGGCCGATCTTGGTCATGGCCTGCTTGAACTTGGAGCGGTCTTCAGCCTTGTCGATGGCTTCCGGAGTGGCGCCGATCAGTTCGACCTTGTACTTGTCCAGCACGCCGTTGCGGTGCAGGTCCAGCGCGCAGTTCAGCGCGGTCTGGCCGCCCATGGTCGGCAGGATGGCGTCCGGCTTTTCCTTGGCGATGATGCGCTCGACAGCTTGCCAGGTGATCGGCTCGATGTAGGTGGCATCGGCCATTTCCGGGTCGGTCATGATGGTGGCCGGGTTGCTGTTGACCAGGATGACCTTGAAACCTTCTTCACGCAGGGCCTTGCAGGCCTGGGCGCCGGAATAGTCGAATTCGCAGGCCTGGCCGATGATGATCGGGCCAGCGCCAATGATCAGGATGCTTTTGATGTCAGTACGCTTAGGCATTTTGTTTCTTCTCCATCATCGCTACGAACTTGTCGAACAGGGGAGCGATGTCATGCGGTCCAGGGGATGCTTCGGGGTGGCCCTGGAAGCAGAAAGCAGGTTTGTCGGTGCGCTCGAAGCCTTGCAGCGAACCATCGAAGAGCGACACGTGAGTCACGCGGCAGTTGGCCGGCAGGGTCGCCTGATCCACGGCGAAACCGTGGTTCTGCGAGGTGATCATCACCTGCTTGCTGTCCAGGTCCTGCACCGGGTGGTTGGCGCCGTGGTGGCCGAACTTCATCTTGAGGGTCTTGGCACCGGAGGCCAGGGCCATGATCTGGTGACCCAGGCAGATGCCGAAGGTCGGGATGCCGCGCTCGATCAGTTCCTTGGACGCAGCGATGGCGTAATCACAGGGTTCCGGATCGCCAGGACCGTTGGAGAGGAAGATGCCGTCCGGGTTCAGGGCCAGCGCTTCGGCCGCAGTGGCTTGCGCCGGCAGCACGGTGACCTTGCAGCCGCGCTCGGCCAGCATGCGCAGGATGTTGAACTTGACGCCGTAGTCGAAGGCGACCACGTGGAATTTCGGGGTGATCTGCTGGCCATAGCCACGGCCCAGACGCCATTCGGTCTCGGTCCAGTTGTAGGCCTTCCGGGTGGAAACCACCTTGGCCAGGTCCATGCCGGCCAGGCCCGGGAAGGCGCGCGCCAGTTCCAGTGCCTTGGCGGTAGCGGCAGCGATGTCGGCTTCACCGGCGACGATGGCGCCGTTCTGGGCACCCTTCTCGCGCAGGATGCGGGTCAGCTTGCGGGTATCGATGCCGGCGATGGAGACGATGTCGCCTTCTTTGAGGTAATCCGACAGCGATTGCTGGCTGCGGAAGTTCGACAGCAGGCGCGGCAGGTCCTTGATGATGAGGCCGGCGGCGTGGATCTGCGAAGCTTCAACGTCTTCACGGTTCACGCCCGTGTTGCCGATGTGCGGATAAGTGAGGGTGACGATCTGGCGGCTGTAGCTGGGGTCGGTCAGGATTTCCTGGTAGCCGGTCATCGCGGTATTGAACACGACCTCACCGGTGGTGTTGCCTGCGGCGCCGATGGAAAAACCTTGGAAGACAGACCCGTCTGCGAGCGCGAGGACGGCCGGAATCGCGGGACCGGAAAGAAGAGGCAGCAAGGGTAACTCCTGAGATTGTTACCGCCGCGGCTGGATGACCGGTAGACCTTTGCGCGCCAAACTGACCGGCGCGAACACCCCGACTCATTCGGTACGGAAGCGTGGCTGGGCCTGTTGGGAACGAGGAAGAGGAATGGGTATGCGCTACGGCGGATAAAATTGGCTAAACCGCTCGATTATAGCGCAAAAGCCTCCCTCCGGCAAATCGTAGATTGCCGAAAGTTGGCGTAAATTGCACCGAAATTGCACCGAAACAGCGTGCAAGCAAGGCGGGAACGCCGGCTGGCAAGGCCGCCGGCGTCGAGGGGAAATTACAGGCCCAGGGCAGCGATACCGGCCTTGGCGATCTGCACGTCTTCCGAGGACTTCACGCCGGAAACGCCGACGGCGCCCACGTAATGACCTTCAACCACCACCGGCACACCGCCTTCGAGCAGGCCGTCCAGGCCGGGGGCGCTCAGGAAGGAGACACGGCCGTTGTTGATCATGTCTTCATAGATCTTGCTTTCGCGGCGGCCCAGGGCAGCGGTGCGCGCCTTGGCCGGGGCGATCTGCGAGGAGATCGGGGCAGCGCCGTCCATGCGCTGCAGCCACAGCAGGTGGCCACCGTCGTCGACCACCGAGATGGCCACGTTCCAGTTGTTGGCACGGGCTTCGGCTTCAGCGCCGGCAGCGATCTTCTTGACGTCGTCCAGCGACAGGAACGGTTTGGTTTGCATGGTGGCTCCGATAGGCAGAAAAAATTGAACGCTGATTGTACGGCCAGAAAGTCTTTTTTGACATCCCGCCCGGCCAACTCATCTTTCACCAATAGATGAAGATTTTTGCATCAACGCGGCCCTCTCGATCGCTTTTCTCATGCATCAAGGAAACTTTCTGCAAAAACGTAAATCATTTAGCCGAAATATTTTCCTACCCCGTGTAGGAAAAACACTTACTGGGAGAAGGCGCCAAATACCCCGCTTTTGCCCCATAAATGATTTCAGTTTGACAAGCTGGCACGAATCCAGCTTTTGACAAGCCGTAAGATTTACCTTACAGTCCCGCAATCCTATTTTGAGAGGATCCCGATGACCCTACGCCGATCTGACCGAATCCGACGACAAACCGCTCGTGCGTGCGCGCTCGCAGCCGGCCTTTGGATCAGTGCATCGGCCTACTCCGCTGACCTTTCCCTGGCAGCGCAGGATCTTCCCCCTCCCCAAGCCACCTCCCCGCAAGCCCAGCTGCTGATCAGCAAGACCAATCTTGCGATCGCCCGCCTGCAAGACATCACCAACCGCGCCTCCGAACTGGCGACCCAGGCCCTGGCCATGCTGGGCATCAATTACCGCTACGGCGGCAATTCGCCCGATACCGGCCTGGATTGCAGCGGACTGGTGCGTTACGTCTTCAAGGAAGCATGGGGCACCGACCTGCCTCGCACCTCGCTGGAAATCAGCCGCGTGGGCGAGAAGATCGGCAGCGACAACCTGCAGCCGGGCGACCTGGTGTTCTACAACACCCTGCGCCGTGGTTTCTCGCACGTGGGCATCTACCTGGGCGACGGCAAGTTCATCCACTCCCCCTCGGCCGGCGGCCAGGTGCGTATCGAGAGCATGGACGAGTCCTACTGGAAGAAGCGCTTCAATGGTGCACGCCGCATCATCGCAGGTGAAGAAGAGCAGAAATGATCACCATCGCGGTGCAGACCGCATGGCAAAAGGCCGCTGGAAACAGCGGCCTTTTTTTTCGTTCATATCCCGGCCAAAAACGGCCAAGCCGTCAATTCCCGCCAGTCGCCATGAGCTTGAGCTTGCGCTTGATTTCCGGCATGGCAGCGGTGGCGGCCTGCTCCCCAGCCAGGATGGCCACGTTGCGGCTGGCGAAGTCGCTGCCCTTCATCGAACCCAGGCCCGGCTGCAGCACGATGTCGGCGTTCTTGAGTTCATACTGGTTGATGGTCTGGCCCATGATGGCGAAGGTCTGCAGCAGCACGTCGATGGAGCTGCTGGAAGCCGCCTGCGCCTCCGGATTGGCCGAGATATTGACCGCGATCACGAAGTCCGCCCCCATCTGCCGCGCAAAGCGCACCGGCACCGGCGACACCAGCCCGCCATCCACATAGGTGTGGTCGCCGATCCTGACCGACTGGAACACCCCCGGCACCGCTGACGAAGCCCGCACGGCTGTGCCGGCATTGCCGCGCTGGAACAGGATGGGCTGGCCGGTGCGCAGGTCGGTGGCGACTGCGCCGAAGGGAATCTTGAATTTCTCGATGGGGACGTTGTGCACGGCCTTGTTGACGTAGTTCTGCACGCCCTCGCCCTTGAGCACGCCGCTGACCTTGGAGAACAGGGGCACCGACCAGTCCGAGATGGCGGCCTCATCCATGGCCAGCGCCAGCTTCTGCAGGGCGAAGCCATCATTGCCCGCCGCATAGAGCGCCCCGACCAGGCTGCCGGCACTGGTGCCGGCCACCACATCGACGGTGATGCCCTGGGCTTCCAGTGCCTTGATCACGCCGATGTGGGCAAAGCCGCGCGCTGCGCCGCCGCCCAATGCCAGGCCGATCTTGATGCGGCGTGGCGTCGGTGCCGCCGTGGCGCTGGGCGCAACCGCGGTGCCGGCCGGCGTGGATCCGCTGGCCTCCACGGGCTTGTTGCCGGCACCGCCCGGCAAGAGCGACGAGGTACCGCAGGCAGAGAGAAGAAATACCGAAGCGATGGCCGCAGCCATCAAGCGAGAGGAGAGGCGCATGACGCGAGGGAAAGCAGTGACGAAGCCCGACATTGTACTGCAAGCGCCCCGCCCGTCCGGAGAGCACGGGAGGCGGTGGTGTAGAATGCGGCCCCTGGCTTTTCGATCCGGTCCGGCCCATCCAGGCATCACAGGCAGCATAGGCACATGAATATCGTCATCAACGAAGAACTGAAGCAGTACATCGATCCCCTCACCCCCAACGAGTACGCGGCGCTGGAACGCAGCCTGCTGGCCGAAGGCTGCCGCGATGCGCTGGTGCTGTGGGGCGACGTGCTCATCGATGGTCACAACCGTTACGAAATCTGCAGCAAGTACGACCTGCCTTTCAAGACGATTCAGAACGACAGCTTCGGCTCGCTGGAAGATGTGCTGCTCTGGATGATCGACAACCAGCTCGGCCGCCGCAGCGTCTCGGACTTCCAGCGCGGCATGCTGGCCCTTCGCAAGCGCGACATCATCGCCGCCCGCACCAAGTCCGAGGCCACGCCGCCCAAGAACTCCGCCACGGAAGAGAACCAAGGCGAAGGCGCAGCCGCCAGCGATGCGCCTGCGACCAGTGACGATCCCTGGCACGCCGACGACAACACCGGCCGCATCAAGACCCGCGAAGACATCGCCCGCGCCGCCGGCATCAGCAGCGCCACCATCGGCCAGATCGACCGCATCCGCAAGACGGCCGCGCCCGAGCTGGTGGAAGCAGTGCGCAATGGTGCCATCTCCATCAATGCCGCCGCCGCCGTGGCAACCCTGCCCAGCGAGGCGCAGGTCAGCGCCGTGGCCGGGGGCAAGAAGGAATTGCGCGAAGCCGCCAAGAAGGTGCGCGAACAGAAAGCCGCCACCCGCACCCCGCGCGCACCCAAGCCCGATGAGGCGATCACGGAAAACGCCATCCCGCTGGTGGACGGCCAGGAAAACGAACTCACTGCCACCCTGCGCCGCGAAATCGCTGCCCTGCAGTCGCGCGTGAGCCGCCTGTCGGAAGAGAACCAGGGCCTGCGCGCCGAACTGGCCCTGCTCAAGGGCGCCGCACCGCAGCAGGACTGAAGCGCCCTCTTTCATGGCCACCTTCACCATCGCCCGGCGCGCCGAGATCGAACTGGAGATCCGCAAGAGCCGCTTCATCGGCATCGTCACGCCGGTGCCCGGCCGCGAAGCCGCCATGCAGGAAATCGCCCGAATGCGCGATGCCCATCGCAACGCCACCCACGTCTGCTGGGCATTGATGGCCGGCGGCCAGTCCGGCATGTCCGACGATGGCGAACCGTCAGGAACGGCGGGGCGCCCGATGCTGGAAGTGCTACGCCACCATGAACTCGATGGCGTACTGGCCATGGTGGTGCGTTACTACGGTGGCGTGAAACTCGGCGCAGGCGGCCTGGTGCGCGCCTATACCGATGCGATTGCGACTGCGCTCAAGAGCACGGAGCGCACCGAACGCGTGGCCCAAGCCGAGATCGAGATCGGCGTGGTCTATTCCGCCGAACCGCAGCTGCGCCACTGGCTGGCCCAGCAGAAATACGAATTGCTGGACAGCCGCCACGACACCCTCGCCCATCTTCACCTGCGCTTGCCCGAAGCGGCGCTGTCGCAGGCCGAGGAGGCCATTCGCCGGCTCTCTTCGAACGCCGAGATCAAGCGCATCATCTGATCCATCCGCGCCCGCCGGGCCGCCTCGGGCGGACGCGACCACAGCATGTCGAACTCGGCCACCAGCAGGTGGTAGTCGATTTCCGTCAACGGTGTTGAAGCATTCATGCCACCCTCACCGGTCCCGCGTCACACTGCGCGCCACGAAGATCGCCAGTGCCGGAGCCAGCGTGAACAGCGCCAGCAATACCCAGGCTGCGCGCGCAGTGGCCTCTGCCCCGCCCGCTCCCAGCCCGGCCTGATTGGCGACCAGTCCCGCCAGTGCCGCCCCCAGCGCCATGGCAAACAATTGCACCGTCGTGATGGCCGACGAGGTCAGGTTCTCTTCGCCGGGCTGCGCCGCATGCAGCGCACAGGCCACCAGATGCGGCCAGCCCATGCCGATGCCCAGACCCGTCACCCCCAGCGCCAGCACGATCAGGCCATCGGCCAACGTGCCTGCGGGCAGCCACTGCGCGGGCATCAAGAACGCCAGCAGGGCCATGCCCAGCGTCATCATGCAGGGACCGAGCCGGATCATGCGCAAGGCCGCCGCACCGCTAAGGCCAGAGCAGCCCAGCGACCCCAGGCTCCAGCCCGCTGCCATGGCCGCCGTCGCATAGCCGGCGCCCAGCGGGTCGTAGCCATGCAAGCCCTGCAGGAAATACGGCAGGAAGATTTCCACGCAACTGCCCATGACCAGCAAGGCAATGCAGGCCATCACCCCGCCCATCACCGTGCGCGGGTGATAAGCCGCGTGCGGCAGCAGGTTCGCGCGATGGCGCAGGTCGATACGCGCCATCCACACAGCCAGCAACACTCCCGCCAGCACGCAGGCCGAGGCCAGCCAGTCATCATCTGCCTGTGCGGCCAGCGCTACCAGCAATACCGATGACGCCAGCAAGGCGATGCGTCCCAGCGGCACGGCCTGCGCCGGGCCGCTCGCGCTGCGCACCGTCGCCGGCCCCAATTGCCGCCACACCAGCCAGGCCTGTGCGGCAAGCAGGGGCAACAAGGCAAAGAACGCCACGCGCCAATGGCCGCTGGCGGCAAACAGACCGCCGACGGCGGGCCCCAGCAAGGTCGAGACACCCCACATGCCGGACACCAGCGCGATGGCACGCGGCCACATGCGCGGCTCGAACACCAGCGGGATCAGGGCATACGCCAGCGCCGCCAGCAGACCGCCGCCGATGCCCTGCACCGCCCGCCCCGCCAGCATCCATCCCATGCTGCCGGCGCTGCCGCACAGCAAGGCGCCGCTGCCGAACAGCGCCAGCGCCATCAGGTAGGTGGCGCGCGCGCCCATCGCCCCCATGAGCTTGCCGGTCAAGGCGGAACCGGCGATGGAGGCGGCCACGAAGAGCGTCACGTTCCAGGCGTAATACGCCAGGCCGCCGATATCCCGCACTACGGAGGGCAGGATGGTGGTGACGATGTGCACGTTGATCGCATACAGGGCGACCCCACCGGTCAGGGCGACGGCGCGCCAGCGGTGCGGGCCCAGCAGTTCACCCCAGCCGGCCGCAGCCGTTGCGGCGCCTGGGGAAAGGGATGAGGTGGAAGAACGGGTCATGGCAACAGGCCTTTCTCAATGCAGCGGACACGATGCGTGGCCCGGGACCGCATCGACAAGGACGGGACACCGGGATATTATGCAAGCAAATTCTTGCTTAATTACCCCAAATGGTAAGAGCAATTTTTTAATTAAACAATTAAACACTTGGAAAATAGTATGCGCGATGAAAGCTCTGCTGCCGACACCGGCCCCAGCACGGCCGAACGACTCCTGCTGCGCCTGAAGACACGTGGACCGGCATCCACCGCCGAACTGGCAGGCGAACTGCAGATCACGCCCGAGGCGGCGCGCCAGCAATTGCAGAAGCTGGCGGCCGAAGGCCTGATCTGCCCGCGCCAGGTCCAGACTACCGTGCGGGCCGGACGGCCGCGCCAGGACTGGGAGTTGACCGGTGCCGGCCATCGCCGCTTTCCGGACACGCATGCCCAACTGACGGTGCAATTGATCGGCTCGATCCGCCAGTTGTTTGGCGAACCCGGCCTGCACAAGCTGATCGACCAGCGCGAGCAGGACATGCGTGCGGACTACCTGCTGCAGTGCGACGGGATCACGGCACCCGGCAAGCGCCTGCAGCGGCTGGCCGAGCTGCGCACCGCCGAGGGCTACATGGCACGGGTGGAAAAGCAAGGAAGGGATTGGCTGCTGATCGAAGACCACTGTCCCATCTGCGCCGCCGCCAGCACTTGCCAGGGATTTTGCCGTTCGGAGCTGCAGCTCTTTGGCGAGGTGCTGGGCGAGGAGTTCGCCATCACCCGGGAGGAGCACCTGCCCGCAGGCGGCCGGCGCTGCGTCTATCGTATCCGGCGCTTGCCCGTGCGCTGAAGCGCGGGACTGCCGGCACGGCCGGAAATGTGCGAAGATCGCGCTCGCCGCGCCGCCTCGGGGGAGGCCGCACGGCCATCGTCACCATGCCACCGTACCAACGCCAGGGGAAGCCATGCCGCCAGACCAGAGTGATTTCGATCCCGTACTCTTCATCAAGGATGGGCCGTCAAAGCCCTTGCTCGACCCCAAGCAATATCCGTACATGTGCAACGACAGGGGCGTGGGCAGCCAGAGCGAGACTCCTGTGGGCGAGATCATCACCCTGGCACCGGAAGCGCCGGCCCTTGAGCGCGGCGCGACCTACCGCGACATCGCCCATTGGCAGCGCACCGTCACGCCCAAGGACTGGCCCTCTTACGAGATTACCGAATTCGATTTCCGTGTTCCCGAGGTGCGCTACGAGCCCCTGCCCGCCACCCCGGAGAACGCCCAGGCTTTCGGCGCGACCCTGTTGCGCGACGGCCAATGCCTGCACTTCCCCTTCGACAACCTGGTGATGGCCGACTACACCTATGGCAAGTGGGCCGGCTATGAATCGCCCTACCTGGGCGATGGCCGCAGCCGCGAGCTGTTGACCTGGAATGCCACCGACCTGGAGTATCACTACTTCGCACACATCTTCTTTTCGCGCGGACCCGAACCGCTGGTGATCACGGTGGCGCGCTGGCGTCCTTACGTCAATGAAATCAGCCTGGCCGACCTGTGGGTGGAACCGGGCGATGCCCTCGTGATCCCGCCCAAGCGCATGGCCCCGCCGCCCACGCCGGGCATGAGCGAAGAGGAGAAGCGCCTGCTGGTGGTGGACATGCACAACAACCGCAATTCAGCCCAGGCCTGCCGCCGCTATGACGGCCCGCCGGGCCTGTTCACGGTCACGGTGCTGGCCGATGCGGCGGTGATGTCGGCACCGCTGACCCGCCCTTATTATCACGAAGAAAAACAGCCGACCTGGCACGGCATGCTGCGTTAGGGCCGCCTCCCCTTTACTGCTGGCCCAGCTCCCGGTACAGGTCATTGGCCCGCATCAGGTGCGCACGCATGGCGTCGGCGGCGGCTTCGCCGTCATGCGCGGCAATGGCGTCGACGATGCGCTGGTGCTCGGCCAGGGTCAGTTCTTCCGCGCCCGGTGCACGCACCAGGTTGGTATAGAACTCGCCTGCCCAGCAAAACATCGATTCGACGATGGACGGGAAGATGGGGTTGCCGCTGATATCGGCAATCTCGCGGTGGAAGGCCATGTCGCGTTCAATGAACTGGTCCAGGTTGACCATCGAGGCCCGGTGTGCGGCGATGATTTCGCGCAGGCGATCGATCTGCGCGTCGGTGGCGCGCTCGGCGGCCAGGCGGGCGGTGTGGGTTTCCAGCAGGACCCGCGCTTCCTTGAGATGGCCCAGCATGTCCGGCTTGGTCCGCAACAGGTGCTGTGCGCCACCGGCGATCTGGGCGATCAGGCTGCGGGCGGTGAGATCCAGCACCCGCGCCCGTTCACCGTGGGCAATCTCGACGAAGCCGGAACGCTCCATCGCCTGCAAGGCTTCGCGCACGGCAGGGCGGCCCACACCGTACTGGTCCATCAGGTCGCGTTCCGAGGGCAACTGCGATCCCGGAGGAAATTCCCCTTGATGGATGCGCGCCATCAGGCGCTCCAACACTTCCTGGTAAAGCTTGCGTCGCTGTATCGGTTCCGGCATGGCTGCACTGTCTCGTTTGTAGGTCTCGTTGGACGCGCACTCTACCACAATCCCGCGCCAGTACTGTGATTGCGGGCGTCGAAACGGAGCGTTTCGCGCATCATTTTCACCGCCCCATCCGCTCTTTGCCACCAACATCGCATCAACCTGCCACCGCAGGCCTGCATGCTCAGGCTGTGCAGATTCCTTCCTGCAACAAACGCACGAAGGCCTGCCCCGCCATCGACAACTGCCCGCCCTTGCGCGTGACAATGCCGATGGTCTGCGACATCGACCGCAGCTTCACCGGCAGGATGCGCAGCATGCCGCGCTTGACGAACATCTCCGCCACCGCCGTGGGCAGGATCGAGACCATGTCGGTCCCCTGCTGCAGCAAGGCCACCGTCACGAAGGTGGAGGCGGTGGAGATCGCATTGCCCGGCATGCTCACCCCGGCCAGGTCCATTTCGCGCTCCAGCACCGCATGCAGCGGCATGTGGCTGGGATAGGTAACCCACCGATAGCCGGCCAGCGCCGCCAGGCTCATCTGCCTGCCGCGCGGGCGCGGATGCTCGCCCGAGACTACCACCGACAGCGGCTCTTCCGACAAGGGCTGATAGTGATACTTGCCCGGGTTGTCCGAGACGCTCGCGCGCGCCACCAGCAAATCCAGATGGCCTTCGTCCAGCCGGCTCAGCAACTGCACGCTGGTCTCTTCGACGATATCGATGGACAGCTCCGGATGGCGCCGCTGCAAGGCATCCACCGCCGGCACCACCAGTTCCGGCAAGGCCCCCATGACCGCCCCGATGGCCAGCCGTCCGCCGCGTCCGGAGCGGATCTGCGCCATCTCTTCGCAGAGCGACCCGAGATCGGTAGCCATCAGACGCGCATAGCGGATCACGCAATGACCGAACTGGTTGGGGATCAGACCCGATTTGGTGCGCTCGAACAATTGCGCATCCAGCATCGATTCCAGCTCGGCCAGCGACTTGCTGGCCGCCGACTGCGTCATGGCCAGGGCGCTGGAGGCCTTGTGCAGGGATTGATGATCGTCCAGGGCGATGAGCAGCTGCAGCTGCTTCATGCGCAGGCGGGACAGGAGACTGTTGAGGCTTTGCTGGCTGGGCGCGGGTTTCATGGGTGATTCCAAAAAGCGATCACATGATGGAAAGTCTTCACTATACAGTCCATCGGGCCCCACGTATATTCAGCGCCATTGCACACCGCCATCGCTGTGATGGCCCATGACAACCACGACGGAGACTCCATGAGCACCCCCATTTACCGCGGCGTATTCCCGGTCGCCCCGACCATCTTTGACGAAAACGGCAAGCTCGATCTGGAAGGCCAGAAGCGCGCCATCGACTTCATGATCGATGCCGGCTCCAACGGCATCTGCATCCTGGCCAACTTCTCCGAGCAATTCGTACTCTCCGACGAAGAGCGCGTGCTGGTGCAGGACACGGTCTTGAAGCATGTGGCCGGCCGCATCCCCGTGATCGTCACCACCACCCACTTCGGCAGCCAGATCTGCGCCGAGCGCAGCCGTGCCGCGCAGGATGCCGGCGCCGCCATGGTGATGGTGATGCCGCCGTATCACGGTGCCACCTTCCGTGTCTCGGAAAAACAGATTTACGAGTTCTATGGCCGCGTCTCCGATGCCATCGACATCCCCATCATGATCCAGGATGCACCGGTCGCCGGCACGCCGCTGTCGGCCCCCTTCCTGGCGCGCATGGCCAAGGAGATCGCCAATGTCTCCTACTTCAAGATCGAGACCGCCGGTGCCGCCTCCAAGCTGCGCGAACTGATCGAGCTGGGCGGCGACGCCGTGGTCGGCCCGTGGGATGGCGAAGAAGCCATCACCCTGATCCCCGACCTGGATGGCGGTGCGACCGGTGCCATGACCGGTGGCGGCTATCCGGACGGTATCCGCAAGATCGTCGATGCGTATTTCGCGGGCGATACCGAGAAGGCCGCCGAGCTGTACATGCAGTGGCTGCCGCTGATCAACTACGAGAACCGTCAGTGCGGCCTGGCCGCCTGCAAGGCGCTGATGCTCGAAGGCGGCGTGATCAAGTCCGACATGCTGCGCCATCCGCAAGCCCCGATGCACCCCAAGGTGCGCGAAGGCCTGCTGCGCGTGGCGCGCCGCCTGGACCCGATGGTCCTGAGCTGGGGCAAGTAAGGCAGTCCGCAGCAAGGCATGCCGCACGCAACGGGAGCTCAGGCTCCCGTTTTTCTTGGGCGCTCGCTTGCTGCCGCGCATCCGGCGAGGCTGTGCGTTCTGTGTCATCCTTGGCGTTTGCCAATTTTCCTATCGCACGAGGAGTCCATGTCACAAGCCAGCCACTTCCGCCCCGTCGCACTGGAACACGCCAGTCGCCTCATCAACCACGGCCCGACCGTGCTCATCACCAGCGCCCATGAGGGTCGCCGCAACATCATGGCTGCCGCCTGGTCAATGCCGGTGGAATTCACGCCGCCGCGCATCGCCGTGGTGATCGACAAGAGCACCTTCACGCGTGAATTGATCAGGCAATCGGGCAGCTTCGGCCTCATCATCCCCGGTGCGGCACAGATGGATCTGAGCTACGCGGTCGGCAGCACCAGTGGCCGCGACGAAGACAAGTTCGCACGCCACCGGATACCGGCCACCAGCGGTCCGGTGTTGGGCATGCCGGTCCTGGAACAAGGCTGCGCCGCCTGGCTGGAATGCCGCTGGTTGCCGCAGGGCCAGACCGAGGATGCCTACGACACCCTGTTCGCGGAAGTCGTCAGTGCCGCCGCCGATGCCCGCATCTTCGAGAACGGCCACTGGAACTTCACGGCGGACAATGCCGACCTCCACACCCTGCATCACCTGGGTGCCGGCAAGTTCGTGGTGGCCGGCAACCAGCAGCAGGCGCGCCAGGTCTGATCTCCCGCAGCGGGAACCTTAGCAGGCCTGAATCGCTTCCGTAAAACAGTAGCCCACGCCGTGCAAGGTGCGCAGCGGCAAATCGTACATGGTGCTGTCGCGCCACTTGCGGCGCAGGCGGCTGACGGTCTTCTCCAGCACCCGCTCGTCGAAGCTGACCCACTCCACGCCGAAGGCATGGGCAATGGCGCAACGGTCAGCGGCATGGCGGGCGCTGCTGGCCAGCGCCTTCAACAGCGCCACTTCGCGCGAATTGATTTCCACCGCATCGTGATGCGGCGCGCGCAGCGTGCGTGCGGCCACATCCAGCTGCCACGCCTGTGGCGCTACCCGGCGCAACATGGTCTCGATATAGGCGTTGAGCAATTCCAGCCGCTGCGGCAGCGCTTCACAGAAGTCGGCACCGCGTTCGAGGCCGGCAATGCGCACCGTCACACTCTCGTGCTCGGAGGCCAGCAGCAGGATGCCCATGCGCGCATTGCTACTGCGCAGCCGCTGCGTCAGCGCATAACCGGCGGCGCTGGCCCGCCCTACGTGGATGATGGCGATGTCGCCATCCTGCAGCGGCGCGAGCAATTCCTCACCATCCGCCATCATCCGGCTGACCTTGTGCCCCTGGTCTTCCAGAAAGCGGGCCAGGCAAGCGTTGCGGTCGTGTCTCAAAATGTCTTCAACCAACAGAATAGTGGCCATTGCGATTTCCCCTGATGTCATTGCGTTTCCCGTCACGCCGCGCACCTGCTGCGGGCACGGGTTCGTGGTGTCATCGCCTCGCCGCCGGGCGTGCTGCTGCAACGTCGGCGAGCCCGATGACGGAAAAAGAATTTAGCGCAAGACACCCTCCGTTTTTACCTGCAGGTATTGCGAACCGGTCTCATCTTTCTGGCGCAAGGAAAAATATTTCGGTGCGACGACATCCATCGCTTCAACGATGCGGGAAGCATTTCTCAGCAGGTCGCTATGCGCTCTCATTTTTTCCAGGCGGGCCTCGTCAGCGGCGCTCATTTCTTCGCTCCCGGGCGGCTGGCGCAGCGTCCTCCCTGTCGTCGATATAGAACTTTTTCGATGAATTTCTCGTCGATGTTTTGCTCATCCACCGCAGAGTTTTGATCGCGGGAAAAATATTTTCAGGGCGGCCATTTTCGCTTCGTGTCTTCGAATTTTCGCGGTAACGTCCCGCTCATTCAAGATGAGGCGAACATGGTCTACAAATCAATCCACCCGGTCTATGCCGGGCCTTTGTCCGGACAGCGCATCCTGGTCGTCGACGACGCCGAGGAAGATCGCATGCTGCTGTCGGACTTCCTGCTGCGCCATGGCGCGCGGCTCTACGTGGCACGCGACGGACAGGATGGCTACCGCAAGGCGCAGACCGTGCGGCCGGACCTGATCCTGATGGACATCCGCATGCCGGTCTACGACGGACTCACCAGCGCCCGTCTGCTCAAGGCCAATTCCTGCACGCGCAACATCCCGCTGATCTTCCTCTCGGCCGCCGCGTCCACCGAGGAAAAGGTCAATGGCCTGAGCGTGGGCGCGGTGGACTACATCACCAAGCCCTTCGATTTCGAGGAGGTGCGGCTGCGCCTGTGCGTGCATCTGCGTTCAACCCTGCATGCGGACCTGCCGCCGATCACGCAGACGCCCACCGGTTCCGCAACGCAGGGTGGCTCCAGCACTTTCGACATGGTCTTGTTCCAGGCCGCGCGCCGGCTCATGATGGACAAGCTGGACCAGCCGCTGGGACTCAATGCCCTGGCCGCTGCGGTCGGCACCAATGCGCGCCGCCTGTCCAGCGCCTTCAAGCATTGCGCCGGCGTCACCGTCTTCGACTTCCTGCGCGAGGAGCGCATGAAGGAAGCGCGCCGCCTGCTCTCCGAAAGCACCCTCGACATCGGGGCCATCGCACTGGCCTTGGGCTACAGCAACACGGCCAATTTCTCCACGGCCTTCCGCGAACGCTTCGGCATGCCGCCCAGCCAGTTCCGGCGCTGACGAGAGGACGATGTCACCTCTGCGCACAGCGCTGCTGTGGCCATCGTTGTTGCTCTGGAGCCTGCTGCCCCAAGCTGTGCGGGCCACGCCGGCGCTGCCGTCCATCGAACTGGCAGGCATCGCTTCGCGTCTGGTCATCACGCCGCAAGTACACGTGCTGCGCGACGCCGACGGCCGCGCAGTACTGAAGGCGGTCCTCGACAGTACGCAATGGGAAACCATTGCCGTCCCCATGCTGCAGGAGGGCTACAGCAACGCTGCCTTCTGGCTGCGCGGCACGGTACGCAACGACAGCAGCCAACCGGTCACACGCTGGCTGACTCTGGCCTCGGCGCGGCTGCAGGATGTACGCCTGTACTGGCTGCCAGCCACGCCTGGGGAGGCCGCGCCGGCAGCGATCACGCCACTTAGCGTCGGTACGCTGCACGCCCTCGCGCAACGCGAGATCATCAGTCGCACACCATTGTTCGCGCTGACACTGGCTCCCGGCGAGCAGCGCCAGTGGGTGCTGCGCGTCGCCGGTGAATCCTCCATCGATCTCAACCTCGCCCTGTGGGAGCCGGCGGCTTATCGCGAAGAGGAAGGACGCGAACTGGCCATCCAGGCCTTCGTGCTGGGGGGCGCGCTGCTGCTGGTGAGCTATGCGCTGATCCAGGGTATCGCCTGGCGCGACCGTGGCTTCCTGCTGATGGCGGCGTGGATTCTCATCGCGCTGGCTTATATCTGGACCTTCCAGGGCTATCTCTATCGCTACCTGTTTTCCGCGGGCGGTGCGTGGCAGGTGCGTGCCCCGGCCACCCTGGGATGCGCGGCCACCCTGCTCTACGTGCGCATGAGCGAGGTGCTGGTCGGAATGGAGCGATTGCGCGGCTGGCAGATCGTCTATCGCACGTTGTACGTGCTGCTGTCGGTGATCATCGGCTGGACCGCGCTGGGCGATTATCGCGTCACCGCGCCGCTGGCCAATGCCGCTGGCGCCCTCGCCTATGTGATCTGGCTGGCCTCGATGCTGCATGCCTGGTGGCATGGACTGCCGCACGCCCGATTGCTGACGCTGTCCTTTGCGGTGGCCTGGCTGGGCCTGTCGGTCAAGCTGCTCGAACTCAATGGCCTGGTCGACCGCAGCCTGCTGCCGGACTGGCATTTCGCGGCGCTGTTCCAGATGGGACTGCTGTGCCTGGCCACCGTGGCGATCATCGGCCGCGCGCTGGAACTGCATCGCAAGCATGAGCAGATGCAATGGGCCATGCTGTATATGCGTGTGCGCGAGCAACTCAAGCTGGAACAGGCGGTAGTGGCCCGTACCCGCGATTTGCGCGAAGCGCTGGCGGCGGCCGACCAGGCCAACCGTGCCAAGACCGGATTCCTCACCCGCATCAGCCACGACCTGCGCACACCGCTGACCTCCATCCTCGGCTTTGCCGACATGCTGCAGACCGGCGGCGGCGAGCGTGCGCGCCATGGCCGCATCATCGTGCGCAGCGCCCGCCACATGCTGGCCATGGTCAACGACCTGATCGACTATGCCCGCGGCGATCGCCCCGATCTGCCTCACGCTGCCCCGGTCTATGCCCACGCCCTGCTGCAGGAGATCGGCCAGGAAGCGGCCCTGCTGGCCGAGCGCCAGCACAATTCCTTTCATCTGCAGGTGGACCCGACGCTGCCACCGGTGCTCGCCATCGACGCGCGGCGACTGCGGCGCATCCTCGGCAACCTGCTGGACAACGCCGCCAAGTACACCCGCGACGGCCGCATCGTGCTGCAGATCCTCTGGCACCCGGCCTCGGCGAAATCCGAGATGGGCGTCATGGAGATGCAGGTACGCGATACCGGCAGCGGCATCCCTGCACATTTCCAGACCCGGGTGTTTGAACCCTTCGAACGGGCCAACGCCGACCGCTCGCAGCCGGGTATCGGCATGGGGCTGTCCATCGTGCGCCAGTGGATGCAGCAGATGGGCGGCCAGGTGATGCTGTCCAGCCGGCCCGGCGAAGGCACGACGATGACGCTGCGCCTGCCGGCCGCCATCTCCAGCGAGCGCGACATCGCCCGCCATGATGCGCCGGAAGACGCCAATGGCCGCCTTCTCATCGATGGCCAGGGCCGCCTGGCGCTGGTGGTGGAAGATCATGCCGACATCGCGCAATTGCTGGGCGACCAGTTGGCCAGCGTCGGCTTCGCGGTGGAATTGCTGGCCGATGCGGAAAGCGCCATCGCCCGTGTCGCCCTCCCGGAGGCGCCCGCATTGGCGCTGGTGCTGACCGATTACCAGCTGCCGGGCCTGCATGGCGACGCCGTGCTGCAAGCAGTACGCCGGCATCTGCCGCAAGTCCCGGTGCTGCTGCTGTCAGCCACGCTGCAGCCGGCGCCGAGCGATGAGCCGGGTGAACGTTTCGATGCCTGCCTGCTCAAGCCGGTCAATTTCCTGGAACTGCAGGAGACCATCGGTCGCCTGCTGGGCTTGCATCCGGAGGCGGCCCCAGCCGGTGACGATGCCGCTCCCCTGCCCTTGCAGCATCCGCCGCCGGAAGAGCTGCAGCAGGCACTGGCGCTCATCGCGATGGGCGCGGTGTCGGACTTGCTGGATTGGTGCGATACGCTGCAGCAGCAGAATCCCGCGTATGAAAGTTTTGCTGTGCTGGCGCGGCAATGGGTGATCACTGCGGATCTGGACCGGCTGGAGGCGCTGTGCCGCGATGATCAAGCCATGCGGCAAGAGACGGCAGGCGAGGGTTAATCGCGCTCCCGGCTCCGTTCATCGTCCCGCGAGAAGTCCCCCTCGGGCCGGCTGCGCGCGAGCTCGGCATTGCGCTGGTTGATCTGGTATTGCTCTTCCGCGTGCTGGAACGCCAGTTGCTCCTTTGGCGAACGGCTGCACGCGCCCAGCATCAGCGGCAGCACCACGGCCAAGACGAGAACGGCACACCATGCGAACGGGAGGGGGACCGGTCGGATTGTCACGTAAAGTCTCCAGATTTATATTTCTATCCGGAAATATACGCCTCACCAATCCTCACCGCAAGCCCCCTCCTTTTTGGGCATGCGCCGCCGGCAGCGTTGCTGGGAGCGGCTCAATCGCGCGCCGCGATCCAGTCCCAGGTATCGGCGGCCGCCATCGGGCGGGCGATGCCGTAGCCCTGCCCGTATTCGCACCCGAGGTGATGCAGGATGCGGCGGCACTTCTCGGTTTCCACGCCTTCGGCTACGACGGCAAAGCCCAGCTTCTGCCCGAGGTGAATCATCGAAGGCACGATCTGCTGGTCCGAGTAATTGCTTTCCATGGTGCGAATGAAGGACTGGTCGATTTTGAGGTAGTCCGCCGGAATGTTCTTGAGATAGCTCAGGTTGCTGAAGCCGGCCCCGAAATCATCGATGGCCACCTTCACGCCCAGGCGCTTGATTTCCTGGATCCGCCCGTAGAGCGCCTCGGGGTTCTTGCTCATCGCGCTTTCGGTAAACTCGATCTCGATCAGCCCGGCCGGAATGCGATGCCGCCGCAACTGGATCGCCAGTGTCTGCACCAGATCATCATTGTCGAAGTCGCGGGCCGACACGTTGATGGCCACTGGAACGGCGCGGCCACGGCGCGCCCACGCGGCCGCCTGCTCAATGCCATGTTGCAGCACCCACAGGGTCACCTGGCGAATCAACGCGGTCTTCTCGGCCAGCGGAATGAAGAGGGCCGGCGAGATCAGCCCATGCACCGGATGACGCCAGCGCAGCAGCGCCTCCACCCCGACGCAATGGCCCGAGGCCAGCGCGATCTTGGGCTGGTATTCCAGCCACAGCTGGTCGCCCGCGAGCAGCGCGCCGGGAATGGCCGACAGCAGTTCGAACGAATGCTTCTGCTGTTGCCCCAGTGGCTGCTCATAGCGGCATTGCAGGCTGCCGCAATCACGCGCCATGTCAGCTGCCGTCAGCAGCGAGGGCACCAGTTCCTCGATGTCATCGCACTGACCCAGCGGCACGATGCCCACGGAAATTTCCAGTCGATGTGGAATGCCCTGGTACTCGACGGTGCCGGCGAAGGCACGTTCGATCTGTTCCACCTGTTGCTGCCAGATGTCGCGCCGCTCCAGGTAGGCAAAGGTGGTGGTGCCGATGCGATAGAGCGCCACCTCACCCAGCGACTGGCGCAGTTGTTCCTTGGCCTGGATCAGGAAACCTTCCACGTAATCCCAGCCCAGCGCCTTGATCATGTCGCGCAGGTACACGCGATCACAGATGTCGACCGCCACCGCCGTCAACTTGCCGGACAGGCCTTCGCCGCCCTGCCCCAGCGCAGCGAGACTGTGCAGGTCGGCGGTCAGGCGGCTGCGATTGGGCAAGGAAGTCAGGCTGTCGACGTAGCTGGACACCCGCAGGATCTCCAGCCGCGCCATGACGATGGCCGCCAGCTGCGTCAGCTTGGTCCGATCAGCATCACCAAAGGCGGCGCGTGGCGACTTGCCGATCACGCACAGCGTCCCCAGCCGCACGCCATCGCTGGCCTGCAGCGGAGCACCGGCATAGAAGCGGATGCCGGGCTCACCGGTCACCAGCGGGTTGTCGGCGAAGCGCAGATCCTGCGTCGCATCCAGCACCACCATGACCTGATCCCGCTCGATCACGTGGCTGCAGAAGGACTGCGAGCGCGGTGTGCCGGGTGCCTCCAGACCGCGCCGCGACTTGAACCACTGGCGGTTCTCAGCGACCAGAGAGACCAGCGCGATCTCGGTGTCGAACAGCGTGGCCGCCAGTTCGGTCACCAGATCGCACAGCACATCGGGATGGGTATCCAGCACGCAGTAGGTATCGAGCACGGCCAGGCGCTCACGCTCCCGTTCGGCTTGCGCGGCTTGCCCCGTCAGCGGGGTGGTCAGTCTGAGAATGTCGGCGTGCATGGTGGCGTGGCGATCAGAAAGTAACCCATTCGTCGGAAGCGCCCGTCAGACTGCGGCTGGGCACCGGTGCCGACAGGCGCGGCTCGCGCGGCGCAATGCGCGGCTTGATGGTGGCCGGGGCCTTCTTGATGGCCGCCGGTGCCGGTGTCACTGCGGCGGCAGCTACGTCGATGGCCATCTCCTGGGCGGCCTGTGCATCGAGGCGGAACACGCTGACGGCCTGCGCCAGTTCCTGCGCCTGTTCCTGCAGCGATTGCGAGGCAGCGGCCGCTTCTTCGACCAGGGCTGCATTCTGCTGCGTGACCTGATCCATATGGCCGACTGCCTGGCTCACCTGCTCGATGCCGGAACGCTGTTCTTCACCGGCCGCGCTGATCTCGTTGATCATGCCGGTCACGCGCTGCACGCTCTCGACGATCTCGCGCATGGTGTCACCGGCTTCATTGACCAGCACGCTGCCCGATTCGACCTTGGCCACCGAGTCGCTGATGAGCGACTTGATTTCCTTGGCAGCGGCGGCCGAACGCTGGGCCAGGCTGCGCACTTCGGTCGCGACCACGGCGAAGCCGCGCCCCTGCTCACCGGCACGTGCCGCTTCCACGGCGGCATTCAAAGCCAGGATGTTGGTCTGGAAAGCGATACCGTCAATCACGCTGATGATGTCGACGATCTTGCGCGAGGAGGCATTGATTTCTTCCATGGTTTCCACCACGCGGCTGACCACGCCGCCACCGCTGCTGGCGATGTCGGAGGCGGCCTGCGCCATGCGGTTGGCTTCGCGTGCATTGGCGCTGTTCTGCTGCACGGTGGAGGTCAGTTCTTCCATCGAGGATGCGGTCTCTTCCAGCGAACTGGCCTGTTGTTCGGTGCGCGAGGACAGGTCCAGGTTGCCGCTGGCGATCTGCGAGGAGGCGGTGGCGATCATGTCGGTACCACGGCGCACACCAGAGACGATGGTGACCAGGCTGGCATTCATGTCCTTCAGTGCGCTGAGGAGCTCGCCGGTTTCGTCACGGGAACGCACGTCGATGCGGGCGGTCAGGTCGCCGCCGGCCACCTGGCGCGCCAGGCGCACGGCCACGGCCAGCGGACGGGTGATGTTGTTGGCCAGCCACCAGGCCAGCAGCAGCGCCAGCACCACCGCGATCACGCCGCCGATGATGAGGGTCTTGCCGGTGAGCGCTTCCAGTGCATCGGCCTGATCGCTGCGCTCTTGTTGCAGACTGCTTTCCATGCGGTCCATCTCGGCAAAGATGGCGCGCATGTTGTCCATCTCGGCTTTGCCGCGGCCGGCCTGCACGAGGGCAACCAGCTTGCTCATGTCCTCGCGGCCGTCACGCACGGCACGGCGCAGGGCGATGGTGGGCTCGATGGCCGTGTTCACCCAGCGCTGCTCGGCTTCGGCCACTTGCTGCAAGCGGTGTTGCTGGGTCGGGTTGTCCACGGTGAGCTGACGGGCCTTGTCCAGATGCGTTTTGAAACTGGCCAGGCCCTGCTGCATCGGCTCCAGCGAAGCCTCATTGCCGGTCAAGGCGAAACCGCGCGCGCCGGTTTCCATATTGATCAGGCTTTCGAGCATCGCCTGCATTTCTGCCCGCGCCTGGTAGCTATGGATGTTCATGTCATTGGCTGCACCCAGTCGCGCAAAATTGGCATAGGCCACACTGACCAGGATGACCAGGATGGCCGAAACCAATCCGAAGCCGATATAGAGGCGAGTGCCGATTTTCAGGTCCGATATTTTCATGATGATTCTTTCCGGGGGGATGCAAGGTTTCTCGAATGGATCGACACGTGTCCACGGGGAGCGGGCCGATTCTTGTTGTTGATCACGATGTTTCACATTCAGGCAAAAGCGTGACATACTGGCAAAAATCACCAAAACAAACGGTAAAAATTCTCTTTCAGCGTGCAACAAATTTGCTTTGCAACGACTCTGAACAGATATATTTAAAAAATATCCGTGCATTACAAAAATATTTTTCGTTGGAAATACGACAATGACGAACCAACAAGCCCCCTCTTCCGCGGCTCCCGCACCGGAAACCACTGACCTGTCCGACCTGCCACTGCTGCGCCCCGGCGCGGTAGCGCGCCAGCTGGGCATGGCGGTCGAGACCCTGCGTGCCTGGGAACATCGTTACGGCATCACGTCCTCGCAGCACAGCGGCGGCGGCCAGCGCCTGTATTCGCAGGAAGACCTGCAACGCCTGGGCTGGATCAAGACGCTGGTGGATGCCGGCCATCGCATCGGCAAGCTGGCCACGCTCTCCCCACAGGACCTGCAGGCGCTGGCGCAGAGCCTGCCTGCGGAGGGCGGCGGCAGCGGCAGCAACGACCGGCAGGCCGGCCCGGCCACGCGACTGGCCCTGGTCGGCCCCTGGATTGCCACCAAGGCGGTCGGCCAGGCGCTGGCGCATCGGCAACTGAGCGTCATCATGGCTGTCGAGAGCCTGGATGAACTGGACCTCAGGCAATTCGAGGGCGACCTGTTGCTGCTGGAAAGCACGGTCCTCGACAGCGATCTCGATCAGCGGCTGGAGGGGCTGCGCCGCGACGGCGTGCAGGTACCGGTACTGATCCTGTATCGCTTCGGCTCGCCGGAGATGGTGGTGCGCCTGCGCGAAGCCGGGCATCGGGTGGTGCGAAAGGCGGTGGAAGGGATCGATGTGGAGTGGCTGTGCGAGATGATCCGGCGCATGGAACCGGCAGCCGCGCAGACGCCGGGCGAGGACGAATGGGTTCCGGAGCCGCGCTTCAGCGAGAGCGCCCTGGCGTCGGTGTCGGACCAGTCCGATCGCATGCAATGTGAATGTCCGCGCCATCTGGCCGAACTGCTGACGGCTCTGGCCGGATTCGAACGCTACAGCCGCCAGTGCGAAGATGACACAACCGAGGAAGCCGAACTGCATCGGGAACTGCGCATTGCCGCCGGACGCGCGCGCCTGCCGCTGGAAGACGCACTGCAAAAGCTGGCGCGCTTCAAGGGAATTTCGCTGACGTAAGCACAGTTGACCGGGATGAGGCCGGTCCGAATTGGGGACAGAATTCTGTACAGGATCTGGTGCAAAATTCGCACGTGAATTCACACTTCAATCCACGTGCGAATTCACGCCACAGTTCTGCCCTTCATTCAAGCTTGGATTCAGGCCTCAATGCAGGCTTGAATCAATACAAAAAAACAGCGCGCCCAATGGACGCGCTGCTTGCCAAACCCTCCCCTTGCGGGATTGAGCTGGCCCTTCAGAACTGTTCCCAATCCCCTTCAGCAGCGGCCGGCTTGAGGGCCGGCTGCGCAACCGGCAGAGCCTTGGCCGGTGCGCTGGCCTTGGCTGCCGGCTTGCGCGGCAGTGCTGCGGCACGGGGCGTGACGTCCACGGTGCGTGCTGCGGTGGCAGCAACATGCGCCGGACGACGCGTTTCATGGTTGCTCAGTTTGAAGATGCTGACCGTTTCCACCAGACGGCCCGACTGCTCCTGCAGCGATTGCGCAGCGGCGGCCGCCTCTTCCACCAGCGCGGCATTCTGCTGGGTCACTTCATCCATTTGCACGATGGCCTGGTTGATCTGTTCGATGCCATCGCTCTGTTCGCCGCTGGCGGCGGTGATCTCGGCCACCACATCGGTGACGCGCTTGACGCTGGCCACCACTTCATCCATGGTGGTGCCGGCCTGTTCGACCAGGCGGCTGCCGTTTTCCACGCGCTCCACCGAGGCGTCGATCAATGTCTTGATTTCCTTGGCGGCGGCAGCACTGCGCTGCGCCAGGGTACGCACTTCAGAAGCCACCACCGCGAAGCCGCGCCCCTGTTCACCGGCCCGGGCCGCTTCCACGGCGGCATTCAAGGCCAGGATGTTGGTCTGGAAGGCGATGCCATCGATGACGCTGATGATGTCGACGATCTTGCGCGAGGCATCGTTGATCTGGCTCATGGTCTGCACCACTTCACCGACCACGCTGCCGCCCTGGATTGCCACCTGCGAGGCGGTTTCGGCCAGAGTGTTGGCCTGGCGGGCGTTGTCGGCGTTCTGCTTGACGGTGGAGGTCAGTTCTTCCATGGCCGAAGCGGTTTCTTCCAGCGCGCCGGCTTGCTGCTCGGTACGCGAGGACAGATCCAGGTTGCCGGTGGCGATCTCGCCGGAAGCGGTATTGATGGTATCGCTGCCCTGGCGCACTTCGGTCACGATGCGGTGCAGGTTGTCGTTCATGGCCTTGAGCGAAGCCAGCAGCGCGCCGGTTTCATCCTTGGAGGAATTGTCGATCTGCACCGTCAGGTCACCGGCCGCCACGGCGGTGGCCACTTGCACGGCCTGGTTGAGCGGACGGGTGATGGAACGGGTGATCAGCCAGGCACACAGCGCCGAGAGCACGATGGCGGCCGCCGACAACAGCAGCATGATGTTGACCGCATTGCTGGAGGCGTCATTGGCGCGCTCCACTGCCTTGTCCATCAGGCTGACCTGGAACTCGGTCATATTCTTCAGGGCCGCGAAATACTTGTCTTGCGCCGGGATGGTCTGGTCGAACAGATAAGCGGTTGCCTCATCCTTTTTCTGCTGCTGGATCAATTCCACGACCTTGGCGCGGTGCTTGCTGTATTCGTCGCGTGACTGGTTCAGCGCGCCGATCAATTCCTTGCCGCGCGGGGTGTTGATGAGTTTTTCCATCCGCACCAGCATCTCGCCGACATCCTTGGTGTTGGTCGCGACCCGGTCGAGGTATTTCTTCGCCTCCTCCGGATTGCGCGCCAGGATGGCATTGCGCAGGCTGCGGGCGGCCGTATTGATCTTGTCGCTCATCTGCGCACCGAGCGCGACCTTGACGTAGCGGTCATTGACGATTTCCGAGGTGGCATCGCTGACCGACCACAAATTCTTGACGCCCACTCCCGCTATCAGGCACATCACCGCAATGAGTGCCGCGAAACATGCGCCCAACCGGACGCTGATCTTCATATCCGTGATTTTCATTTCATCCCCTCTCCGTTTTTACACCTGAGCCAACCCCAAGAAACCCCTGTGCCGGGCTGCCACTTGCCAGCCGACTGAAAGCAATATAAACGATTTATTTAATGTATTCGATAAAAATGTTTTTACGGGAGATGTTTCGTCGCATTTCCGCGCCACAGTTGCCGGATCAATCATCCAGGCGTGACAAATGGTGAGCATTACCATGCGGAAATAGCCATTCCATAAGGCAATGAGAGAAATTCGCGAACCGATCGATGCCTGCCGAAAAGCAACAAGCGGCTTAATCCACATCAACATTCCACCCTTTAAAAAGAGGCTTTCTATTGCAATAAAGGAAATCAAAATGCATTTGCATTAAAATACAAATGGTGAATTTGATTAATTTGATTTCAAATTGACATGTTCACCCAACATCCCGGAGTAAGCCATGCCCCTCAAACGTCTCAACAACAAGGTCAGGATCACCTCGCTGGTCCTGGCCATCCTGGGCAGCGCGCTGTTCGGTTATGCCTTGCTCAACGGCAGCCTCAGCAGCCGCGAAGCAGCGATCAAGAGCGGCGAGACCGCCACCCTCAACCTCGCCACCGGCCTGGCTACCCAGGTCAACCTGAGCTTTCGTGCGGCCGACCTGCTGATACAGGAAATCGCCGGACTGGAAGGTAGCCGCAGCCTCTCCCCGGCTGAACTGCAAGGCCTGGTGCAAGATCTGCTCACGCGCCAGAGCCAGCTCTTTCCCGAACTGGACAGCCTGCTGGTCATCGACGAGCAGGGCCACACCCGGCAGCGCTGGCCCGCCCATGAGGAGCCGGCCGGCCTGTCCGGCATGGAACCGGCAATGGCCATGGCGCGCGGAGAGCGCCGTGCGGAGGACAAGAGCGGCGGACTGCAGATCGGCACCCCGGTCATCAGCAGCGTCACCGGCCGCTGGATCATTCCGGTGACGCGCCAGCGCCTGCGCCAGGGCAAGCCGGCCGGCGTCATCCGCGTGGGCGTGAGCCTGGACCACTTCATGCGCCTGTTCAACGAACTCAACATCGGCAAGCAGGGCTCACTGGTGCTGGCCAGCACCGACGGCAGCATGCTGCTGCGCCGACCCTACGGCAGCGAGTTCCTCGGCAAGAGCATGGCCGATCTGCCGCTCTATCGCGATCATGCGCAACAGCGGCAGTCGGGCTGGGCAGTGATCCAGTCGGCGCAGGATGGCGTGCTGCGCCTGAACTATTTCACCCGGGTGCCGGACTATCCGCTGTTCGTCACGGCCGCTCTGGCCCATGACGAAATGCTGGCCGACTGGCGCGAAGCGCAGCGTGCGCAATTGCTGGTGATCGTCTCGGCGGCGCTGCTGGTCGGCCTGCTGACGGCCTATCTGCTGCGCGTGGTACGCATGCGCGATCGCGCCGAAGAAGAGATTGAAAAGAAGAACCTGTCCCTCAAGCTGCTCACCGAAAACCTGCGGGCCCAGGCCATGCTGGATGGCATGACCGGCATTCCCAACCGGCGCTACCTGGATGAACAGCTGCAACTGGCCATGCGCAATGCCAGCCGCAGCAAGAGCGCCCTGTCGCTGGTGATGTTCGATGTCGATTTCTTCAAGAAGTACAACGACCTGTACGGCCACATCCAGGGCGACTACTGCCTGCAGGACGTGGCCCGCACCCTGCGCGGGATGCAGCGCCGGCACGGCGACCTGGCAGCACGCTACGGCGGGGAGGAATTTGCGCTGCTGCTGCCCGACACCGATCTCGACAATGCTCATCGCATCGCCCAGAAGGTGCTTGATGGTGTGCGTACACTGGCGATCCCGCATCAGGGCAATGCCGGTGGCGTGGTCACCATCAGCGCCGGCGTGATGAGCTGCGTGCCACGGCCCGAGATGCGCATCGAAGATCTGTTCGCGGGGGCCGACCGCGCACTCTATCGCGCCAAGGAACGCGGCCGCGACCGGGTGGAAGACTGCCAGTTGCCGCGTCCGGTAACGCCTTCGATCAAACCGGATGCAGCCCCAGGAAATTTGCAGTGAAGCGCCCGGAACTCAACCAATAACTCGCAATAAAAATGGATGACATCCGGTGCGAATGAGATCACCAACATGTCTCCGCAGCTGACAAAACACTGACTGCGGGAGCGATCCCGTCACGGAATCTCCATCGAAACTTTACACTTTGGTCACACAACGGACTAAGTCAATCGACCGGAAATGCCTGTCCATGCTGATTAAAAGCGGGCTCAGATGCACGGCGCATCCATGGTCGCAGGCAGTTTTTTCACAACTGTGAATTTCTCTTATAATTTGCAGCGCATCCCGTCCTTAGACAAGAGCGGACTGGTGATGAGACCAGCATGGCCACCACGGCCTCTTCCTCGAAAATTACTCGCATTTCTAACCCCACATGAGTTCACATCTGATGTCCGATCCGCTCGGCGCCATGAACCAGATCGAAGCCATGTTCATCGAACACCATGGCTGGTTGCGCACGCGCCTGCGGCGCAGCGTGGGGGATGCCTTTGCCGCCGAGGACGTGGCCGCCGAAACCTTCACCCAGTTGCTCACCTCGCCGCCGCAGGAAGTGCGCGAACCGCGCGCGCTGCTGACCACGATCTCGCGCCGCATCGTCTACGAGCTGTGGCGACGCCGCGATCTGGAGGAAGCCTGCCTGCAAGCGCTGGCGCACACCAACGGCGAGGCCCAGGCCATCTCGCCCGAAGACCAGCTGCAACTGCTGCAGGCCCTGCGCGCCATGGACCAGGCGCTGGCCGGGCTGACCGCCAAGGAATGCGCGGCCTTCCTGCTTTACAAGCTCGACGGCCTGACCTACCAGGCCATCGGTGAACAGTTGCGCATCACGCCCAGCGTGGCCCGCCGCTACGTCGCCAAGGGCCTGCTGCAATGCTACAAGGCCGCCGGCTTCGCGCCGCTGGGGGAACGGCGCGCATGAAGAACGAAGACAAGAACGTGGAGCAGGCCATCGAGTGGATGCTGCAGATCGAACAAGGCGAACTGAGCAAAGGCGAACAAGCCGCCTTCGAACACTGGAAAGCGGCTGACCCGCGCCATGCCGTGGCCTATGCCAATCTGGCGCAGTCGGTGCAGCAGTTCGACGTTCCGCGCCAGGTAGGTGCCGCCCCTCAGGTCCTGCGCAACACGCTGCAACAGAAGAGCCGGCGTCGCAAGGCCCTCAAGCAGATCGCCATTCTGGCCGGTCTCACCGTGGGTGCCGGCCTGCTGGCCGACCGCGTCACCCCGCTAGCAGGACTGCGCGCCGACCTGCACACCGGTACCGGCGAGCGTCGCCGCACCCTGCTGGCCGACGGCAGCACCCTGATCCTCAACGCGCGCAGCGCCATCGACCAGCAGATCGCATCGGGCACGCGGCAAATCCGCTTGCTGGCTGGCGAAATCCAGCTGCAGGTGGCGGCGCGTGCGGACCTGCCCTTCATCATCCAGACCGTGCATGGCAGCGCCGAGCTGCTGGGCGGAACGCTGGCGATGGCCCTGCAGCCCGCCCGCACCGAACTGGTGGCGGTGCAGGCCGCTCAGATCGGGGTGGTGACCCGCAACAATACCCGTGGCGAAGTGACTGGCGGCCAGCATCTCTGGTTCGACAGCGACCGCATCGGTACCGCACGCGCCAATGCCGGCGGCGAAACCTCGTGGGTCGACGGCTACTACACCGCCGCCAACAACACGCTGGCCGAAGTGGTGGCAGCGCTGCGTCCTTACCGCACGGGCATCCTCAGGCTCGATCCGGCCGTGGCCGGGTTGCGCATCAGCGGTGCCTTCCCGCTGGACGACAGCGAGCGCGCCCTGTCGGCCCTGGCCAGCGCCTTGCCCATCTCGGTGACGCGGGTCAGCCCCTACTGGGTCACCATCAGCGCACGCACCTGAACCCGCCTGCTTCATGCGCCCCACCCGCCTCGCCCTCCTGCTGGCGCACTGCCTCGCGGCCAGCCCGCTGGCGCTGCTGGCCGCGCCCGCTGCCGCGCAAATCGTTTCCGCCTCCGCCTCGCTGACGCAGTTCGACTTCCAGTTGCCCGCCGCCAGCATGGAAGCGACGCTGGCCGCCATCGCGCGTACCGCCGGTGGCATCGTGCTGTTCGATCCGGCGGTGACGGCCGGGCTCGGCAGCAACGGCGTGCAAGGCCGCTACACGCTACCCCAGGCGCTGCAGCGCGCACTGGCCGACAGCCCCCTGGAACTGGTCGCGCAGGCCGATGGCTCATACGGGGTACGCCGCATTCCGGAAGTGCTGCCCCGCTACAATCCGCCGCTGCCACCGGTCATGCAGACCGGCACCGGGGAGGAGCGCAACAGCAGCCACGGTTATCTCGACAGCGGCTTCCTGGCCAGCGGCAGCCGGCTGGCCACACGGCAGGAAGAAAAACTGTCGGCCCTGCCAGTGTCGCTGCAGGAGATCACCAGTTCCGTTCTCGAAAGCCAGCAATCGCGCTCGGTGGTGGACAGCCTGCAGAACATCAGCGCCGTGGTCCATGGCCGCGGCGACGGCGTCGACCAGGCCGGTACGCTCTACGTGCGCAGCTTCATCGCCCCGGTCATGCGCGATGGCTGGGGCGATCTGGTCTCGCTGTCCAACGTGACCAATGGCCGCGTCGCCGGCTCACGCAGCATCACCTCGCTGGATGTGCCCATGGCCGCCATCGAACGCGTCGAAGTCCTGGGCGGCGCCGACTCCATCGTGGTCGGCGGACCGATGGAACCAGGTGGATCAGTCAACATCGTGACCAAGCAACCGGTGGCCGATACCCTGCGCGAATGGACGCTGGAGGTGGACAATCGCGGCCATCGCCGCAGCGCCCTCGACCTCGGCGGCAGCCTCACGGAGAACCGCGCCTGGACCTATCGCACGATCCTCTCGGCCACGCACGACAAGCGCACCCTGGATGGCTACGACGGCGCGCGCGAGTTCTACCTCGCCGCCTCGCTCGGCTACAAGGACCGTGATACCGCCGTGGTAGCAGGCCTGAGCCACCACGTCACACGGTCCCCCTTCGGCGGCTACCAGAGCGCCATGCTCACCGACACCGGCCCCGGCCCCGACCTGCGCAACACGCCCTGGGGCCTGCCGGACGATCACAGCCAGGCCACCAAGAGCGAGCTGTTCTACCGCTGGGAGCAAGACCTGGGTGACGGCTGGCGTCTCAACAGCAAGGCCCGCCTGACGCGGCTGCGCTACCACTCCGCCGGCTACACCAGTTGCTCGCCGGTGGACCTGGACGAAGGCACCGGCGTATGCGTGAGCGACCAGTCGCTGCTGCATGCGGACAGCATCGGGCTGGACAACAGCCTCTCCCGCAAGATCGTCAGCGGCGAGTGGCAGCATACGGTGATGGCCGGTGGCAGCTTCACGCGCACACGCCTGCTCCGCTACAGCGACACCAGCAATTCGAACGTCATCGGCGTCACCTGGCCGCCCGTCGCCAGCGACTTCCCGGCCATCACCGATACCCCCGGCATCGTCAGCGGCCGCGACGCGATCTACACCTCCAACCTCTACCTGCAGGACCAGGTGCGCTGGCGCCGCTGGACGCTGCTGGCCAACGTCGGCTACGAACAGGAACGCAACAATTTTTCGTCGGACGTCGACATGAACGGCGTCGAGCACGACACCTCGCCGCCCCGGCACGGGCCGGTCTACAACCTCGGGATCGCTTATCGGCTCAGCGACACCGCCACCGTTTACGCCAATGCCTTCCGCAGTTTCACCCCGGGGCAGCTGCTGCTGGACTCCAGCCTCAATGGCGGCAAACCCGGCATCAACAGTGCGCCCGCCACCACCGGGAAATCGGCGGAAGTCGGCCTCAAGCTGGAGCTGCTGGAGCGCCGTGCCATCTTCACCGCCGCCCTCTACCGTGCCAGCCATACCAATGTGCTGCAGTTCGTGTTTCCCGATACCAGCTCGCCCTTCAACAGCTACGTGCTGCTGCCCTCGGCCGTCAGCCAGGGCGTGGAGCTGAACCTGTCGGGCCGCCTGGCACGCGGCTGGAACATCATCGCCAGTTACGGCTACAGCCTGTTCCGTCCGGCCGCGAGCACCGAAGAAGACCGCCGGATCGCACAGTTCGCCCACCATCGCGCCAGCTTGTGGAGCACCTATGACCTGCAGTCCGAGGCCTGGCGCGGCTGGGGCTTCGGGGCCGGCCTCACCGCACGCAGCAGCTACATGGCCTTCAGCGACAGCGATTCGCAGGTACGCATCGCCGGCCAGACCCGGGTCGACGCCAGCCTCTACCATCGCGGCAGCGGCAGCCGCACCACGCTGGGCATCCGCAACCTGTTCGACCGCCGCCTCTACAGCGACTTCGCCACCACCACCATCGGCGTGGAGCCGTCCCGCACGCTCACCCTGACCCATATCGTCGAGTTCTGATCCGCTGCGCCAGCGCAGCGGACCACTGCCCCCCTGAAAAAAAATTTGTAACAGACCGTCATTTTGCGCGGCTCGTTGCACAAGCAAGACAGAGAGCTCCCTTTCTCTGTCTTCATCGTGCAAGGAGTCGTCCCCATGTCGTTCATTACCGTTCCGCATACCCCCGGCCCTTACGGGCTGCTGCTGGACATTCAGGAACCGTTGCTGGCCTGCCTGAGCCTGTTGCTGCTGGCCGTGGCGTGTTACCTGCTGGTACCGGGCGTGGCCCGCTGCGTGCAGCTGGTTCGTGCCAGTACCGGTGCCGCCCGCCCCTCCCCGGCCTGGAACGCGGCCGTTCCCGCGCGCCTGCGCGCGGCCCGCCCGAGTGCGCCGCTCAGCCTGCTCAGTGCTCCGGACCAGCCGCGCGCGCCGCTCTCTCGCCTGGCCCGGCAGATCAAGCTGCGCGCACGCGGCCTGCTGGCCCCGCGCCAGACGCGGCAATGGCTGGATTTCTGGAACCTGACTGCCACCCATGCGGCCCTGGCCGTGGCCACGCCGCGCCTGCTGCACAAGATCTACCGGCCCTACCAGTCGCTGCGCCTGCGCCGGCCGCAACGGCTGGAGATCCTGACCAGCCACTACGACTTCGTCATCCGCCGTGGCCTGGCCCCGCTGGTGCTGCAAGCGTCGCAGCAGCAAATCCCGATCGGCCAGTTCCAAGGCAAGTCGGGCCAGGACTACGAAGTGCGCCTGGCCGCCATCAACAGCCTGGACCACGAAGGCGAACTGGCGCTGCACCTGTATCGCGGCCAGCACCACCTGTTCTCGACCGCCTTCACCCTGTGCCGCCAGGGCAGCGGCTGGATCGTGCGCATCGGCTGCCTGCAGGGCAGCGGCGGTGCCGACAGCCGCGAGCAGATCCGGCGCGCCACACGCGACCTGTTCGGCCTGCGGCCCAAGGCGCTGATGATCCGCATGGTGCGCGCCATCGGTGCTGGCCATGGCTGCAGCCGCGTGCTGCTGGTCAGCAATGGCAATCGCGTGGCCGGCCGGCGCGGCAAGGGCGGGCGGGTTCACGCCGACTATGACGCTTTCTGGCAGGAACTGGGCGCAGCAAGGCGCAGCGATGGCGACTACGAATTGCCATGTGAAGAAACGGCACCGGATCTGCAATCCCTGCCCTCGCGCAAGCGCGCCGAAGCCCGCCAGCGCCTGGCGCTCACGCAGGCTGTCACGCAGCAGGTGCGCGGCGCGCTGGTGCGCACCGGCACCTGAACACCGACTGCGCTACGGAGGCAACATGGCAACATCTACCGGCTCCATCTCCACCTCGGCGGGACCACTGGACGTGGCCAACCTGGTCAACCAGCTGGTCGCCGTGGAAAGCAAATCGCGCCTGACACCGCTGGCCAGCAGGGCCGATGGCTTCAATGCCCTGCTGGCCGCCTATGGCAGCCTCGACAAGGCGCTCGGCACCTACCAGAGCGCGCTGGCCGGGCTGACGGCCACCAGGTTCAGCGCCCAGAAGGCGGCGGTCAGCAACAGCGGCAACGCCACGGGCAGTGGCGGCGAGGTCAAGACCGGGGCCGACGCCATCAGCGCCGACATCAACGCCGATGACTCCACCCGCGCGCTGGCCCAGAAGATCCGCTCCGGCGGCTTTGCCAGCGGCCACCTGTTCCGGGCTGGCGACTCACTGGCCATCAAGGTCGGCACCCGGCCACCGGCATTCATCACGCTCAAGGCCGACGCCACCGTCACCGGGCTGCGCGATACCATCAACGCCGCCAACGCAGGCGTGACCGCCAGCGTCACGCGCGACGAAGCCGGTGAACACCTGGTCCTGGAATCCAATACCGGCGGCACCGCCAACACGCTGAGCATACGATCCAACAACAGTCTCTCCGCGATCAGCTTCGACCCGCAGCAGCAGCGACCCGGTGCCATGACGCAGACCCAGGCCGCGCGCGACGCCACCCGTGCGGCAGCCGGCAGCTATGCGCTGAGCGTGGAGCAACTGGCGCAGGCGCACAAGCTCAGCTCGGCCGGCATCAACCCCGGCACCACTTTCGACGTGGGCGTGCTGGCGATCAAGACCGGGCAGGGATCGACCGCGCTCATCAAACCCGCGAACCACACCCTCGCCGGCGTGCGCGATGCCATCAATGCGGCAGAGGCTGGCGTGAATGCCTCCATCGTCAGCGACGGCAAGCAGGAACACCTGGTGCTCACCGCCAAGGAGAGCGGCGCGCAAAACGCCATCCGGGTCTCGGGCACGGGGGACTTTGCGGTGTTCGCTTCCGATCCTTCCGGCAATGTCAGCACCGCGTCGGTCGCGCTGGAAAAACGTTTCGGTACAGGGACCGTGAGCCTCACGGTTGGCACCCGCAATTTCAGCCTGTCACCGGCCTCCAGCACGGCGGGTGCCGCACCGGGCCTGGCCGACGTGGCAAGCGCCATCAATGAGGCCAAGGCCGGCGTCACCGCGACGGTGCGGCGCGAAGGCCAGGGTGACCAGGCCGTGGAACGGCTGGTACTGAGCAACGGCGGCAGCGATGCCATTCGCCTGCGCGGCAGCGGCGACTATGCGGTGCTCACGGCCAGCGCCATGGGCCAGCTGCAGCGCCCGCAGGACGCCCGCCTCAGCATTGATGGCGTGGCCATCACCGCCCCCGGCAACCAGATCCGCGATGCCATCTCGGGCGTGACCCTCAACCTGAGCAAGACCACCCGCAGCGGCGACCGCTTCACCCTCACCGTCAGCAACGACAACAGCGGTGCCAAGGAGGCGGTCAACAGCTTCGTCAATGCCTTCAATGCCTTGACCAAGTCGGTCGCCACACTGACCCGCCAAGTCCCCTCCAAGGTGCGCGGCCAGGCCGGCGAACAGGGACCGCTGGCCAGCGAAACAATGGTGCAGGCCCTGATGGGGCAGTTACGCAATGCGGTGCTGGGAGCCGTGAGCGGCAATGAGCATGGCTCGCTGGCGGCCATTGGCGTGAGTTTCAAGAAGGACGGCACGCTGGCCCTGGACGAGGCCCGCCTGGGCAAGGCCGGCAACACCAGCTTCGATGCTTTGGCGCGCCTGTTCACCGACAAGGGCGGCGTGGTCACGCGCAGCCAGGCCCTGCTGGACAAGGTGCTGGGCGAGACCGGGCTGCTGGCCGGCAAGACGCGCGGCCTGCAGAGCAGCCTCAAGACGGTCTCCGACCAGCAGGCCGCCGCCCGCGAACGCCTGGCCAACCTGCGCGACAGCTACACCAACCAGTTCAATCGCCTCAACCTGACGCTGGCCCGGATGCAGGCCTCGCAGTCCTACCTGACCCAGCAACTGGCGCGCCTGCGCAAGACCTGACGCCCTTTTTCAACTCACTCAACGGAACCACCACCATGAGCTTTCAACAGGGACTCAGCGGCCTGCAGGGCGCGAGCAAACATCTGGAAGTCGTCGGCAACAACGTGGCCAACGCCAGCACCGTCGGCTTCAAGCAGGGACAGGTGCAATTTGCCGACGCCTATGCCAACTCCATGAACCGCTCCGGAAATTCGCCGGTCGGCATCGGCGTGACACTGGCCAATGTCAGCCAGGCCTTCACCCAGGGCAACATCGCCACCACCAACAATGCGCTGGATGTGGCGATCAACGGCGACGGCTTTTTCCGCATGGCGGCCAACCTGAATGACCAGTCCCCGCGTTACGGACGCAATGGCCAGTTCCAGCTGAACAAGGATGGCTACCTCATCAACCCCAGCATGAACGGTGCCTATCTCACCGGCTATCCGGCCGGTGCCGCAGGCGGCGATCCGGTGCCGCTGAAGATCGATACGGCCACCCTCCCGGCCACCGCCACCTCGCGCATCACCACCAAGATCAACCTCGACTCGCGCAAGAGCGTGCCGACCATCAGTCCCTTCGATCCGGCCAATCCCAACAGCTACAACAATTCCACCGGCGCGACCGTGTATGACAGCCTGGGCAATCCGTATTCGCTGCAGACCTACTACGTGAAGAGCCCGCCGACCGGCAGCCCGCCCGCTACCACCTGGTCGGTGTATGGCACGCTGGACGGCAAGCTGATCAACGCCGCGCCGCCGGCCACCGGTCCGCAACTGCTGGGCACGCTGCGCTTCGATGCCACCGGTGCCCTCACCGCCAGCACCGGCATGACGGTCGACCTGAGCAGCATGGTCAAGGGCGGGGCCAGCTTCCCCACGCCCATCGCGCTGAACTACGCCGGCTCCACCCAGACCGGCTCGGCCTTTGCCAACCTGGCGCAATCGCAGGATGGCTCGCCGCCGGGCACGCTCTCCAGCTTCAGCATCGGCAAGGATGGCAGCCTGGTGGGCAGCTACAGCAACCAGCAAACCAAGGTGCTGGGCCAGATCGTGCTGGTCAACTTCGCCAACCCGAACGGACTGCAGCCGCTGGGCAACAATCTCTACCAGGCCACGGCGGCGGCCGGCAGTCCGCTGGTCGGCACCCCCACCACGGCCACCTTCGGCAGCCTGCAGGGCCGTGCCGTCGAACAATCCAACGTCGACCTGACCGCCGAGCTGGTCAACATGATCGTGGCGCAGCGCGTCTACCAGGCCAATTCGCAATCCATCAAGGTGCAGGACACGGTATTGCAGACGCTCATCAGCCTGCGATGAGGATGCACGCATGAGTCCCGGTGCGTCCTTCGCCGCTGCCCCCGCCGCCAATGGTGCCGCCCTCACGCTGCCGGTCGCTCCGGCGCTGCGCGGCATGATCGATGCCGCCCTCAATGCAGTCATGGAAGAAGCGGCCGCCGAAGCACGGCTGACCATGGGCACGCTGGGGCGCTGCGCCGATTACGCCCTGGTCGGTGCGCGCGTGCTGCGCCTCCTGCTCAATCGTCCTTATACGGCGCTGTCAGGCGGCGAGGTCATCGACTGCGGCAGCGGTCTCTACGTTGCCATGCATCCGGGCCGCAAGGCACGGCGCAGTGCGCGCAAGCTGTCTGAACTGAAGGATTACCATTGCTGGATCGAAGCCTTGCATCCGATGCCGGACGGCAGCCTGCGGCGCGAGATCATCGATTTCACCATGCGCCACGACCCGCTGGTGGCCGAGGTCTGCGGGCTGCCCTTCACGCGCTCGCATCGTCACGACTACCTGTGGGCCTGGCAGGAAGAGATAGCGCCGCTGCCGCTGGCGGCACGCGCGCAATTGCCGCCGCAGAGCCGCAGCGGCGACTGGATGTGGGTGGATCAGGATTGCCTGCGGCTGTTGAAGAAGTATGAGCAGGATCACGAGGGCCTGCTCGCTCGACTCACCGGCCAGGTGCTGCACAAGCTGGTGGAGGCGATGCAGGCACAAGAAGAGGCAGCGCAGATGCGCAGCACGGCCAGCCTCAAGCTGGCCTGAGCCGCGCAAGTGGCCGGTGCTCGCGGCCGTTCAGCCGAGCCGCGCCGGACTCAAGGCCGCGGCATCGACCCCGAAGCGCGCGATATGCGCCGGCACCGGTTCGCCCCGGATCAGGGCCGCATAGGCCTCGCCCGCCGCCGGCGACGACTGGATGCCATACCCGCCCTGCCCGGCAGCCCAGAACAAATCCGGCACCTTGGCGTCGTAGCCGCCGACGAAACTGCCATCACTCACGAAGGAACGCAGGCCGGCCCAGACGTGCGCCGGACGCCGGATCTCCAGCGTCGTGCCGTTCTGGATATGGTCGATGGCGATGGCGATATCCAGTTCCTCGGCCTGCACGTCGTGCGCTTCGACCGGATCGGCATTGGCCGGCGAACCCAGCAGCAGGCCGGCATCCGGCTTGATGTAGAAAGATTCATCGACCGGCATGAACATCGGCCAGTGGGCGCTGTCGGCCGGTGCCGCGAAGGTGAAGGCTGAACGCCGCTTCGGCACCAGCCCGATGGGTGTGGCTCCGGCCAGTTGCCCGATCTCGTCGGCCCAGGCACCGGCGGCGTTGACGATGACGCCCGCGTGCAACTCGCCCTGACTCGTCTGCACATGCCACGTGCTCTCTCCCTGCTCATGGCCATGCTGCAGCGACTGCACCTCGGCATTGCACAGCACGCGTGCGCCCGCTGCCCGCGCCCCGCGCAGGAAGCCCTGGTGCAAGGCATGCACGTCGATGTCGCTGGCATCTTCCTCGTAGACCGAACCGATCAGGTCTTGCTCACGCAGCACTGGCACCATGGCACGGGTCTGCGCCGCATCCAGCCGCTGTACCTTGTCGGACACCGAACGCACCAGCGCTTCATGGGCATCGAGTTCCGCGTGCAAGGCAGCGGTCGCATAGAACAATGCGCCCCGTGGCGTGAGCAGGGCATGTTCCGTAAAGCCTTCCGGCGGATGATCGAAGAAGGCGCGGCTGGCGCAGGTCAGCGCCCGCACTTGCGGCGGACCGTAGCTCTCCATGTAGAGCGCGGCCGAGCGGCCGGTGCTGTGATAGCCCGGCTGCGATTCGCGCTCCAGCAGCAGCACGCTGCCGTGACGCGCCAGCCAGTAAGCGATGGAGGCACCGGCGATACCGGCCCCGATGATGAGATAGTCGACGCGGCCTTGCTGGCTCATGGGCAAACTCCGTGATCTTTTCAGAGGGCGGCGATGACGGCCACTTCCACATCCAGCCCCGGTGCCATCAGCAGTGCCTGCACGCAGGCGCGCGTGGGCGCATGGCCTGCAGGGACCCAGGCATCCCACACCGCATTGAAGGCAGCGAAATGCTCCGGGCTGGAGAGCCAGACATTGGCGCTGACGATGCGCTCGCGCGCGATCCCCTGGGCCTGCAACTGGGCATCGACCTTGGCCAGCACTTCGCTGGCCTGCTGCGGGATGGGCGCACCCGGATGGTCCGCCACCTGGCCGGCGACGAAGGCAAAATTGTTGGCCAGCACCAGCTGGCTCATGCGGGCATTGGTATTGAAGCGTTGGATCGTGTTCATGGAATCGCTCAAGAATGAAATAAGATAAATGATTTATACCGCAGCCTGCGCCGCCGCTGCCGTCGCCGCACCATCGAAGATGGGCGGATGGGTAACCAGGGACGTCAGCTCTGCGTTGACGGACTTCAGCTTCGCCAGGTCAGGCCGTGGCCGCTGCAATGTCTCATCGCCCGCGAACGCCGCCTCCAGCGCGCCGGCCCAAGCCAGCAAACGGGCATCGTCGCGGAAGGCACCGGTGACCTGCAAGCCGAAGGGCATGCCGCGATGATCGCGGCCGCAGGGCAGCGAGATCGAAGGATTGGTAACAAGTGTGACCACATAGGTCAGGGCCAGCCAGCGATAATAATTTTCCAGCGGCGCGCCGTTGACCTCCTTCAGGTACAGCTCGCTCCACGGGAAAGGCGACACCGGCGTGGTCGGCGAGAGGATCAGGTCATAGCGCGCATACAACTGCTGGAAGCGGCGGAACAGACGCGTCTGCTCGCCCTGCGCCCACGCGCAGTCGGACAGGCTCATGGCCGCACCCATCTCGTAGTTGGCGCGGGTATTGGGGCCGAGCGAGGCGGGATCGCGGCGATAGGCGGCCTCGAACCCGGCCACGAAGGCTTCGGCACGGATCACGTCGAAGGCGCGATGGGCCTCGCCCATGTCGACCTCCACCGGTTCGCAGACCTGCACGAACCGGCCGATGGCCGCCATCTTCTGGCGAAACACCTCACGGATGCCCTCATCCACCGCACAGACACCGAAGTCTTCCGTATAGCCGATGCGCAGGCGCGACAGATCCACCGGCGGCAAGGCCGCGAACGTCGCGTCATCGACCGCGTAGCTCAAGGGATCGCTGGCATGCAGGCCAATGGTGGCGCGCAATTGCAGCACGGTATCGGCCACATTGCGGCCCATCGGACCGACCACCGAGATCGGCGTCCAGCCCAGCAGCTTGCGTTCGCTCGGTACCAGTCCCGGCGAGGGACGGAATCCCACGACGCCGCACTTGGCCGCCGGAATGCGCAGCGAGCCGCCGGTATCCGAGCCCGAGCACAGCGGCAGCAGGTCCACCGCCAGCGCCGCCGCCGAGCCCCCGGAGGAGCCGCCCGCATTGAGCAGCGGATTGAAGGGATTGCCGGTGGCCCCCCACACCGTATTGCGGCTGTTGGCCCCGGCCCCCATCTCGGGCACGTTGGTCTTGCCGGCCACGATGGCACCGGCCGCGCGCAGGCGCGCCACCAGCGCGTTGTCGTGTGCGGGTACGTTGCCGCGATAGATAGGCGAGCCGTAGGTGGTCAGCAGGCCTTCGGTTTCTTCGAGATCCTTGATGCCGATGGGCAGGCCGTGCAGCAGCCCCAGTTCAGTCCCGTCCATGACCGCCTGCTCGGCCGCACGCGCCTCCTTGCGGGCCCGCTCGAAGCAGGTGGCAGTGACGGCGTTGATGTGGGGATTGAGGTCTTCGATGCGGGCGATGCAGGCGTCCAGCAACTCGACCGGAGAGACTTGCTTGCTGCCGATCAGCTGGCGCAGTTCGACGGCAGTTTTTTCGACGAGGGAATCGGACATGAATTTCCTTGTGAGTGGATCAGGCCGGCTGCATCTGGCCGCCGGTCTTGCTGGTGCGGATGAACAGGCTCACCAGCACCGAGAACAGGGCCGCGCCGATCAGGAAGCTGAAGGCGTAATCGTAGTTGGCAAAGGCGCTGACCAGGAAGCCGATCACCAGCGGCGAAATGAAGCCCGCCAGTTGCCCGCCCAGGTTGACCATGCCCACGCCGCTGCCCACCATCTGCGCCTGCAGCAGCTTGGTCGGCAGCGCGATGCAGGTGGCCAGCACGAAGGACTTGAAGAAATACGCCAGGCATTGCCAGGCGATGACGCCCTCGACGGTCACCGCAGTGTACATGCAGTAGACGAAGACGGCGGTCAGCAGCGAGGAGGCAATCAGCAGCAGCTTCTCGCGGCCATCGAAGAAGCGCACCATGACCCAGCCGCCGATGGCGGTCGACAGACCGGCCATGATGTAGGGCAGCGGCAGCAGCAGGCCGACCGCCTTGAGATTGAGGCCGCGCACGGTCATCAGATAGGTCGGCATCCAGCTGTCGAGCCCCTTGTTGATGATGGACAGGCCAAACCACACCGCCACGATCTTCCACATCAGCGGCATCCTGAGCAGGGCCGCGAAGGCTTCCTTGTTGATGGCCTTGGGGCCATCCTTGCCGGGCCGTACCGGACGCACGCAGAACCAATACACGAGGGCGAACACCAGCCCGGCAATGCCGATGGTATGGAACACCGCGCGCCAGCCGAAATGCATGATCAGCGGTGCGATCAGCAGCGGGGCCAGCATGCTGCCGATGTAGTTGGAGGACATCAGCAGCGAGGACATCTTGGGCCGTTCCTCACGGCTGAAGTTTTCTGCCACGCCCTTGACGCTGGCGGCCGGAAACGCGCCCTCGCCCAGACCGAAGATGAAGCGGATCACCACCAGGCTGGTAATCGACCAGGCCACGCCGGTCACGCCGGTGAAGACCGACCACAGCAGGATGGAAATGACGATGACGGGACGCGAACCGTAGCGGTCGGCCAGCCAGCCGCCGGGCAGTTGCAGGAGGGAATAGCCGAGGAAGAAACTCGACAGCAGAATGCCGAGGTCGGAAGGCTTGAGCGCGAATTCGCTGGCGATCTGGGTGGCGGCGAAGGTAATGGCGGCGCGGTCGATGTAGGACACGCACCAGCCCAGGTACAGCAGCACCAATACCAGATACTTGTAGCGTCCCTCGCCCTGCGCCTTCGTCATTGCAGCCTGTGCAGCATCCATGAAGCCTCCCTCGCGACGCGACGGCGGGCACCTTGCCGCCGATCGGTGAAAGCATCCTAAGCCTGCATATGGTTTGCCACAAGTACAAGTTTTCGAACCAGTGATTGCCGAATCGGCAAACCATTCCTACAATTGGTCCATGTCCATCATTCATACCCGTGTGCTGCAGGAGACCGCCGTGCGCTACTTCCTCGAAGTGGTGCGGCGCGGCTCCATTACCGAAGCGGCCAATACGCTCAACGTCGCCTCCTCGGCCATCAGCCGCCAGATCGCGCGGCTCGAAGCCGAACTCGACACGCCGCTGTTCGAGCGCGTCTCGCGCGGCATGCGGCCCAATGCCGCCGGAGAACTGCTGGCCGCGCACGCGCTGCGCCAGCAACTGGAAGCCGAACGCATCGGCAATGAACTGGCGGCCTTGAAGGGCTTGCGGCGCGGGGAGGTGAAGCTGGCGACCACTGAGGGTTTCGCGCTGGAATTCGTACCAGCGGCCATTGAGCAATTCTGCCGCCAGCACAAGGGCATCCGTTTCCAACTCTCGGTGGGCAATGCCGTCCACGTGGCGCAGCAGATCCGCGAAGGCGCAGTGGACCTGGGGCTGACCTTCACCATGGCTCCTGATCCGGACATCAAGGTCGAGTTCGCGCAACGCGCGCCCATCATGGCGGTGATGCGACCGGACCATGTGCTGGCCCATCGCAAGCAGGTCAGCCTGTCGGAACTTGCCCCGTATCCGCTGGCCATGCCGCAGAAGAACATCACCATGCGGCGCCTGATCGATGCCTGCTGCAGCCGCCGCAACGTGCTGCTGGAGCCGACCCTGGCGGCGGACTCCATCAGCGCCCTGCTGTGTTTCGTGATGTCCGGCGACGGCATCGGCTTCTCGGCCGCGCTGCCCATCCGCAAGCTGGTGCGCGAAGGACAGCTGGCCGCCCTGCCCATCCGCGACAAGGACATGAACACCCTGCAGCTGGAAATCCAGTCCCTGGCCGGACGCACCTTGCCCAATGCGGCGCGCGCTTTCCTCAACGCCCTGATCGCGCGCGCCAGCGGGCGGCACTGAACTTTTACGCCACTTCAGCGCCTTGCAGCACCAACAGCGGTGCCAGATGGAAGGAATGTTCCAGGCGCGCCTGCGGGTCTTCCATGTGCTCGGCAATGACGCCCATGCAGGCCGCCACCAGGCAGCGCGCCACATCGATGGGCGTGAGCCCGCGCCGCAGCTGGCCGCGTTCATAAGCGATATTGAGGGCGGCGGTCAGATGCTGCAGGGCGCGCAGGCTCAGCGACTCGATACGTTCACCCAATTCCTCCGGCAGCTCGGGCGTGCCGCGATAACGCAGCACCACTTCCATGCGACGCCGCTGCTGTACGTTGCGCAGGAAATCCAGCAGCTTCAGCCACAGCACCTCGCGCAGCAACAACAGGGGCTGCTCGCTCTGGCGATAGACCGCCAGTTCCGGACCAATGTCGAAGGGCCAGACCAGGTCATCGAACACGGCATTGACCAGGGACAGCTTGTCCGGAAAATGCCAGTACACCGCTCCGCGCGTAAAAGCCGCGCTGGCCGCCACATGCTCCAGCGTGGTGGCCCGCACGCCGCGCCGGGCAAACGCGGCCAGCGCGGCATCGAGCAGGATGGCGCGGGTCTTGTCGGCGCGCGGGCTCATGGCGCGGCCGTGGCCAGGTCACCGGCGACAGGGCTGCCGGAGCGTTCCACCCAGCCGCCGCCGAGCGCCTTGTAGAAGGTCACCAGATTGGTCCAGCGCGACAGGCGCGTACCGATCAGGGTCTTCTGCGCCGAGTACAGGGTGCGTTGCGAATCGAGCACGGTGAGATAGCTGTCCACGCCATTGTTGAAGCGCGCCTGCGAGAGCCGGTACGAGGCATCGCTGGCGTCCACCAGATCCTCCTGCGCCTTCAGCTGGCGGCCGAGGGTATTGCGCTGGGCCAGTGCATCCGAGACCTCCTGGAAGGCGGTCTGGATGGCCTTCTCATACTGGGCCACGCTGATGTCGCGGCTGATGGTGGCGATATCCAGGTTGGCCTGGTTGGCACCGCCATCGAAGATCGGCAAGGAGATCTGCGGCACGAAACTCCACGAACCCGAACCGCCCTTGAACAGGCCGGCCAGCCGCGCACTGGCCGTGCCCGCATCGGCGGTCAGGCTGATGCTGGGATAGAAGGCCGCGCGCGCCGCACCGATGTTGGCATTGGCGGCACGCAGCGTGCGTTCGGCCTCGACGATGTCGGCGCGCCGCTGCAGCAGGTCCGAGGGCAGCCCCGGCGGAATGGTCGCCAGCGGACTGGCGGCGGCCAGTGCGGTATCCGGCAAACCCTGCGGCAGCAGCCGGTCCGGCAGGTCCTTGCCCACCAGCAGTACCAGGGCATTGCGGTCCTGGTCGACCTGGGCGGTGTAGCTCTCCACGTCCACGCGCGCACTCTCCACGCTGGTCTGCGCCTGGCGCAAGGTCAGCGCCGAGGACGAGCCCAGGTCGAAGCTGCGCTGCGTGAGCTCGTAACTGCTGCTCTGGCTGGCCAGCGTGTCCTTGGCCAGCCGCAGGCGATCCTGGTCGGAGGCCAGCGTCAACCAGGCAGTGGCAACTTCGGCGATCAGGCTGATCTGGGTGCTGCGGCGTGCCTCGGCGGTGGAGAGGAAAGATTGCAGCGCCTGTTCCTTGAGGCTGCGGACTCTACCGAACAGATCCAGTTCGTAGGCGCTGAAACCCAGCGTGGCGGTATAGCTGCGCGAGGTCAGCGCACGGCCGGTGGCCGACAGGTCGGCCGGCGTGCGGCTGGCCGATTCACTGGTGGCGGCGTTGATGGTCGGGAACAGCGCGGCGCGCTCCACGCCATATTGGGCGCGCGCCTTCTCGATGTTGAGTACGGCCACGCGCAGATCGCGATTGTTGGCCAGACTGAGGCTTATCACCTCCTGCAATGTCGGATCGGTGAAGACANCNCGCCAGCCGATATCAGACACCGCCATGGCCGGCGTGCTGCTGGCGGCCGCTGCGCTGTGGTCGCCCGCAAACTGGCTCGCCACGGGGGCGGCGGGCCGCTGGTAGTCCGGCATCAGGGTGCAGCCGCCCAGCAGCATGGCCAGCAGCAGCGGTGTCATCAGCGCGCGGGGACGATGCGCGGCGCGATGGGTCAGGGAAGGATTCATGTCAGTGCTCCGGGGAAATCGCGGGTTGGCCTTGCGGCGCGGAGGAAGGCTTGCGGGCGAACAGCTTCATGATGATCACGAAGAACAGCGGCACGAAGAACACCGCCAGCACCGTGCCCGAGAGCATGCCGCCGATCACTGCCGTGCCCAGTGCATGCTGTGCGCCGGCACCCGCACCGCTGCCCAGCACCAGCGGCAGCACGCCGAGGATGAAGGCCAGCGAGGTCATCAGGATAGGACGCAAGCGCATGCGCACCGCATCCATGGTGGCGTCCACCAGGCTCTTGCCATGCTCGTGCAGATCCTTGGCAAATTCCACGATCAGGATGGCGTTCTTGCAGGCCAGGCCGATGGTAGTGAGCAAGCCCACCTGGAAGTAGACGTCATTCATCTTCCAGGTCAGGATCGCACCCAGCAGCGCGCCGAACACGCCCAGCGGCACCACCAGGATCACCGAGAACGGCACCGCCCAGCTTTCATAGAGCGCCGCCAGCGCCAGGAACACGATCAGGATCGAGATCGAATACAGCAGGCCGGTCTTGCCGCTGGAGGCCTTCTCCTGCAGCGACAGGCCGGTCCACTCATAGCCGATGCCAGGTGGCATCTTGGCCAGCGCCGCTTCCACGATGGCCATGGCTTCACCGCTGGAGGCCGCCCCCGGCAGGGCCATGCCGAGGATTTCCATCGAGGGCACGCCGTTGTAGCGCTCCAGGCGGGGCGAACCGGAAGTCCAGCTGGCGGTCGAGAAGGCGCTGAAGGGAACCATGGTGCCGGCACTGTTGCGCACGTACCAGCGATCGAGGTCGGAGGGCAGCATGCGGTATTGCGCATCGGCCTGCAGCATCACCTTCTTGACGCGGCCCTTGTCGATGAAGTCGTTGACGTAGCTGCTGCCCCAGGCGGTGGCGATGGTGTCATTGATGTCGGACATGGCCACGCCCAGTGCTCCGGCCTTGTCGGTATCGACATTGAGGCGGAATTCCGGTGTATCTTCCAGGCCGTTGGGGCGCACCGCCACCAGGCGCTTGTCCTGCATCAGCGTGCCCAGCAACTGGTTGCGCGCCTGCATCAGGGCGGCGTGGCCGAGGTTGGCTTCATCCTTCAGCATCAGGTCGAAGCCGGTGGCATTGCCCAGCTCGGACACGGCTGGCGGGGCGAAGGCGAATACGCGGGCATCACGGATCTGCGCGAAGGCCGCACCGGCCTTGGCCGCGACGTCGGTCACCGAGAGTCCGGGGCCCTTGCGCTCATCCCAGGGCTTGAGCTTGATGAAGGCAAAGCCCATGTTCTGGCCGCTACCGGCGAAGCTGAAACCGGAGACGGCGAACACGCCCGATACCGCATCCTTCTGGTCCACCAGGAAATGATGCTCGACCTGTTCAATGACTTCATCGGTGCGCGCCTTGGTGGCACCGGAGGGCAACTGCAGGATCGCAAACAGCGTGCCCTGGTCTTCATCCGGCAGGAAGCCCACGGGCAGCTTCATGAAACCCGTCACCACCAGCGCCAGCAGCACCGCGTAAGCGGCCATGTAGCGCCAGCCGCGCCCCAGCATGTGGCGCACGATGCCCTGGTAGCGCAGGTTGCCGCGATCGAACTGGCGGTTAAACCAGCCGAAGAAACCGGTCGTCGCCAGCGCATGGCCCTTGGCTGCGGGCTTGAGCAGCGTTGCACAGAGGGCCGGTGTCAGCACCAGTGCCACCAGCACCGACAGCGTCATGGCCGAGACGATGGTGATGGAGAACTGGCGATAGATCACGCCGGTCGAGCCGCTGAAGAAGGCCATCGGCACGAACACCGCTGCCAGCACCAGCGCCACGCCGACCAGCGCGCCACTGATCTGGCCCATGGACTTGCGGGTGGCTTCCTTGGGCGGCAAGCCTTCCTCGGACATCACGCGCTCGACGTTTTCCACCACCACGATGGCATCGTCCACCAGCAGGCCGATGGCCAGCACCATGGCGAACATGGTGAGCGTGTTGATGGTGAAGCCGAACGCCGCCAGCACGCCGAAGGTTCCCAACAGCACCACCGGCACGGCAATGGTCGGGATCAGCGTGGCGCGGAAATTCTGCAGGAACAGGTACATCACCAGGAACACCAGCACCACCGCTTCGATCAGGGTGCGTACCACTTCCTCGATGGAGATGCGCACGAAGGGCGTGGTGTCATAGGGCTTCTGCACCTTCATTCCGGCGGGGAAGAACTTCTCCAGCTGGGCCACGCGGGCATCGATGGCCTTGACGGTATCGAGTGCATTGGCACCGGTGGCCAGCTTGATGGCCAGGCCGGCTGCGGGCTTGCCGTTGTAGCGGCCGACCGAGGTATAGCTTTCGCTGCCCAGTTCGATGCGGGCGACGTCGCGCAGCTTGACGCGGGCCCCGTCGGAGAGCGTGCGCAGCACGATGTTCTGGAACTGGTCGGCGGTGCGCAGGCGGGTCTGGGCCGTGATGGTGGCGTTGATCTGCTGGTTCTCGGCAGCAGGCAGGCCGCCCAGCTGGCCGGACGAGACCTGCACGTTCTGCGCCTGGATGGCGTTCTTCACGTCCAGCGGCGTGAGGCTGTAGCTGTTGAGCTTGTTGGGATCGAGCCAGATGCGCATCGCATATTGCGAACCGAAGAGCGTGGTGTCGCCCACGCCTTCCACCCGGCTGATCGCATCCTGGATATTGGCGGCCACGTAGTCCGACAGGTCGGAGCCGCTCATGCTGCCATCTTCCGAAGTGAAGGCCAGCACGTTCAGGAAGTTGGTGGCCGACTTGGTCACGGTGATGCCCTGCTGCTGCACTTCCGAGGGCAGCAAGGGTGTGGCCAGCGACAGCTTGTTCTGCACCTGCACCTGGGCCGTATCCGGATTGGTACCGTTCTCGAAGGTCAGGGTGATGGTCACCGAGCCCGACGATTCACTGGTGGAGGCCATGTAGCTGAGACGATCCAGCCCCTTCATCTTTTGCTCGATGATCTGGGTCACGGTGTCTTCCAGGGTCTTGGCCGACGCCCCCGGATAGTTGGCGGTGATGGCGATGGCCGGTGGTGCGATGGCCGGATACTGCGCAATCGGCAGGGTCAGCACCGAGATGGCACCGGCCAGCATGACGATGATGGCAAGTACCCAGGCGAAGATGGGGCGGTCAATGAAGAAGCGAGCCATGGTGTTTTCCCGCCTTTCAGTTGGTGCCGTTGCCGGCGCTGCCGTTGGCGCTGGCCACCGTGGTCTTGGGCGACCATGGCACCACCTTCACCTTGGCTCCGGCAGTGGCGCGCTGCTGGCCATCAACCACCAGCTGGTCGCCTTCCTTCAGACCGCTGCTGACCAGCCATTGACTGCCGATGGCACGGTCGGTCACCAGTGCGCGCTGCTCCACCACGCCCTCCGCATTGACCACGAAGGCTACCGGCTTGCCGGCACCGTCACGGCTGACCGCCTGTTGCGGTACCAGCAGGCCCTGCTGGCGCACACCCTCCTGCAGCACGGCGCGCACATACATGCCCGGCAGCAGGTCGGTCTTGGGGTTGGGGAAGACTGCGCGCAGCGTGATGGCGCCGGTGTCCTGGTTAACCGTCACGTCGGAGAACTGCAGCGTTCCTTCCTGTGCATAGGTGCGGCCGTTCTCCAGGATCAGCCTGACCTTGGCGCCGTTGCCGGACTTCTGCAGTTCGCCATTGGCCAGCGCTTCCTTCAGGTTGAGCCAGTTGGTGCTGGACTGAGTGACATCGACGTAGATGGGATCGAGCTGCTGGATGGTGGTCAGCGCCGTGGTCTGGCTGGCGGTGACCAGTGCGCCCGGCGTCACGCTGGACTTGCCGATGCGGCCGGAGATGGGCGCATCGACCTTGGCGTAATCGAGATTGATGCGGCTGGTCTGCACATTGGCCCGGGCCGAACCGACATCGGCCTCGGCTTCGCCCAAGGACGCCACGGCGTCATCGTAATCCTGCTGGCTGACCGCCTTGATGGCCACCAGCTCCTTGTAGCGGCTGGCCTTCAGCCGCGCCGTCTTCACGCTCGCTTCGGCCTTGGCCAGGGCCGCCACGCTGCTGTCATAGGCCGCCTGATAGCTGGCCGGATTGATCTGGTACAGCACCTGCCCGGACTTGACGTCGCTGCCCTCGCGGAAATTGCGCGCCTTGATGATGCCGTTGACCTGCGGCCGCACGTCGGCGATCTGGTAAGGCGAGGTCCGGCCCGGCAACTCGGTATGCAGCTCCACCGGCTGCGCGCGTACCGTCATCACGCCCAGCACGGGCGTACCCGCTGCCGGTGGCGCCCCGCCGGGCGGCTTGCCGCAGGCACTGAGGACACTGAGGATGGCCAGTGCAGCGACGGGCCGTAGAAGGGGTGTGGTGCGCATGAAGGACTCTCCGGAAAGGGAAGAAGGTTTTTATAACGATACCGAACTGTACAGTATTATTAATTGACAGTTCGTCCCCGGTCAAGCAATACTGAACACATCTGTACGAAAATGACACTTGTAAAGAAAACGGAGACAGTTCGATGAGAGTCAAGACCCCTGCCCGGCGCGAGGCCATCCTGGCCGTGGCGGCCGAGGTATTCAAGGAGATGGGTTTCGAGGGTGCGTCCATGGCCGAGATCTCGGCCCGCATTGGTGGCTCCAAGGCCACGCTGTATGGCTACTTCAAGTCGAAGGAGGAGCTGTTCGTGGCGGTGACCCACGGCGAGGCGAAGAAGCAGATGGAGCCCGCTCTGGCCGCACTGGACCAGGAGGAGGTGGACGATCTGGCGAAGACCTTGCAGGTCTTTGGTGAGAAGGCCGTCAGTTTCCTGTGCCAGGAGAGCACCTTGCAGACGCACCGCATGATCGTGGCCGAAGCCGGCCGCAGCGACATCGGCCGGCGCTTCCATGAAGAGGGACCGAAGATGGGGATGGAGCGCGTCGCCACCTTCCTGAAGAAGCAGATGGCGGCCGGCCGGCTGCGCACGGCTGATCCCATGCTGGCGACCCTGCAGCTGTGCGCCCTGCTCGATTGCGAGACGGTCAAACCGATGATGCTGGGGCTGGAGACCAGCATTTCGCGGCCGCGCATGAAGCGCATGGTCGGCCGCGCGGTGGAGACCTTCCTCGCGGCCTATGCCGTACCTGCCGCCTGAGAACGACGGTCCTCAGAAGGTGTGCCGGATCCCCAGCTGCACGCCGGTCTCGCTCGCACCGGCGTCCGGACTCAGGGCCTGGCTGGCCGTGAAGCTGGCACCGGTCATGCGATAGGCGGCGGTATTCTGGTTGATCAGGCGTGAGGCCACCGCATACAGCCGCGTGCGCTTGGACAGGTCGTAGTTCACGATCAGGCTGAACTGGCGCGCGTTGTTGTTGTAGCGCGAGCTGTCCTTGACGTAGCCGCCCCCCGCGCCCACGGTGGTCTGCGCATTGATGCGGTAGTCGGCCGAAAGGCTGTAGGTGTTGTGATAGTCGCCCGCGGTATTGCCGACCACGGCACCGGCCGGATCGTACTTGCCCGCCGGGTTGGTGAAGACATTGCCGGTGGTGGCCGAGATCACTTCATTGGTGCGGAAGAAGGCCAGGTAGACCTTGCCGCTGCCATAGTCAACATTGCCGCCCAGCATGAACTGCTTCACGCTGTTGGTGTTGGTGCTGTTGTTGGCGTTGAGGTAGGCACTGCCCACGTAGAGCGGTCCCTGCTGGGTCTGCATGCCGATCTGGTAGACCGCATTGCCGGCGGTGCTGCCAGCGCGCTCGCCGACCGAGTAATGCAGCTCCAGCGTGGTATTGGCAAACCTGGGCGAGATGTAGCTGATATCGTTGTCCACCCGCGCCAGCCAGTTGGCGAAGTTGTTGTAGGCCGAGCCATAGGTGGCCGCACCGAATGCATCCATGTTGCCCGAGTAGAGGAACATGACGCTGTTCTGCCGCCCCATGCGCACTTCGCCGAAGCCGCCGCCGAGACCGACCCAGGACTGGCGGTCGAAGTAGCGGTAGCTGTTCTGCAGACCGCCGGTGCTGGGATCGAAACCGGTTTCCAGATTGAAGCTGGCGCGATAGCCGCCGCCCAGATCCTCGACGCCCTTGAAGCCAAGCCGGCTGGTCATCTGGCCATTGTTGCCCATGGCCCAGAGCGAGGTGTCCTTGCCGCCGACGGTGCTCTTCTGGTAGGCCGTATAGACATCCACGACGCCGTAGATGGTGACGGAACTCTGCGCGAAAGCAGCGGGAGCGGCGGCCAGCAGCAGGGCTGCCGGGATGAGACGGATGGGGTGTTGCAACTGCATAAGGAATCTCCTCCTGTGGGTAAATCGGTCTGGTTGATCCAGTGTTCTTGTCAATTGGGATGGCGCACACCAAGGGCGCTCTGCTGCGCAGTACGGATGTCTGTTCAGGTCGGCGTGCGCCTCTTCTGCGTGGACGCTCTCTTCTTCCCCTCACGGCTCCTTGTCAGGTTCAGCCTGTGGGTCGCACAAGATCAGTCGATGTATTTCAAGCCGGCCGCTTCCAGCGGCGCGCGCATCTGGTACATGTCCAGCCCCAGCACGCCGGCGGCCAGCTGGGCGCGCTTCTCACCTTCCAGGGCTTCGCGCTTGCGTGCCACCTCGGCCACACGCACGGCATCCGCGGCAGGCACGGCCACCACGCCATCATCATCGGCCACCATCACATCGCCCGGATTGACCAGGGCACCGGCGCAGATCACCGGCACGTTGACCGAACCCGGTGTGGCCTTGATGGTGCCCTTGGCACTGATGGCACGGCTCCACACCGGGAAGCCCATTTCCTTCAACACCTTCACATCGCGTACACCGGCATCGATGATGAGGGCCCGCGCACCGCGCGCCATGAAACTGGTGGCCAGCAGGTCACCGAAATAGCCGTCGGTACACTCGGCGGTGATGGCTGCCACCACGATGTCGCCAGGCCGGATCTGCTCGGCCACCACGTGCATCATCCAGTTGTCGCCGGGGTGCAGCAGTACGGTCACGGCGGTGCCCGAGATCGTGGTGCCGGGATAGATGGGACGCAGATAGGGCTTCAACAGGCCGGTGCGGCCCTGCGCCTCATGCACGGTCGCCACGCCGAACTGGCCGAGCTGTTGCACGGCGGCGGCATCGGCGCGTTCGATATGGCGCTTGACGACGCCAAGCTGGTTGATCAGGGGAGTGCTCATGCTGTCAGTCCTTTCGCGTTGAGGGCGGCATCCAGGCGCGGGTAGACGCGGCGGGCATTGCCTTCGTAGATCTGGTGGCGTTCTTCGGAGCTCAGTGCGGCCGCCTCGATGTAGCGCTTGGTGTCGTCGTAGTAGTGGCCGGTCTGCGGATCGATGCCGCGCACGGCACCGATCATCTCGGAGGCAAACAGCACGTTCTCTACCGGGATCACGCGCGTGAGCAGGTCGATGCCCGGCTGGTGATACACGCAGGTGTCGAAGAAGATGTTGTTGAGCAGATGCTCTTCCAGCAGCGGCTTTTTCATTTCCTGCGCCAGGCCACGGAAACGGCCCCAGTGATACGGGACGGCACCGCCGCCGTGCGGGATCAGGAACTTCAGCGTGGGGAAGTCCTTGAACAGGTCCGAGGTCAGGCACTGCATGAAGGCGGTGGTGTCGGCATTGAGGTAATGCGCACCGGTGGTGTGGAAGCAGGCATTGCAGCTGGTGCTCACGTGGATCATGGCGGGCACTTCCAGCTCCACCATCTTTTCGTAGAGCGGATACCAGGCGCGGTCCGACAGCGGCGGTGCAGTCCAGTGTCCGCCCGAGGGATCGGGATTGAGATTGATGCCGACGAAACCATATTCGCGCACGCACTTCTCCATCTCTGCAATCGAGGTACGGATATCGGCGCCCGGCGACTGCGGCAGCATGGCCGCACCGATGAAGTGATCGGGGAACAACTGCGCCACGCGATGGCACAGCTCGTTGCAGATGGCCGCCCAGGTCTGGCTGGTGTTGAGATCGCCGATGTGATGCGCCATGAAGGAAGCGCGCGGCGAGAAGATGGTGAGATCCGCACCGCGTTCGCGCATCAGGCGCAACTGGTTGCTTTCGATGGACTCGCGCAGTTCGTCGTCGCTGATCTTGAGCTCGGCCACCTTGGGACCGAGTCCGGGCGTGTTCAGGTGGGCGATCTGCCGGTTGCGCCAGTCTTCCAGCGCCTTGGGGGCGGTGGTGTAGTGGCCATGGCAGTCAATGATGAGGGAGTCTCGCATGGGATTCAGGAATGGTCGGTCAGGAGTTCGGCGGGGATCAGCACTTCCCCGCGCAGGATGGGACGCGCCGTGCGCAGCAGCGCGGCACGCAGGATTTGTTGCTGGTCGTGCGGATCCAGCTCCAGCTCAACGCTGAATTCGCCACTGGGATGCTCCACCGAGACGGTGCGCTGCAAGCCGCTGCCGGGCAGCGCCAGCCCCTGGGCTACCGAGCCTTCCAGCACGCAGGCAGTGGCGACGGTGACGGCGGCCAGCACACCAATGGCCTCGTGGCAGACATGCGGGATGAAGCAGCGGCTGCTGATCGTGCCACCCGCCACGGGGGCAGACAGCAGGCACATCTTGGGATAATTCCTGGCGCTCACATCCCCCAGTCCCATGAGCGGACCGCAGGCCAGCCGCAGCGCCTCCAGTCTTTCCTTCAGGACCGCATCGGCATTGAGGACAGCCACGCTTTCATCACCAGTCAGGCCGAAATCAGACGCACGCACCAGCACCATGGGCATGCCATTGTCGATCAGGGTGACGGCCGTCTCGCGCTGCTCTCCGCCGGGGGTGGCGTAGCGTACCCGGTCCTGCACGCGCCCCGTGGGCAGCATGGCAGGGCAGACCGAGCCCGCCGTGTCGAGGAAGTTGATGCTGACCGGTGCCGCCGATCCCGGTACGCCATCGATACGGGTATCGCCCCGATAGCGCAGGCGGCCGCCCGGTGTCTGTACCGTCACGTCGCACTGCATGCCGGTGTTGAGTGTCAGGATGCGCGCGGTGGTGGTCTCGGGACCGGCGACGATCAGGCCGCGCTCGATGGCAAAGGGCAGCACGGCGGCCAGCATGTTGCCGCAATTGGGCGTGGTATCGACACGGTCCGATTCGGGTTGCAACTGCGCGAACAGGAAATCCAGATCCACGCCGGTCACGCGGCTGCGGCTGACGATGCCGGCCTTGCTGGTCAGTGGATGGGCACCGCCGAGGCCGTCGATCTGACGACGATCCGGCGACCCCAGCGCAGCCAGCAACACGCGATCGCGCGCAGCGATGTCCTCTGGCAGATCATCGGCCACGAAGAAGGGACCACGCGAGGTGCCACCGCGCATCAGGGTGCAGGGAATGGCCAGCAGGTCGGACGCGTCAGCGTCTCCGGGAGGAGGGGAATCGAGGTCAGGCACGGCGCTTTACCTTTGAAAACAATGGCGTCGAGTATGCGTGAGCGCCCTGTCGGCTTGGTTGCGTTGTGGCCCTTCCTCTGTTCTAATTTTCTAATCGCGCTCAGAATTCAACATCTCCGGATCGTCCTGCCATGGCCCTGCTCAACCTGCGTCACCTGCACGTCTTCAATGTCGTCGCCACCACCGGCGGGGTACGCCGCTCCTCCGACACGCTGCTGCGTGCCTCCTCGGCGGTGGCGCGCTCGGTGGCGGCGCTGGAGCAGAGCCTGTCGACGCAACTGTTCGAGCGCAAGGGGCGCGGCATGCTGCTGACCGCCGCCGGCGAAGCCGTCCGGCTGCGGGTCGAACGCATCGAAGCCGAACTGCGCGAAGTGCGCGACGATGCCCTGCGCCTGCGCGACCGCAACGGCCAGCCGGTAGGCAGCCTGGACGCTCTGTTCAATGAACGCCGCCTGCAGGCCGCCGCGCTGCTGGCCGAAACGCATCACATGCCCAGCGTGGCGCGCCTGATGGAAGTGTCGCCCTCGGCGGTGAGCCAGGCCTTGTCGATGCTGGAGGGCATTCTCGGACAGGCGCTGTTCTTCCGCACCGCGCACGGGATGTTGCCCACCGATGCGGGCCGCCGCTGGACCGAACGCTTCGGCCGGGCGCTGGCCGAACTGCGCCATATTCCGGAAGACATCGCCGCCCTCGACGGTGTGGTGCAAGGTACGGTCACGGTCGGTGCCTTGCCGCTGGCGCGCTCGCAACTGCTGCCGGCGGCGATGACGCGGGTGCTGGCACGCCATCCGTGCCTGCAGATCCGTTCGCTGGAAAGTCCCTATGAAGAGCTGGCCGCCGGCCTCATGAGCGGACGCATCGATTTCATCGTCGGCGCATTGCGCGCCTTCTCCAGCGACACCTTCGACATGCGGCCACTGGTGGCCGACAGTGCCGCCCTGATCGCACGGGCCGGCCACCCGCTGGCGCGCCGCAAGAAGCTGTCCCTGCGTGATCTCGACGGCTATCCCTGGGTGCTCTCGCGAGCCGGGACACCCTTGCGCGATTCCATCGAGCAATTCTTCCGCGACAGCCACTGGCCGGCTCCGCGCCCTGCGGTGGAGACCGGCGACCTGGCGCTCCTGCGCGGGCTGCTGGTGGGCAGCGACATGCTCACCGTGATCTCCGCCCATCAGCTGCAGCATGAGATCGCCACCGGGCAGCTCACTACCCTCCCCTTCGCCATGCGCGGCATGGAGCGCCGCATCGGACTGATGCAGCGCAAGGGGGCGCATCTGTCGCCCGGTGCCCGGGCGCTGCAGGAGGCCATCGAAGCGGCCGCGGCCGCGCTGGACTGAACGGCGCAAGCCCGCAGCACAAGGGCTTCAGGCCGCTGCGAGCCACACTTTCCGGATTCATAAAAAATCCATCGCGATTAGCAAATGGCAACACTCCGGTAGCCGAAAGCAATGCTCGCCGGCCCTCCCCGTCTTACACTTTGTGCCAAGTCGAGGCACGCTGGTGCTGCCTGGACAGGTAATCCCCAAGCCGCGTGCAGACAAGCCGGCAGATTCCCACAATTCGAACCCATCACGGAGACTTAATGAATACAGCACAATCGCTGGACGTGCGTTCGCACATCAACGGGCGCAAGATGTCCGGCTATCAATGGCTACTGCTGATCCTGTGCTTCCTCATCGTGGCCACTGACGGCATGGACGTGGCCATCATGGGCTTCCTGGCACCGGCCATCACCAAGGAGTGGGGCATCTCGCGCGCCGCCTTCGGCGTGGTCATGAGTGCTGCCCCCATCGGCCTGGCCGTGGGTGCGCTGCTGGTCGGTCCGCTGTCGGACCGCTACGGTCGCAAGAAACTGCTGATGACGGCGGTCGCCTGGTTCGGTGCGTGCAGCCTGGCCTGTGCCTTCGCACAGGACGTGGTCACGCTCTCGGCGCTGCGCTTTTTGACCGGCCTCGGTCTGGGTGCGGCCATGCCCAATGCCACCACCCTGCTCTCCGAGTATGTCCCGGAGCGTTCGCGCAGCACGCTGCTGGCGATCATGTTCACCGGTTTCAACCTCGGCTCGGGCCTGGTCGGCTTCCTCGCCGCCGCCCTCTTGCCGGAGTATGGCTGGCGCACCGTCCTGATGGCCGGCGGTGCCATCCCGCTGGTGTGCCTGCCGTTCTACCTGTGGCTGGTACCGGAGTCGGCCCGCTTCATGGTCGTGCGCCACTATCCCGCCGACCGCATTGCCCGCACCCTGGCGCGCGTGTGCGGCGGCCACTTCGCCGCCGGCCAGACCTTCAGCGTCAGCGAACCGCCGGTCAAGGGCGGCCAGCCGGCCAAGGTGCTGCTCTCGGAGACCTATCGCAAGACCACCCTGTCGCTGTGGGGCACCTACTTCATGGGCCTGCTGGTGATCTACCTGCTCTCCGGCTGGCTGCCCACGCTGATCAAGGATGCCGGCCTGCCCATCGAGAAGGCGGCCAGCATCACGGCCCTGTTCCAGCTGGGCGGCACCGTCGGTGCGCTGGTGGTAGGCTTCCTGATGGATCGCTGGTCGCCCAGCCGTGCCATCGCCTGCGCCTACATCGCGGGTGCCGTCTTCATCCTGCTGCTGGCGTCCGGCAGCGTGCAGTCAGGCATGTTTGCGGCCTACGTGCTGCTGGCCGGCTTCTGCATGAGCGGCGCACAGACCGGACTGAACGCCTTTGCCCCCTCCTGCTATCCGACCGTGGTGCGTGCCACCGGCGTGTCGTGGATGCTGGGCGTGGGCCGCTTCGGCAGCATCCTGGGCTCCTTCGCCGGCGGCGTGCTGCTGTCGATGGGTTGGGGCTTTGGTGCCGTCATCGCGATTCTTGCGGTGCCGGCTACGCTGGCGGCGCTGATCATCGTCTTCATCCAGATGGGGCAGCGTCCGGCGGCTGCGGTTTGATCAAGCTGCTGCATCAATCACATCGGATTCATCTGTTACAGGAATAAATCGTCATGGCCAATATCGTCGGCGCCATCGCCACCTCCCATACACCGACCATCGGCTTCGCGCTGGATGCCAACAAGCAGCACGATGCGGTCTGGGCGCCCATCTTCAAGGCTTACGAGCCGGTGCAGCAATGGCTGCAAGAGAAGCAGCCGGACGTGCTGCTGGTGGTCTACAACGACCACGTGACCTCCTTCTTCTTCGATCATTACTCCGCCTTTGCCCTGGGGGTGGGCAGCGAGTACCAGGTCGCCGACGAAGGCGGCGGTGCCCGCAAGCTGCCGCCAGTGGGCGGCCATGCGGCGCTGGCGCGGCATATCGGCAGTTCCCTGATGGCCGATGAATTCGACATGGCCTTCTTCCAGAACAAGCCGCTGGACCACGGGTGCTTCTCGCCCCTGTCGATGCTGTGGCCGCACCAGGAGGGCTGGCCCGGCCAGATCATCCCGCTGCAGGTGGGCGTGCTGCAGTTCCCGATCCCGACCGCGCGCCGTTGCTACAAACTGGGCCAGGGCCTGCGCCGCGCCATCGAAAGCTATCCGGAAGACCTGGACGTGGTCATCGTCGCTACCGGCGGGCTGTCGCACCAGGTGCATGGCGAGCGTGCGGGGTTCAACAATACGCCGTGGGACCATCAGTTCCTCGATCTCCTGCAGCATGATCCGGAAGCGCTCGCGCGCCTGACCCACGCCGAACTGGCGACGCTGGGCGGACTGGAGAGTGCCGAGGTCATCATGTGGCTGATCATGCGCGGGGCCATGCCGGCGGGCGTGCATTGCCGGCATCGCGAGTATTACCTGCCCTCCATGACCGGCATCGCGGTGGCCGTGTATGAACCGGCGGTGCCGGTCGATGCGGCCTTGCAGGCGGCCGAGGTGGCGCGTCATCGCGAGCACGTGGCGCAGCAGCTCAAGGGCATCGAGCAACTGCAAGGCACCTATCCCTTCACGCTGGAGACGGCCAATGCGCGCTACCGCATCAACCGCTATCTGTACCAGCTGATCCAGCCGGCGTTCCGCGAGCGCTTCCGGGCAGATCCGCAGGCGACCTATGAGGAAGCCGGGCTGTCGCAGGAGGAATGCGACATGATCAGCCGCCGCGACTGGCAGGCCATGATTCGCTACGGCGTGATTTTCTTCCTGCTGGAAAAACTGGGCGCGGTGGTTGGCGTGTCGAACCTGCATATTTATGCGGCCATGCGCGGGCAGTCGCTGGAAGAATTCCAGCAGACGCGCAATGCGCCGGGGGCGCTGTACTCGGTGGCGGGCGCAGCGTCGGACAAGGCGGCGGATTGGAACAAGACCGGGACGAACTGAACGTCTTTGCTTGCGGATGTACCAGGTATCGCGCCCTCCTTCGGAGCGGCGCGATTTTTTTATGAATGCCGCCATTCAAAACAATTCGTCATTCCATCAAAAGCTGCGATCTATCTTGACGATGGCGGAGGGAACGCAGCAATACAAATCGCCCGAAAATTAGAATTTCTTCCATTGAGAAAACGCCTCTCGCAACGGAGACTGTCGCCTTCGTCGCCCGTGGCCTCTGCAGCACCGATGAGATCAGGGGCATTGGCCGCATCCGGGATTTCCTGCTTCAAGCCGGGCAAGCGCACTTCGCAAGTGGGTCTGCGTTTTTTGCCTGTTTGTTCACTGGCCTGTTCCGGATTGCGCGAATTCTCCCTGGAAAGCGCATCGCATGCCCTCCCCCTCGCAGAAAGATTCATCCCGCTCCCAAGCGCGCATCACGCAGCATCGCCGGCTGCTCCAGCTGGACTCGCCGCTCGGGCCGGACCTCCTCCTGCCACAACGGCTCATCGCCACTGAGCGACTGAATCACGGCTACGAAGTCACCCTCGATCTGCTGGCCACGCGCACCGGCATCGCGCTGGAGCAATTGATTGCACAGCCCGTCACCCTGTGGATCAGGCAGCATGAAGGCGACACCCTGCCCTGGCATGGCTACGTGCATACCGCCAAGCGCCTGGGCAGTGATGGCGAGATCGATTTCTGCCAGCTCTCGTTTTCTCCCTGGCTGCATTTCCTGCGCTTTCGCAAGGACGCCCGGATCTGGCAGGACAAGACCACCGAGGACATTCTTGCGGACGTGTTCGACTGCCATCCGCAAGCGCGCGGCCACTATCGCTTCGAACTGGAGCGCCCGTCTCTGGCTCGGTCCTATTGCACCCAGTACGAAACCGACTGGCATTTCGTCCAGCGCCTGATGGAAGAAGAAGGCTGGTTCGCTCATCACGAGCAACAGGAGGATGGCGGCGGCCACGTTCTGGTCATTACCGACACTACATGGAGTCTGCCCGGCTTGCCCCGGCAAGGCATTGCCTTCCACGGTGCCGGCCCCCGTGACGAGCTCGACAAGATCCTGCAGTGGAGCGCAAGCCGCACGCTCGCCTCGAACGTCTGGCGCGGCCGCAGCGACGACTACAAATCGCCTCGCCTGCAGAAGGAGGCCGAAGAGCAGGTGATGGCAGAGCATGGACTGCTGCCCGCACAGCTGGAGGTGTATGAGTACACCGGTGCATACAGTTTTGCCCAGCAGGAGCAAGGCAATCGTCAGGCCGACCTGCAAGTGGAGCAATGGGAATCTGCGATGCAACGCTACAGCGCCGTCTCGGGCGTGCGCAATTTGGCTTGCGGACGCTGGTTCAGGCTGGAGGACCATCCCCTGCATCGCAAGGAGCCGGAGAGCGATCGCCAGTTCGTCATCCTGGCCATCGACTGGTTCATCGAGAACAACCTTCCCCTGTCGCATCAGGCGCTGGATTTTCCGGGCAGCCTGAGCCCTGCACTGCTGGCGTTCAAAGAGTCGATCCGGCGTGAGCGGCAAGTCGACGAGAGGGAGAATGAACACACGGGCCATTGCTTCAACCGCTTCGAGGTACAGCGGCGCAAGCTGCCGTTCCGCCCTGCGCGGTCGCATGCCAGGCCGGTCATGCTGCCGCAGACAGCGATCGTCGTGGGGCCTGGGGGAGAAGAGGTTTACACCGATCCTCTTGATCGCATCAAGGTCCAGTTCCGCTGGGACCGGATCAATCCGGGCAATGAGGCGGCGTCCTGCTGGGTCCGGGTGAGTTATGCCAATGCAGGCGAGTACTGGGGTGCCGTCCATGTGCCGCGCATCGGGCAGGAAGTCATCGTGTCCTTCCTCAATGGCGACCCGGATCGACCGGTCGTGACGGGGCGCCTGTTCAATGAGGAACAGCGTCCGCAATGGCACAGCAACGGACGGCTATCGGGATTCAAATCCAAGGAATTCGGCGGTGCCGGGTTCAACCAGCTGGTGATGGATGACACCTCCGAGCAAAACCGGATTCATCTCTACAGCACCCATACCCATGCGCAGTTGAATCTAGGCCATCTGGTCAGCCAGACGGGCAATGAGCGCCGCCACTTCTTCGGTACCGGTTTCGCGCTCAGCACTGACGCCTATGGGGCCATCGTCACACACAAGGGCTTGTACATCAGCACCTACGGCAGGCCGGGTGCCCAGGGAACGCAACTGGATGCCAGCGAAGCCACCGGCCAACTGAAAACCGCATCGGCAATGAGCCAGCAACTGTCCGAGACAGCGGCGAAGGCAGATGCGGAAGCGCTCGGTGGACTGGATGCCCTGGGCAAGATGATCGAAGCGACGCAAGGCACTTACCCGGAAGCCGCGCAATCGGAGGCCCATCGTTTCAAGCAAGCCATCCTGCTGGCCGGGTCTCCCGACGGCATCGGACTGACCACGCGCAAGGGGCTGCATGCGCATGCCGGAGAGGAGATCAACTTGTCCTCGGGTTCGGATACCAGCATCGCGACCGGCAAAAGTCTGCTGGCCAGCGTCGCCGAAAAGATCAGCCTGTTCGCCTTCAAGGCCGGGATCAAGCTGTTCTCCGCCAAGGGCAAGGTGGAGGTGCAGGCGCAGAGCGACGATCTGGATCTCATTGCAGAGAAGGTGGCGCGGCTGCTGTCGACCAGCGGACGTGTGGAGATCCATGCGAAGGACGAGGTGATGATTTCGGCAGGCGGTTCCTTCATCCAGATCAACGCCTCCGGAATCACGCAAGGGACCGCCGGCACCTGGGAAGCCAAGGCATCGCAGCATGCGATGACGGGTCCGGCACGCGTGTCGTATGCGATGCCATTGCTGCCCGCGAGCGACTTGAATCTGCCCAAGCGCTATCCCTACTCACAGTGAGTTTTTCTTCAACGAGGACATCATGCTGATCAGTCCCCCTTTCCTGCCACCGCGCACGGCGCAACAGAGCGAAGACGAATGGCTCGACCTGGCCATGAACGGCGATGCGCCTGGCCGGGGCGCTTTCCCGGTCAGTTTCAATCTCGGCTGGCATGGCGGGATTCACCTGAGCGCTCCGAAGGCAGGCAATGCGCATGAACCGGTCAGGGCCATTGCGGATGGCACCATCGTCTTTGTGCGCCCGCCCACGAAAGGCTTGCCCAACCTGCCGCCTGAACATCCCCTCATGTACAACGGCGCGACCAGCGACGGCGTGGTCGTCATCAGGCATGAAGCCGAGATCGGCGAAGGTGAACAGGCGCGCGTCGTCTTCTTCAGCCTCTACATGCACTTGCATGACATCGCGCCGACCACGCTGCTCAAGCGCTTAGTGCATCGCAAGGAAATCATCGGGCAGGCGGGCTACATCAATGGCGAAAAGGGTCGCCTGCATGTCGAGATCATCTGCGACGATGCCAATCTCGTCCGTCTCGCGGGCCGCGCTGCAGACCCGTTGTCTCTTGCCTCGGATGGACGCAATGATGTGATCTTCGGCGAGACCTTTTTCCTCATCCCCGCCGGCACACCGATCTTCGATCAGGAGCCCCTGCCGCATTCCGCGCAGGCGGTGACACCGGCCCCGAAACGCAAGCGGCGCGCCGGCGATGAAGAACCGGATCCTCCGGTGGCCTTGACTGCCATTCATGCGACGGCAAGTGACTATCTTGTGGGAGTGCGTTACCCCGGCGCGGAGGGCGATGTTGCGCGTACCGGCGAATCCGTGGTCACCGCTTACGCCATGGATGGGAGCCGGATAGGCGCGCCCTTGCCGGACAAGGATGGCGAGGCCGGTCTCTACAGAAATGCGGTACGGATTGCCAAGGCCTTTCCCGATGCGCAGCGGCCGGCACCCGCTGCCGTCTATGAATTGCTGCGTTTCGGACGCGTGATCGGCCCTGACAAGCTGCCCTCGCCATCGCTGCCGCATTGGCGGAAAGTTCCGTATTCCGAGGGATTCGGCTGGGTCAATCTCCACGCGTCCAACATCCGCATTTTCAGCGATGCGGATTTCCCGCCCTGGAAGGGATGGCGGCTCATCGATGACGATACGGATCAGGACAGCCGCTGCGACTCCCGGACCATCCGCAGCTGGCTTGATAGCAACTGCGATGGCCGGGTGCAGGCGGAGGAAGCCATGGCGCGACTGAGCGATCCGACAATTGCCGCCAGATTGCGCCGTGTCATTGCCCGCTTCCCTACCGAGTGGGAGAGCAGCAGCATCGATGCACGCTGGGGATGGCTGAAGGGCTGCACCCGGGAAAATGCCACGCCGCTGAGCAGCACCGATTTTGATGCCCTGCGTGCGCACATCAAGGCCTTGGCGTTCTGGCCCGGAGGCATGGACCTGCCCAGAGTGCATTGGCACTGGCATCCCAAGGAATTCATTCGTCAGTTCCGCAAGTGTGCGTGGCTGAGCGCCAAGGATCTGGCGCGCATCTATCCGGATGAGAAATATCCGTTGAAGGCGCTGGAGGCAGAGGGACGGCAGCGCACCCCGGCCTCGATTCGGGAAACCTACCGAAATGACATCAACAAGGTGATGCGCAAGTACCTGATCAGTTCACCGGTGCGGATGACGCATTTTCTCGGGGAAGGGGCGGTTGAATGCAACTATCTCGTGATGATGGCGGAGGGATCAGTAAGCTTTTCAAGGAAACCGACGCATGAGAGTTTTCAGCCGGAAGACACCGGATTTTATACGCCGAAGGCCAAGACTGATTATCTCTATTACCTCACCGGAAGGCTTGGCAATATCGAAGAGCATGACGGGCCGAAGTTCAGGGGGCGGGGGATCAAGCAGCTCAGTGGCAGGGAGAATTACGGCAAGTATTGGGTGTATCGCGGGTGGCTACCGCCCAATTCATTTGAGCCAAGTTGGTGGAACCCATCGCGTCCTGAAAAGGCACCCAGGGTTCCTGATCCGCAGAGACTATCTATCAACCACTATAACGCTATCGATTCTGGTGGATGGTATTGGACGGCAGGGTCCAAAGATAACGATTTTAAGACTATCAACTTGCAAATAAGGTCTGCCACCATTAACGAAACTACCGTACAAAAATTGGCAGAGGCAATTAATGGTGTTAATCGAAAAACGCAGAAGCCAAATAATCTCACTGAGCGCATTAACGAGACTCTTTGGGCTCAGAACATACTAATGGATGACAAAAAATGATCAGAATCCAAGTTCTCTTAGGCATCGTTCTCGCAGGAATTTCTCTGTCAGCCCCTGCAACAGAGATTTCTAAAAGGGAGCTGAGCTCGCTGGCAAAAAATCTACATATTCCTGCCACCTGGCGCATTCAGAAAAATATGAAACCACTAGGAAAGGACTTTCCTAAAACGTACTGCACCGTCTTTTATTCACGAAAGACAAATCAATGGCTCGGAGAACTCTGCATTTCTTCAAACAAGAATTTCATCAGGACGATGGGGGTCCGGGACGAAGTACCTGAAGAGGAGGGCTGGGCCGATCGTAGTAAATATGAGGTCGGCTACTGGAGCGTCACGCCGCTTTCCATCTACCCAATGACGCCATTTATTTTGAAACCGATAAAGAACTACGCCGCCGAACCGGACTGCTATATGGAAGATGGTCCGGTGTATCGCGCGACCAGCATGTGCCATACCGCGCTGTATGAGTTGCGCCCAGGCGTCTTCATTTACAGCGTCTTTCACTTCTTTGACAACGTGAAGCGCAAACAGAAGACCCAACTTGCCGACATCAGGGAGTTGTGGATTCACGTCGGGAAGAAGATCAGCAAAAGATCCAAGCCATGAATGATGAAATCGCCAGCCCCTATCCCCTCTGCGCTAGACGATAACCCATATCCCACGACAGAGCACGCCAAAGACAACGAACCGGACGTATATGCAAGCCATCAAGATACTGGTCTTTCTTTTTCTGCTGATGAGCATTCAACCTGCTTTTTCCCAAGTCATCACCCAGGCGGAGGCGACCGAGCTAATGCGAGACGTGAACATCCCGGTTACATGGCGCTTGGCAAAAAGCATGAAGCAGCAGAATCGGTATTATCCAAATACTTACTGTGCGATTTTCCATTCAAAGCTCACAAAGCAATGGATCGGAAAATTGTGCCTGACCATCAACAAGGAATACATCTCTGATGTAGGAATTCGCGACGAAGTCCCCGAAGAAGAAGATTGGGCGGATCGGACACGATACGAAGTCGGCTACTGGCGCGTAACGCCCCTCTCCCTCTACCCAATGACGCCGCTTATTCTGAAGCCGATTAAAAACTACGCTGCAGAATCCGACTGCTTTATGGAAGACGGTCCTGTCTATCGAGCCACAAGCATGTGCCACACCACGCTTTATGAATTGCGTCCGGGCGTCTTCATCTTCAGCGTCTTCCACTTCTTCGACAACGTAAAACGCAAGCAAATAACCAACCTCTCGGACATCAAAGCTCTATGGATCCAGATAGGAAACAAGGTCAACAAAAAATCGAGTCAATAACCTTGGAAAAAGTCACAGCGAATTCGAACAAAGGACGGCCGCAGTAGCCTGTAACAACGCTTGGCTGTCCAGATCCACCACCCCATCCGCCCCTTTGATCCACCCCAAAAAATCAACCCACCTGATAAACCCCCTTCAACATCTTGCGCACAATCGCCTCAAAGAAAATCACCGCAAACCCGTCGTTGCGAATGAGCTGCTGCGTCAGGTCCGCGCATTTCTGCCTTACCGCATCCGGCAACAGCTGATCCTCGCCCGCCATCGACCGGCCGGCCACCTGGATCTCGGCGGCCCGCTGCACCGTCCACAGCAGGAAGAAGGCGCGCTGGATATCGCTCTCGCACACCGCCACCCCGTGATTGCGCAAGACCAGAATGTGCTTGTCCCCGAGGCTCTGCAGCATGCGTTCCTTCTCCTCCGCAAACAGCGTAATGCCCTCGAACGCGTGATACCCGATGCGCCCGAACAGTTGCGCGCCATAGAAATCGTTGTGCTCGAAGCCGCTCTTCTTCATCGTCACCGCCGAGATCGGCGTGGTATGCGTATGGATCACGCAGCGCAGATCATCACGCGCACCGTGGATGGCGCTATGCAGCGCAAACCCGGCCGGATTGGCCTTGTAGTCCGACGGTTCGGCCAGTTGCCCATCCAGCCCCACCTTGAGCAGGTTGGCCGGCGTCACTTCGTTGTAGTTCAGCGCAAAGGGATTGACCAGGTAATGATGCTCCGGCCCCGGCACGCGCACCGAGATATGGTTGAAGATCATCTCCGTCCAGCCCAGGTAATCCACCAGCCGGTAACAGTGCGCCAGCTGGATGCGCAGCGCCCATTCTTCATCACTGCAGTGGGATGGCTTATCTGCGCCATAGCTGAATTGCATGATATTCATCGATTTGACTCCTGAATCCGAAAATGAGGTGATCGCGCTCAGGCGGCCCGTGCCGCCGGCTGCGGTTGTTGTGTCTGCTGCGCTCTCTGTTGTCCTGTCTGCTGCTGCGCCGCCTCGCCGCGAAAACGCGCCAGCGACACGATGGCCCGCGTGATCGGCATCGGGATCGCATAACGTTCGGCCATTTCCAGCACCGCATCGCCGATGGCCGCCAGCTCCAGTGGCCGCCCGCGCTCCAGATCCTGCAGCATCGAGGTGCGAAACGCCCCCATGGCCTCGCCCAGCTGCAGGAAGGTCAGTGGATCAATGTCCACCCGCGCCCCGTGGCTGGACGCCACCAGCAAGGTCTCGCGCATGATCTGGCTGACCACCTCGCGCAGCTCCGGCAAGCCGTACAACTGCTGCAGCGTGCCCTGCGTGATGACCGACAGCGGGTTGGTGCTGATGTTGGCGATGATCTTGGTCCACAGCTTGTCGCGGATGCGATCGGTGGCGCGGGCTTCGATACCGGCCGCTTCCACCGCCGCCCGCACGCGCATGAGCCGCTCGCTCATCTCGCCGGAAGGTTCGCCCAGCACCATCAGGTGCGGATTGACCGAGCGGATCACGCCCGGGCTCTCGACCTCGGCCGTGATGAAGAGCACGCTGCCAATCAGCCGGTCCAGCGCAACCGCGTTTGACAGCGCACCATCCGGGTCCACGGCCTTGACGGTCTCGCCATCGAAGCGCCCGCCCTCGCGATGGAAATACCACCACGGCACGCCATTGTTGGTCGGGATCACCACCGTCTCTTCGCCCACCATGGGCGCGATCTGGGGCAGCAAGGCTGACATGTCCTGACTCTTGGCGCACAGGAAAACGACGTCCTGAACACCGAACTCCGGCAACTGGCTGGCCGCCGGACGGGCGTGCGTGGTGCCGTGCAGGTCATGCAAGGTCAGGCCGCGCTCGCGGATGGCCTGCAGCGTCTGGCCGCGCGCCAGCACGCTGACCTGATGTCCGGCCGCCGACAGCCGCACGGCCAAGGTGCCGCCGATGGCACCGGCGCCGGCGATGCAGATGCGCAGCGGTGCTGGCACAGGAGAAGAGGAAGTTTCTTGTTTCATGGAATTCACGGAAGAAGACATCAGCCGGCCAGCTTGTCCTGATGCTTGCCGGACAAGCCCAGGTAAGCCTCGATCACGCGGCGGTCATGGGCCAGCTGGCTGGCCGGTCCGTGCATGCGGATCTCGCCGTTCTCCAGCACGTAGCCATAGTCGGCCACCTGCAGCGCGGCGCGTGCGTTCTGCTCCACCAGCAGGATGGAGACGCCCCGCCGGCGCAGCTCGGCAATGATGCGGAAGATCTCGCGCACGATCAGCGGTGCCAGCCCCAGGCTGGGTTCGTCCAGCATCAGCAGGCGCGGCTTGGCCATGAGCGCACGGCCCACGGCCAGCATCTGGCGCTCGCCGCCCGAGAGCGTGCCGGCCTGTTGCGTGCGACGTTCACGCAGGCGCGGGAAGAGCGTATAGACCTCTTCCAGCGTCGCCGCGTAGTCGCGCTGGCCGGTGCGGTAACGCTGGAAAGCCCCCAGCATCAGGTTGTCTTCGATGTTCATCTCCGAGAACAGCTCGCGCTTCTCCGGCACCAGGGTCATGCCGGCCGCCACCATCTCTTCGACCTCGGGCGAATGGCGGATGGTGCCGTCAAACGCCATCGCCCCGCGCGAAGGCAGCACGCCCATGATGGCCGAGAGCAGCGTGGTCTTGCCCGCGCCATTGGGGCCGATTACGGTGACGATCTTGCCCTGCTCCACCGACAGGTCGATGCCCGACAGCACCTGCACCCGGCCATAGGCCGCCGACAGGTCGCGTACTTCCAATACCTTATTGCCCATGATGTGCTCCTGCTGCAATGGCATTGCCCGCGCCTTCTTCGACTGCGGCGCCCTCTTCCTCGTCGGCCACGCCCAGATAGGCTTCCAGCACGGCGCGATTGTTCTGGATCTCTTCGGGCAAGCCCTCGGCGATCTTCTGGCCGAAGTCCATCACCACGATGCGGTCCACCAGTTCCATCACGAAATCCATGTCGTGTTCCACCAGCAGGATGGCCATGCCTTCGCTGCGCAGCTTGCGCAGCAGGTCGCCCAGCGCCTGCTTCTCGCCCAGGCGCAGACCCGCTGCGGGTTCATCCAGCAACAGCAGGCAGGGATCGGCGGCCAGGGCACGGGCGATTTCCAGGATGCGTTGCTGGCCCAGCGACAGCGCACCGGCCTGCTCGAACATCTGCGCCTTCAATCCGACACGTTCGATCTGGCGCGCCGCTTCCGCCAGGATGCGCGCCTCTTCCTGGCGATCCAGACGCAGCATGGACGACAGCACACCGCGCTGGCCGCGCAGGTAGGCACCGATGGCAACGTTCTCCAGCACCGTCATGCGCGGCATCAGGCGCACGTGCTGGAAGCTGCGGCTCATGCCCAGCCCGGCGATGTGACGCGAACCGCGACCGGTGACCTCATGGCCACGGAACTGCACGCTGCCCGAGGTCGGTGTATCGACACCGGAAATCTGGTTGAAGAGCGTGGACTTGCCCGCCCCGTTGGGACCGATCAGGGCCAGCACTTCACCGGCCATCACCTTCAGGCTCATGTTGTTGTTGGCCACCAGGCCGCCGAACTTGCGGGTCACGTCCCGCACATCCAGCACCACTTCCTGCGGCGCAGGCATGGGGCGGCGCGGCAGCGCTTCGGCTTGCGGGTCGATCTCCAGCCGGCGGCTGCGCACCGGCACCAGCCTTGCCAAGTAAGGCCACAGCCCATCGCGCGAACGCTGTAGCAGCACCACGATCAGGAGCCCGAAGACGATGGTCTCGAAGTTGCCCGAGCGTCCCAGTACCACCGGCAGGATGCCCTGCAGCCATTCCTTGAGCACCACGATCAAGGTGGAACCCAGCACCGCGCCCCACACATGGCTCGCTCCGCCCAGTACCGCCATGAACAGGTAGTCGATGCCGAAGCCCAGCCCGAAGGGCGAGGGATTGACGAAGCGCTGCATGTGCACGTACAGCCAGCCCGACAGAGCCGCGAGCACGGCGGCGATCACGAAGACCACGATGCGCATGCGTGCCGTATTGATGCCCATGGCCTCGGCCATCACGATGCCGCCCTTGAGCGCACGGATGGCGCGGCCCTCGCGCGAATCCAGCAGATTGCTCAGGGCCGCCACGCCCAGCAGCACGGCCACCCAGATGAGGCCAAACATGGCCCGGTCGGAACTGAGCGCGATGCCAAAGAACGTGATGGAGGGAATGCCCGACATGCCGGTCTGCCCGCCCATGCTCTCGAGCGTGCCGAAGATGAAATACAGGCTGATGCCCCAGGCGATGGTGCCCAGCGGCAGGTAGTGGCCGGAGAGCTTGAGCGTGACGCTGCCCACCGCAAAGGCCAGCACGGCCGTCAGTACCAGGGCTACCACCAGCGCCACCCAGGGCGATTGCATCCACAGCAACGCATCGGGCAGCGGCAGGATCTTGGCCGACAGTGCCGCCGAGAAGTAGGCACCCAGACCGACGAACGCCGCCTGCCCGAAGCTGGTCAGGCCGGCCACGCCGGTCAGCAGCACCAGTCCCAGCACCACCAGCGAGGCCAGGCCGATGTTGTTCAACAAGGTCATGGTGAACGGTGGCAGCACGAAGGGCGCAACCGCCAGCAGGACCACGAACAGGCCCAGCGCCGCGCGCGAGGACAAGCGCGCCATCGGACGTTTGGAAGAAGAGGTGGAGGCAGCGGGTTTCATTCTTCTTCCTCCACGTGACGGGTAGACAGAGAACGCCATAGCAGGATCGGAATGATCAGCACGAAGACGATGATTTCCTTGTAGGCACTGGCCCAGAAGGTCGAGAAGGATTCGATGAGGCCAATGGCCAGTGCGCCGATGGCCGCTACCGGATAGCTGACCAGCCCGCCGATGATGGAACCGACGAAGCCCTTCAGGCTGATCAGGAAGCCGGAGTCATAGTAGATCGTGGTGATGGGCGCGATCAGCACGCCCGACATCACGCCAATCAATGAAGCCAGCAGGAACATGGCCTTGCCCGCGAAAACCGGCGAGATGCCCATCAGGCGCGCGCCCATGCGGTTCAACGCAGCAGCGCGCAAGGCCTTGCCATAGAGCGTGCGCTCGAACATCAGGAACAGCCCCACGATGAGCAGCAGCGACACGCAGATCACCCACAGCGCCTGGCTGGAAAAGCGCAGGCTGCCCAGTTCCAGGCTGGCCTCGGTGAAAGGCGCGGTGCGTGCGCCTTCGGGGCCGAACACCAGCAGCGCCACGCCGACCAGCGCCACGTGCACGGCGATGGAGACGATCAGCAGCACCAGCGGCGAGGCCGAGGCGATGGGCTGGAACGCCATGCGGTACATCAGCGGCCCCATCGGCACCAGCAGCAGCAGGGTCATGGCGATCTGCGCCAGCATGGGCAAGGTGGCGAAGTTGAGATTCAGGGCGAGTCCTGCCACGACCACGGCATACACCAGCTTGGCCGGCAGCCACAGGCTGGGGCGGCGGCGACTGGTACGCCACATGTCGTAGAGATCGAAGGCACAGGCGCCCAGGCACATGGCCACCAGCAGCCAGGCGACGGTGAGCGGTTGGCCGTTCTGCATCATGCCCATGGTGAGTGCGCCGAAGGAGACGAACTCGCCCTGCGGGATCAGGAGGATACGGGTGACGGTAAAGACCAGGACGATGGACAGCGCCAAGAGCGCATAGATGGCACCGTTGGTGATGCCGTCCTGTCCCAGCAGCGCCACGATTTGGAGATTCATTGCGACTTCCTTGTGGAGCCGGCGCGCGCTGCCATCCAGCCGAGAACGACGCGCCAGGTTCGGGATGCGGGTGGAGGTGGAACACTGCGCCCGCCCGGCGTGGAGGCCGGACCGGCGCAGCAGGCGTGGTCCTTACGGCTTGAGCAGGGTCCAGTTGCCGCCCTTGACGGTGATGAGCTCACGACCGCGTTCATCGAAACCGCTGTGGTCCGCCGGGCTCATGTTGTAGACGCCCTGGGTGCCGACCACTTCCTTGGTGCTTTCCAGTGCATCGCGCAGGGCGGCGCGGAATTCCTTGCTGCCCGGCTTGGCCTTCTTCGCGGCCACAGGAATGGCTTTCTCCAGCAGCAGGCCGGCGTCATACACGTTGGCACCGAAGGTGGCGGGCACGGTGTTGTACATCTTCTTGTAGGCCTCGATGTACTCGGTGGCGACCTTCTTGGAGGGATTGCTGTCCGGGATCTCGGGCAGTACCAGCATCAGGCTCGCGGCCAGGATGGTGCCCTCGACCTTGTTCTTGCCCAGCTGCAGGAAGGCCGGCAGGGCCGCGCCGTGGGTCTGGTAGATCTTGCCCTTGTAGCCCTGGTCGAACAGCGTGGTCTGCGGCAGCACCGTGGCCGCGCCCGGGGCCGCCACCAGCACGGCATCCGGATTGGCAGCGACGATCTTGAGCGTCTGCGCGGTGACCGAGGTATCGGTGCGCTGGTAGCGCTCATTGGCCACGATCTTGATGTTGTTCTTGGCTGCCAGCTCCGTGAAGACCTTGGCCCAGTTCTCACCGAAGGGATCGTTGACGGCAATGAAGCCGGCCGTCTTGACCTTGGTCTTGACCATCTGGGCCACCAAGGCGCTGGCGATCAGGTCATCGTTCTGGGTGGTCTTGAAAACCCACTTCTTCTGCTCCGTCATCGGCAGCACCACCGCCGCCGTGCCCACCGGGGCCAGCATCGGCACGCCGGCTTCGGCCGCAAAGGAAATCACGCCCATGGCATTGGGCGAACCGCTGGGGCCGATGATGGCATCGACGTTGTATTCGGCGATCAGCTTCTTGACTTCGGTGACCGACTTGGTCGGATCGCTGGCATCGTCCAGCGAGATGTATTCGATCTTCAGATCACCGGCCTTGGCCGGCAGCAACGGCACGGTGTTCTTCTGCGGAATGCCCACCAGCGAGACCGGCCCGGTGGAGGAGGTCACGACCCCGATCTTGACCTGGGCAAAGGCAGGATTGCCGGCGACGCTGGCGAGGGTTCCGGCAGCGGCCAGAACGGCAGTGGCGGCGGTGGCAATCAGGCGTTTGTGCAGCATGTGTTTCTCCCTTGTTGGTTGAGATGATGGCGGGCTTCCCCACTCCGCCACCGATCTGGGACAGCAATCTGGCATCGGCACCAGGCCGATCTTCATCAACGCATGTAGAGCCCGCCGTTGATGTCGAGGCAGGCCCCGGTGGCCGAACCCGCATCGGGCGAGGCCAGCAGCAGCACCGCATCGGCGATGAAATCGGGTTCGCCCAGCGTCTTGACCGGAATGGTGGCAATGGTCGCGGCCAGCTTGTCGGCCGGCACGATCTCGCGCACGATGGGCAGGTCCAGCGGGCCCGGCGAGATGGCATTGACGGTCACACCGGCGCCTGCGAGTTCACGGGCAAAGACCTTGGTCAGGGTCAGTACCGCACCCTTGGCCGCAGCATAGTGCGCACCGGTGGCGGTGCCGCCGTTTTGCCCGGCCAGCGAGGCGATGTTGATGATGCGTCCGTAGCCGCGATCGGCGAAGCGTTTGCCGAACACCTGGCACGCAAGAAACGTGCCTTTCATGTTGATGGCGGTGACCTCGTCCCACTCCTCGGGAGTGATCTCCATCAACGCTGCCACACGCGAACGGCCGGCATTGTTGACCAGCACCGCCGCCCCGCCCCAGCGCAATTCGATGGCGTCGCAGGCAGCGATGAAGTCCGGCTTGCGGCGCACGTCCAGCGCCAGCGGCATGGCGGTGGCACCGCTCGCATCGAGACTGGCGGCCACTGCCGAGACCTGTTCCAGGTCGATGTCAGCCAGCGCCACCTTGTAGCCGGCGGCGTGCATCTTGCGTGCAATGCTTTCACCGAGGCCGCGTGCGGCACCGGTGACCAGCGCAATCTTCTTGTCCATGATCAGGCACCCTGGATGATCAGGGCGCGGCCCACGCGGGCTTCGATCTTGCCGTACTTCCACAGGCGGTGTTCACCGACCATGGTGGTGCGGAACAGGTTGCAGGCCGCCACCACCGTATCGAGGTCGGCCACGTCGGCCATGATGTAGAAGGTCCACGGGGCATCGTCGGACTTGCCCACCATGAGGCGGTCATCGTCCATGGTGCCCAGTACCTTGATGCCGTCCATGGTCGCCAGTGCCGTCATCATCTGGCCATAGGCCTGCCACACCGGACCGGTCTCGGTGGCGGGCAGGTCGAAGAAGTTTTGTGTCACGCCGACGCAGAAGAGGACGCGCAGCGGTTCTTTATCATTGCTTGGGACTTGGCTCATGAGGGCTCCGGGCTGAAAACTTGAAATCAAAAAGAGAAAGGACGCAACGGCTTACAGGAAGCCCGGCATCGGCGGCACGCCCAGCGTGACCGCACCGGCGCCGTCGTAGATGCCCTCGCCCAGGAAGGCGTGCTGCTTGACCACGGCGGCATCGCGCAGGTAGCGCTGCAGCGGGTGGTTGCTGTAGATGGCGGTGGTACCGGCCAGGCCGAACATGGCCTGCGTGACTTCATTGCCGACCTTGGCGATTTCCACGGCGGTCAGGCGCAGCAGGCTGACCTGCTCGGGCGTGACGGGGTTGCCGGCGAGGATGGAATTCCAGACTTCGCCGGTGGCGTCGTAGAGGAAGGCGCGCGCCGAACGCAACTTGGCTTCGGCCTTGGCGACCTCGATGCGCACGTAGGAACGGTCGGCCAGCTTGGGCGCACCGGTAATGGCCACACGGCCACCGGACATCAGGTTGATCTCGTCGATGGCGGCGCGTCCCACGCCCAGGTTCACCACGGCCAGCACCTGCGCGGCATAGGCGATGGTCGGATAGCGATACAGCGGTTCATCGATGGTGGGCACGCCGCCACGGATGAAGGTCCATTCCTCGGGGACGAATTGCTGGCTCACCTTGAGGTCATGGCTGCCGGTACCGACCAGTCCCATCACGTCCCAGTTGTCGATGATCTCGACCTGCTCCGGCGGCAGCACGGCGGTGCGCGGCTTAGAACCGGCCTGGCCGGGCACCGCCGCACCGATGCCCACGCCCAGCACATCGGCGCCCTTGCAGCCGCTGGCGAACTTCCAGGTGCCATTGACCATCCAGCCGCCCTCGACCTGCTCGGCCGGCTGCAGCGGGAACAGGCCGCCGGCGAAGGTCAGGTCCGGCCCCTTGGCATACAGCTTGGCTTGCGTTTCCCTGGGCAGGGCGGCCAGGTAGACCGAGGCCGAACCGAAACTGGCAACCCACCCGACGGAGGCATCGGCGACGGAAATGCGTTCGATCATCTGCAGGAAACCCATCGGCGAGAGACCGCTGCCGCCGAAGCATTGCGGGGTGGCGGCGCGATAGACACCGGCCTTCTTCAACTGCGCGATGAAATCCTTGGGCACGAAACGCTGCGCGGCGAATTCCTCGCGGCGCGCACGGATCTCGGCCAGCAGCGGGACCAGGGCATCTTCTTCACGGGCGGCCAGCGCGGCCGGGTTCTCCATCACGGACATTGCATTCTCCAGGTGGCTTGCATCAGAATGAAGTCGAGTGTAGGGAGCGGCGTATCCCGGTTCAATCGGGAGCGCTGCAGCTTTTTTAGGGGAATAGGTGAAGCCTTCTAAAGAAAACCCCTAGTGCCATTCCCCAACTGCAAACCCGGTGCGCCCTCCCCTGCGTGAACTCATCCATGGAGGAAACACGGTCCTGCAGATCATGAAGCGATGACAGAGACGAGCGATGCCAGAACAAACCGCTGCCCCAGTTTCCCCTGCCCTGCCGGATGACAGCATCCGCTTCGGGCTGGACGATTTCCGCCGCATGATGGAAGCGCTGCCCATGTGCATCATCCTGCATGACGCCCAGACCAAGTCCATCCTCTGGGCCAATCCCTCAGCCTGCCAGGTACTGGGGTTCACGCTGGAAGAACTGCTGCCGCTCAAAGCCCCGGACATGAGCCGGCAGTCGCACGAATACCGCCGCGAGATCGGCCGCAAGTGGCTGCACGATGCGGTACTTCACGGCAGCAACATGGTCGAGTGGTGCTACCGCGCCAAGAACGGCGATGAGATCCTGTCGGAGGCGATTGCCACGCTGGTGCCGCTGACCGAGCGCGACGTGATCATGGTGCAGTTCCGCGATATTGCGCGCGAGGAACAGATCCGGCGCGAGATGAAAAAGCTGGAGAGCCGCCTCAAGGAATTCATGCAGGACTCCGACGAAGGCGTGACGGTGCTGCGTTCGGATGGCGGCATCGAATACCTGAGCGACGCCGGCCGCAAGCTGCTGGGCGTGCGGCCGGGCCAGAACCCGCCCAAGAATTTCGTCGAACAATGCCTGCCCGAGTCGCGCGATGAATTGCTGGAGCTGCTCACGCTGGCGCTGCCGGATGCGATCAGCTTCCCGCTGCGCTACCAGATCGTACGCAAGGATGGGCTGGTGCGCTGGCATCACGCGGTGTGCCGCTACATCGAGATCGAGAATGACCTCAAAGGCCACCTGCTGCACTTCCACGACATCACCGACCAGGTCGAAGCCGAGGAAGCGCGCCGCCGCGACCAGGCCTCGCTGGAATACCTGGCGCGCCACAATGCCATGGGCGAGATGGCCACCGCCATCGCGCACGAGCTGTCGCAGCCGCTGGCGGCGATCCGCAATTTCCTCGAAGGCTCGGTGTTGCGCATCAAGCAGAGCGAGGCCCTGCGCGAACAGGCCGGACAGATCGTGTGGGGGCTGGAGAGCGCGGGACGCCAGGTCGACCATGCCGCCACCATCATCAAGAGCGTGCGCGAATACGTGGTGCGGCTGGAGCAGAGCGAAGGCCTGATCGACCTCAACGCCGTGCTGGAGGAAGTGCGCTGGTTCATCGAGATGAAGGCCGCCGAAGGCAAGGTCCACCTGCACATCGAACCGGGTACGCAGCCCCTGGTGGTGAGCTGCGAGAAGGTGCTGATCGGCCAGGTGATCTTGAATCTCGCCTTCAACGCCATTGAGGAAATGGTGGAGTTTCCCGAGGGCGCAAGACATGTGCGCATCAGCACTGCGCGCAGTGCCGGCAATGCCCTGCTGACCGTTGCCGACGAGGGACGCGGCATCGATGCCGGCCACCGCGAACGGCTCTTCGATGGCTTCTTCTCCTCCAAGGTCAGCGGCAACGGCATCGGATTGGCGCTGTGCAAGAACATCATTGCGCGCCATCGCGGCGATATCTGGGCACAACCCGGAGAGACGCGCGGCACGCGCTTCTGCTTCACGCTACCGTTGGTGGAACGCCACAACTAAGGATTCCTTTAGGTCGCGCGTACGACGCGCCGCCTTGGTGATCGCGCGCACTCGCGTGGTGAAGTTCTGCACGATTATCCCGTCATCGCGCCGATTCATGCACCGGATTCGAGAGTCGGCGACTTATCTGTCCGGTGCATGAATCGGGCTTATTCCATCTATCCGCTGCATCAATTTGATCTGGCGCAAATGCGCTTCCTATGATGGCCCCACATGACGACATGTCATGCACGCCACGCAGACCTTCCACATCTACCGGCTGCGTTCGCCGCTCGGCATCGGCCTCACCCGGTGCGGAGCGCGACCATCACACTGCAACACCACAGGGAGCCTTGTCACATGAAGAAGAAACTACTGGCCGCCGCCTTGCTCGCGGCCGGCACGGGGATGGCACATGCACAGAGCAGCGTTTCCATCTATGGCCTGATCGATCTCGGCCTGACCTATTACTCCAACGCCGCCAAGACCGGTGGCGGCGGCGCGTCGCTGCTGCGCATGGACAGCGGCATCGCCCAGGGCAGCCGGATCGGCTTCAAGGGAACGGAAGATCTGGGCGGTGGCCTGAACGCTTTCTTCACTCTGGAAACCGGCTTCGGTGCCGACGACGGCAGCCTGGGACAAGGCGGCCTGCTGTTCGGCCGCCAGTCCTTCGTCGGCCTGGGCAGCAAGGACTGGGGTGCGCTGAGCGTGGGTCGCCAGTACGACTTCATGGCCAACATCGGTGGCCAGTATGCGATGGGCGCACTGTCGCCGGCCGGCTCCTTCGGCTGGGGCCTGCATGCCGATGCCGCGCACGGCACGGCCCTCAACAACCACATCTATGCCGGTGACCGCACCAACAATTCCATCAAGTACAACAGCGCCAAGTTCGGCGGTTTCAGCTTTGGCGCGATGCTCGGGCTGGGTGAAGTGGCCGGCAACAACAATGCCGGCCGCACCGTCAGCGCCACCGGCCAGTACGACAGCGGTGCCTTCAGCGGCGCGCTCGCCTACACCGACATCAAGAGCAGCAGCGGCGCTTCCGCCACCCGCATCTATGGCGGCGGTGCGCGCTATCAGATCGGCGCCTTCACACCGTTCGGCGTGATCACCCAGGTCAAGAACACCGACACCAATGCCAAGGCCACCACCTATGAACTGGGCACGGTCTATGCATTGACGCCGCTGTGGGATCTGGCGGCCGCCTACCAGTTCCAGAAGCGCAACCAGGGAGTGGGCAATGCCCAGGCACTGGTGGCGACGGTGGACTACAAGATCTCCAAGCGTACCGACCTGTACGTGGGCGCCGTCTATGACCGCGACAAGGGCTACAACGCGTATCCGGTCTTCGGTGGCGGCATCCAGTCGTCGACCGGCAACCAGAGCGCGCTGCGCCTGGGCATGCGTCACCGCTTCTGAGAACGGGCTACTTGAGGAGGGAAGGCCGCCGCCGACATCCGGTGGTCTTCCCGCAGGCAGGGAGAACGGCCCGCCGCGTTGGCGGGCCTTCTGCTTTCCGGCGCAATGGATCAGCTGCTGCGGCCGTAGCTCTGCAGCATGTCGATGACGATCTGGCGCAGCCAGGTATTGCCGGCGTCGGCGTCGAAGGCCGGATGCCAGTGCAGGGTGATGTCCACCGCCGGCAGCTTGACCGGCAGTTCGTAGGAGAGGAACACGTCCGGGTGCTCACTGTGGAAGAGCTTGGCGATGCGCGCCGGGACGGTGGCCACCAGGTCGGATTTGCCGAGGATGCGCGGCAGCACCGTGAAGTGCGGGATCGACAGGCTGATCTTGCGCTGCACGCCGAGATTGCGGAAGGAATTCTCGACCTGGTGATGGCTGCTCTCGGCCGACTCCACCAGCACGTGCGAGAGCGCCAGGAATTCGTCGAGCTGCAGTTGTTCACGCGCAGGCAGGGCCGGACGCTTGCGCATCATGCAGACATAGGTTTCGCGGAACAGCAGTTCATGACAGGTCACCGCCTTGAGCGCCGGCAGGTTGCCGAAGGCGAAGTCGAGCTGGCCGGTGCGCAGCGCTTCTTCCAGATGCGCCGGCGGCACCTGCTCCACCTGCAGGCGCGTCTGCGGGGCCTGCGCGGTCAGCAGTTCGCAGAGTTGCGGCAGGAACATCATCTCGGCCACGTCCGTCATCGAGGCGCGGAAGACGCGCGTACTGGCGGCCGGGTCGAAGCGCTCGGTGTAGCGCAGCGCATCCTGCACCGCCTGCAGCGCGCGGTTGATGGGCTTGGACAGTTCCAGCGCGGCCGGCGTGGGCTGCATGCCCTCCTTGGTGCGGATGAAGAGCGGGTCATCGAAGATCTGGCGCAGCCGTCCGAGCGCATAGCTCACGGCGGGCTGCGACAGGTGCAGGCGGTTGCCGGCCAGGGTCAGGCTGCGTTCGTCGGCAATGGCCTGAAAGACCCGCAGCAGGTTCAGGTCCATGTTGTTGAAGGTCGCCATAGCAGTCTCCGGATGGGGTCGCGCGGGGGCCTGGGCCCGATGAGTCACATCAAGGAAAGCGGCGATCACTATCCATGCCGCTTATGTGAAAAATATTTTACATCAATTTGATCTATTTTAAGGCGACTTTTAGAATGCTTCACATCAGCCAAGGAAACCGCCTGCATGCCGCGCCCGACGTGGATTGCCAGCCTGGTCGGCCCCATTTGAACGGATGCGCCATGAGCCCCCAGCCAAGTTCTTCATCTCCCCTGCCGACGCCGCGCAAGCGCAATGGCCAGGCCGCCCTCGCCGCCCTGCAGCAGCAGGCGCGCATTGCCTGCCTGGGAGCGGCAGGATGAGCAACACTTCAGCACGCACCGTCCCCGGCACCGGCAACGCCCTGCTCTCGCGTTTTCACCTCGGTGGCAGCGGCCCGACAGTGGCCATCAAGGATTGCATCGACATCGCCGGCCAGCCCACTTGCGGCGGCAGCGCCGCCCTGGCCGACGCGCCGCCGGCTGCGGCGCACGCCGATGTGGTTCGCAAGCTGCTCGACGCCGGCTGGCAGCTCACCGCCCGCGCCAACATGCACGAGCTGGCCTACGGCATGACCGGCATCAATGACTGGAACGGCACCGCCGTCAATCCGCAGGACGCCAGCCGCATGACCGGTGGCTCCTCCAGCGGCTCGGCCTCGGCCGTGGGCGCGGGGTTGGGGG
>JGI1221J13441_10000010_pt1 | contig 115321 bp, 82 predicted proteins | sample LakVidmifraction_4_FD_13441 | JGI IMG/M metagenome (IMG submission 13441) | reverse complement strand
GGCGTAGGCAACCCGGTCTTCTATGAGAACGACCAAGCCGTGACCGTGGATTACACGCTGACCTCGGGCAAGAACGCTATGTCGGCGGGTCCGATCACCATCAATTCTGGCATCACCGTCACCGTGCCTAGCGGCGCGACGTGGACCATCGTTTAAGGAGGACCGAACATGCCAATGGCTCTCGTCCTTAACGGCACGACCGGGATCACCTCGGCAAACATCCAAGACGGCGCGGTTGCACAGGTCGATCTTGCGGCGGGCGTGGCGGGCAACGGCCCGGCGTTCTCGGCGTATCCGAGCGCGGGTCTGTCGTTTTCCACTGGGACGTGGACGAAAGTCGTCTACAACACCAAGCAGTTCGACACTGCAACGGCGTACAACACGACGACGGGGCGGTTTACGCCGCAAGTGGCAGGCTACTACATCATCCACGCAAATTCAGTGTTTACGACGACCGCTGATAATTACTCTGGCATCTACAAAAACGGAGTACAGACCGTCATTGCTGGTGCGAGCACTCAGTCAACCATCGTATCTACATTACTTTATATGAACGGTTCAACTGACTACGTTGAATGCTACGCATATTTATCGCCTTCAACTTCCATTTTTGGCGGCGTTGACTCGTCGTTCAACGGCGTACTTGTGAGGGCTGCATAACATGTCGCTCTACGACAAAATCCGCGCGCTCTACCCGTCCCTGACCAACGCCGATTTCAACCCGGTGACGGGCACAATCCGTCTCCGCAACGACAGCGACGGACGCGGCGACTACATCGAGCGATGGGATCATCCGACGCTGCCGCAGCCGACACAGGAGCAGCTTGATGCCCTTGAAGCTTAATTCCACGGGCGGCGGGTCCGTCACCCTTGACGTGCCAAGCACCGCAAGCGCGCTCACCGTCACGGTTCCGGCTGTCAGCGGCACCGTCGTAACGACGGGCAGCACGGCTGTTGTGTCTCAGACGATGATCGCGTCAGGGGTGGCGGGCAATGGTCCGGCGTTCTCGGCGTATCAATCGTCTCAGCAGTACGTTGCCGCGTACACAGACACGAAGCTCCTGTTTCAAACGGAGCGTTTCGATTTTGGAAACTGCTACGACACGACGAACTCGCGCTTCACCCCCGGCATCGCCGGGTATTACCTCATCACGGGCGGCTTCGCCATGTTGTCTTCGGCGTGCGGCGCGACCACGGTTGCTTACAAAAATGGAAGCTCTTTCGTTTCGCTGCATCTTTCCATTTCTGGCACGACGAACGGCGCTCACGGCTCGGCCATCGTCTACATGAACGGAACGACGGATTACATTGAACTCTATGGCGCTCTGTCGTCCGCTCAGAACACATGGGACTCCCCGTCCAATACGTATTTTTCCGGCGTACTCGTGAGGGCCGCATGATGACGCTCTACGACAAAATCCTCGCGCTCTACCCCGCGCTGACCGACGCGGATTTCGGCCCGTTCGGCGGCACCATCCGTCTCCGCAACGATGCGGACGGACGCGGCGACTACATCGAGGTGTGGGATCACCCCACGCTGCCCCGCCCCACCGACGAACAGCTTGCGGAGGTCGCACAGTGAGCACGATCAAGGCGATCAACGTACAGCACCCCTCCGCATCGACGGGCCTCGCGCTCGACGCCAACGGCAACGCGAATATCGCCGGGACCGTGGTCGCCGGGTCGTCGATGGGGTGGAGAAATCGGATCATTAACGGGTCGGCAATTCTGGACCAGAGGAAGGCTGGCGCGATCATCAGCATTTCGTCTTACGGATACGGCGTGGACCGTTGGGGCTATCAATGCTTCGGCGGAGGCGTCTGGTCCTCGCAGCGCAGCACGGTGGCACCTGCCGGGTCTACGAACAGCCTCGCCCTGACGGTTACGAGCGCCGACAGCAGCATCGGCTCGACCGACGCGTATCAACTGTTTCAGAAGATCGAAGGCTTCAACATTGCCGATCTTGGCTTCGGAACGGCGAGTGCGCAGACCATCACCCTCAGCTTTTGGGTTCGGTCGAGTGTCACCGGCACCTATTCCGTGGGCTTGAGCAATGCCGCCTTCAATCGAGGGTATGTCGGCACGTTTGCGGTCAGTGCGGCCAACACGTGGGAATACAAAACCATCACGGTTCCCGGCGACACGGCGGGAACGTGGGTGACCGACAACGGGATCGGCTTGCAGCTTGCCGTGGACCTCGGTTCCGGCAGCGCGTCCAACGTGACAGCGGGTTTATGGCAAGCGGTGACGACTTCCACGCTTCGCACGTCTGGGTCCGTCAACTGGGTCGCAAATGCTGGCGCGACCTTCTACTTGACCAACGTGCAGCTTGAGGTCGGCAGCGTCGCCACGCCTTTCGAGCGCAGGGATTACGGGCGCGAAACGATGCTCGCGCAACGCTACTACTGCACGGGCTTCAAAGGACAGACGGGGCAGTGCTGGAACAGCACCGACGCCGCCATGACATTTAAGTTCCCGGCTTCGATGCGCGCCAACCCGACGCTTTCCTACACGGGCGGTTCAGTCAGCATCGAAATCATCGGCGGCTCCCAAAACGCCCAGATGGACACTCTCGGGGTGAACGGTTCCGTCAACCAGTATGGCGCGCGGGTCAACAGCATGTCCGGCCGCACGACGCTTGTCATCCCGCTCGACCCGGCCAACAGCGACTACGCCCGCATCATGGCGCTCGTAGCGGCGGGTGAGTTGACCATAGCTCCGGCGGAACCGACCTGAACAGGGGTGCCTAATGCCGCTCCAGAAGCTCCAGTTTCGTCCCGGCCTCGTTCGTGACATTACCGGGTATACGAACGAGAACGGATGGCGCGACGGCAACCTCGTAAGGTTCCGGTTCGGCTTGCCCGAAACAGTGGGCGGTTGGCAAAAATACTCCACCACCACGTTCCTCGGAGCGTGTCGCTCCATGCTGAACTGGATCGCGCTTAACGGGTCCAACTACCTCGGCATGGGGACCACCCTCAAGTATTACGTGGAAGAGGGCGGCTTTTATAACGATATCACGCCGCTTCGCGCTACCGTCGTTCTGACGAACCCCTTCACTGCGACGGCGGGATCAAACGTCCTACTCGTCACGGAACTTTTGCACGGCTGCGTGGAGGGGGACTTCGTCACCTATAGCGGTGCGACGAGCCTCGGCGGCAATGTCACGGCGGATGTGCTGAACCAAGAATACGAAATCACCTTCCTCGATCCAAACAGCTACAGCATCGCGTTGCCTGTACTGGCCGACGCGACGGACGTTTCCGGTTCGCCCGGCGGGGGCAATGTCACTGCCGCCTATCAGATCAACGTCGGCTTGGACAACCAAGTCGGCGGGACCGGGTGGGGTGCGGGCGGTTGGTCGCGCGGCGGTTGGGGCAGCGGCACCAATCTCAGCATCAGCAATCAAATCCGCATCTGGACGCAGGACAATTACGGGGAAGACCTCATTTTCAACGTGCGCGGCGGCGGTGTCTACTACTGGAGTGCCTCGTCTCCGGGTGTTACGCGCGCCCCCACACTTGCCAGTTTGTCGTCGGATCTTGAAACGCCGACCGTAGCTTATCAAGTCATGGTCAGTGATCGTGACCGCCACGTTATCGTGTTCGGAGCAAACAGCGGTGGTTCCACGCCCATCGACCCACTGCGGATTCGGTTCTCCTCGCAGGAAGACCCGTATACTTGGACGCCGACCGCGACCAATACGGCGGGCGACTTGCGCCTTGGATCAGGGTCCAAGATCGTGCGCGCCGTGGAAACCAAGCGCGAAATCGTCGTGTTCACGGACGTTGCCATGTACTCCATGCAGTACCTCGGCCCTCCGTACACCTTCGGCATTCAGCAGCTTGCCTCCAACATCACGGTCAACGGGTTCAACAGCTTTGTAGCCGTGGACGACAGCGTGTTCTGGATGGGCAAGAAAGACTTCTATATCTATTCGGGTCAGACGCAGGAACTGCCCTGCCCGATTTTGAACTTCGTGTTCAACGACTACAACGATCAGCAGTCAGACAAGGTCTACGCGGCGCATAATTCCGAGTTCAGCGAAGTGACGTGGTTCTACCCGTCTGCTTCTTCGTCGGAAAACGACCGCTACGTGACCTACTGCTATGCGGACAAGGCTTGGTCTTACGGGGTATTGAACCGCACGGCATGGCTGGACCGTGGCGTGCGTGACTACCCGCAAGCGGCCTCGCCCGAAGGGTACATCTACAACCAAGAGTTCGGGGTCAACGACGGAAGCACGACCCCTGAAACTCCGTTGAACGCCTTCATTGAAAGTTCGCCCTTTGACATCGGCGAAGGCGACAAGTTCGCTTTCGTACGACGTTTGATCCCGGATGTGAACTTTTTCAACTCAGAACAGTCGCCTTCGCTTCGGTTCGTGTTGAAAACTCAGAACTATCCGGGGTCCAATTACGCTTCGGGTTCAGACTCTGCCGTTGCACGCACGGCAACTGTTCCGGTTGACCAATATACGCAAGTGCGGGATATCCGCCTTCGGGGTCGTTCTCTCGTGCTACGAGTGGAAAGCGACACGGTGGGTACTCGGTGGTCGCTTGGCTCACCGCGCATCGAGGTCCGTACCGACGGTGGTCGCTGATGGACTACAGGGTTGTATTCCCTACGTTTCCTCGTCCTCCGGGTGAGTACGATCAGCGGTACTTTTCCGACCTTGTACGTGCGTTGGCTTCATTTGTCGACGTGGTGCGTGCGCCGGGTGAAGGTCGGCAAACGACCATCGTGCTTACCGGGTTGCAGAACAACGACTACGGATTAGAGCCTGGAACTATTTTCGAGGTCGGTGGTGCGTTGCGCGTCAGCGTGATTTACACCCCCTACCCCGAAGGTGTTTCCTGTTCTGGTTCTGTAGGTATCGTAACAGTGACAGTATGACTTGTTTTGAACGTGGTAGCGCAGTAAGATTCCGTTGCTCTCAGGCACGTCCTGCTCCGCCCAACTTGGCGCTGAAGTCTTAAAAGGGACATTCTATGCAGGGAATTGCCGCTCTCGCTCCTCAAGCCGCTCCTCCTCAGGGAAACCCTTTTTCTGAGCAAGATGCTGCGGTCATCGGCAAGGGTATGAACGGTGCCGTGAACGGGATGAACCCCGAGTACAGGGCGCAGTTGAAAGAGATTGCTGATCAGCTCACCACGATGAGCCCAGAAGAACTGACTGAAATCCTCAAGGTCATTTCTATTCTCGAAAGAAACCCGGAAAACTACGCTCAGAATCTGCAGATAGCGGCGCAGGAAACGGGTATCGACCCTGAAGATCTACCGCAAGAGTACAACGCGGTTTTCTTCGGTATGCTGAAAAGCATGGTCCAACAGGCGATGAGTGTTGTCCAGTCGCAACCCGCGCAAGGAGGTATGCCTCCTGAAATGATGGATGCTGCTCCGCAGGGTCTGCCCCCTGAAATGATGGCTCCGCAGGGCTTTGCCAAGGGTGGCATCGTTTCCCTGCCGGAAATGGCGCGTCAGGTTGCGTCCGCCGGACGGTATGGCGACACGATGCTCGCACATGTTCGCCCCGATGAAGTCGCTGCTCTGCGGCGCATGGGTGGTTCCGGCACTATCAACCCGAACACGGGTTTGAGGGAATACGGGTTCTGGAAGAGCGCCAGAAACTTCTTCAAACAGGCTGCCCCTGTTATCGGTACTGTGGCTCTTGGTATCGTTTCGGGTGGTCTTGGGCTTGGTCTTAGCCCTGCCGTCATTGGTGCCGTAGGTTCTGGCGTCGGTTCCTTGATTGCGGGTGCCAAGCCTGCTGATGCACTCAAGTCTGCCCTTATCGGCGGTATCGGTGCCGGGGTGGCCTCTGGTATTGGCTCTTACATGGGCGGTGGTTCGTTTACCGACGGCTTCAGTTCTGCCTTCCCCTCTTGGATGGGTGGTAGCTCAGGAGCGCCCGGTTCCTACGACCTGATGGGCAACCTTCAACAGAAATTACTTGGCGAAGGGGCTTCTCAGGCGGGCATGGCGGGGGGTGTTCCCGGTGCTCCGGGCCTTCCTACCTCTAACATCCCGATGCCCCCTTCTGCCCCTATTGGAACAGATTGGTCGAGCGTTGCGACGGACACCACGTTTGCGGAAGTTCCGGGGCGAATCATAAACGCTCCTACGGGACTTGGAACAACGACGGTAGAAGCGGGTAAGGCAGCGGCTTCGGGCAGCGGCGGCGGTCTGGGCGGCTTGTTTGACAGCAAGTGGAAAACGGCAGCACTTCTTGGTGGTGGTGCGGCCCTTCTTTCAGGGATGGGCGCAAGCGACCGTCCCGGCACTCCTCCGTCGCCCTCCTTCAGTGGTCCCAGTGGAACAGACCTGTTGCGTCAAAACCCCGGCACGTACGGGTTTGACGTCAACAACTTCCGCCCCGCCTCTGCACAAGGTTCTGCTCAGGCTCCGGTGTACATCGTCTCCGCCCCGCAGAGGCAGATTCCGCAAGGTGTTCCGTACAATTTCCGCGACGTTCGGTACCCTGTCCTTGCTCACTCGGGTGGACACATCAAGGGCGAAGGTACGGGGACCAGTGACTCTATTCCCGCTCGCCTCAGTGACGGTGAGTTCGTACTGACGGCGGAAGCCGTTCGTGGTGCCGGAGGCGGCGACCGCATGAAGGGTGCAAAGAAAATGTACTCTCTCATGAATCAATTTGAACGGATGGCGTAACGATGGCCGAAACCACCACCCAAGAACAGATCGTTCGCGAATCCCCAGAGATTGAAGCCTATAAGCTTGGGCTACTTCAACTCGCTCGCGACCGTTCCAATATCCCGGTAGACATCCCCGGTGTTCAGGTTGCGGGGCTTGCCCCTCAGCAACAACAGGCCATTTCGATGGCCGGGGACGGTATCGGTTCGTACCTTCCGTATCTGTCTCAGGCGGGGGATGCCTACGGCGCTGCCTCGCAGGGTTTCGCGGGTCTGCCTCAGTACGGGCAGTACGCCATGAACAACGTGGCCGATGCGGGGGCACTCTCTACGCAGATGGCGATGGGCGGCGCGCAGGGATACAACCCGTATTCCGCAGCGCAGTTTATGAACCCGTATCAGCAAAACGTCACGCAAGAAGCCCTGCGTGAAATGGCGCGTCAGGCGGGTATTCAGCGCCAGACAACCGACGCTCAGGCTATTAGGTCTGGCGCGTTCGGCGGGAGCCGTTCGGGTGTTCAGCGGGCCGAGATGGACCGCAACCTTATGGACATGCAGTCCAAGCGGATCTTTGAAGACCTGTACACCAACTATTCTCAGGCTCAGACTGCCGCTCAGGGTTCGTTCCAAAACCAACAGGCTCGGCAGCTTCAGGCGGCACAACAGGCGCTTCAGGCAGGGACCGCCGTTGGTCAGTCGGGGATCAGCGCAGGGCAGTTGCAACAGGCTTCGGCGGCGGGTATCGGCGCTCTTGGACAGCAGACGGCGGGCCTTGGCCAACAGCTTTCGGCGCTTCAGCAGGGCGACATCAGCTTCCTGTACAACATCGGCGGTCAGCAACAGGCGCAGCAGCAGCGCGAACTGGACGCTGCTCGTCAAACGACACTTCAGCAGCAGTACGAGCCGTTTCAGCGTATATCGTTCCTCAGCGATATCTACAAAGGTGCGCCGAGCTCGCAGCAAACTCTCAGTCAGGTTTCCGCCCCGTCTGCTTCGCCGCTCAATCAAGTGGTGGGTACGGGTATCGCTGCGCTTGGCGGAGTTGCCGCACTGAACAAGTCCGGAATGTTGGGATCGTAATATGAACAAGGTTCTCGGCCGTTCCCTGTTTTCCCGTGGCAACCGCCCGCAGAAAGCGCATGGCACTGGAATCACCCGATTGGCGATGGGTGAAGAAGAGCAGGGTTTTGCCGACGGCGGCGAAGCCGTTGCGGGTGTTCCGGCGCTTGCGGGCAAGTACGCTCAGATGTTCCAGTCTATGTCTGGTCCGCAGCGATCGTACGAGGAAATCCTCAACGAGCGTAAGAAGGCACTGGGCGACGGAGACATGGGATTGCAGACGGCTCTTGCAATCATGGCGCTCGGTGGCCGCATCGCTTCTACCCCCGGCAGCTTGATGAGTTCTGTCGGCAAAAGCCTTCCCGAGTTCAGCTCCACGGTAGGCAAAGCTGCGAACGAGCAAGAGCAGCGTCAGGGTGCGCTCCGTATGGGGGCAATAGAAGCAGTAGAACGTGACCGGGCGCAGCGTTCCGCCCTCGGCTTGGAAAGCCTCCGTACTGCAATCAGTCAGTCCTTTAGCGAAGGTCAGGCGGCGGCGGGTCGTGCCTTTCAGTTGCGTGAAAGCGTGCTTACTCGCGAATTCAACATGCAGCAGTCAGTGGAACAGCGTGCATTTGCAGAAGCTCAGTCTCTCAAAGACAAGGAGTTCCGCACGGGCGAACGCATCGGCGACCAAGACTTCAAGCTCCTTACCCAAGAACCTTTGCCCTTTATTCAGGTTGATCCCACCAATCCTGAAAAGTACACTTTCTTGGGAACGTACAAGCTGAATCGTGACGGCAAGTACGTCGACGAAAACGGTAAGCCCAAGCCTGCTGATGCATTGCCCTTCAACGAGCGCACTGCAAAGATCTTTACGCCGGACTACGGCGAACCCAAAATGGCGTATGTGCCCGATACGACAGACCCCACTGGTTTGCGTCAGGTCATGGTTCAGACGGACAAGAAAAAAGACACTACCGTCATGCTGAACCCGGACGGTACTCGTTCGCCCACCCCTGCCGGAACCATCCTCCGTGGTCCGAACGAAGTGGTCGACCTCAAGGTTGAAAAGGGCTTGATTACTCGAACGGTCAAGGAAGGTCCGTTCCAAGGAATCACCGTGATCACCGACCTTTCGGGTAAGATTCAGAACCCCGAAGTGTTTGGTGCTCTCGGCGTTGATCCCACCAAGATTCGCGGCTTTACGGCTCCGGGTGCTTCGGGTGCTTCGGGTGCTCCCGCCGTGCCGAACGCTCCTGCCGCGCCGAACGCTCCCCCGGCTGCCCCCGCCGTGCCCGATCAAACCACAACCGTTGCTCCTGCTCCGGCACCGACTGTTCCTGCCGTTACGGACCCGGCGGTGCTTGGGACGTTTACTCCGGAAGCGGCGAAGCTGCGTGACGAAGCCATTGCGATCAAAACGCAGTCTCGTGGCCAACGTCCGGCCTCCATCGGCGATATCACTGGTCAGGGTGCTCAACGCTTTATCGTAGAAGCTCAGCCTCCGTCTTCGCAACGGGCGTTTGAGCTTACTACCGGACAGCGCGAGGACATCAGCAAGAAGATCATTCAGGGTGAAGACCTTCTGGCTACGCTCAGCAGCGCGACTCAAAACGCTTATGAGGCCGTGGGTTTTGGTCCCAAGCTGAAGTCCATTTCGACCAACGTTTTCGACCCGCTTATCCCCGGCGTTGATCTGGCATTCACTGAAAACGAAGCCAAGAAAACAGAGCTTCGTAATCTAGAACGCAAGGTCATTGCGGGGTTCTCTCAGAACCCCGACCGTGTGTCTGTTTATGAGCAGCAAATTCTAAAAACGCTTGGACCCGATCCTGAAAAGTGGTTCGCTAGCCCAATGACAGCTCTTTCGCAGATGAAAGAACTGCACCGCCTCATCGCCAACGAAGTTGAGCGGCAGAAGGCCACGCTTGAAAACAGGCCTCCGCTTGAAATGAAGCGCGTCCCTCCGGGGACTGAAAGCGAGCCCATTACCTCTGATTTCATCCCGTATATCAACGAGATGACAAAACAGGGTCACGGCGACTTGTTCTACAGAAAGGTTGTGCGGATGCCTGACGGCAGTACAGTGCGGCTTGGGAAGTAAGTTTAAAGAGGTTTATCGTGGCAGAAGAAACACCCGTTTCGGCAGCTAACCTTCTGCCCGGTTTCTCTATTGAAGAAATATCTCCTCCGACGGAGACCAAGAAGACCCCCAAAGTGCCTATCATGGCTCGGGGCGAACTTGTCTATCAGGCAGCGCCTGAACCGGAGCTTGGCGCGCAGCGTGCGTTTTTCGGTGCGTTCAACCGCGCCGTTTCCTTTCTTCCCGACGCCGCTATCAACACTGCTGTTCGTGGGTTGGAAGCAGCGGGCATTGTAGATGCTCCCAAAGAGTCTGGAAACAACCGGAACTTCTTGGAGCGCACTTTCAATGCTGCGAACTTCAAAGAAAAAGAGCAGATCCTCGGTTTCTTAAACATGGGTGTCCCCGGGACTGAAATTCCTGAGGTTAGCCTTACCGAAAAGGCTGCTGGAGCAGCGGGCGTCGGCGCTGCCTTTGCTCTTCCCGTGATCGGGGCGGTAAGCAGGGGTGCTCAGGGTTCGGCCTTTGCCGGACCGTTGGCGGGCGAGATTTCGCGCCGTGTGATGGCCGACCCGAACAAGACCAACATCGCTCAAGAAATGGTGCGGCAGTCCGTCGCATCATTTGCAAACCGTCCTGCGGCCTATGTTGCTGCCGAAGTGGCTTCGTCTGCTGTCGCAGGGGCCGTGGGTGAAGTTGAAAAGGAAAAGCTCGGTTTCAACACGGGTATTCCTGCGTTGATCAGCGGAGCTTTCACTTCGTCCTTGGTTGAAGAACCACTGAACACTCTCAAAGCGATAGCTCTGAAAACCCCTACTACGTATGTCGCGCGGAAGGGATACGAGTTCGTTAAGAACCGTATTGATCAAGCCAACGATCCCGAAAAGGCTGCTGCCGTAGTGCGTAGCCGTATCGGCCCGGAGTTCCAAAAGGCCGTTGATGAAGCAGTTTCTCGCGGTGACATGCAGCGGGCGCAAGAAATTGCAGACGCGTTTGAAGCCGTCGGTGTTACCGCCCCGGCGCTGACGCTTGCTGAAAAGACTTTGGATTCTCCTCTCCGCAAGACCCAAGAAATTTTCCAGCAGCGTGCGACAAGCGGCGACGCTCGCAACAACATGCAGCGTATGCAGGAAAACATCCGTCGGGCGTTTGAATTCGCTGTGAAAACTTTCCCTTCGACGGGAGATGTTCCGGCTGAAGTGATCGTACAGAAAAATTTCCCCGAGCGGTTTGTCGATGCTCTTACTGAACGTCGCGATGTGATGTCTAAGGAGCTTGCCTCCGAGGGTGAAGGCATTGCCAACGAAACCCGTACTCTGATCAGCAAGTTCCCCTCGTCCGACCGCCAAACTCGTGTAGAGCGTGGACAGGCAATTCAAGATCAGCTTGTTCAGATGAAGGACGCTGCCAAGGCAGACCTACTGAAGACCGCTGATGATCTGGGTTTGAACGCTCAAACCGAGTTGAAATCCCTCGGTGAATTGCAAACCGTTCTCAAAGAAAAGTTTCCCGATACGGCCATCACAGAAGGTGGTGTTCCCAGTGTTGTCCGCACGTTGCGTGACTTCAATGGAGAAGGAATGAACTTTTCCCAATACCGTGAGATGCGTGAGAACATCGGTGGTTTGATGGGCGATGCCGCCGCCAAGGGCCAGTCGCAGCTTCTCGGCAAGCTGGAAATCGCCAAGCGGGAGCTCGATGGGTGGGCTGAAAAGAACTTCGGCCCCAACTACGGCAAGTGGCGCGAAGAGTACCTGAACAAGTATCAGATCCCGTTTGAAAACGGCATCGTATACAAGGTCACCGAGCAGCTTCCGGGCAGTCGTCCGGGGAAAACCCGCTATGCGTTGCAGGGGGAGCTCGTTGCTGACGAGATCTTCAAACAGGCGGATAGCGGTCGTTTGGGCGACGTGCAGGAATATATCCGCATGATCGGTGATGACGTTCCTTCCATGAACAACATGCGAAACGTCATTTTGGACAAGGCCCTTGAAACTTCTGTGAAAGACGGTGTGGTCGATCCTACTCGACTGCAGACATTCGTCAACAGGAACAAGCCTGTTCTTGAACAGCTCGGCATCATGGAAGAACTGGTCGATGCCAATACGGCTGCTTCGGTACTTTCTACCCGTGCCACGGCATTGAACGAACGGACCAAGGCGATCAAAAAGGACCAAGTGGTCAAGCTTTTGGACGCCTACTCTGAAAAGGGGCAGACGCCCGAAGAGTTCATGGATGTCCTGTTGAAGAGCCCCGATCAGCTTGGGCGATTCTACACTCGTATCCAGTCTTTTGATGACGACGGGTTGGTTGAAGGTTTCCGCGCCGCCGCGATGAACCGTGTTTTGTCTTCCATGGAAGACGGACCAAATGCCTTCGCCGATGCGATGATCAACAACCGTAAGGCTTTGGAAAAGATCCTTACGCCGGAAGGGTTCCGCAACGTAGCCGTTGTGAACGACGCTCTTTATCGCATCCGTTTTGCTGAGAAGGGTGTAGAGGGCGGGGGCATCGACGTTGGCTCCGTTATCAAGGATATCGAAGACTACATCGGCACTAAGATTCCTTCGATCGGTTCGTACATGCGAGGCATGGCGACCAATAAGCAGTCGGCAACCTTCCTTGCTGCTCTGTTGGGTAAGAACTTCATCTCCGCGCAACAGCAGCGGGCCTTTGACCAGATGATGACCCGTTCGATGTACGACACTGAATTTGCAGCAACGCTCGCTACTCCGGTCGGCAAAACGGGAGTTGTGCCGGGTCCGATTGAACGCCGGATGCGTGCCTACATGTTCGAAAGCCTTGTTCCAGATTTGAGCAAAGATGCCGAACCTGTAGAAGTCACTTACGACCCCGAAACCAAACGGTTCAGGCGGTTGGACAACGGTGCCCCGATGCGCGTGCAGGGCGAAGGTTCTGCAACGCCTCCGGCACGGGGCATACCAGAGTTTGACGTGGCTCCTAGGCCTCCTCAGCCTGTTCCGGCCCGTGCCCCGGTACCGACCCCGCCCGCTACTGTGCCGACGGTCCCTTCGGCTCTGGTAGAACCTACTGGCAATACCATCACGGTTCGGCCTCCGGGTCCGCGTTCTTCGGTTGACTATGAATCACTGTTCCCGGGTGATTCTCTCGGCAGCATGATCTCCAAGCAAGGGTGACACGATGTCTAAAGAAATGACTACCGGAATTGTCCGCCACGTTCTCACGGCGGGCGGGGGTTTTGTCATCGGTAAAGGTTGGATCGACGCTGCTTCGTTTGAAGCGATCGCCGGGGCTTTGGTCACTCTGATTGGTATTGGGTGGTCCATATACGAAAAGAAGTCTCGGTCGTGAACCCTATCTTTGGTGACTTCTGCGGAGCCGCCATCAAACTTGATCCACGCGATTTGGACCTTCTAGCAGCGGAAGCCGAAATAGAAACTGCGGCCCTACGTGCCGTCATTGCAGTGGAATCCTCGGGTTCGGGCTTTGACTCTGCCGGAAGGCCAAAGATCCTGTTCGAACCGCACATTTTCTTCAAGCGGTTGAGTGGTGAACAACGTTCGCGAGCGGTTGAGCAAGGGTTGGCCTATGGAAAATGGGGCGATAAGCCCTATCCCAAAGGCGGCAACGCTCAGTACGAACGGCTCAACAAGGCGATGGAGATAAACCAGTCTGCCGCACTCTGCTCCGCTTCATGGGGGATGGGGCAGATTATGGGGTTCAACCACCGGATGGTCGGTTACGGTGACGTTGAAACGATGGTCCTCGCTTGTTTGGACAACGAGGCCAACCACATCCGCATGATGTTGAACTTCATACGGAGCTCCGGCCTTATGGACGAGCTACGAACACGCGACTGGGCGGGATTTGCGCGAGGCTACAACGGTCCGGGATTTGCCAAGAACGCTTACGATATTAAGCTCGCGCAAGCTTATGCCAAGTTCAAATGAGCCACTGCTTATAGTCTTCGGCCATCACCTGAGTAGCGATGTTGATTTTACCGCGCAATGCCCGTAGAATCTTCTCATCGACTGTGTTTTCAGCGATAATGTCTACGTAAGTCACGTTGTTCTTCTGTCCAATACGGTGCGCCCGGTCTTCACTCTGCAAACGGACTTCTAAGTCGTACCCGTTGCTGAAGTAGACGATGGTGGTTGCTGCCGTAAGGGTGAGTCCGTATCCGCCCGTGCGGGGTTGCCCCACGAAGAACCGAAGGGGATGGTCCATGTTTTGGAAGTCCCGAACCATCTGCTGCCTGTCTTCAACGGCAGTGCCCCCGTAATACGCACGTACAGAATCCCGACCATAGACCTTCGCCAATGCTGCTTCTATCCGTAATATATCATGGGTGAAGTTTGCCCAGATGATAGCTTTTCCGGGTATTTCTTCGATGGTGTCCAAAAGCTCGTCCAACTTGCGAGCGGGAAACTCTTGAATAGTGCCGTCATCCAACCGGACGAAGCCGCTACACACCTGTTGAAGCCTCAGCAGTTGAGTGAGAATATGCTGCGCCGTTACCGTACCGTTTTCAAGGTCGGCAAGGGCTTGGCGTTTCAGCTGACCGTAGATCTTAGCCTGTTCGTCCGTTAATTCTACAGTCCTTTTGGTGTAGATCTTATCGGGCAGATCCAAACAGTCTTCTTTGCGAACACGATAGCTGAACTTTTCCAGCATGTCACCCAGTTCGCTCAGGTTCTGGTAGCCCGTGATCTTATTGAAACTGTGCGAGCCTACGCTTCGCTTAACGGTGACGGCGTAGCGGCTCTGAAACGTCCAGAAGCTTGTGAACCCCAACAAGTCAGGGTGCAAAAAGTCGCACTGACTGTACAGGTCCAAAGGAGATTGGGTGATGGGCGAACCAGTCATGATCCGGCGGTACTTGGAGAGCTTCCCGACCTTGATCACATTCTTGGTGCGCTTGGCCGTGCGCGACTTGATGGTGGTGCTTTCGTCCACTACCATCAACAAACGGTGTGCCTTGGCGAACTTGATGGCGAAATCAGTACCTTTGTCGGTGCTGAAGGCTTCAATATTCATGACCAGAATATGCAGCGCGTCGCACTTTTTGAGAGAATCGGCAAGCTTCCCCAGATTGGAAGCGGTGGTCGAAGGCGACCAGACCGTTGTGCGGTGTACAATATGGTCTGGCAGGTGAACGGGTAGCTCGTTCTGCTCCCAGTTCTTGTAAACGCCCTTGGGAGCAACGATCAACGCCGCTGCGATCTCACCACGATCGTACAACATACTCATCGTGTCGATAAGAATCTTGGACTTGCCCGTTCCCATCTCACAGAACAAGGCATATTCTTCCTTGTCGTGCGAACGTTCAAGAGCCTCTAACTGATGCGCGAAGGGCTTCAGTTTGAAGTTGTATCGTAGCATGTGAAAACTGCCCTTTCTGGTCGGTCGCACTTTCACTATAAGGGAGGTTTCCAAGCCGACAAAAATTATTTTCTCTTCTACTCAATTTGCTGCCGACGGAAATAGTTCGTATCCTTAAACCAGTTAAGATATCGTATATTTGATAGTGAACCCTAAAGCGTTATTTTTCACTCTCTGTTTGAAAAACTGCCTTAATAGGAAAGTGCTCGACAAAATGAGGCTTGCCCGAAAGCTTGGGCTGCGTACTATGGCTCACTAACGGGGAGAAAGCCGTGACGGTGTACATCACTCAAGAAATGCGTGGTCGGGATCTTTCCGACGCAGTGGTGTTCGGCGAGCTGGATATTCTGGTTCCTGCAAAGGACCAGATAGCACTCTCCGCAATGCCTACCGTTCGCCGCATGGAACGGAAGCTCAGCAAGTTCACAGACAAGGACTACCTTATACTAGCGGGCGACCCCGTTTGTATCGGTATCGCTTGTGCTCTTGCAGCGGTGAGCAATAACGGCAGATTCAAGGTGTTGAAGTGGGACCGGATAGACAACCGTTACCTACCCATTGCCGTGAACCTGTTTCACAGGCCAGAGGTGGAGTAGAAAGATGCGCTTTGCAGAAGCTGCAAACGAGCTGAGTCGTCTGGACGAAGACGGGTTGTCCAGTGTTGCCGGGTTGGTGCGCCGACAGTTGGCATTGGAAATGGATATTGAAGGCTTGGAAGAGCTGCTCAAGCAGAAGAAGGAAGAGTTTCGGTCTATTGCCGAAGACATGCTGCCTTCCGCGCTTGAAGAGTACGGCTTGAAAGAACTTCGCATGGACGATGGTTCTACCGTCAGCGTGCAGACGTTCTACGGGGCTTCTATACCCAAGGACCGCACTGAAGAAGCGTTCAACTGGCTACGGTCCAATAGCCACGGCGATCTGATCAAGAACGTGGTCAGTGTAAGCTTCGGCCGCAACGAGGACAACGTTGCAAAGTCCGTGGCCGGAGAACTCCAGTCTAAGGGGTTTGCTACGTCGCAGAAGGAATGGGTCGAACCCATGACTTTGAAGGCGTTTGTCAAGGAACAGGTAGAAGCGGGTAATGGTATCCCGTCGGACCTATTCGGTATCTTTACGGGCCGCAAGGCCAAGATCAAGGGGAAGTGAGATGTCTAAGCAAGTTGCAGTGAAGAAAGAAACTGCCATTGCCCTCAGTGGTGGGTTTGCCGCTGCTGCCGGAAGCGGGTTTGAGGAAATTACGGCACAGGATCTTTCTGTTCCTTTCCTCCGCATTTTGGCTCAGCTCAGCCCGCAGGTCAACAAGCGTGACGGTGCCTATGTGCAGGGTGCCGAAGCCGGAATGATCTTCAACACTGTCGCCAACGAAGCGTACGACGGTGAAAAGGGTATTCTGGTTGTGCCGTGCCACTACAGCCGTCGCATGGTTGAATGGCGTCCTCGGGATCAGGGCGGCGGGTATGTGGGCAGCTATTCCGCTGATGACCCCATTATCAAGCGCACGACCAAGGACGACCGTGGCAACGACATTTTGCCCAACGGCAACTTGTTGACCAATACGGCGCAGTTCTTTGTATTGCTGATGCATCCCGATCTGGGTCCGCAGCGTTGCCTTATCACGATGACGTCGACGCAGTTGAAAAAGGCCCGTAAGTGGCTCACTCAGATGCAGTCCCTTACGGGGCGTGATGCCAACGGTCGCCTCTACACCATGCCAATGATGTCCAGTGTTTATACGCTTCGCACGGTAGAGGAGCGCAATGACAAGGGTTCGTGGTTCGGTTGGGAAGTCAGCCGTGCGCGTGCGCTCGACGAGTCTGTTTCTGACGACGTTGAAATGTTTGAGCTCGCCTACGGCTTTGCCCAATCTGTCCGGGCGGGTGATGTCAAGGTGAAGGAAGAGCAGGAACACAGTGGTCCTGTGCTTGACGACGACGTTCCTTTCTGATGGGTCGGTAAACAAATAAAAAAGGGGGGGACAGGGCAACCTGTCCCTCTAATGCGTTTAGGGATGGGGTTATGGATCAAGCAGAAAGACTGATGTCCCTGTTCAGGGGAAATGACCGCGCGCACGGTACCTTTCAACCTTCGACCGATAAAGGTGAAGGAAAACAGAAAGGTAACGCAAAGGTTCTCCGCGAGGAGACTGGATTGCAGCATTGGCTAGACCACCTAGAAGGTGAGGTCGGCCTTGGCATCATTCCAATCAAAGACAATGACCATTGTCATTGGGGTGCCATTGATATCGACAAGTACGATGTCAACCACAAGAAGCTCATCGCCAAACTGGAAAAGATGGGTTTGAACGCGGTGGTGTGCCGCTCCAAGTCGGGCGGAGCGCATGTGTACTTCTTCTTTACGGAAGAAGTTTCTGCAGAAGATTTGCAGGAAAAGCTTCAGGGGGTGTCCGGAGCCATCGGCTACGCGGGCAGCGAAATCTTCCCCAAACAGACTCACCTGTTGGTTGAGCGTGGCGATACTGGCAACTTTCTGAACATGCCGTACTTCGGCGGGGATATGACAACCCGCTACGGTTTCGGCTTGGAAGGTGACTCCCTCAGCCTCGACGAGTTCATACCTTTTGCAGAAGGCCGGGTAATAGCCCCCGATACCTTCTTCAAGGTAAAGCTGAGCCCCGCGAAGGCGCAAGAGCTGCTGCCCGAAGGACCACCCTGCCTTCAGCACCTTTGCGCTCAGGGCTTTGGCGAAGGCGGCAGAAACAACGCTTTGTTCGACCTAGGGGTGTACGCGCGGCAGAGCGATTCGGACAACTGGGAACAGCTGATCGTCAAATACAATATGGACTACATGAAGCCGCCCTTGGGCCACGGCGAAGTGTCGACTATCATCAAACAGTTGCAGAAGAAGGACTACTTCTACAAGTGTGATGACCAACCCATCGCAAGCTTCTGCAACAAGGCTTTGTGCCTGACCCGTAAGTTCGGGGTAGGGCCGGGGCAGTCAAACAATGACCTTTCGTCTCTGATCAAGATCAACGGTGATCCGCCTATTTGGATCCTCAACGTTGACGGCAAGCGGGTAGAGCTCAGCACCGAGGCACTGGTCAGCCAAGTGCAGTTCCAGAAAGAATGCGTTGGGCAGATTAATCGCTACCCCATTACGGTGAACGCCCGTGCATGGCAGACGCGTATGCAGACTTTGTTGGACAACGTAACCGTTGTTGAAGTTCCGCCCGATGCCACGTTGCGGGGTGAGTTTGAAGAACTGCTCACTGCTTTCTGTTGTGACCGTGCGCGGGGTGAAACTCGTGATGACATTTTGCAGGGCATCGCCGTTTGGACAGAGGGTCGAGTTTGGTTCCAAATCAAGGATGTGAAAAAGCATCTGGAAGTGAACAAATTCAACTCGTACTCTTCCAACAAGATCACTCTTCGTTTGACCGATGCGGGTGCCGACAAGATGTACTGGCGGATTAAGAGCAAGGGTATCCATGTGTGGTCACTACCTGAAGAGTTCTTCCATGTAGAGGGTGCAGATGGCGAGCAGATCGATCTTCCCGAGTTGAAACAAAACTCAAATGTCATCTGAGTTCAACATCATTCTCGGTCCTCCCGGCACAGGCAAGACAACAAAACTGTTGTCGCTTGTGGAGGAGCATTTGGAGAAAGGTGCGCCTCCAGATCGCATCGGCTATTTCGCCTTCACACGGGCGGCAGCAAACGAAGCGATGAGCCGGGCGATGGCCCGGTTCAGGTTGACAGACAAAGACCTTCCATACTTCAAAACACTGCATAGCCTCGCCTACGGTCAAATCGGTATCACGCGGCAACAGATGATGACGCAAGACCACTACGCGGAGGTCGCCAAGTGGTTGAAGATTGGAGGGTTTGTTCCTTCTTCGGAACAGGACCAAGGACCGTTCTTAGACTTCGGTTACGGCGACAAGTTCCTGGAGCTCATCACGATGAGCCGGATAACATGCAAGCCACTGCGGGAGGTCTACAATTATTCGACCGTTCCGCTGAAAACAGACTGGGCAAGAGTTGACTATGTCAACCGTGGGATAAGACACTTCAAAGACACGGTGGGTCTGTACGACTACACTGATCTATTGGAACAGTTCGTCAAGCGCAACCTTGCCCCGAAGCTCGAGGTAGTGTTCATCGACGAAGCCCAAGACCTTAGTGCTCTGCAATGGATGATGGTCGAGCAGATAGCGGCCCGTGCCAAAACGGTCTACATCGCGGGCGACGATGACCAAGCTATCTACCGTTGGGCGGGTGCCGACGTTGAGCACTTTATCGGACTTGAAGGCAACGTCGAAGTCCTTGGGCAAAGTTACCGCATACCCATCAACCACCACAAAGTCAGCCAAAAGGTCGTCTCGCGGATACCAAAGCGGCGCGACAAGATCTTTCTTCCACGGGAGGGCGAAGGCGGCATCTTCTGGCACCGTCACAGTGAAGAAGTTTCATTGGACAATGGCGAGTGGTTGCTCATGTCGCGTACCCGCAAGGGTGCTCAACAGTTGGAAGAAGAAGTTCGACAACGGGGTATGCTCTATAACTTCAACGGGAGCAGGTCTATCGACGGGGAAGTCTTGCAAGCGGTTCGGTTGTGGGAAGCTCTCCGTAGTGGGGAACGGTTGAGGGCAGCAGACGTTAGAACAATCTACAAGTTCATGCTGTTGAATACCCAAGTCGCCTACGGGTACAAGGCTATGAACAATGTGAAGGAAGAGCAGTTCTTCGGCATTGAAGACCTAATGATGCACCACGGCCTACTGCATACTCTATCGTGGGAAGAAGGACTGGGTCGTATCCCCGAAAAAGACCGCCGTTACCTCAAGGCGTGCTTTGCAAAAGGACAGCGGTTAGACGCAAGCCCGCGCATTACCATCAGCACTATCCATGCTGCAAAGGGTCGCGAGGCTGAAAACGTAATGCTCACCACCGACTCTAACCTGCAAACGTCGATGTGGCGCAAGACCATGACCGCAGACGATGACGAGGTGCGGGTGTTCTACGTTGGGTTGACAAGAGCCAAAACCAATCTTCACCTGATACATCCCATGCGTACCAGAGGCTTTAGCGTACCGCATTGATAAAATAGCTTTTGTCAACGGCAACGGCGCGGGGTGTAGTAGGGGGGTAAGTACAAGGAGGGTGTGGGTATGCTCAAAGTGGTAACGTTTCCTTATCTTACAAAGGAAGCGTTTTTGAACGCCAACGAACACGCGTCAGAACATGGTCACGGTGGCCATGTAAGCCACAAAGACCTTGAATTATTCCTGCGGCCGGAAACAAAGTACCCGATCGTAGAAACATGTGCAGTTCGCGGCATGGTGAGAGCTTTGGTTATTCTTAGCGCCAACTGTGAACAAGTGTGTATCGACTTCGAACAGGCAGTGTTTGACGCGCTGCCTACCATGACCGCCGAGGTTAACCTCGGCAAAGCCAACTGATAGGAGAAAGTATCATGGCACATCTCGTTGAAACTATGGCCTATGCCAATGCAGTTCCGTGGCACGGCCTCGGCAAGCACGTTGACAGCAACATGACCCCTGAGGAAATGTTGGTTGCGGCCGAACTGGACTGGACGGTAAGCAAGCGGTCCGCTTACGTGTCTACGCTGCCTTCTGTCGACAACCAGTACAACCCGAAGGCGAGCGGAGATATGATGCTCATAGAAGACAGCTTCTTCGTGGTGCGGGACAGCGACAACAGCGTTCTTTCGCATTGCGGTACGGGGTACAACCCGTTTCAAAACCGTGAGGTGATGGGCTTCTTCAAGAAGTTTACCGAAGCGGGCCACATGAACATGGAAACCGCCGGAAGCCTCAAGCTCGGTAAAGAAGTGTGGGGCCTCGCCAAGCTGAAAGAAGGCTTCAAGCTTGCGGGGGGCGACGAAGTTGAGGGCTACTTGCTGCTCAACAACAGCCACCAAGTCGGCAAGGCGATGACCATCATGTTCACGCCGATCCGAGTGGTTTGCAATAACACGCTGACCCTTGCTTTGGGCGATGCTGCATCGCAAAACCGCTTCCGCGTTCTTCACCTGCAAATGTTCAACGATGAAGTTATGCGTGCGGCAGAAGAAGCGCTCGGATTGAGTCATAACTGCATGGAAACCTTCAAGCAGCAGTCGGAGTACCTTTCGTCTAAGAGCGCCAAAACGTTCGATGTCGATAACTTCATTGCCGAGTTGCTTCAGCCTACGACCCTTATCGAAAGGGCGAAGGCGCAGGGCAAAGCGGCCAATGACCTCCCGCCGTTGCGTGATGAGTTCAAGCGCAACGCCTTGACCGTTGCCGAGGCTTTTGAGATGTCTCCCGGCAGCGACATGAAGTCGGCCCGTGGTACGTGGTGGGGTGCCTTCAACGCCGTGACCTACGCCGTTGACCACCCCCGCCGCTCCTCACAGGAAGGCAATTCCCTCTACAGCGCGTGGTTCGGCTCAGGAGCCAACATCAAGCGCAAGGCGTTGACTAAGGCGATGGAATACGCCAACGTAGCGTAATCAAGTCTTGTCGCGGCGGGGACCATGTGCAAAATGGTCCCCGCCCCCTAAGAAAGAAGGCGCAGACATGACCAATCTCATTCAACATCCCAACGGGATGTTCATTCGTCCAGACACCTATGACCATTCAATCATTCGTGAAATCAACCGTAGTTACGGTTGGATGGCCGTTAAGGACCGCGTTGTTCTCGATGTCGGTGCCAACATCGGCGCGTTCACACATTGGGCTCTGGCCAATGGCGCGAAGGAAGTTTGGGCGTTTGAGCCCGACAAAGAAAACTTCGAACTGCTGACCAAGAACGTAGGCAGTGATGCTCGGGCCAAGCTGCATAACTCGGCTCTGGTTTCCAGTGATGCAAAGTCTATCGACTTCTTCCTCACCGACGGCACCAATCACGGCAACTACAGCATGTACTCCATTCGTGGCCGCGAAAAGGTTACTGTCGGCGCTTCCAACTTCAGCAAGGTGTTGGGGAGTGTACTGCCCGAAGCGATCAAGATGGATTGCGAAGGGGCCGAGTATGACTTGCTGTTGAACGGCGGCACCTTCACACTCCCGGACTCTGTACGTGAATTTAGTATGGAGCTGCACTACAATACTCCCGCTAGTCAGTACATTCCTTGGTTCCAACTGGCAGAAAAAGTCATCGAAGGCTTTGCCGATTGGGAAACGGTAGTTCCTCCTAAGCGCAATGAGAAACTGTGGCACACGCTTGGAGGGTGGAGAAGGTAGCTCTTGTCAGTGCAACGGCACCGTTTACGGTAGTTGCACACTCTGTCGTAGAAAGGGACAGCATGTACTACGTTATCGCCGAGGGGCAACCCGCCAGTGACGGCAAGCCCTACAACGTCTACAAGTTCAAGAGTTTGAAAGATGCACATACCGCTAAGGTCGTAAGTGAGACGGCGGTGGTGTACTCTGAAATAAAACAGCTTGTAGATTTCTTCCGCAAAGACGAGCTCGATGCCGTCTGGCTTGCTCTCAACGGGGGCAAGCGTTCGTTCCCTTACGGAACCAACGGATTTCCTTCACCGAGCGTCGCGGCGGAAGCCTTGCATAGCATGGTGCTGAAGCGGGCAACCGCTACCGTACCGACCCCGCAGGAAGCCCCTGTGGACCCTTCGCCTGTTAGGGCTGCTACACGGCCCAAGGCGCAACCCAAAGCCAAAGTGGAGTCTCCTTTGCCTAACCCCAACAACCTCCGTATTCACGGGGATGAAGCCATCAAGGTTCTTAAAAACTTCGAAGGTCGTGAGGCCTCTCTCCGTTACAAGAACATGATGCTGATTCAGGCTTCCGCAACGGTAGAAGAAGCCGTGCGTCGGTTGCAGGATGCGGACAACCAAGAAAAGGTTGCGCGCGACTTCGTTCGGTGGGCCACGAAAAGCGGCTACATCGGACTGATCGCCAAGTATTGAGCACGGCCATGATTCAGGAAAACCTCGAAAAGTTTTTCTATTGGATCAACGAGCGTCATCTGATCTACGCCAAGCGTAGAGCGGGTGACGCCGCGCCTTGGACCGAGGACAAAATCCTTCAAACATATAAGTTCACGAACGTGTTTCGTGAATATGACCGCACTACCCTTTGGATGCGGAAGCACTGGACCAACCCGAACCATGACAGCCCAGCTGAAGAGATCATCTTCAACTGCTGCCTGTTTCGGATGTTCGGTACGATGGAGTTTGCCGAACAGCATGGGTGGACCAAGAAGTGGAATCCCAACTATGCCAAGGCGCTCGCCCGCAATCGGCTCAACAGTGGTAAAAAGGTCTTCACGGGGGCTTACATCATCACCAACCAAGGGCTCAAAGACCCGAAGGAACAGGTGGTGGTCGACCTTTTTCTGAACCCTCTGTGGGAAAACCGAAAGTACCTTGCCGATATGGCTAGGGAGACCAACTCGCTCCAAGCGATGCACGGTGTCCTTGGACAGTTCAGAGGGTGGGGTGGTGGTGGTTTCATGGCGTATGAGGTGATCACCGACCTTAACCACACTCCGGTTCTGGCGCTCGCCAAAGACCGCATGAAATGGGCCAATGCCGGACCCGGTGCCAAGCGCGGACTAAATCGCATTCACGGTCGCGACCTGAACAGTATCAAGGCTCGCGATTGGAATGCTGAAATGTACGAGCTTTTGCAGCGTAGCGCAGAGTACTTGGGAAACCATGTGCCACAAGCCGAGTTCGACATGCGCTCTATTGAACATTCACTCTGCGAGTGGGATAAGTACATGCGAGTACTGCTAGATCAAGGCAGACCGCGAAGCCTGTTCAAACCAACGCTCTGAAGAAAGCGAGTATGGGGTATGAATATCTTTGTCGTAAGCAGGGGGCGATGGGATCGCTGCCCTACGCTAGAGTCACTGCCGGGTGTGAAGCAAGACGTCACACTCGTTCTGCACGAGGATGAGAAGGACAAGTATCTCCCTCTTATTCAACAGCACGGGTGCAAGGCGGTCGCTATTCCGTACCACACCATTGGAGAAAAGCGCCTGACCATTGCCAAAGAGCTCGCAGGGGAAAGTTTCGTCATGCTTGATGACGACCTTACCTTCTACAAGCGCAAGTCAGACGTGGACTACCACCTACGGGCCTTGGAAAAGAACGAGGACTCGTTCCTGTTCCGCGAGATGGAAATGGCGTTGCAGCTTTACGCGCATGTCGGCATCAGTGCTCGCGAAGGCCAAAACCGACTGCCCTACCCCCATGTGAAAAACCAACGGTACATGAGGGTGCTCGGCTACCAACGGAGCGCATACCTCGAGTGCGACCACCGCGCTGAGTACATGGAAGACTTTGATGTTGCACTGCAACTCCTGAAAAAGGGGAAGCCGAGCTACATTTTCACAGACTACGCGCAGAATCAGTCGGGCACTCAGGCCAAGGGCGGATGCAGTATTCACCGCAACGTTGAAAAGCACGAAGCCGCTGCTATCGCATTGCACAATCGTCATCCTGATTGCGTCAAGCTGCGAAACAAAAAGAACAAGACGGGTGGAGAGTTCGGCGAGCGCGTCGAAGTCACCGTTTATTGGAAGAAAGCTTTCGGGGGCTGACATGCACGCGATCAACGTCCAAAATGTGTCTGAAGCGCTCTATCTAGGGGTACTGCGTATCCGGAATACTGGAAATATAGTGCAGACGCGGGCAGGGGAAACCCTAGAAATGCCGATGCCCGTGGCCACTACTTACATGAACCCGTGTGAGCGGGTGCTTTTCTATCCGCAACGTGACGCTAACCCTTTCTTTCACATGCTCGAAAGCTTGTGGATGTTGGGTGGTAGGAAGGACGTCGCGTGGTTGACTCCGTACAACAAGCGTATCGCCGAGTATTCCAACGACGGACAAAGCTTTTGGGGAGCCTACGGGTATCGGTGGCGTAACTGGTTCGAAACTGATCAACTCGTCACGGCAGCGTATCGCCTCAAGAACTTCAAGAACGACCGCCGTACCGTGGTCGGTATCTGGGATCCTAGTCTGGATCTGATGGATAACAATGAAAGCAATGACATCCCCTGCAATACGCACATCTACTTCAAGGTGCGGGATGATCTCCTGCATATGACGGTTTGCTGTCGCAGCAACGATATGATCTGGGGAGCGTATGGGGCCAACGCCGTCCACTTCAGTTTCCTGTTGGAATATATGGCGGCGCAGGTCGGGGTGGGAGTCGGTCGCTACACGCAGGTCTCCGACAGCTTTCATGCGTATACGGAAGTGCTGAAAAAGCTCGATGGATTGGTGGCCGACTACGACCCCTACGCCACCAACAACCTGAAGCACTATCCGCTCGTTAAGGACGCCAAACGGTTTGACATGGACCTTTCTCGTTTCTTGGCGGACGAAAAGCGTGAACAGATGACGCCGTACCATAATCCGTTCTTTCACGAGGTAGCCGACCCCATGCGCCGCGCGTGGCGAGTGTGGAAGGGTGGCGACCTTATCGAGGCAATCAGTGTGGCCAAAGAAATCCAAGCCGACGACTGGCGCAAGGCGTGTGTCGAGTGGCTCGAACGGAGGGTGAAATGATTACTCTGTATGACCATCTCCCCGAGCTTGTCGAGCAGGATTGCAAGGGGTTGCTCAAGGCCCGCGAAAGCTACGGCGACAGTTGGAAGCGCCGTGGTGGTGTCGGGGCGTTTATGATGTTGGCCCGTAAGTGGGACCGCATTGAAAACCAAACCGGAAAGCAAGGGTACGATGTGTTCAAGGCGATAAAGCTTGATCCGTCGAACACTGGTATTCTCGATGACATCCGCGACTTGCGTCGCTACCTTCTGCTCGTTGAAGCAGAGATGCTCGGGTGTGAAAATGAGTTTGGCTCTGGATGATCGTGTTCTGGCAGTATGCGAGTGCGGGAAAGAATCCCGCACCGTTACTTTTAGACAGTTGAAAAACAAATGGCCTCGGTGCCAGTGCAAACAATCAATGAAGGTCACTACTGATGGAGTTGCCCCTCTTCACGCAGCCGACGGAATGGGTGATGCCAGACGGCTACCCGAACCTCAAGTGGGCAAAGGAAATATCGATTGACCTTGAAACCTACGACCCAAACCTCAAAGTCCGGGGCAGCGGTTGGCCGCGAGGCGACGGAGAAATTATCGGAGTTGCCGTCGCTGTTGAAGGCGATGCTTGGTACTTTCCCATTCGTCATCGTCTTGGCCCTAATCTCGATCCTAAGCGGACTATGGCTTGGGTTCGTGATTTGTGCAGTGACCCTGAAAAAACTTTCATCTTTCATAACGCGGGATACGATGTCGGTTGGCTAAGAGCTGAAGGCATCGAAGTAAAGGGCCGCGTGGTTGACACGATGGTGGTTGCACCTTTGCTCGACGAGAACCGTTTCAGTTACGCGCTCAACTCGTTGGGGCGCGATTACCTGAACGAACGCAAAGACGAACGCCTGTTGCAAGAGTCTGCACGCGACTTCGGCGTTGATGCCAAAGCCGAAATGTACAAACTCCCCGCTACGATGGTGGGTGCCTATGCAGAGCAGGATGCGGCACTGACGCTGAAACTTTGGAACCACTTCAAAGGATTGGTGATCAAAGAAGACATCAGCAGCATTGTCGATCTTGAGCTGAAGGTGCAGAAAGTCATTATCGATATGCGATCCAAAGGGGTGCGTGTCGACTTGGAACGTGCGGCCCTTATCAAAACCGATTTGGAAAAGCGCGAAGCTGCTATCCTACATGAAGTGAAACAGGAATATGGGGTGTCGGTCGACATCTGGGCGGCGCAGAGTGTAGCCAAGGCGTTTGATGTTGCGGGCATCAGCTACGGGGTGACCGAGAAAACGGGAGCACCGAGCTTCGGCAAGCTGTTCCTCAAAACGCATAATCATCCACTGCCCAAGAAGATCGTGTACGCGAGAGAGCTCAACAAAGCGCGGACCACGTTTATCGACACGATTCTGAAACACGCACACAAGGGTCGTATCCATGCGGAAATTCATTCACTTCGCTCAGACGAAGGTGGCACTGTTACGGGCCGATTCAGTTATAGCGATCCTAACCTTCAGCAAATTCCTGCAAGGAATGCTGAGATCGGACCGATTATCCGGAGCCTATTTCTACCAGAAGTTGGAGAACAGTGGGGCGCGTTTGACTACAGCAGTCAAGAGCCTCGCCTTGTGGTGCATTACGCAAGTCTCTTGGATTTTGAAGGGGCTCGAGCATTTGTCGAGCAGTACGAGAAGGATCCTCGTACGGATTTTCATGCGCTTGCGGCATCCATCGTAGGGGTACCCCGTAAACAGGCCAAGGACATCAATCTGGGTTTGTTCTACGGCATGGGGAAAAACAAGCTTGCGGCAAGCTTGGGTCTGGCACTGGACGAAGCCGAAGAACTGTTCAAGGTCTATCACGATCGCGTGCCGTTTGTGCGTCAGCTCAGCGAGTACACCATGAACAGGGCGGCGCAGAAGGGCGTGATACGGACGTTGTTGGGGCGGCGTTGTCGCTTCGATATGTGGGAACCTTCCCGGTACGGTATTCACAAGCCCTTGAGCCACAAGGACGCCTTCAACGAACACGGTAGCGGTATACGGCGCGCGTTTACCTACAAGGCTCTGAACAGGCTTATACAGGGTTCAGCAGCCGATCAAACCAAGGCGGCAATGGTAGCCCTATACGAACAGGGCATCTTGCCTATGATTCAGGTTCACGATGAACTTGACATCAGCGTGGGCGACCCCGAAACGGCGGCACGTATTCAACAGGTCATGGAAAACTGTGTCAATCTCGGCGTTCCTTCAATTGTTGACGCAGAGTTCGGCCCCAACTGGGGTGAGGCGAAGCTCACCTTTGCAGACAAACCTTGGACTCGCGGTTTGAGCGAAAACCATAGCGAAATGGAAGTGTGACATGGAAAGTCTTCCGCTCATCGAAAGGATCGGAAATGTTCGTCGTGCAGCGTACATCAAACGTTTTCATACAGTACCGACAGTAGGGGATAGTCAAACCGTGGGAGCACACTCGTGGGGTGTTGCGACTTTGCTCAATGAGCTTTGGCCGCATAGCACTAAAGGTCTTCTTTTAGCTACGCTTTACCATGACGTTGCTGAAATCCTCATAGGGGATATTCCGGCCACGACCAAGTGGGCTTACCCCGAGTTTGCCGAAGCGGTAGCTCGTGTCGAAGCTGAAGCGGAAAAGAAGCTCGGCTTGGCGATCATCTTGAACCCTGAAGAAAAGAAGCGGCTGAAAATATGTGACATGTTGGAACTGGTCATCTTCGCCAGTGAACAGATCAAACTCGGCAACCACTATTTTGAGGTCGTGTTTGAGAACGGTGTCAAATATCTGTGGGATCGTTACCGCCAAGAAGAAGAGTACAAAAAGATCTTCACAGTGGTCGCATGGGCAGCGGACAACAGGAACAAAAACCGTTTGTCCACGGATTAAACGGTAGTTAAGCTTTACGGTGTTCAAGAAAGGAACGCTGCTATGGAATACGCGGACAAAAGCCGCGCCGACTTCGACGCTGAGATACTGTCTTCGGCCAACGCATTTTCATGCTGTTGGTTTCGGGGTCGCGGTACTTACACCACCAATTATTTTCCTTCGCTTGCCGAGGCGCAGGAAGAAAAAGCCCGCATTATGAGTGCCGTGCCTAATGCACGCATCATGATCTACGGGGTTATAGTGGGACCGCTCGGCCCGACGCGTTCGGTGTGGGTGGAATGAACATCTTCGTTCTAGACTACGACCCCGTTACAGCAGCTCAGTTCCACTGCGACAAGCACGTAGTGAAGATGCCGTTGGAAACCGCGCAGATGCTTTGCACGGTCTACCACCTGTACGGTGAAGAAGCCCCCTACAAGCCCTGTCATCAAAATCACCCCTGTACGCAGTGGGCTAGTCGGTCTGTGGAAAACTACCGATGGCTCTGGCGTTTGGGCGTCGCCCTCTGCAAAGAATATCAGCACCGCTATGATAAAATACATGCGTGCGCTGAGGTTCTCGCATTGGTCAGGTGCGCTCCCATAAGCTTAACTGCTCGAGGGTTTACCCCGTTCGCTCAGGCCATGCCTGACGAATACAAGTGTCGCGAAACGACGCTTGCCTACCGTGCCTACTATCTAGGAGAAAAAGCAAGGATAGCTACGTGGCGGAGACGTAACCCGCCTGAGTTCATGTGTGGTGGAGACAAGTATGAAGAACGTTATGACTGAATCCCGGTTGATGATTATTGCCAAGGCTCTGCAGAGGGCCGGAAGTGTGGCTAAGCTTTCCGACGAGACTGGGTTCACCCGCAACTCGATCTATCTGTGGTGCGACTTCCGCAACGGTCCTTCGCAAGAAGCGGTCGAGATCATGCAGGAATACATCGACTTCATGGAAACTTCTGATAAGGCCGTGGTTGCTCCGGTGGTTGCGCCTGTTGCACTGCCCATAGCAACGCCCGGAGCGGGGCTGACAGAGCTGCTCGCGGGTGTGAAAAAGGGCAGGGAAACCTACAACCGCCCGAACAACATTATTTCCGGTGAGATCACCATCGCCCGTCACGCCTATGCCAAATCGGGGATGCGGATAATTTTCGCCGACTACAACGGCGGCAATGTGTTTGTCCCGCCGCACACGACTGACCGTATTCTTGAGCGGCTGAAGGTTATCCCCATCGGCACACGGGTCCGCGTTCTGATGAGCCCTGATATTTCCGGGCGCAGCGACTACATCGCACAGGAGCTTGCGGAATGACCCGTAGTTACAAAGACACTTTTGATGAAGCGTCACGGCTCATCACTGACCACCAAAAGAAGTACGAGTCTATCGAAGGGTTCTATCGGCGTGCTGCCGTAACCGCTTCGCACAAGCTCAACCGCGAAGTGAGCGAGTACGACATTATTCTTGTTGAGATGTCCGTGATCGAAAGCAAGATCGCCCTCAACAGGACGGACTTCGAAAGCTATGCAAGGCTTGCGGTGCTTTCGTCGCTTGCGGCACAGTTCAGCACCATCAAAAGCGAAAACTATGCCGGGACCAATCTGGTCGACGTGACTGAAACCATCAAGATGAGCATGGAATCGGAACTGGAAACGGATTCCGCCGCCGCGTTGGCTTCCAAGCTCGCGCCATTGGGCATTGACCTTCCGCCCTCGTGGAAGGTCAAGTCAAAGAAAGAGGACGACATTGGTACAGCAATCTGAACTGATAGTTCTTCGTGAGCGTGTCCGTGAACTTGAAGAAGCTCTGGACGGCTCTCCCGAAACGGCTATCCGCTTCGGGCTGAAGAAACAGCTCAATTCAGTGTTCAAGGTGCTCTTGGAGAGAGACTATCTTTCCAAGAGTTCTTTGGAAACACTGATGGCCGTCCACGGTCAAAACAAAGAAATCTACAGTCATGCGGCCCACAATGTCCTCATGTGGCGGCTCCGCAAGGCTTTGGCTCCGTATGGTGTTCAGGTGTTGACCAAGACGGGGCTAGGCTACTACCTGTCGTCCGAGGACAAAGCAAAGATCAAGCAGGTGATGTCTGATGGATTATAGGGAAGCGATGTACTGGGGTGGAATTCTGATGTTCTACCTTCTTCTCCTGTTGGTGCTTGTTGGTGCTTGTTGTCATTTTCATGGAGTAAACAGATGGCCGTCGTGCTCTTCAAAGAAAGGACAGAGTGCGCCCTCCCTGCGAGGATGATGTTCGCGGTGGCGAACCTCGATGCGTTCGTGTTCGTAGATGACGTAGAAGGGCCTCTCCGCTTGGAGCGGATGAAGGCTCTTCTACGGGTGGCGTGTTTAGAACCCCTGAAAGGGATGGCCCCGCCTGTGGCCCGAGTGATCGGGAACAAGGTGGACAGGCTTCACACGAAGATGATGGAGGAGTACAACGAGCAGCGCGCAGACAAAGTTGCGGCGGCGGTGTTCTACTTCCTCAAAGAGCTGACCGACAGCGGTTATTTGGAATTATGGGAAGGGTCGCCCGTGGCAGAGGCGGCGGAACTGTACCTTCCTATGATTGAGCATGTGTTTGAAGAAAAGGCCCTCGACGAGAGCGCCCAAAAACAGGCTCGGCGTATGCTGAAGAAACTACAGGAGATGGGGTACTATGTCTGAAAAGAAAGAAAGCCGAGTGCTCCTACGGGGTTTCGCCTCGTTGACACCGGAGCGCCGCAAAGAAGTCGCGGCAAGCGGCGGCAAAGCTGTCAAACCGGAAAACCGCACATACTCAAGGGACCGTGATCTCGCAGTGAGCAGCGGTATCAAAGGAGGGTTTGCGGTGCCTCCCGAAAAACGATCTTTCTCTCGCTATCCCGAACTGGCGAAGAGCAGCGGTGCCAAGGGTGGCGCGGCGGCGAAACTCAACAAGGAGAAGTCTGATGCAACTGTCGATTGAAAAGAACATTCCTATCCCCGTCCCCCAGAACAGGAAGCGTTCTCCCATTCAGGTTTGTCTTCAACAGCTCGAGATAGGCGAAAGCTTCCTTATCCCCGTCCCCCACGGCACTATGGCCAAGGTTTCGGGGAACATCGGCACCCATGCCAAGCGCGTCGGGAAAAAGTTCACTCTGCGGACTCTGGAAGAAGGCGTGCGGGTGTGGAGAGTAGCATGACCCTTATGGGGGACACGGTGCAGACGGCTCAAGGAGCCGTCTGTTCGCCGGGGCCTGAAGAGCTCCGTATGGCCCTTGCTGAAATCAGTAGGGGCAGAGCACGCATGGCCGAGCAGAAGCAGGAAATTGAACAGTTGCGGGAGGCCCTCTGGCACATCCGGTTCATAGGGAAAAACCGCTACTACAGTGACGACGCTGCTCGGTTATCCATGGAATACAACGCCGACAAAGCGTTGACCCCTGACCGATACGACTGTGGTGGAGAAGACGCATGACCGACGCTATCAAACGGTTGGAAAGCAATGTTCAGCGTATGGCCTCGCTTGCGATAGACAACGCTAGCGACGTTTTGCGACTGAAAGACGCGTTCTCAGAAATCGAAAACATGCTGCACGACGCCATGATGTCTGACTGCGAGCATGGCGTCAGTTCTCTTAACAAACAGGCTGCGGCTGAATACCTAAAGCAGTATCCCGCCACGGAAAAAGCAATCCGTGAGACCTTGCAAATTATCCGCGCGACTCTCGGGGATGACAAGTGATGATCGACAACGGATTTCTTTTCGTGCTCGTCATGTGATGTACAGCAATCGGAGCCTTTACGCTGATCGGCTTTATGGCCGTCGGCGTCTGGTGTCTGACCACTCATTTCTAGGAGACAGGATAAATGATCGACATCGTTGACCAACTGCGCGACGAGGGCAGCTCCCAGTCCGAGCGCGAAGCCCGCTCCGAGGTGTGGGGTGTGTTGAGCGCCGCCGAGATCGAACGGCTGCGTGCCGAGCTGCAATCCATTCACGACTATTCGCCCGAACATCTGGGCGACTACTGGGTCGTATCGAGAATGCGTAACATCGCGTTCGAGGCACTCCATGATATCAAGCGATGACCGACATCGTTGAATGGCTGCGCGAGGAAGCACAAGGTCTCGCACCGATCAAGCGAGCAGTGCGTATGCTTAAAGCCGCCGATGAAATTGAACGGCTGCGCGATGCGCTGCGGGAAATCGTAGCCGAGGAAACTGAATGGGGTGACACCGACGCGGCGCATCAACGAATGGCGAAAACCGCCCGCGCCGTACTTGGGGAGAACAAGTGATGACCGACATCGTGGACCTGAACAAGAAACGTAAGCCCGTGACGTACACCGTGCACGTCACACATCATTGGGACGGGATCGTTGAGACGTTCGTCGAAGACGTGTCCGACGACGACCGTAGCCGTGGCGCTGTAGCCGAAGCGTTGGAGCGGGTGGCTTTGGCTTACCGCAAGACGCACCCTGCAGACGGTATGCACGCTATCCTGTTGGCGATGATCAATTTGCAGGGTTTAGACCCACACTATGCGGGCGATACGGATGATGACGATCCGGACGCTTGGGAAGACTTCGATGAAGAATGCGAAGAGTTTGAAGAGGAGGACGAGTGATGCGGGTGACGCCGCGAGAGCTAGCTTCATGGTCAGAGGCGGTGATGGAATGGGAAAACGTACGCTACCCGTGCGCCATCTTTGGGGAAAATGAAGAATGATCCTTTCAGCACAGTCTATCCGTAAGCGCGGAATCTTCACTCCCTTTTGTGAAAAGTCCTTCGCCAATGGACTCACCTACGGGTTGAGCCATGCCGGATACGACGTTCGCATCGCCGAAGATGTCGAGCTCAAACCGGGGGACTTCACTCTGGCTTCGACCGTCGAGCGGTTCGAAATGCCGGAGGACCTTGTCGGCATGGTGCATGACAAATCTACATGGGCTCGCCGTGGTTTGAGCCTGTTCAACACCGTGATAGAGCCGGGGTGGCACGGGTGGCTCACACTTGAGCTTGTCAACAACGGTTCGATAACGGTTCGATGGTACTTTCTATTAGGGAGGGTACTCCCATTGCTCAGATTATTCTGCTGCAAATGGATACCCCGACCGAAAGCCCGTACACGGGCAAATATCAAAATCAGGAAGCGGGGGCTCAGCCCGCTCGTTACGAAGGGGTAGAGTGATGGGTGTGTTTATCAAGCCTTGGACGTATGAAGAAATCCGCAAGATGCGTGAAGGGTTTGAGTCAGGCTTGACCGCGCAAAAGATCGCCGACGGTTTGCCGGGGCGAACTCGCAACTCCTTCATGGGGATGAAGTTCCGTCTGGGACTTTCTGTCAAGCGGCCTGAACCTTTGGCCAAGAAAAGGGACAGGTCCAAGCCTACACATGAGAACGTTGTGGTGGAGCTTAACCCGACGGCAAAACCGAAACCGTCCCTTTCGTTCGTGAACATTCCGGTGGATGATAACGGCAAGGTGGTGCATCTGCCCAAGCCCGTCGTCCATCGGTTCTTGGGCAAGGGTGACGGTGTGCTGTTGGTCAACAGGCATCGGCTCCAGTGTGCCTACATACTCGGTGCGCCTAATGCCGAGAAGACCCTGTGCTGCGGAGAACTTGTTCACGCGGACACGTCATGGTGTTCTTATCATCGTGAACTGGTCTACGTGCCTGTGCGGGAGAGAGGAGCGTCCCATGGACGTAGTTACGAAAATGGACGCAGAGCATGGGTTCTCGGAAGAGCAATTGGAGGAAATGGCAGCTGAACTGATGTCTTGCGCGGCGACAGCGGTTCATTCGCTATGCGCGGAGCGGATGGAAGAAGCAGAAGTCAATGCTCTCATCTTTAAGTGCTCTCTTTTCGTAACATGTGCCACGGCAGTGGAAGTGATTACGAAAGAAGAATTCATCAAACTGGCAACTATCGGCTATGACGAGATGTTGCTGATGCAAAGGGGCGGGGAATGGGTGACGAACAAGATGCAGTGAACGGCTTCCCTACTGAAGAGAGAAAGGGGTTCACGTTTCGCATACCCTGTGACGACTGTGAGAGCGACGGGGTAAATTTTCTCGTAGGATGTCTCGTGCTCTGTCAATCTTGCGTGACGGAACGATTCAAACGGGCGAGGGAACGAGTCCGTTCTCACTACGAACAGTAACTCTTACGCGGCGGTACAAATAGACGCTTTGTGTCGCCGCGTCCTACAGTTAAGCTATAACTAGGCACAATGCCAGAGCCTGTAGAAAGGGGCTTCCAATGAAAGTGACGTTCGAGTACTTTGATCCCGACTTTTACGTAGAGCAAGCGCGGCTTGCCGAGCATCTCGGGGCCACCGAATCTTTCAACCACTGCTTCATGCGTATCTCGTTTCTCGCCATGAACTATGCGAACGACGGTCGCAAGATTGAAGTCACCATCGGTAACGATCTTGGTAGCCGCACGAACGATTTCGTGTGGCGCATTCAGGAAGTTGAGAACGACACAGACCTAGTGATAGGTACGCTGCTGTACGGCGGCATCGAGTATCACGGTCCGGGGCAAAACCCTTCCGCCGACGCCATACTTCGCAAGGGCAACGAGCACCGTTGGCAGATCCACACGTAGTGAGGAGGTCGCCGTGCTTGTCTACGCTTGTATGTATCGCGACCAGAAGCTGCTGATAGCAGCCGCTACGAGTTACGACGCGCAGCAACAGGCCGCGCGTCGGCTACGGCTCAAGCAGAAGCAGAGCCGAAATATAACGGTTTATCTCACTGAGCAGCCGCTCTTTACGTAAGGACATAAGACCAATGCCCAAGTATCTCGCAGAATACACCGACACGTTCGGGGGTCAGGCCAACTACTCATGGGTGCGTCGCGCCGAGTTTACGGCTCCTAGTCATGCTTCGCGCGCCTTGCTTGTCCGTAGAGGCAAATCAGCCCTAGGCTTGCAAGGTAGGCATAGGCCTCCCGTGGACTACGGCGACAGCATAGAGCTAGACCCCGTAGGTGAATGCACGAGGGTCTTTATCAACTACGTGGAAGAAAGCACGGAGGACTGACCAATGGCACCGCGTTATGAATCAATGCCCGTTTTCTCGCAGGATGCAGAGCAAAACGCCGAACTGCGGATGCAGTATGCGTTTGAGTGCCGCTTGCAGGGTTTGAAGAGGAGGACGAGTGATGCGTCAGCTCACACTTACGCCCACATGGGCAGAAACTGCCAAGATGCTCGTCACCATCTTGGAAAGCAGCACCAACCCTGAGTCTATCGCTTTCGCTCGCAATGAGATTGTTCGCATGGGCCGGATCATCGACGACTTCCAAAAGGTCGCCGAGCAAGAGCCCACAAAGGAGGGTACCGATGAGTAACCGCCGCGTGACCACCGAAATGGTAGAATCTGCTCAGTATCCGGGGACCACTTACCCCCGTCAAACGGTTGAGGTCAAGTGCTGCGGTACATGGCTCAACGTGTCTAACCGCTTCACCACCACATGCGACAGTTGCGAGGCCGACTACAACCAATCCGGGCATAGGTTGGCTCCTCGCTCGCAATGGGGTGAGGAAACAGGCGAACACTGGAGCGAGTGCTACTGATGATTCTTTACGTGGTGGTTCTCGCCATCGGCACTTACGCCGTCTACAAAGTGCTGACCAAATAAACCAAAAAAGCCCCGGAGCAGCGGATGCGCGCTCCGGGGCAAGGGGAGGAGTCAGTAGGAACTTCTCTAGTCTACAACAAAAGGGAGGGGTCGCAACAATGACCGAAAAAGAATTTATGCTCGTCTATCGGTATCTTCATAGCTTGCTGCCCGACATGCCCGAATGGCTCTGCATCGAGCTGCGGACCATCAACCAAGAAATAATGGGCCACGTTGAAAAGTTCAGGCGGGGTGACTCCGCCGAACCCGACTGGACACGTTACGCACGCGAAATCAACTATCTACTTGAACAAGAGGGGTTTGAGCCGATCTTTACTATGGTCACCCCACTTACGACTTCCGAGGCTTAGACGCTTTACTTCAACGCGTCTTAGCTTATGCTAAAGCCTAGGGTGGTGCTCTGCCCGATTTCCATAGAAAGGGGAACTGACTATGACTGAAGCAAAAGAAGCAAACGACCTGCGTGGTGCAATAGACCAAGGTTTGGACAAAGCCCGTGACTATGCCTATGAGGTGCATAACCTTGGACTACGTGCCATCGTCTCTTTGATCGACTCTACACGTTGGCTCAACGAGCGGGTTACAGAGTTAGAGCGTATGGTGGCTTCCAATTCTCCGGCCATAACGGAAGAAACGGCGGCGGTACGACACTTGGCTCAGTTGGAGAGCCAAATTGTCGCCCTTACCGAAAAGCTCGAAGCGTTTGACCGCGCCAAGTTGGAGCTGATGGTACAGAGCTACGTAAGCATTGCCGTAGAGAACGCCACCGAAGCAATGACCGACAGCATAGTTGAAAACGTAATGGCCGATGTCGACTCCAAGATCGAGTCGGCTTTGGAAGACTTTGATGCTTCGGACAAAGTTGAATGTGCAATGGATGACATCGACTGGGACGACAAAGTGTCTGACGCTCTGCAAGAGTACCATAGCGTGACGGCATTGTGTGCGTACTGGGACGACCGCTTTGCAGAAGTGATGAAGAACAAAACCTTCCATGTAGTCATGGATGGTTCTACCGACTGAAACTGTTCCATACACCACTGAACAATCACCTCCGTCCAAGACGGGGGGTGAAACCGTTTTTGAGCAAGGTTACGGCAACGGATGTTTTTACGTGCCGCGCGTAGGAGGCTCAAGGAGGCCTGTGGAGGTGGGGGCCGCTACCCGTATAGCTAAAAAGCGGTGGAGGCCTGTAGGAGCCCTCTCTCGTGGCGTGAAGCGATAGGGAGATGATGCGGGGGCGACAAAACGAGCGTTGTAGTCGGTGTTTCTAGGTATTACGCTTAGGGTGTAGCTAGGAGAAGGAGCAAACGGATGGAAAAGCGTAGGCGCTTGGAGCCGGAGAATGTTTTCCGCGTTCTTGGGAATACGGGCCTTCGTCCATTCGAGACCGAAGACTACGCCCTCTTTCCGGGGGTAAGTTCGCAATCTCCATTCATAGGAGAGTACGAAAAATGGGTGGTAATTGTAGACGGGTCTCGAGTGGAATTCTACGATACCGCGAACGACGACAACGTTCGTCAGTTCGTTCTACATGCACTGTAAGAAGGATAAACAAGCCGTGTCAAAATTCTTATATGTCAATATCTATCGGATCGCGAATGATCAACCGCCTCTCCCTCCCAAAGAGGGGGAATACGTCACATGCTGTGGTGCATACTCATCCGGCAGCGAAGCCGTCGAAAAAGCTTTTCGTGTGAACAAGCAGTTTCGTGAGACCGGGCAACACCAAGAATTCTTTGCTCGAGTTCACATCGATTTCAACGGACGGAACGACAGCTCTCGCGGGTAGGCTGTCGTTCTCAGGGGCCACGGGCGCATGTCCGTGGCCCCTTTTTTCATGGTTTTTCGGGTGGATTTCAACGGGGTTTTCAATAGGGTTTCGGCTCGGGGGTCGCTCGCGGGTTTCGGGTAAGTGCTTGATATCATTGGGGTGGTGTTCGGTGTTCCCTGTTCGTTCGCAACTCTCTCTATAAGGAGATCAATGATATTGGAAGATATTAGGGGAAGTAGTTGAAAAATAAGGAGATATCCATATAGCGTGTTTTCCGGGTGAGAGAATTATGGGTCATTGTGAAAGGGCCAATAACCGATATCTCACTATCAGTGAACAGTTTCAAAGGGTTAACCCGATATCTTAAAATTATCTTAACTATCACACTATCTCCAATCCATCAAAACAGAACTTTTAAACCCCTGCGCGTACGCGAAAGATGGTCATTGAAAATTGATGTCTCTGTCGAAAAAGACACTATCCCAATATATTTGTAATTTCAATATCTTATTCAATATCACCTCAATATCATTGATCCTCTTATAGAGAGAGTTCCTTAACTGTGTTAAGGAGGCGTTTGAACGTGCTTGTCGGGGGCTTTTTCGGTCCTTATTATGCAAGCTAGAAAGACACGGTTGAGGAGACCGCAATGGCTAGACCGAAGATCACGTGGAAGCCGAAAACGTCCGCGCTTGAGATCGTCCCCAACCCTAAACAGGCGATGGGACTGACACCCCTGCAGAAGAAGTTCTGTGAGATCTTTGCCTCGGAAGACGTCACTCAGACGGATGCCGCCCGCATGGCGGGATATGCAGAGGCGAGCGCTGCCAGTATGGCGTCGTCGCTGCTCAACGGCCGGGATTACCCGCAAGCATTGGATTACATCCGACAAGTAAAGAGCGAGCTCGCTAGAAAGTATGAGGTCAACTTTGATAACCACGTTCGCAAGCTCGCTGAGATCCGAGACGCGGCTTATCAGAATGGTAATTATCCGGCAGCTGTAAGTGCAGAGAAGGCTAGAGGGCAAGCCGCAGGGTTGTACATCACCCGACAGGAAATATTGGTGGGCAAGATCGACCAGATGTCCAAAGAGGAAGTCATGTCGGAGATCCGCCGCCTACAGGCCGAGTTCCCTGCCCTCGCCTCTGCGACTGCAACAACCATAGATCTTGAGGCTACGCATGTCACTGGAAAAGAAACTCTGGGCCGACTTAAAAAAGGCAACTGACAGGGACGTCCTCTGGACTCGGTTGGAGGCATGGGTAGGTACAGGCATACCAGATTTGAATGGAGTGGTCTCCTCGCCGACGGGAGGGGCAAGAGATGGGATCGAGTTTTGGCTCGAGCTCAAAATATGCCGCACCAAATCCTTGTCACTGTCTAACCTCTGGCGTCCCGCCCAAATTGCGTGGCAAACCCTAAGATCAAGGCAAAAAGACAACGTCTTCAACTTGGTAGGACATCCAGAGTCAAAGACTCTATATTTATTTGCCGCGTATAGGATCCCTGAAATAACGATGGTCAAGGGACCGTGCGCCGTTGTCCCTTGTTTCAGTATATCTGGCCCCGGAGCCCATGCCAAGTGCGTCGAATACATCGTCTCTTCGCTTCGTCGGTCGTCATAGGTCCATTGAAGACTAGAAATGATGATAAGACGATCACAAACTCATCATTTCATCTTTTCCCTGTGACAGAGGAGACAGGTCCATGGTCATCGAATCCTCTGCCTGTGACAGAGGAGACCGGTTTGACGATCATGGGAGCGCCCGCTCAAGGTCATCAAATCGTCGATTCCACAGGATCGTCGTGTGGATTCAAACAATCTACGTTCTCAGATGTGTGTCAAAACAATCTACATCTGAGAATGTAGATTGTGTGCGGCGCAAAAACTATTTCGCATCGCAACATGTAAAAAAGTGCTTGTAATAGAGTTTTAATGGGCGTAGGGTGAGGTTACTGGCAGCACGGTGCTGCTGGTTAATGTAACGTAAGGGTTAAGTCATGTCCAAGTCCGCTACCAAGTCCCCCGCTCCCGTGGCCAAGTCCCCCGCTCCCGTGGTCAAGTCCGCTCCCGTGGTCAAGTCCGCTCCCGTGGCCACGTCGGCCCCTCCCGCGAACAACGCCTTGTTCGGCACGGCTCAGTCGCCCATCAACGTGCAAATGCTCCGCGCATGGGTCAATCAGCATTGCGGGGGGCATTGGGCTCGCGCCGGAGTTACAGTCCGTAACAACGTTGCGTCCGACTGGCAGAAGCAAGGCCTCAAAGGTCCGGTCCCGTTCGGCTACAACGGCAATCCCAACGGCACTCGGGCGCTCCTCCAAAACCATGTGTTCACGTGTGCTAATCTCGGTGCACATTGGGCATGGTGCAAGTCGGGCGACAAGGCCGCTATCGGCACGGTCAAGCAACACACTCCCAACAATCCGGTCTGTCTGCTCGCCTTGCTCAACGGCGGGTACAGCCCGAACGCTAAGACATGGGGCACCCCGTTTGTCCACCTAGTCCCGCTCGCAGCGTAATCAGTCAGCCCTACCCATTATGGGTAGGGCTTTCTTTCTGTCCGTATTCTACATTCCCGGCATGTGGTTCATTTGTCCAACCATTCCCGCTTTGGGAATGTGGAATCAAACCACATGATATATCTGTAGAATCCCGGTTAACCACATAAGATCTATGTGGATTGATTCCACATAAGTCCTCTGTCAAATCGTCTCTATCCACGTGATATATCTGTGGAATCCGGATGATCTACATAAGATCTATGTTGAATCAATCCACGTGATATATCAGTGGAATCGGATGATCTACGTCATATATCAGTGGAATCAATCTACGTCATATATCAGTGGAATCAATCTACGTCATATATCAGTGGAATCTGGTCATCGGTTCTACAATCGGTGTCGGTGGTTTCTATCAATCTACTAATCTCATCGGTAGAATCCCAGAGTCGGCCCCCCCTTTCTCTGTGCATGGAACCACCACAAAACCCTAAACCAAGTTTTCCACGGTTCGTGGTCAATTTTCAAAAGTTACTCGCCCCCGAATCCTTAATTCTCGGTTAAGGTACCGGGTTTGCCTGCCCCCTTTTCTCAAACTGAGTTGCAAGGTACCGGGGCATGGCCCCATACTCCAATTTCCCCAGAAAGATGGACCGATGACCAATAGCCTCGAAGCGTTGCCGGAAGATGCCGTCAAGCGGTTTGCTCAGCTCAGTCAGCGGGCGGCGCATTTGTTTGCGAGCGAGAATGCGCGTGGCGGGTTTTTAGAGTTCGTGCGGTATGTGTGGCCGGGATTCATTGCCGGACGACATCATAAGATTGTAGCTGAGAAATTGGAAGCGGTGGCGCGTGGTGATTTGAAGCGATTGATTATCAATATGCCGCCCCGCCATACGAAGAGCGAATTTGCGAGCTTCTTGTTCCCTGCATGGATGGTGGGCCGTCGGCCTGATTTGAAGATCATGCAAGCGACGCATACGGCAGATTTGTCGGTACGATTCGGCCGTAAGGTGAAGACCCTTATGGAGACTGAAGAATACCAGAGCGTTTTTGGCGTCAAGTTGAAGAGCGATTCCAAGGCGGCGTATCGTTGGGAAACAGATGGCGGTGGCGAGTATTACGCGGCGGGTGTGGGGGGCAGCATCGCGGGTCGCGGAGCGGATTTGTTTATTGTAGACGACCCGCACAGTGAGCAGGATGCGATGAGTCCTGCGGCGCTCGATGCCGCGTGGGAGTGGTATCAGGGTGGACCGCGACAGCGTTTGCAGCCGGGCGGGGCCATTGTGGTGGTTATGACGCGGTGGGGTGAGATGGACCTTACTGCAAGATTGTTGAAGCAGAGTGCGAACGACCCCAAGGCCGACAAGTGGGAAGTGGTCGAGTTCCCGGCCATCATGCCGGATGGTTCGCCGTTGTGGTCGGAATACTGGAGTTTGGACGAACTTGAAGGGGTGCGAGCTTCTATCGCGCTCAGCAAGTGGCAAGCGCAGTATATGCAGCAGCCGACTTCTGATACGTCCAGCATCATCAAGCGGTTGTGGTGGAAAAGGTGGACACATGAAAAAGTGCCGAAGCTGCAATATGTGATGCAGAGTTACGACACCGCTTTTATGAAAACGCAGACGGCCGACTTCAGCGCGATTCAAACGTGGGGCGTGTTTTACCCGACGGAAGATTCACCGCCCAACTTGATTCTGTTGGACGCGAAGAAAGGCCGATGGGAATTCCCTGAACTGAAGCGGATAGCCTACGAAGAATACAAGTATTGGGAACCCGATACGGTTTTGATCGAAAGCAAGGCGGCGGGAATGCCCTTGACTCAAGAGCTACGGGCCACGGGTATTCCGGTTGTGAACTTCAGTCCCAGTCGAGGGAATGACAAGATCAGCCGCGCGAATGCCGTGGCTCCGTTGTTCGAAAGCGGATTGGTTTGGGCTCCGGAGGCGAGTTGGGCCGATGAGGTAATAGAAGAAACCGCCGCCTTTCCGTTCGGCGAGCATGATGATATGGTTGACGCGATGACGCAAGCCCTCATGCGGTTCCGTCAGGGAGGGTTCGTTACTCATCCTGATGATTATGTTTATGAGCGCAACGGGGCTCCTGTGCGAAGGGTGTACTACTGATGGCCGTTGGTCCTTTCAACAACGTTGAACGTCCTTTGCCTTCTGCTTTCAGCATTGAAGGTCAGATGGACGAATACCCGTCGGTACCGAACCAGACGGATGAGACCACAGTAGATTTGGAAGAGACGCTTCCTGAAGACGACGAAGGCTTTGAGATCGTTGAAGACGACGAGGGTGGTGCCACCATCGTTTTTGACGAACCGGAAAAGCGAATCAGTTCTTTGGGGTTCGGTGCGAACCTTGCCGATGAGATGGATGACACCGACCTTGCTTCCATCAGCAAGGACCTCACGTCTCTCATTGAAGAAGACAAGTCGAGCAGGGCCGAGTGGGAAAAGACCTACGAAGAAGGCCTCACGCTCCTTGGGCTGACGTACGAAGAACGCACTGAACCGTTCAACGGGGCTACGGGTGTTACGCACCCTATTTTGAACGAAGCGGTCACGCAGTTTCAGGCTCAGGCGTACAAGGAACTTCTCCCAGCAGGGGGTCCGACTCGTACGCAAGTGATCGGCAAGGTGACTCCTGAAAAGGAAGCTCAAGCCGAACGCGTCAAAAACTACATGAACTTTCAAATCACCGAAATCATGGAGGAATATGATCCTGATTTCGACCAGATGCTGTACTACGTCGGCTACGGCGGTTCGGCATTTAAGAAAGTTTATTACGACGGTGATCTTGGCCGTGCAACGAGTCCTTTCGTTCAGGCGAAGGATCTTATCGTTCCGTACAGCGCCAAGGATCTGTCCACGGCGGAGCGTGTTACGCATGTGGTCCGAGTCACTTCAAACACTCTGAAGAAGCAACAGGTCAGTGGTTTTTACCGCGACGTTGAACTTCAGGATCCGACGGAAAACAGCGACGACATCATCAAGGACAAACAAGACAAGATCACGGGCCTTGAACCTTCGTCCACCCCCGATGAGTTTGTCCTTTACGAGTGCCACTGCAATCTGGACATCGAAGGTTCAGAGGATGTAGATGCTGAAGGCGAACCGACGGGGGTCAAGCTTCCGTACATCGTGACCATCGAAGCCACGAGCGGTGAAGTCCTTTCCATCCGCCGCAACTACCGCGAAGAAGACACTCGCAAGCGCAAGCGCCAGTATTTCGTCCACTACAAGTTTCTCCCGGGCCTCGGTTTCTACGGGTTCGGGCTTGTCCACCTTATCGGCAACTTGTCGCGCAGTTCTACGTCGCTGTTGCGTCAGTTGATCGACGCCGGAACGCTCAGCAACCTCCCGGCGGGATTCAAAGCCAAGGGTATGCGGATTCAGGACCAAGAGTCCCCGCTGCAACCGGGCGAGTGGCGCGACGTTGACGCTCCGGGTGGCGCGTTGCGCGAAAACCTGATGCCGTTGCCGTACAAGGAGCCTTCGGCCACCTTGTTCAGCTTGATGGGTTTCTGCATCAGCGCTGCTCAAAAGTTCATCGGTACGACCGACCTCGGCATGGGCGAAGGCAATCAGGAAATGCCCGTCGGCACTACCATTGCTCTGTTGGAGCGTGGTAGTCGTGTGATGTCTGCCGTCCACAAGCGGCTGCACTACGCGCAGAAGCAGGAATTGAAGCTTCTTGCCAGTGTGTTTGCTGAAGATTTGCCCGAAGAGTACCCCTACGAAGTTCCGGGTGCCGAGCAGAGTGTGAAGGCACAGGACTTCGACCGCAGGATCGACATCGTTCCGGTGAGCGATCCCAATATCTACAGCATGACGCAGCGCATCACTTTGGCGCAGGAGCAGCTCAAACTCGCTCAGCTCTCCCCCGACATGCACAACATGTACGAAGCCTATCGCCGGATGTACTCGGCCCTAGGCGTGCAGAATATCGACGCGGTGCTCGTACCTCCCACAGAACCCAAGGCGGAGAGCGCGGCGGTGGAGAATGCTCGGTCGCTTTCTTCCCCTCAGGGTGAGAAGGCGTTGCGAGTGTTTCCCGAACAAGACCATATGTCGCACATTCAGGCACATATGAAGTTCATCCTCACGCCCATCGTGCAGACTTCACCTCCGGTGTACGGTATCCTGCTCGGGCATGTGATGGAACACATCGCCATGTTGGCGACCACTCAGGTCCAAGGCGAAGCTGAAAAAGTTCAGCAGGAAACCGGACAAGCGGTCGAACCGCAGCGGCTTCAGCTTGAAATCTCTCGCATCGAAGCGAAACTTGTCACTGAAACCCTCGAGCAGCTTACTCCCAAGGGTCAGGGCGAAGATGCGCTTGTTGATTTGAAGTCCCGCGAACTGGATATCCGCGAAAAAGACAATATGCGGAAGGCACAGGGCGACGCTGCACAGATCCAGATAGATAAGCAGCGTAATGCCGAGAAGCTCGCCATGGAAAAGGCGCGTCTTATGTCTACTGAGCAAATCGCAGAGATGAGGGTAGCGGCGCAGCTCCAACGGACGGGCGGAATGTGATGCAAGGCGAAGACTGGTATAGATATCTTGGATCGTTGCCCCCGGACCTGAACGTTTCCGGTCCGTTGCCGCTAGAACGGCAGATATTTGACCCTTCGCAAGTTGATTACCCCCGTTACACGGATCAACCGATCCAAGGCGACCAAAGCATCCCTTTTGGCCCTATTCCGGGGTCTGAAGAGTTGATTTCTAAGACAAAACAGCAGTTCAGTCAAAACGAACCGACCCAAGGGCAGTTTGCCGTCCCCGGATTGCCCGCAAATGCCGGATTTATGCAAGCGGGCAAGTACCGGGGATATTCTGCCGGGACGGAAGTGCCGTTGGGACAGGGAATTTTGTCCGTTGGTGGCAACTACGGACGTGTGCAAGGCGCTCAGTCTCCTTATACGGAGCCTTCTTACGGAGTCAAAGCCGGATATAACTTCCGCTTTGCCGAAGGTGGGATGGTAAACGGTATAGATGCTCTTTTTGTTGCCCCCGAAGTGTCACAAATGAGCCCCCAGACGCGGTTTCAGGGCATCGCCCCCTATTATGACCGCTTTTCCAACGTGCCGCTAAAATGATCGCCGCCGAGTTTGTGGTTCAGGCATCTGTTTTGATGACGATGTCCCCGCTCCATCGCTCGTGGACGATTACGGACGTTGTTCGGTTACTGTATCCCCCTGTTTCTTTGGGACAAGTGGTCTACATCACCAATACGGAAGGCCGTGTTGCAGGATTCGCCACCTATGGCTTCTTTTCAGAGGAAGCATCGCGTGGTTTTATCGACGGGAGTCGAAAACTTCAGCCTACAGACTGGACTACCGAGGGCGGAAGGATTTGGGCAGTAGACGTTTTGTCCCCTCAAGGGAACGGAACTCCCGTAGCAAGATTGCTGCGTGCCAAGCTTTGTGAACTGGGTTACAAAGGAAAGAATATCTACTTTCGCCGCAAATACGGTGGCAAGGTCCGCATCAACCGGGTTTGTCTTTGATGAACTGGAAACGTCTCCTTCTGACTGAGATCCCTCGCGGGGGGGACGGCAGCAACTCTGACGGCGGATTGTCGGCAGAAACCACGGGCGGATGGGGTGGGTATGACAACAGCGCCGCGATGGGCGTTGTCGGTGGGTATGCAGACAATACCGCAGGATATGCCTCTGCAGACAATGCCGGTTCTGCCCTTGGAGATACGGGGTACGGCTCTTTTGGTCTCGGTGGAGTAACTGGGCAAGTCGGAACTGCTCCCGCAAGCATGGACGTTTCCAATGCCGTAGGCAACTTGGGTATTGGCGATATCAGCATGGGAGGCTTCGGCCTCGGGGGTATTACTGGAACGGGACCAGACACCGAAGGTTTCGGTGCCGGAACTTCTACCGGGTTTGGTACTTCTCTTAGTGACCCGAGCGGGGTAGCCGCCGGGATGCTCGGCAGTTTCAACATGAGTCAAGCTTTCGGGGTGGTTAGCCCTCAAGTCGGTCTTACTACTGCCGTCCCCGGCTACGCTATGAGCCAGTACTCCGGAATGATGGCCGCTCCTTCTCCGATGAGCATCGGCCTAGGAATGGTTGACGCCTACGGTAACGTCACCGCGACCAATGCTGCGATGATGGGTCCGGCGGGACAGGTCGCTATGGGGATGCAGGAAGCGATCGGGATGGGTACCCCCGGCATGATGGCGGGTAATCCCGGTATTGCCGGGGCGTCTATGGCGTATGGAGCGACTACGTCGCCTTCTGCCACCACCACTGCCAGTGCTCCGTCTGCTATCGGCACCACATCGGTTGCTGCGGCCCCTGCGACTACTCCGACGGTTGAAACGCCTTCCCTCCTTACAGACCCGCTTGGTTACTTTGGGGCCGAGTTTTCTCAAGCTCTTGGCAGACCTGTCGAAACTGTCGCTAATATGGCTGTTTCATTCGTTCCGGGGCTTGGACTGGTCAACACTGCTTCGGGTCTTTTTGGAGGCCCCACAGTGGGCGGCGGTTTACAGTCTTTGGCAGATGCGATCGCAAGCGGAGACTTCAGCGGTTTCGGAAATCCGGATGGTTTCAGCAACCCTGACGGCGTTATGGGTGGAGGAGACGGCGGTTCTGGCGGAACTTCCCCTTACAACAGGTACGCCATCACCCCCAACGGTGGTGGTCCTTTGAGCGGAACCACTCCTGTTAGCGGCACTTCCTCCGGAGGAGGCATCGCCAGTGTCGCCCCTATCGGGTACGACCTTTCTCGGTACCTTCCCAGCAATGGAGGGTTGACACAAACATCTCCGTCGCCCTATATCGGGTATCGCGGACTGAACTCCGTCGCAATGAATCCCAACTTTGGGCTCGGAAGTCTTTCCGGAACCTATTCGTACACCCCCTCGTAGTAGGAGAACGTTATGAGAAACCCCGATCCGCGCACCAAGCAAGGCAACGTGGCCGTCCAGACCAAGATGGAAATCTCCGGTCAGGGTATGGTCCCTTATTCTCAGGTGGAGCCGTGCGCCCATAACACCCCCGCGCCCAAGGGTCGGCAGGAGGTGAAGGGTAAGGGAGCCATGCTGCGAGCGACTACTTACAGCGTGCGCTGATGGATGACCTTTACTTGGTGGACCGCTTGCGTAAAGTGATGCGTGAGCGGCGGGCTGTAGTCGTTGAGGCCATTACACAGGGCTCAGTTCAGGACTACGCCGCTTTCCGTCACCTTCGGGGTAAACTCGAGGTGTGGGATGAAATTGACTCTGAACTGCGCTCTGTGCTGAAACAGGAAGCTACGCAGAATGACTAGCTTGATCCTGCCCGAGCATGTAGCTCGCGCAAAAGAGACGATGCCGACCGCAGAAAAGGTCGTAGAGACCCGACAGGGTCTGTTGGAAGAGGCGTATGTTAAGGCAGAAGAGCGGGTTTTAGACCCCACGAAGCTGCCTGAATCCGCCTTGGCCAGACTTCCTCAGCCGACCGGGTGGAGAATTCTTGTTCTCCCCTACCGAGGCAAGGCAAAGACTAAGGGCGATGTTTACCTCCCTGACGAGTATGTGGAGCGGCAGTCCCTCGCTTCCGTGGTTGCGTATGTCCTTTGTGTAGGACCGGACGCTTACGCCGATAAGGAAAAGTTTCCCGGCGGACCGTGGTGCAAGAAGGGCGATTGGGTCATGATCGGTCGGTATGCCGGAGCCCGCTTCAAGATTGAAGGCGGGGAAGTCCGCATTCTGAACGATGACGAAATCATCGCAACCATCGCTGATCCGGACGATATCACAAACGTCTGACGGCGCTCGCCTTAGGAGGCACTCATGTCTGAAGAAAAAATGTTCTCTATCGGTGACGACGAGAACGAGGTCGAAATCGATCTCGACGAAAAGGAAGGTGGCAAAGCCTCCACCGGAGCACCCCCTGAAAAGGAGGCCGCTGCCGAGCAGGAGCCCGAGCCCACCAAGACTCCTAAAGACGACGACCTTGAAGTTTACAGCGATTCTGTCAAAAAGCGGATCGAAAAGCTTACCTTCAAGTACCGTGAAGCGGAGCGTCGTGAACAGGCGGCGCTTGAGTTTGCCAAGGGGCTGAAGTCTGAGCTTGATTCGGTCAAGCATCGGTCTCAGCAGTTGGACACTTCTCTGCTGAACGAAGCGCAAACCCGCCTTAAGACTCAAGACCAGTTGATCAACGACCGTCTCCGTCATGCGATTGATCGGGGCGATATCGATGGTCAAATCTCTGCTCAGCGTGAATTGGCCAATCTCGCAGTTGAAAACGATCGTGTCCGTCAGGCGCAGGTCCGCCGCGAATACGAAACTGATCAGCAACGTCGCGCGGTCACTCAGCCTACTCCGGCCCCTGCTCCCGCCGCTCCTGATAGGAAAGCGACTGATTGGGCAGACCGGAATTCTTGGTTCGGCCAAGATGAGCCCATGACGTTTACAGCTTTCAGTATCCACAAGAATCTTGTGGAAATGGAAGGTTTTGACCCCACTTCCGACGAGTACTACGTGGAATTGGACAAGCGTATCCGCCGCGACTTCCCTCATAAGTTTGCGGCACCTGACCAGAAACAGAAGCCTTCACCGATGGTTGCTTCGGCCAATGGGTCGCAGCGTTCTGAAACCCGTAAACAGATCAAACTTTCTCCTAGTCAGGTGGCTATTGCCAAAAGGCTTGGAGTGAGTCTAAAAGATTATGCACGGCAACTTCAGCGGTTGAACGGTTAAGGGAGACATCAAATGATTGACAAGACCCCTCGTTCGGCCGAAGGCCGCACCTCTTCTTCCCGTGTTACCGCGTGGAAGCCCCCGTCCTCTTTGGACGCACCTCCGGCACCGGAGGGTTATGCCCATCGTTGGATTCGATACGAAGCCAATGGTGTAGATGATCGGAAGAACCTCTCCGCTCGACTCCGCGAAGGATTTGAACTCGTTCGCGCTGAGGAATTCCCGGATTGGGAGCTGCCTACAGTCCAAGATGGAAAACACGCCGGAGTGATTGGCGTTGGTGGACTGATGTTGGCCCGGATTCCTCTTGAACTTGCTCGTCAGCGCAAGGCTTATTACACCCGCCAGACCACTGATCAGTTGTCCGCGGTTGATAATGACCTCATGCGGGAGAGCAATCCCACCATGCCGATCCTTAAACCCGATCGGCAGAGCAGAGTCACGTTCGGCGGACCTCGTTCCGCTGAATAATGTCAATAAGGATCTGAGCAAATGGCGAATATCGATTCCGCCTTCGGGCTCCGCCCGTACAAGATGCTCGGTAGCGGCTCCAATTCCACTGGCAGCACGACCTACTCGATCCAGACGGCAGCGACGGCGGGTACTTCTTCGGTTATCTATCAAGGTACTCCGGTTATCCCCCTCGCGAACGGTCTGGTTGATATCGTAGGAAATGCGAACGGTGGAACGGTCCCGCTTCTGGGCGTGTTCATTGGCTGCAACTTTATCGATCTCACGGGCAAGCCCGTTTGGTCGCCGAAGTGGCCCGGCACCGCTGCCATCATGGCAGGTTCGGTTGCTACCTGCGAAGTCGTCGACGATCCGGACGCCTTGTTCCTGATCAACTGCGACGCTGCTGCGGCTGTTACCCTCGTTTTCGCGAATGCCAATCTCGGCACTGCGACTTCGGGTAACGCGACGAGCGGCATTTCGACTGCCGAACTCGCCGTTTCCACGGCCAATACCACGAATACCCTGAACCTCCGCGTCATTGGTTTCGAAGATTCGCCTTCGAACAGCGACGCAACGGTAGCGGGTCGTCTGGCTATTGTGCTCCTCAACAACCACTTCTACCGTTACTCTGCGAACGGTACGGGTGCGGGCGTCTGATAGGAGTCTGACAGATGGCTATTACTCGTTCACAACTCCTGAAGGAGCTTGAGCCCGGTCTCAACGCGCTCTTCGGTTTGGAGTACGACCGCTACGACAACGAGCATACGGAAATCTTCGATACGGAGAACTCCGACCGCGCGTTCGAAGAAGAGGTCATGCTCTCTGGCTTCGGTCAGGCCCCGGTGAAGGGCGAAGGTTCGGCGATCTCGTACGATTCGGCTAACGAAGCGTACACGGCTCGCTACACCCATGAGACGATCGCTCTGGCGTTCGCGATTACTGAAGAAGCCGTTGAGGACAACCTCTACGACCGACTCAGCTCGCGCTATACCCGTGCGCTTGCTCGTTCGATGTCGAACACCAAGCAGGTCAAGGCCTCTTCGGTCCTGAACAACGCTTTCTCCTCGTCCTACAAGGGCGGTGACAACGTTGCTTTGTGCTCGAGCGCCCATCCGACCGTCGGTGGCGGCAACTTCTCGAACATCCCCGCCACCCCGGCGGATTTGAACGAGACGTCGCTCGAACAGGCTCTTATCGACATCTCCGGGTTTATTGATGAACGCGGCCTGAAGATCGCTCTTCGTGGCATGAAGCTCATCGTTCCCCCGGCGCTCCAGTTTACCGCTGAGCGTATCCTCGTGTCGGATCTCCGCGTTGGCACTGCCGACAACGACGTCAACGCGATGAAGTCGATGGGAATGCTTCCGGGTGGTTACACGATCAACCACTTCCTGACCGATCCAAACGCGTGGTTCATCAAGACCGACGCCCCGAACGGCCTGAAGCACTTCGTTCGTTCCGCGATCAAGACCGCCATGGAAGGCGATTTTGACACGGGCAACGTGCGTTACAAGGCTCGTGAGCGTTACTCGTTCGGTTGGAGTGATCCCCGCGCGATCTACGGTTCTGCGGGTGCGTAATATTCCCAACCTTGTGTTGTGAGTAAGGGAAAGGCCCGCTTCGGCGGGCCTTTCTTTTTGACTTGAACTGTTGCAGAGTATGCCTATTCCGGGGCTACCCGGCCATGTAGACCGTCCCGGCGGACGCTGCACAGACTATATGGCCCTATCGTGCAGGAGAGAAGCAGATGGCTTCCACCACTTTTTCCGGTCCCGTTACCTCGCAGAACGGTTTTGTCGGTGACTTCACGGGTAATGTCACGGGCGACGTCACGGGTACCGTCACGGGTATCGTAAAGCTCCCCACCTACACGGTTGCGGGCGTCCCTACTGCTTCTGCCAATGCGCGGGCGCTTATCTATGTGTCCAACGGCGCTGCCGGAGCTCCTGTCGTGGCTTTCTCGAACGGCACCAACTGGCTCCGCGTCGACACCCTCGCCAACATCTCTGCCACCTGATCAGTTTCCCGTTTGACAGGAGGCCGACATGGCTGACGCAGTAGCAACACAGGTTCTTGTAGATACCGCCCGTCGGGCTATCCTCAAGTTCACTGATATTTCGGACAGCACGGGCGAATCCGCCGTCGTGAAGGTCGATGTTTCGACGTTGGCTCCCTATCAGGGGTCGGCCTGTACGAGTGTCAGCATCGAAAAGCTAGAGGCGATCACCGACGGTATGGGCGTTGACATCCTTTGGGATGCTACGGCCGACGTTGTCGCCCTGACGCTCGGCCCGGATCAGTTTCTTACGTTCGACTTCAGTCGTTTTGGTGGGTTGACCAACAACGCGGGCGCAGGGAAAACGGGAGACGTTTCTTTCACTACGGTTGGTGCTGCGAGCGGTTCTCGATACACCATCATCCTAGAGTGCTTGAAAAACTACGGGTGATCCATGGCTAAGGCCACCGCTGCAAAGCGCACGGGTAGCGGCGTCTCTTATAGAGGCGTCGTTTATCCTGGGTTCAACAACCCGCGCGAAAGCACCAACCCTAAGAAGAAAAAGATGGTTCTCGCCAAGAAGGGCGATGACATCAAGGTCGTTCACTTTGGCGATGCTTCTATGGGGCATAATTATTCCGAAGCTGCGCGTAAGAGCTATCTGGCTCGTAGCGGCGGAATCAAAGGCACCGACGACAAGTTTTCTGCAAACCACTGGTCTCGAAAATTCCTTTGGGCTGGACCAAGTGGATCAAAAAAAGCTCCCCCGAAAGGATCTCGTTTCAAATGACACCTAACGGAGTGGAGTTTGTGTGGAACGCTGTCCTAACTTTGGTCGTCGCACCTATTGTGTGGGCGCTTTCTTACATCAACACCAAAATTGATCGTACGGATGCCGCGTTCAATAGTGTGTGGAAAACAATCGCCGAGACGCGTGAAGACATAGCTAAGTCTTACGTTACTCGTGCCGAGCTGCACAACGATCTAAACCGCCTTTTTCAACGGTTTGACCGCCTTGAAGAAAAACTTGACCGCATGACTGGAGAAAAGTGATGAAGCGTTCTTCCATGGGCAAAGAAATCATGCCTCCGGGCAAGCGCAAGGGTCCGCCTCCGAAGCGAGGTCCGATGCCGCAGGGTGTCCCGGACGGCATGCGTCGCAGTTCGGGCATGGCTACTCCTGCCGCAATGTCCGAAATGCCGATGGGCATGAAGAAGGGTGGCATGGCTAAAAAGACAAAGCCCAAGATGACCAAGGGTGGCATGATGCTCGTCATCGGACTGGGCAAGCCCAAGTCCATGAAAAAGGGTAAGTGACATGGCCGCGAAGTACAAAAACGCTCCTTACAACATCACGGACAAAGACCGTGATGCTGCTCGTAAAGAGGAAGAACGTCGCAAGAGCGAGATGAAGCGTAGCGACGAAATTTCTCCGGAAGACCGCAAGCGCCTTGATTCTTTGGTCAGTGGCGAAGCTCAGAAGTACAACAAGGGTGGTATGGTCAAAAAGGCTCCCGCCAAAATGGCCAAGGGCGGTATCATGTGCTCTCCTCGCAAGAAAATGGCGATGGGCAAAGGGTACAAGGCGGGTGGTGCTGTTCGTCGTTCGGGGTGCTGATATGAAACAGGTTTGGGACAAGAAACGCCCGAAGGATCTCGGCACATCTAAAAAGCTGACTTCTTCTCAAAAGTCTTCNGCTAAAAAGGCTGCAGAAAAAGCGGGTCGGCCTTACCCTAATCTTGTAGACAACATGCGGGCAGCAGGAGCCAAGCGCGTCAGCAAGCGCAGGGCTCGACTGGAAGACAGGCGGAACGGATGACTGTTTCTGGTACGAAGACGTTTGAGCTCGATGTCGCCGAGTATATCGAAGAGGCGTTTGAGCGGTGTGGTATCGAAGTCCGTACGGGCTACGATCAGCGCACGGCGCGTCGAAGCTTGAATCTGCTTCTTGCCGAATGGTCCAACCGTGGGTTGAACCAGTGGACAATCGCTCAAGAGTCTATTCTGGTTACTCCAGATCTGGGCGTCAGCTACCCGATGTCTTCCACTACTATCGACATTTTGTCGGTCGTTTGCCGTATGGAACAGGGGCTAGATACCACCAACCAGACGGACTACAGTGTCGACCGCATCAGTCGAGACTACTACCTCAATATTCCGAACAAGCTCGTTCAGGCTCGTCCTTCTCAGTACTTCCTCAACCGTCAGATCAATCCGGTTCTGTACGTCTGGCCAAAGCCGGACAAGCCGTACACGATTGTTTTGGACAAGCTTGTTCGTATGGACGACGCTCGCGCGGGTGTGAATACTCTCGAAATTCCGTTCCGGTTCTACCCGTGCCTTGCCGCAGGACTGGCGTATTACCTCGCCATGAAGCGCTCCCCCGAACGTGTTCAGCTTCTGAAGGCTGTTTACGAGGAAGAGTTTGACCGGGCTATGTCTGAAGACCGTGATCGTGCGGCCCTTCAGCTCACACCTTCCCGAGACTTCTACAGGGTGGTGTAATGGCTCGTCACGCAAGCGGCTCCTACTCTGAAGCAATCTGCGACCGCTGCGGGTTTATGTACTCGTACACGACTTTGCGTAAAGAGTGGACGGGGTTCAAAACGTGCTTGGAATGTTGGGAATCCAAGCATCCTCAGCTTGACCCGATTTTCCCCCCGACTGAACCTCAGTCTTTGTGGGAACCGCGCCCCGATCGTAATGAGCCGATGGATGTCCCTGTCGGTCAGGAGATTTTTCCGTTCATTCAGAATAAGTCTTTGCAGGGCATCACAAGTGTCGGTATTGTGACTGTCGTAACGGGAGAAGAATGATGGCTTGGACGTATGCCACGCTGACCCAAGCGATCAAGGATTTTTGTGAGTACGACGAACAGTCGTTCAACAGCAACATCCCTACGTTTGTTCGCAACTGCGAAGAGCGGCTCCTGTACCTTGTAGATCTGGACTACTTCCGTAGGAACGCGACTACAAATGCGATCCCTGGAAACAAGTATCTGGGTCTTCCGTCAGATTTCTTGTCCCCGTTTTCTTTTGCTGTCACGGCAAGCGGGTCGCAAACGTTCCTGCTGAACAAAGATGTGGAGTATCTTCAGGAATATAACCCGGACGGTGTTACGGGCGTCCCGAAGTATTACGCGATGTTCGACACGAACAACCTTCTTTTGTCGCCTACTCCGGCAAGTGCCTATCCGGTGGAAATGCACTACTACTACAAGCCTCCTTCCATTGTAGACGTAGGAACGACGTGGCTCGGCGACAATGCTGAACAAGCCATGCTGTACGGCTCGTTGTTTGAAGCCTACACCTACATGAAGGGCGATGCCGACATACTGAACCTATACAGTCAGCGGTTCACGGAAGCCGTTCAGCGCCTGAAGAACTTCGGCGAAGGACGTGAAAACGTGGATGCTTACCGTGACGGGCTTATTCGCGTGAAGGCCAACTGATGTCTTGGGTCAATGCCGGACAAACGGGTGCTTTCAAAGTGGACGTCGTCACCACTGACGGCGCGGGCCATGCCCCTGAGTTTTGGGCGAAACGGTGTGTTGAGCGGTTGATCAGCGTTGCTGATTCGGCTCCTCCCGAACTTCGTGAGCAAGCTCTGGCTTACCAGAATCGTATGGAGCAAGTCATACTCCTCCATATGAAACGTGCTATACAGAGTGATAGAACTACCGTTAGCCATGCAGTGACGGAAGCAGGGCAACCGGGACTGGCTGATCTTCTTAGGAGGCTGTAATGGCGTTTACGGGCAATTTCATGGCTACGTCTTTCAAGCAGCAGTTGCTTGAAGGCGTTCACGACTTCCGCGCGACTGGCGGAGACACGTTCTACATCGCCCTTTACACCAACAGCGCATCCTTTACGGCGGCGACAACGGCGTATACGGCGACCAACGAGATCACCAATACCTCTGGTACGGCTTACGTCGCGGGCGGCGGGGCTTTGGCCAACGTCAATCCTTCGGCCTCAGGCACGACTGCTTTGACGGACTTTTCTGATGAGACGTGGTCTTCGGCATCGTTTACGGCGCGCGGAGCTATGATCTACAACAGTACCCCGGCACACACCTACACCAATCCTTCCGTAGTCATTCTCGATTTCGGTTCGGATAAGACCGCCTCGAACGGCGACTTCACCGTCGTGTTCCCGACGGCGGATGCGACGAACGCGATCATTCGAATCGCGTGATAGGTCATCGTGGCCGATGCCGTTGTAGCCTTTGAAGGTTGGTCACGTTCTGCCGGATGGGGTGAACTCCCGTTCGGACAGGGCGCGGTCACTATTGGGCTTGCCACGGGTGCGGTTGGAACCGTTGTTGTTACGGCAAACGCCACGGCGATTGTCACGGGCCTTTCCTGCGCGGGGCAGGTCGGTGTCACTACGGTTACTGCAAGTGCCGTTGTCCCGGTCACGGGCCTTTCCGCTACGGGTGCCGTCGGTACTACGATGGTTGCCTTGTCGGCCGTTGTCCCGGTCACGGGCCTTTCCGCTACGGGTGCCATAGGAACTACGACGGTTTCGTTGTCTGCCAACGTCAACGTCACGGGCCTTTCCGCTACGGGGCAGGTCGGCACAGTACGGGTTGACCAGAGTGCCAATGTTCTTGTTTCGGGGGCAGCGGCCGAGGGTTTTGTTGGAGCAGCGTCGGTTGTTTCTTCTGCCCTAGTTGTACTGACGGGTGTAGAAGCCCAAGGTCAGGTAGGTACTGTTGACGTAACCGCTTCAGCGTTCGTTTCCGTTGTAGGCGTTTCTGCCTCCGCTCAGGTAGGCACCGCCACAGTAGAAGCCGACGCTTTTGTTGACCTTTCCGGAGTAGAAGCTGCGGGTGAGGTTGGCACTGTCGATGTCGCCTTTCCGATTATCTTTTCCGTTACGGGTGTCAGCGCGACTACTGCTGTCGGATCAGTCGCGGTTACGACGAACGCCAATGTCTATGTTGCGGGAATCTCTGCAACAGGTTATGTTGGGGCCGTTCTCGTTTGGGGTCAAATCGTTCCTGGTCCTCCGACCAACTGGAATGAGATTACTCCGGCGCATGGCGACTTCTGGGTTGAGGTCACGCCGTCCGACTCCCCAAACTGGACGCCTATCACCGCTTAGGAGGCTTTGAGTGGCAAGTACCTATTCAACTAACCTGAAGATCGAGTTGATCGGTACTGGAGACCAGTCCGGCACTTGGGGAACCACGACCAATACCAACCTTGGCGCTCTTATCGAAGAGGCCATTGCGGGTTTTGTCACGCAAGCCGTCACGAACGGCGCTGCGACGGTGCTCACGATCCCGAACGGCGCAAGTTCCAACGGACGTAATTACGTCATCGAGTTGACGGGTGCTCTGACGGGAGCACGGACTGTCGAAGTTCCCGCCGTCGATAAGCCCTACATCTTCTTCAACAACACCACGGGTGGCTTTGCCGTCACCGTCAAGGTCACTGGTCAGACGGGCGTCACCATCGCCAATGGCAAAAAAGCCATCGTCTACACCAACTCGACCGATGTCATCGAAGTCGTGAACGCCCCGGTCTCCGAGGCCGGAACACAGACGCTCACCAACAAGACCTTCGTCGCTCCGGCGCTTGGCACTCCGGCCTCCGGTGTCATGACCAATGTCACGGGTCTTCCCCTGACAACGGGCGTGACCGGAACGCTGCCTGTCACCAATGGCGGAACGGGAACGGCGACGGCTTTCACCACGGGCTCCATCGTGTTCGCGGGGGGTTCGGGCGTCTACGCTCAGGACAACGCGAGCTTCTTTTGGGACGATACGAACAATCGCCTTGGCATCGGCACGGCCACTCCCGCCGTCAAACTTGCCATATCCTCGACAGACGCCGTCTTGGTTCCGGTCGGAACCTCGGCTCAGCGCCCGACGCCCGCAACGGGCTACTTCCGTTTCAACACCACGACCCTCGGCTTCGAAGGCTACAACGGCTCGGCGTGGGGTACGGTCGGCGGCGGCGCGACGGGCGGCGTAGGCAACCCGGTCTTCTATGAGAACGACCAAGCCGTGACCGTGGATTACACGCTGACCTCGGGCAAGAACGCTATGTCGGCGGGTCCGATCACCATCAATTCTGGCATCACCGTCACCGTGCCTAGCGGCGCGACGTGGACCATCGTTTAAGGAGGACCGAACATGCCAATGGCTCTCGTCCTTAACGGCACGACCGGGATCACCTCGGCAAACATCCAAGACGGCGCGGTTGCACAGGTCGATCTTGCGGCGGGCGTGGCGGGCAACGGCCCGGCGTTCTCGGCGTATCCGAGCGCGGGTCTGTCGTTTTCCACTGGGACGTGGACGAAAGTCGTCTACAACACCAAGCAGTTCGACACTGCAACGGCGTACAACACGACGACGGGGCGGTTTACGCCGCAAGTGGCAGGCTACTACATCATCCACGCAAATTCAGTGTTTACGACGACCGCTGATAATTACTCTGGCATCTACAAAAACGGAGTACAGACCGTCATTGCTGGTGCGAGCACTCAGTCAACCATCGTATCTACATTACTTTATATGAACGGTTCAACTGACTACGTTGAATGCTACGCATATTTATCGCCTTCAACTTCCATTTTTGGCGGCGTTGACTCGTCGTTCAACGGCGTACTTGTGAGGGCTGCATAACATGTCGCTCTACGACAAAATCCGCGCGCTCTACCCGTCCCTGACCAACGCCGATTTCAACCCGGTGACGGGCACAATCCGTCTCCGCAACGACAGCGACGGACGCGGCGACTACATCGAGCGATGGGATCATCCGACGCTGCCGCAGCCGACACAGGAGCAGCTTGATGCCCTTGAAGCTTAATTCCACGGGCGGCGGGTCCGTCACCCTTGACGTGCCAAGCACCGCAAGCGCGCTCACCGTCACGGTTCCGGCTGTCAGCGGCACCGTCGTAACGACGGGCAGCACGGCTGTTGTGTCTCAGACGATGATCGCGTCAGGGGTGGCGGGCAATGGTCCGGCGTTCTCGGCGTATCAATCGTCTCAGCAGTACGTTGCCGCGTACACAGACACGAAGCTCCTGTTTCAAACGGAGCGTTTCGATTTTGGAAACTGCTACGACACGACGAACTCGCGCTTCACCCCCGGCATCGCCGGGTATTACCTCATCACGGGCGGCTTCGCCATGTTGTCTTCGGCGTGCGGCGCGACCACGGTTGCTTACAAAAATGGAAGCTCTTTCGTTTCGCTGCATCTTTCCATTTCTGGCACGACGAACGGCGCTCACGGCTCGGCCATCGTCTACATGAACGGAACGACGGATTACATTGAACTCTATGGCGCTCTGTCGTCCGCTCAGAACACATGGGACTCCCCGTCCAATACGTATTTTTCCGGCGTACTCGTGAGGGCCGCATGATGACGCTCTACGACAAAATCCTCGCGCTCTACCCCGCGCTGACCGACGCGGATTTCGGCCCGTTCGGCGGCACCATCCGTCTCCGCAACGATGCGGACGGACGCGGCGACTACATCGAGGTGTGGGATCACCCCACGCTGCCCCGCCCCACCGACGAACAGCTTGCGGAGGTCGCACAGTGAGCACGATCAAGGCGATCAACGTACAGCACCCCTCCGCATCGACGGGCCTCGCGCTCGACGCCAACGGCAACGCGAATATCGCCGGGACCGTGGTCGCCGGGTCGTCGATGGGGTGGAGAAATCGGATCATTAACGGGTCGGCAATTCTGGACCAGAGGAAGGCTGGCGCGATCATCAGCATTTCGTCTTACGGATACGGCGTGGACCGTTGGGGCTATCAATGCTTCGGCGGAGGCGTCTGGTCCTCGCAGCGCAGCACGGTGGCACCTGCCGGGTCTACGAACAGCCTCGCCCTGACGGTTACGAGCGCCGACAGCAGCATCGGCTCGACCGACGCGTATCAACTGTTTCAGAAGATCGAAGGCTTCAACATTGCCGATCTTGGCTTCGGAACGGCGAGTGCGCAGACCATCACCCTCAGCTTTTGGGTTCGGTCGAGTGTCACCGGCACCTATTCCGTGGGCTTGAGCAATGCCGCCTTCAATCGAGGGTATGTCGGCACGTTTGCGGTCAGTGCGGCCAACACGTGGGAATACAAAACCATCACGGTTCCCGGCGACACGGCGGGAACGTGGGTGACCGACAACGGGATCGGCTTGCAGCTTGCCGTGGACCTCGGTTCCGGCAGCGCGTCCAACGTGACAGCGGGTTTATGGCAAGCGGTGACGACTTCCACGCTTCGCACGTCTGGGTCCGTCAACTGGGTCGCAAATGCTGGCGCGACCTTCTACTTGACCAACGTGCAGCTTGAGGTCGGCAGCGTCGCCACGCCTTTCGAGCGCAGGGATTACGGGCGCGAAACGATGCTCGCGCAACGCTACTACTGCACGGGCTTCAAAGGACAGACGGGGCAGTGCTGGAACAGCACCGACGCCGCCATGACATTTAAGTTCCCGGCTTCGATGCGCGCCAACCCGACGCTTTCCTACACGGGCGGTTCAGTCAGCATCGAAATCATCGGCGGCTCCCAAAACGCCCAGATGGACACTCTCGGGGTGAACGGTTCCGTCAACCAGTATGGCGCGCGGGTCAACAGCATGTCCGGCCGCACGACGCTTGTCATCCCGCTCGACCCGGCCAACAGCGACTACGCCCGCATCATGGCGCTCGTAGCGGCGGGTGAGTTGACCATAGCTCCGGCGGAACCGACCTGAACAGGGGTGCCTAATGCCGCTCCAGAAGCTCCAGTTTCGTCCCGGCCTCGTTCGTGACATTACCGGGTATACGAACGAGAACGGATGGCGCGACGGCAACCTCGTAAGGTTCCGGTTCGGCTTGCCCGAAACAGTGGGCGGTTGGCAAAAATACTCCACCACCACGTTCCTCGGAGCGTGTCGCTCCATGCTGAACTGGATCGCGCTTAACGGGTCCAACTACCTCGGCATGGGGACCACCCTCAAGTATTACGTGGAAGAGGGCGGCTTTTATAACGATATCACGCCGCTTCGCGCTACCGTCGTTCTGACGAACCCCTTCACTGCGACGGCGGGATCAAACGTCCTACTCGTCACGGAACTTTTGCACGGCTGCGTGGAGGGGGACTTCGTCACCTATAGCGGTGCGACGAGCCTCGGCGGCAATGTCACGGCGGATGTGCTGAACCAAGAATACGAAATCACCTTCCTCGATCCAAACAGCTACAGCATCGCGTTGCCTGTACTGGCCGACGCGACGGACGTTTCCGGTTCGCCCGGCGGGGGCAATGTCACTGCCGCCTATCAGATCAACGTCGGCTTGGACAACCAAGTCGGCGGGACCGGGTGGGGTGCGGGCGGTTGGTCGCGCGGCGGTTGGGGCAGCGGCACCAATCTCAGCATCAGCAATCAAATCCGCATCTGGACGCAGGACAATTACGGGGAAGACCTCATTTTCAACGTGCGCGGCGGCGGTGTCTACTACTGGAGTGCCTCGTCTCCGGGTGTTACGCGCGCCCCCACACTTGCCAGTTTGTCGTCGGATCTTGAAACGCCGACCGTAGCTTATCAAGTCATGGTCAGTGATCGTGACCGCCACGTTATCGTGTTCGGAGCAAACAGCGGTGGTTCCACGCCCATCGACCCACTGCGGATTCGGTTCTCCTCGCAGGAAGACCCGTATACTTGGACGCCGACCGCGACCAATACGGCGGGCGACTTGCGCCTTGGATCAGGGTCCAAGATCGTGCGCGCCGTGGAAACCAAGCGCGAAATCGTCGTGTTCACGGACGTTGCCATGTACTCCATGCAGTACCTCGGCCCTCCGTACACCTTCGGCATTCAGCAGCTTGCCTCCAACATCACGGTCAACGGGTTCAACAGCTTTGTAGCCGTGGACGACAGCGTGTTCTGGATGGGCAAGAAAGACTTCTATATCTATTCGGGTCAGACGCAGGAACTGCCCTGCCCGATTTTGAACTTCGTGTTCAACGACTACAACGATCAGCAGTCAGACAAGGTCTACGCGGCGCATAATTCCGAGTTCAGCGAAGTGACGTGGTTCTACCCGTCTGCTTCTTCGTCGGAAAACGACCGCTACGTGACCTACTGCTATGCGGACAAGGCTTGGTCTTACGGGGTATTGAACCGCACGGCATGGCTGGACCGTGGCGTGCGTGACTACCCGCAAGCGGCCTCGCCCGAAGGGTACATCTACAACCAAGAGTTCGGGGTCAACGACGGAAGCACGACCCCTGAAACTCCGTTGAACGCCTTCATTGAAAGTTCGCCCTTTGACATCGGCGAAGGCGACAAGTTCGCTTTCGTACGACGTTTGATCCCGGATGTGAACTTTTTCAACTCAGAACAGTCGCCTTCGCTTCGGTTCGTGTTGAAAACTCAGAACTATCCGGGGTCCAATTACGCTTCGGGTTCAGACTCTGCCGTTGCACGCACGGCAACTGTTCCGGTTGACCAATATACGCAAGTGCGGGATATCCGCCTTCGGGGTCGTTCTCTCGTGCTACGAGTGGAAAGCGACACGGTGGGTACTCGGTGGTCGCTTGGCTCACCGCGCATCGAGGTCCGTACCGACGGTGGTCGCTGATGGACTACAGGGTTGTATTCCCTACGTTTCCTCGTCCTCCGGGTGAGTACGATCAGCGGTACTTTTCCGACCTTGTACGTGCGTTGGCTTCATTTGTCGACGTGGTGCGTGCGCCGGGTGAAGGTCGGCAAACGACCATCGTGCTTACCGGGTTGCAGAACAACGACTACGGATTAGAGCCTGGAACTATTTTCGAGGTCGGTGGTGCGTTGCGCGTCAGCGTGATTTACACCCCCTACCCCGAAGGTGTTTCCTGTTCTGGTTCTGTAGGTATCGTAACAGTGACAGTATGACTTGTTTTGAACGTGGTAGCGCAGTAAGATTCCGTTGCTCTCAGGCACGTCCTGCTCCGCCCAACTTGGCGCTGAAGTCTTAAAAGGGACATTCTATGCAGGGAATTGCCGCTCTCGCTCCTCAAGCCGCTCCTCCTCAGGGAAACCCTTTTTCTGAGCAAGATGCTGCGGTCATCGGCAAGGGTATGAACGGTGCCGTGAACGGGATGAACCCCGAGTACAGGGCGCAGTTGAAAGAGATTGCTGATCAGCTCACCACGATGAGCCCAGAAGAACTGACTGAAATCCTCAAGGTCATTTCTATTCTCGAAAGAAACCCGGAAAACTACGCTCAGAATCTGCAGATAGCGGCGCAGGAAACGGGTATCGACCCTGAAGATCTACCGCAAGAGTACAACGCGGTTTTCTTCGGTATGCTGAAAAGCATGGTCCAACAGGCGATGAGTGTTGTCCAGTCGCAACCCGCGCAAGGAGGTATGCCTCCTGAAATGATGGATGCTGCTCCGCAGGGTCTGCCCCCTGAAATGATGGCTCCGCAGGGCTTTGCCAAGGGTGGCATCGTTTCCCTGCCGGAAATGGCGCGTCAGGTTGCGTCCGCCGGACGGTATGGCGACACGATGCTCGCACATGTTCGCCCCGATGAAGTCGCTGCTCTGCGGCGCATGGGTGGTTCCGGCACTATCAACCCGAACACGGGTTTGAGGGAATACGGGTTCTGGAAGAGCGCCAGAAACTTCTTCAAACAGGCTGCCCCTGTTATCGGTACTGTGGCTCTTGGTATCGTTTCGGGTGGTCTTGGGCTTGGTCTTAGCCCTGCCGTCATTGGTGCCGTAGGTTCTGGCGTCGGTTCCTTGATTGCGGGTGCCAAGCCTGCTGATGCACTCAAGTCTGCCCTTATCGGCGGTATCGGTGCCGGGGTGGCCTCTGGTATTGGCTCTTACATGGGCGGTGGTTCGTTTACCGACGGCTTCAGTTCTGCCTTCCCCTCTTGGATGGGTGGTAGCTCAGGAGCGCCCGGTTCCTACGACCTGATGGGCAACCTTCAACAGAAATTACTTGGCGAAGGGGCTTCTCAGGCGGGCATGGCGGGGGGTGTTCCCGGTGCTCCGGGCCTTCCTACCTCTAACATCCCGATGCCCCCTTCTGCCCCTATTGGAACAGATTGGTCGAGCGTTGCGACGGACACCACGTTTGCGGAAGTTCCGGGGCGAATCATAAACGCTCCTACGGGACTTGGAACAACGACGGTAGAAGCGGGTAAGGCAGCGGCTTCGGGCAGCGGCGGCGGTCTGGGCGGCTTGTTTGACAGCAAGTGGAAAACGGCAGCACTTCTTGGTGGTGGTGCGGCCCTTCTTTCAGGGATGGGCGCAAGCGACCGTCCCGGCACTCCTCCGTCGCCCTCCTTCAGTGGTCCCAGTGGAACAGACCTGTTGCGTCAAAACCCCGGCACGTACGGGTTTGACGTCAACAACTTCCGCCCCGCCTCTGCACAAGGTTCTGCTCAGGCTCCGGTGTACATCGTCTCCGCCCCGCAGAGGCAGATTCCGCAAGGTGTTCCGTACAATTTCCGCGACGTTCGGTACCCTGTCCTTGCTCACTCGGGTGGACACATCAAGGGCGAAGGTACGGGGACCAGTGACTCTATTCCCGCTCGCCTCAGTGACGGTGAGTTCGTACTGACGGCGGAAGCCGTTCGTGGTGCCGGAGGCGGCGACCGCATGAAGGGTGCAAAGAAAATGTACTCTCTCATGAATCAATTTGAACGGATGGCGTAACGATGGCCGAAACCACCACCCAAGAACAGATCGTTCGCGAATCCCCAGAGATTGAAGCCTATAAGCTTGGGCTACTTCAACTCGCTCGCGACCGTTCCAATATCCCGGTAGACATCCCCGGTGTTCAGGTTGCGGGGCTTGCCCCTCAGCAACAACAGGCCATTTCGATGGCCGGGGACGGTATCGGTTCGTACCTTCCGTATCTGTCTCAGGCGGGGGATGCCTACGGCGCTGCCTCGCAGGGTTTCGCGGGTCTGCCTCAGTACGGGCAGTACGCCATGAACAACGTGGCCGATGCGGGGGCACTCTCTACGCAGATGGCGATGGGCGGCGCGCAGGGATACAACCCGTATTCCGCAGCGCAGTTTATGAACCCGTATCAGCAAAACGTCACGCAAGAAGCCCTGCGTGAAATGGCGCGTCAGGCGGGTATTCAGCGCCAGACAACCGACGCTCAGGCTATTAGGTCTGGCGCGTTCGGCGGGAGCCGTTCGGGTGTTCAGCGGGCCGAGATGGACCGCAACCTTATGGACATGCAGTCCAAGCGGATCTTTGAAGACCTGTACACCAACTATTCTCAGGCTCAGACTGCCGCTCAGGGTTCGTTCCAAAACCAACAGGCTCGGCAGCTTCAGGCGGCACAACAGGCGCTTCAGGCAGGGACCGCCGTTGGTCAGTCGGGGATCAGCGCAGGGCAGTTGCAACAGGCTTCGGCGGCGGGTATCGGCGCTCTTGGACAGCAGACGGCGGGCCTTGGCCAACAGCTTTCGGCGCTTCAGCAGGGCGACATCAGCTTCCTGTACAACATCGGCGGTCAGCAACAGGCGCAGCAGCAGCGCGAACTGGACGCTGCTCGTCAAACGACACTTCAGCAGCAGTACGAGCCGTTTCAGCGTATATCGTTCCTCAGCGATATCTACAAAGGTGCGCCGAGCTCGCAGCAAACTCTCAGTCAGGTTTCCGCCCCGTCTGCTTCGCCGCTCAATCAAGTGGTGGGTACGGGTATCGCTGCGCTTGGCGGAGTTGCCGCACTGAACAAGTCCGGAATGTTGGGATCGTAATATGAACAAGGTTCTCGGCCGTTCCCTGTTTTCCCGTGGCAACCGCCCGCAGAAAGCGCATGGCACTGGAATCACCCGATTGGCGATGGGTGAAGAAGAGCAGGGTTTTGCCGACGGCGGCGAAGCCGTTGCGGGTGTTCCGGCGCTTGCGGGCAAGTACGCTCAGATGTTCCAGTCTATGTCTGGTCCGCAGCGATCGTACGAGGAAATCCTCAACGAGCGTAAGAAGGCACTGGGCGACGGAGACATGGGATTGCAGACGGCTCTTGCAATCATGGCGCTCGGTGGCCGCATCGCTTCTACCCCCGGCAGCTTGATGAGTTCTGTCGGCAAAAGCCTTCCCGAGTTCAGCTCCACGGTAGGCAAAGCTGCGAACGAGCAAGAGCAGCGTCAGGGTGCGCTCCGTATGGGGGCAATAGAAGCAGTAGAACGTGACCGGGCGCAGCGTTCCGCCCTCGGCTTGGAAAGCCTCCGTACTGCAATCAGTCAGTCCTTTAGCGAAGGTCAGGCGGCGGCGGGTCGTGCCTTTCAGTTGCGTGAAAGCGTGCTTACTCGCGAATTCAACATGCAGCAGTCAGTGGAACAGCGTGCATTTGCAGAAGCTCAGTCTCTCAAAGACAAGGAGTTCCGCACGGGCGAACGCATCGGCGACCAAGACTTCAAGCTCCTTACCCAAGAACCTTTGCCCTTTATTCAGGTTGATCCCACCAATCCTGAAAAGTACACTTTCTTGGGAACGTACAAGCTGAATCGTGACGGCAAGTACGTCGACGAAAACGGTAAGCCCAAGCCTGCTGATGCATTGCCCTTCAACGAGCGCACTGCAAAGATCTTTACGCCGGACTACGGCGAACCCAAAATGGCGTATGTGCCCGATACGACAGACCCCACTGGTTTGCGTCAGGTCATGGTTCAGACGGACAAGAAAAAAGACACTACCGTCATGCTGAACCCGGACGGTACTCGTTCGCCCACCCCTGCCGGAACCATCCTCCGTGGTCCGAACGAAGTGGTCGACCTCAAGGTTGAAAAGGGCTTGATTACTCGAACGGTCAAGGAAGGTCCGTTCCAAGGAATCACCGTGATCACCGACCTTTCGGGTAAGATTCAGAACCCCGAAGTGTTTGGTGCTCTCGGCGTTGATCCCACCAAGATTCGCGGCTTTACGGCTCCGGGTGCTTCGGGTGCTTCGGGTGCTCCCGCCGTGCCGAACGCTCCTGCCGCGCCGAACGCTCCCCCGGCTGCCCCCGCCGTGCCCGATCAAACCACAACCGTTGCTCCTGCTCCGGCACCGACTGTTCCTGCCGTTACGGACCCGGCGGTGCTTGGGACGTTTACTCCGGAAGCGGCGAAGCTGCGTGACGAAGCCATTGCGATCAAAACGCAGTCTCGTGGCCAACGTCCGGCCTCCATCGGCGATATCACTGGTCAGGGTGCTCAACGCTTTATCGTAGAAGCTCAGCCTCCGTCTTCGCAACGGGCGTTTGAGCTTACTACCGGACAGCGCGAGGACATCAGCAAGAAGATCATTCAGGGTGAAGACCTTCTGGCTACGCTCAGCAGCGCGACTCAAAACGCTTATGAGGCCGTGGGTTTTGGTCCCAAGCTGAAGTCCATTTCGACCAACGTTTTCGACCCGCTTATCCCCGGCGTTGATCTGGCATTCACTGAAAACGAAGCCAAGAAAACAGAGCTTCGTAATCTAGAACGCAAGGTCATTGCGGGGTTCTCTCAGAACCCCGACCGTGTGTCTGTTTATGAGCAGCAAATTCTAAAAACGCTTGGACCCGATCCTGAAAAGTGGTTCGCTAGCCCAATGACAGCTCTTTCGCAGATGAAAGAACTGCACCGCCTCATCGCCAACGAAGTTGAGCGGCAGAAGGCCACGCTTGAAAACAGGCCTCCGCTTGAAATGAAGCGCGTCCCTCCGGGGACTGAAAGCGAGCCCATTACCTCTGATTTCATCCCGTATATCAACGAGATGACAAAACAGGGTCACGGCGACTTGTTCTACAGAAAGGTTGTGCGGATGCCTGACGGCAGTACAGTGCGGCTTGGGAAGTAAGTTTAAAGAGGTTTATCGTGGCAGAAGAAACACCCGTTTCGGCAGCTAACCTTCTGCCCGGTTTCTCTATTGAAGAAATATCTCCTCCGACGGAGACCAAGAAGACCCCCAAAGTGCCTATCATGGCTCGGGGCGAACTTGTCTATCAGGCAGCGCCTGAACCGGAGCTTGGCGCGCAGCGTGCGTTTTTCGGTGCGTTCAACCGCGCCGTTTCCTTTCTTCCCGACGCCGCTATCAACACTGCTGTTCGTGGGTTGGAAGCAGCGGGCATTGTAGATGCTCCCAAAGAGTCTGGAAACAACCGGAACTTCTTGGAGCGCACTTTCAATGCTGCGAACTTCAAAGAAAAAGAGCAGATCCTCGGTTTCTTAAACATGGGTGTCCCCGGGACTGAAATTCCTGAGGTTAGCCTTACCGAAAAGGCTGCTGGAGCAGCGGGCGTCGGCGCTGCCTTTGCTCTTCCCGTGATCGGGGCGGTAAGCAGGGGTGCTCAGGGTTCGGCCTTTGCCGGACCGTTGGCGGGCGAGATTTCGCGCCGTGTGATGGCCGACCCGAACAAGACCAACATCGCTCAAGAAATGGTGCGGCAGTCCGTCGCATCATTTGCAAACCGTCCTGCGGCCTATGTTGCTGCCGAAGTGGCTTCGTCTGCTGTCGCAGGGGCCGTGGGTGAAGTTGAAAAGGAAAAGCTCGGTTTCAACACGGGTATTCCTGCGTTGATCAGCGGAGCTTTCACTTCGTCCTTGGTTGAAGAACCACTGAACACTCTCAAAGCGATAGCTCTGAAAACCCCTACTACGTATGTCGCGCGGAAGGGATACGAGTTCGTTAAGAACCGTATTGATCAAGCCAACGATCCCGAAAAGGCTGCTGCCGTAGTGCGTAGCCGTATCGGCCCGGAGTTCCAAAAGGCCGTTGATGAAGCAGTTTCTCGCGGTGACATGCAGCGGGCGCAAGAAATTGCAGACGCGTTTGAAGCCGTCGGTGTTACCGCCCCGGCGCTGACGCTTGCTGAAAAGACTTTGGATTCTCCTCTCCGCAAGACCCAAGAAATTTTCCAGCAGCGTGCGACAAGCGGCGACGCTCGCAACAACATGCAGCGTATGCAGGAAAACATCCGTCGGGCGTTTGAATTCGCTGTGAAAACTTTCCCTTCGACGGGAGATGTTCCGGCTGAAGTGATCGTACAGAAAAATTTCCCCGAGCGGTTTGTCGATGCTCTTACTGAACGTCGCGATGTGATGTCTAAGGAGCTTGCCTCCGAGGGTGAAGGCATTGCCAACGAAACCCGTACTCTGATCAGCAAGTTCCCCTCGTCCGACCGCCAAACTCGTGTAGAGCGTGGACAGGCAATTCAAGATCAGCTTGTTCAGATGAAGGACGCTGCCAAGGCAGACCTACTGAAGACCGCTGATGATCTGGGTTTGAACGCTCAAACCGAGTTGAAATCCCTCGGTGAATTGCAAACCGTTCTCAAAGAAAAGTTTCCCGATACGGCCATCACAGAAGGTGGTGTTCCCAGTGTTGTCCGCACGTTGCGTGACTTCAATGGAGAAGGAATGAACTTTTCCCAATACCGTGAGATGCGTGAGAACATCGGTGGTTTGATGGGCGATGCCGCCGCCAAGGGCCAGTCGCAGCTTCTCGGCAAGCTGGAAATCGCCAAGCGGGAGCTCGATGGGTGGGCTGAAAAGAACTTCGGCCCCAACTACGGCAAGTGGCGCGAAGAGTACCTGAACAAGTATCAGATCCCGTTTGAAAACGGCATCGTATACAAGGTCACCGAGCAGCTTCCGGGCAGTCGTCCGGGGAAAACCCGCTATGCGTTGCAGGGGGAGCTCGTTGCTGACGAGATCTTCAAACAGGCGGATAGCGGTCGTTTGGGCGACGTGCAGGAATATATCCGCATGATCGGTGATGACGTTCCTTCCATGAACAACATGCGAAACGTCATTTTGGACAAGGCCCTTGAAACTTCTGTGAAAGACGGTGTGGTCGATCCTACTCGACTGCAGACATTCGTCAACAGGAACAAGCCTGTTCTTGAACAGCTCGGCATCATGGAAGAACTGGTCGATGCCAATACGGCTGCTTCGGTACTTTCTACCCGTGCCACGGCATTGAACGAACGGACCAAGGCGATCAAAAAGGACCAAGTGGTCAAGCTTTTGGACGCCTACTCTGAAAAGGGGCAGACGCCCGAAGAGTTCATGGATGTCCTGTTGAAGAGCCCCGATCAGCTTGGGCGATTCTACACTCGTATCCAGTCTTTTGATGACGACGGGTTGGTTGAAGGTTTCCGCGCCGCCGCGATGAACCGTGTTTTGTCTTCCATGGAAGACGGACCAAATGCCTTCGCCGATGCGATGATCAACAACCGTAAGGCTTTGGAAAAGATCCTTACGCCGGAAGGGTTCCGCAACGTAGCCGTTGTGAACGACGCTCTTTATCGCATCCGTTTTGCTGAGAAGGGTGTAGAGGGCGGGGGCATCGACGTTGGCTCCGTTATCAAGGATATCGAAGACTACATCGGCACTAAGATTCCTTCGATCGGTTCGTACATGCGAGGCATGGCGACCAATAAGCAGTCGGCAACCTTCCTTGCTGCTCTGTTGGGTAAGAACTTCATCTCCGCGCAACAGCAGCGGGCCTTTGACCAGATGATGACCCGTTCGATGTACGACACTGAATTTGCAGCAACGCTCGCTACTCCGGTCGGCAAAACGGGAGTTGTGCCGGGTCCGATTGAACGCCGGATGCGTGCCTACATGTTCGAAAGCCTTGTTCCAGATTTGAGCAAAGATGCCGAACCTGTAGAAGTCACTTACGACCCCGAAACCAAACGGTTCAGGCGGTTGGACAACGGTGCCCCGATGCGCGTGCAGGGCGAAGGTTCTGCAACGCCTCCGGCACGGGGCATACCAGAGTTTGACGTGGCTCCTAGGCCTCCTCAGCCTGTTCCGGCCCGTGCCCCGGTACCGACCCCGCCCGCTACTGTGCCGACGGTCCCTTCGGCTCTGGTAGAACCTACTGGCAATACCATCACGGTTCGGCCTCCGGGTCCGCGTTCTTCGGTTGACTATGAATCACTGTTCCCGGGTGATTCTCTCGGCAGCATGATCTCCAAGCAAGGGTGACACGATGTCTAAAGAAATGACTACCGGAATTGTCCGCCACGTTCTCACGGCGGGCGGGGGTTTTGTCATCGGTAAAGGTTGGATCGACGCTGCTTCGTTTGAAGCGATCGCCGGGGCTTTGGTCACTCTGATTGGTATTGGGTGGTCCATATACGAAAAGAAGTCTCGGTCGTGAACCCTATCTTTGGTGACTTCTGCGGAGCCGCCATCAAACTTGATCCACGCGATTTGGACCTTCTAGCAGCGGAAGCCGAAATAGAAACTGCGGCCCTACGTGCCGTCATTGCAGTGGAATCCTCGGGTTCGGGCTTTGACTCTGCCGGAAGGCCAAAGATCCTGTTCGAACCGCACATTTTCTTCAAGCGGTTGAGTGGTGAACAACGTTCGCGAGCGGTTGAGCAAGGGTTGGCCTATGGAAAATGGGGCGATAAGCCCTATCCCAAAGGCGGCAACGCTCAGTACGAACGGCTCAACAAGGCGATGGAGATAAACCAGTCTGCCGCACTCTGCTCCGCTTCATGGGGGATGGGGCAGATTATGGGGTTCAACCACCGGATGGTCGGTTACGGTGACGTTGAAACGATGGTCCTCGCTTGTTTGGACAACGAGGCCAACCACATCCGCATGATGTTGAACTTCATACGGAGCTCCGGCCTTATGGACGAGCTACGAACACGCGACTGGGCGGGATTTGCGCGAGGCTACAACGGTCCGGGATTTGCCAAGAACGCTTACGATATTAAGCTCGCGCAAGCTTATGCCAAGTTCAAATGAGCCACTGCTTATAGTCTTCGGCCATCACCTGAGTAGCGATGTTGATTTTACCGCGCAATGCCCGTAGAATCTTCTCATCGACTGTGTTTTCAGCGATAATGTCTACGTAAGTCACGTTGTTCTTCTGTCCAATACGGTGCGCCCGGTCTTCACTCTGCAAACGGACTTCTAAGTCGTACCCGTTGCTGAAGTAGACGATGGTGGTTGCTGCCGTAAGGGTGAGTCCGTATCCGCCCGTGCGGGGTTGCCCCACGAAGAACCGAAGGGGATGGTCCATGTTTTGGAAGTCCCGAACCATCTGCTGCCTGTCTTCAACGGCAGTGCCCCCGTAATACGCACGTACAGAATCCCGACCATAGACCTTCGCCAATGCTGCTTCTATCCGTAATATATCATGGGTGAAGTTTGCCCAGATGATAGCTTTTCCGGGTATTTCTTCGATGGTGTCCAAAAGCTCGTCCAACTTGCGAGCGGGAAACTCTTGAATAGTGCCGTCATCCAACCGGACGAAGCCGCTACACACCTGTTGAAGCCTCAGCAGTTGAGTGAGAATATGCTGCGCCGTTACCGTACCGTTTTCAAGGTCGGCAAGGGCTTGGCGTTTCAGCTGACCGTAGATCTTAGCCTGTTCGTCCGTTAATTCTACAGTCCTTTTGGTGTAGATCTTATCGGGCAGATCCAAACAGTCTTCTTTGCGAACACGATAGCTGAACTTTTCCAGCATGTCACCCAGTTCGCTCAGGTTCTGGTAGCCCGTGATCTTATTGAAACTGTGCGAGCCTACGCTTCGCTTAACGGTGACGGCGTAGCGGCTCTGAAACGTCCAGAAGCTTGTGAACCCCAACAAGTCAGGGTGCAAAAAGTCGCACTGACTGTACAGGTCCAAAGGAGATTGGGTGATGGGCGAACCAGTCATGATCCGGCGGTACTTGGAGAGCTTCCCGACCTTGATCACATTCTTGGTGCGCTTGGCCGTGCGCGACTTGATGGTGGTGCTTTCGTCCACTACCATCAACAAACGGTGTGCCTTGGCGAACTTGATGGCGAAATCAGTACCTTTGTCGGTGCTGAAGGCTTCAATATTCATGACCAGAATATGCAGCGCGTCGCACTTTTTGAGAGAATCGGCAAGCTTCCCCAGATTGGAAGCGGTGGTCGAAGGCGACCAGACCGTTGTGCGGTGTACAATATGGTCTGGCAGGTGAACGGGTAGCTCGTTCTGCTCCCAGTTCTTGTAAACGCCCTTGGGAGCAACGATCAACGCCGCTGCGATCTCACCACGATCGTACAACATACTCATCGTGTCGATAAGAATCTTGGACTTGCCCGTTCCCATCTCACAGAACAAGGCATATTCTTCCTTGTCGTGCGAACGTTCAAGAGCCTCTAACTGATGCGCGAAGGGCTTCAGTTTGAAGTTGTATCGTAGCATGTGAAAACTGCCCTTTCTGGTCGGTCGCACTTTCACTATAAGGGAGGTTTCCAAGCCGACAAAAATTATTTTCTCTTCTACTCAATTTGCTGCCGACGGAAATAGTTCGTATCCTTAAACCAGTTAAGATATCGTATATTTGATAGTGAACCCTAAAGCGTTATTTTTCACTCTCTGTTTGAAAAACTGCCTTAATAGGAAAGTGCTCGACAAAATGAGGCTTGCCCGAAAGCTTGGGCTGCGTACTATGGCTCACTAACGGGGAGAAAGCCGTGACGGTGTACATCACTCAAGAAATGCGTGGTCGGGATCTTTCCGACGCAGTGGTGTTCGGCGAGCTGGATATTCTGGTTCCTGCAAAGGACCAGATAGCACTCTCCGCAATGCCTACCGTTCGCCGCATGGAACGGAAGCTCAGCAAGTTCACAGACAAGGACTACCTTATACTAGCGGGCGACCCCGTTTGTATCGGTATCGCTTGTGCTCTTGCAGCGGTGAGCAATAACGGCAGATTCAAGGTGTTGAAGTGGGACCGGATAGACAACCGTTACCTACCCATTGCCGTGAACCTGTTTCACAGGCCAGAGGTGGAGTAGAAAGATGCGCTTTGCAGAAGCTGCAAACGAGCTGAGTCGTCTGGACGAAGACGGGTTGTCCAGTGTTGCCGGGTTGGTGCGCCGACAGTTGGCATTGGAAATGGATATTGAAGGCTTGGAAGAGCTGCTCAAGCAGAAGAAGGAAGAGTTTCGGTCTATTGCCGAAGACATGCTGCCTTCCGCGCTTGAAGAGTACGGCTTGAAAGAACTTCGCATGGACGATGGTTCTACCGTCAGCGTGCAGACGTTCTACGGGGCTTCTATACCCAAGGACCGCACTGAAGAAGCGTTCAACTGGCTACGGTCCAATAGCCACGGCGATCTGATCAAGAACGTGGTCAGTGTAAGCTTCGGCCGCAACGAGGACAACGTTGCAAAGTCCGTGGCCGGAGAACTCCAGTCTAAGGGGTTTGCTACGTCGCAGAAGGAATGGGTCGAACCCATGACTTTGAAGGCGTTTGTCAAGGAACAGGTAGAAGCGGGTAATGGTATCCCGTCGGACCTATTCGGTATCTTTACGGGCCGCAAGGCCAAGATCAAGGGGAAGTGAGATGTCTAAGCAAGTTGCAGTGAAGAAAGAAACTGCCATTGCCCTCAGTGGTGGGTTTGCCGCTGCTGCCGGAAGCGGGTTTGAGGAAATTACGGCACAGGATCTTTCTGTTCCTTTCCTCCGCATTTTGGCTCAGCTCAGCCCGCAGGTCAACAAGCGTGACGGTGCCTATGTGCAGGGTGCCGAAGCCGGAATGATCTTCAACACTGTCGCCAACGAAGCGTACGACGGTGAAAAGGGTATTCTGGTTGTGCCGTGCCACTACAGCCGTCGCATGGTTGAATGGCGTCCTCGGGATCAGGGCGGCGGGTATGTGGGCAGCTATTCCGCTGATGACCCCATTATCAAGCGCACGACCAAGGACGACCGTGGCAACGACATTTTGCCCAACGGCAACTTGTTGACCAATACGGCGCAGTTCTTTGTATTGCTGATGCATCCCGATCTGGGTCCGCAGCGTTGCCTTATCACGATGACGTCGACGCAGTTGAAAAAGGCCCGTAAGTGGCTCACTCAGATGCAGTCCCTTACGGGGCGTGATGCCAACGGTCGCCTCTACACCATGCCAATGATGTCCAGTGTTTATACGCTTCGCACGGTAGAGGAGCGCAATGACAAGGGTTCGTGGTTCGGTTGGGAAGTCAGCCGTGCGCGTGCGCTCGACGAGTCTGTTTCTGACGACGTTGAAATGTTTGAGCTCGCCTACGGCTTTGCCCAATCTGTCCGGGCGGGTGATGTCAAGGTGAAGGAAGAGCAGGAACACAGTGGTCCTGTGCTTGACGACGACGTTCCTTTCTGATGGGTCGGTAAACAAATAAAAAAGGGGGGGACAGGGCAACCTGTCCCTCTAATGCGTTTAGGGATGGGGTTATGGATCAAGCAGAAAGACTGATGTCCCTGTTCAGGGGAAATGACCGCGCGCACGGTACCTTTCAACCTTCGACCGATAAAGGTGAAGGAAAACAGAAAGGTAACGCAAAGGTTCTCCGCGAGGAGACTGGATTGCAGCATTGGCTAGACCACCTAGAAGGTGAGGTCGGCCTTGGCATCATTCCAATCAAAGACAATGACCATTGTCATTGGGGTGCCATTGATATCGACAAGTACGATGTCAACCACAAGAAGCTCATCGCCAAACTGGAAAAGATGGGTTTGAACGCGGTGGTGTGCCGCTCCAAGTCGGGCGGAGCGCATGTGTACTTCTTCTTTACGGAAGAAGTTTCTGCAGAAGATTTGCAGGAAAAGCTTCAGGGGGTGTCCGGAGCCATCGGCTACGCGGGCAGCGAAATCTTCCCCAAACAGACTCACCTGTTGGTTGAGCGTGGCGATACTGGCAACTTTCTGAACATGCCGTACTTCGGCGGGGATATGACAACCCGCTACGGTTTCGGCTTGGAAGGTGACTCCCTCAGCCTCGACGAGTTCATACCTTTTGCAGAAGGCCGGGTAATAGCCCCCGATACCTTCTTCAAGGTAAAGCTGAGCCCCGCGAAGGCGCAAGAGCTGCTGCCCGAAGGACCACCCTGCCTTCAGCACCTTTGCGCTCAGGGCTTTGGCGAAGGCGGCAGAAACAACGCTTTGTTCGACCTAGGGGTGTACGCGCGGCAGAGCGATTCGGACAACTGGGAACAGCTGATCGTCAAATACAATATGGACTACATGAAGCCGCCCTTGGGCCACGGCGAAGTGTCGACTATCATCAAACAGTTGCAGAAGAAGGACTACTTCTACAAGTGTGATGACCAACCCATCGCAAGCTTCTGCAACAAGGCTTTGTGCCTGACCCGTAAGTTCGGGGTAGGGCCGGGGCAGTCAAACAATGACCTTTCGTCTCTGATCAAGATCAACGGTGATCCGCCTATTTGGATCCTCAACGTTGACGGCAAGCGGGTAGAGCTCAGCACCGAGGCACTGGTCAGCCAAGTGCAGTTCCAGAAAGAATGCGTTGGGCAGATTAATCGCTACCCCATTACGGTGAACGCCCGTGCATGGCAGACGCGTATGCAGACTTTGTTGGACAACGTAACCGTTGTTGAAGTTCCGCCCGATGCCACGTTGCGGGGTGAGTTTGAAGAACTGCTCACTGCTTTCTGTTGTGACCGTGCGCGGGGTGAAACTCGTGATGACATTTTGCAGGGCATCGCCGTTTGGACAGAGGGTCGAGTTTGGTTCCAAATCAAGGATGTGAAAAAGCATCTGGAAGTGAACAAATTCAACTCGTACTCTTCCAACAAGATCACTCTTCGTTTGACCGATGCGGGTGCCGACAAGATGTACTGGCGGATTAAGAGCAAGGGTATCCATGTGTGGTCACTACCTGAAGAGTTCTTCCATGTAGAGGGTGCAGATGGCGAGCAGATCGATCTTCCCGAGTTGAAACAAAACTCAAATGTCATCTGAGTTCAACATCATTCTCGGTCCTCCCGGCACAGGCAAGACAACAAAACTGTTGTCGCTTGTGGAGGAGCATTTGGAGAAAGGTGCGCCTCCAGATCGCATCGGCTATTTCGCCTTCACACGGGCGGCAGCAAACGAAGCGATGAGCCGGGCGATGGCCCGGTTCAGGTTGACAGACAAAGACCTTCCATACTTCAAAACACTGCATAGCCTCGCCTACGGTCAAATCGGTATCACGCGGCAACAGATGATGACGCAAGACCACTACGCGGAGGTCGCCAAGTGGTTGAAGATTGGAGGGTTTGTTCCTTCTTCGGAACAGGACCAAGGACCGTTCTTAGACTTCGGTTACGGCGACAAGTTCCTGGAGCTCATCACGATGAGCCGGATAACATGCAAGCCACTGCGGGAGGTCTACAATTATTCGACCGTTCCGCTGAAAACAGACTGGGCAAGAGTTGACTATGTCAACCGTGGGATAAGACACTTCAAAGACACGGTGGGTCTGTACGACTACACTGATCTATTGGAACAGTTCGTCAAGCGCAACCTTGCCCCGAAGCTCGAGGTAGTGTTCATCGACGAAGCCCAAGACCTTAGTGCTCTGCAATGGATGATGGTCGAGCAGATAGCGGCCCGTGCCAAAACGGTCTACATCGCGGGCGACGATGACCAAGCTATCTACCGTTGGGCGGGTGCCGACGTTGAGCACTTTATCGGACTTGAAGGCAACGTCGAAGTCCTTGGGCAAAGTTACCGCATACCCATCAACCACCACAAAGTCAGCCAAAAGGTCGTCTCGCGGATACCAAAGCGGCGCGACAAGATCTTTCTTCCACGGGAGGGCGAAGGCGGCATCTTCTGGCACCGTCACAGTGAAGAAGTTTCATTGGACAATGGCGAGTGGTTGCTCATGTCGCGTACCCGCAAGGGTGCTCAACAGTTGGAAGAAGAAGTTCGACAACGGGGTATGCTCTATAACTTCAACGGGAGCAGGTCTATCGACGGGGAAGTCTTGCAAGCGGTTCGGTTGTGGGAAGCTCTCCGTAGTGGGGAACGGTTGAGGGCAGCAGACGTTAGAACAATCTACAAGTTCATGCTGTTGAATACCCAAGTCGCCTACGGGTACAAGGCTATGAACAATGTGAAGGAAGAGCAGTTCTTCGGCATTGAAGACCTAATGATGCACCACGGCCTACTGCATACTCTATCGTGGGAAGAAGGACTGGGTCGTATCCCCGAAAAAGACCGCCGTTACCTCAAGGCGTGCTTTGCAAAAGGACAGCGGTTAGACGCAAGCCCGCGCATTACCATCAGCACTATCCATGCTGCAAAGGGTCGCGAGGCTGAAAACGTAATGCTCACCACCGACTCTAACCTGCAAACGTCGATGTGGCGCAAGACCATGACCGCAGACGATGACGAGGTGCGGGTGTTCTACGTTGGGTTGACAAGAGCCAAAACCAATCTTCACCTGATACATCCCATGCGTACCAGAGGCTTTAGCGTACCGCATTGATAAAATAGCTTTTGTCAACGGCAACGGCGCGGGGTGTAGTAGGGGGGTAAGTACAAGGAGGGTGTGGGTATGCTCAAAGTGGTAACGTTTCCTTATCTTACAAAGGAAGCGTTTTTGAACGCCAACGAACACGCGTCAGAACATGGTCACGGTGGCCATGTAAGCCACAAAGACCTTGAATTATTCCTGCGGCCGGAAACAAAGTACCCGATCGTAGAAACATGTGCAGTTCGCGGCATGGTGAGAGCTTTGGTTATTCTTAGCGCCAACTGTGAACAAGTGTGTATCGACTTCGAACAGGCAGTGTTTGACGCGCTGCCTACCATGACCGCCGAGGTTAACCTCGGCAAAGCCAACTGATAGGAGAAAGTATCATGGCACATCTCGTTGAAACTATGGCCTATGCCAATGCAGTTCCGTGGCACGGCCTCGGCAAGCACGTTGACAGCAACATGACCCCTGAGGAAATGTTGGTTGCGGCCGAACTGGACTGGACGGTAAGCAAGCGGTCCGCTTACGTGTCTACGCTGCCTTCTGTCGACAACCAGTACAACCCGAAGGCGAGCGGAGATATGATGCTCATAGAAGACAGCTTCTTCGTGGTGCGGGACAGCGACAACAGCGTTCTTTCGCATTGCGGTACGGGGTACAACCCGTTTCAAAACCGTGAGGTGATGGGCTTCTTCAAGAAGTTTACCGAAGCGGGCCACATGAACATGGAAACCGCCGGAAGCCTCAAGCTCGGTAAAGAAGTGTGGGGCCTCGCCAAGCTGAAAGAAGGCTTCAAGCTTGCGGGGGGCGACGAAGTTGAGGGCTACTTGCTGCTCAACAACAGCCACCAAGTCGGCAAGGCGATGACCATCATGTTCACGCCGATCCGAGTGGTTTGCAATAACACGCTGACCCTTGCTTTGGGCGATGCTGCATCGCAAAACCGCTTCCGCGTTCTTCACCTGCAAATGTTCAACGATGAAGTTATGCGTGCGGCAGAAGAAGCGCTCGGATTGAGTCATAACTGCATGGAAACCTTCAAGCAGCAGTCGGAGTACCTTTCGTCTAAGAGCGCCAAAACGTTCGATGTCGATAACTTCATTGCCGAGTTGCTTCAGCCTACGACCCTTATCGAAAGGGCGAAGGCGCAGGGCAAAGCGGCCAATGACCTCCCGCCGTTGCGTGATGAGTTCAAGCGCAACGCCTTGACCGTTGCCGAGGCTTTTGAGATGTCTCCCGGCAGCGACATGAAGTCGGCCCGTGGTACGTGGTGGGGTGCCTTCAACGCCGTGACCTACGCCGTTGACCACCCCCGCCGCTCCTCACAGGAAGGCAATTCCCTCTACAGCGCGTGGTTCGGCTCAGGAGCCAACATCAAGCGCAAGGCGTTGACTAAGGCGATGGAATACGCCAACGTAGCGTAATCAAGTCTTGTCGCGGCGGGGACCATGTGCAAAATGGTCCCCGCCCCCTAAGAAAGAAGGCGCAGACATGACCAATCTCATTCAACATCCCAACGGGATGTTCATTCGTCCAGACACCTATGACCATTCAATCATTCGTGAAATCAACCGTAGTTACGGTTGGATGGCCGTTAAGGACCGCGTTGTTCTCGATGTCGGTGCCAACATCGGCGCGTTCACACATTGGGCTCTGGCCAATGGCGCGAAGGAAGTTTGGGCGTTTGAGCCCGACAAAGAAAACTTCGAACTGCTGACCAAGAACGTAGGCAGTGATGCTCGGGCCAAGCTGCATAACTCGGCTCTGGTTTCCAGTGATGCAAAGTCTATCGACTTCTTCCTCACCGACGGCACCAATCACGGCAACTACAGCATGTACTCCATTCGTGGCCGCGAAAAGGTTACTGTCGGCGCTTCCAACTTCAGCAAGGTGTTGGGGAGTGTACTGCCCGAAGCGATCAAGATGGATTGCGAAGGGGCCGAGTATGACTTGCTGTTGAACGGCGGCACCTTCACACTCCCGGACTCTGTACGTGAATTTAGTATGGAGCTGCACTACAATACTCCCGCTAGTCAGTACATTCCTTGGTTCCAACTGGCAGAAAAAGTCATCGAAGGCTTTGCCGATTGGGAAACGGTAGTTCCTCCTAAGCGCAATGAGAAACTGTGGCACACGCTTGGAGGGTGGAGAAGGTAGCTCTTGTCAGTGCAACGGCACCGTTTACGGTAGTTGCACACTCTGTCGTAGAAAGGGACAGCATGTACTACGTTATCGCCGAGGGGCAACCCGCCAGTGACGGCAAGCCCTACAACGTCTACAAGTTCAAGAGTTTGAAAGATGCACATACCGCTAAGGTCGTAAGTGAGACGGCGGTGGTGTACTCTGAAATAAAACAGCTTGTAGATTTCTTCCGCAAAGACGAGCTCGATGCCGTCTGGCTTGCTCTCAACGGGGGCAAGCGTTCGTTCCCTTACGGAACCAACGGATTTCCTTCACCGAGCGTCGCGGCGGAAGCCTTGCATAGCATGGTGCTGAAGCGGGCAACCGCTACCGTACCGACCCCGCAGGAAGCCCCTGTGGACCCTTCGCCTGTTAGGGCTGCTACACGGCCCAAGGCGCAACCCAAAGCCAAAGTGGAGTCTCCTTTGCCTAACCCCAACAACCTCCGTATTCACGGGGATGAAGCCATCAAGGTTCTTAAAAACTTCGAAGGTCGTGAGGCCTCTCTCCGTTACAAGAACATGATGCTGATTCAGGCTTCCGCAACGGTAGAAGAAGCCGTGCGTCGGTTGCAGGATGCGGACAACCAAGAAAAGGTTGCGCGCGACTTCGTTCGGTGGGCCACGAAAAGCGGCTACATCGGACTGATCGCCAAGTATTGAGCACGGCCATGATTCAGGAAAACCTCGAAAAGTTTTTCTATTGGATCAACGAGCGTCATCTGATCTACGCCAAGCGTAGAGCGGGTGACGCCGCGCCTTGGACCGAGGACAAAATCCTTCAAACATATAAGTTCACGAACGTGTTTCGTGAATATGACCGCACTACCCTTTGGATGCGGAAGCACTGGACCAACCCGAACCATGACAGCCCAGCTGAAGAGATCATCTTCAACTGCTGCCTGTTTCGGATGTTCGGTACGATGGAGTTTGCCGAACAGCATGGGTGGACCAAGAAGTGGAATCCCAACTATGCCAAGGCGCTCGCCCGCAATCGGCTCAACAGTGGTAAAAAGGTCTTCACGGGGGCTTACATCATCACCAACCAAGGGCTCAAAGACCCGAAGGAACAGGTGGTGGTCGACCTTTTTCTGAACCCTCTGTGGGAAAACCGAAAGTACCTTGCCGATATGGCTAGGGAGACCAACTCGCTCCAAGCGATGCACGGTGTCCTTGGACAGTTCAGAGGGTGGGGTGGTGGTGGTTTCATGGCGTATGAGGTGATCACCGACCTTAACCACACTCCGGTTCTGGCGCTCGCCAAAGACCGCATGAAATGGGCCAATGCCGGACCCGGTGCCAAGCGCGGACTAAATCGCATTCACGGTCGCGACCTGAACAGTATCAAGGCTCGCGATTGGAATGCTGAAATGTACGAGCTTTTGCAGCGTAGCGCAGAGTACTTGGGAAACCATGTGCCACAAGCCGAGTTCGACATGCGCTCTATTGAACATTCACTCTGCGAGTGGGATAAGTACATGCGAGTACTGCTAGATCAAGGCAGACCGCGAAGCCTGTTCAAACCAACGCTCTGAAGAAAGCGAGTATGGGGTATGAATATCTTTGTCGTAAGCAGGGGGCGATGGGATCGCTGCCCTACGCTAGAGTCACTGCCGGGTGTGAAGCAAGACGTCACACTCGTTCTGCACGAGGATGAGAAGGACAAGTATCTCCCTCTTATTCAACAGCACGGGTGCAAGGCGGTCGCTATTCCGTACCACACCATTGGAGAAAAGCGCCTGACCATTGCCAAAGAGCTCGCAGGGGAAAGTTTCGTCATGCTTGATGACGACCTTACCTTCTACAAGCGCAAGTCAGACGTGGACTACCACCTACGGGCCTTGGAAAAGAACGAGGACTCGTTCCTGTTCCGCGAGATGGAAATGGCGTTGCAGCTTTACGCGCATGTCGGCATCAGTGCTCGCGAAGGCCAAAACCGACTGCCCTACCCCCATGTGAAAAACCAACGGTACATGAGGGTGCTCGGCTACCAACGGAGCGCATACCTCGAGTGCGACCACCGCGCTGAGTACATGGAAGACTTTGATGTTGCACTGCAACTCCTGAAAAAGGGGAAGCCGAGCTACATTTTCACAGACTACGCGCAGAATCAGTCGGGCACTCAGGCCAAGGGCGGATGCAGTATTCACCGCAACGTTGAAAAGCACGAAGCCGCTGCTATCGCATTGCACAATCGTCATCCTGATTGCGTCAAGCTGCGAAACAAAAAGAACAAGACGGGTGGAGAGTTCGGCGAGCGCGTCGAAGTCACCGTTTATTGGAAGAAAGCTTTCGGGGGCTGACATGCACGCGATCAACGTCCAAAATGTGTCTGAAGCGCTCTATCTAGGGGTACTGCGTATCCGGAATACTGGAAATATAGTGCAGACGCGGGCAGGGGAAACCCTAGAAATGCCGATGCCCGTGGCCACTACTTACATGAACCCGTGTGAGCGGGTGCTTTTCTATCCGCAACGTGACGCTAACCCTTTCTTTCACATGCTCGAAAGCTTGTGGATGTTGGGTGGTAGGAAGGACGTCGCGTGGTTGACTCCGTACAACAAGCGTATCGCCGAGTATTCCAACGACGGACAAAGCTTTTGGGGAGCCTACGGGTATCGGTGGCGTAACTGGTTCGAAACTGATCAACTCGTCACGGCAGCGTATCGCCTCAAGAACTTCAAGAACGACCGCCGTACCGTGGTCGGTATCTGGGATCCTAGTCTGGATCTGATGGATAACAATGAAAGCAATGACATCCCCTGCAATACGCACATCTACTTCAAGGTGCGGGATGATCTCCTGCATATGACGGTTTGCTGTCGCAGCAACGATATGATCTGGGGAGCGTATGGGGCCAACGCCGTCCACTTCAGTTTCCTGTTGGAATATATGGCGGCGCAGGTCGGGGTGGGAGTCGGTCGCTACACGCAGGTCTCCGACAGCTTTCATGCGTATACGGAAGTGCTGAAAAAGCTCGATGGATTGGTGGCCGACTACGACCCCTACGCCACCAACAACCTGAAGCACTATCCGCTCGTTAAGGACGCCAAACGGTTTGACATGGACCTTTCTCGTTTCTTGGCGGACGAAAAGCGTGAACAGATGACGCCGTACCATAATCCGTTCTTTCACGAGGTAGCCGACCCCATGCGCCGCGCGTGGCGAGTGTGGAAGGGTGGCGACCTTATCGAGGCAATCAGTGTGGCCAAAGAAATCCAAGCCGACGACTGGCGCAAGGCGTGTGTCGAGTGGCTCGAACGGAGGGTGAAATGATTACTCTGTATGACCATCTCCCCGAGCTTGTCGAGCAGGATTGCAAGGGGTTGCTCAAGGCCCGCGAAAGCTACGGCGACAGTTGGAAGCGCCGTGGTGGTGTCGGGGCGTTTATGATGTTGGCCCGTAAGTGGGACCGCATTGAAAACCAAACCGGAAAGCAAGGGTACGATGTGTTCAAGGCGATAAAGCTTGATCCGTCGAACACTGGTATTCTCGATGACATCCGCGACTTGCGTCGCTACCTTCTGCTCGTTGAAGCAGAGATGCTCGGGTGTGAAAATGAGTTTGGCTCTGGATGATCGTGTTCTGGCAGTATGCGAGTGCGGGAAAGAATCCCGCACCGTTACTTTTAGACAGTTGAAAAACAAATGGCCTCGGTGCCAGTGCAAACAATCAATGAAGGTCACTACTGATGGAGTTGCCCCTCTTCACGCAGCCGACGGAATGGGTGATGCCAGACGGCTACCCGAACCTCAAGTGGGCAAAGGAAATATCGATTGACCTTGAAACCTACGACCCAAACCTCAAAGTCCGGGGCAGCGGTTGGCCGCGAGGCGACGGAGAAATTATCGGAGTTGCCGTCGCTGTTGAAGGCGATGCTTGGTACTTTCCCATTCGTCATCGTCTTGGCCCTAATCTCGATCCTAAGCGGACTATGGCTTGGGTTCGTGATTTGTGCAGTGACCCTGAAAAAACTTTCATCTTTCATAACGCGGGATACGATGTCGGTTGGCTAAGAGCTGAAGGCATCGAAGTAAAGGGCCGCGTGGTTGACACGATGGTGGTTGCACCTTTGCTCGACGAGAACCGTTTCAGTTACGCGCTCAACTCGTTGGGGCGCGATTACCTGAACGAACGCAAAGACGAACGCCTGTTGCAAGAGTCTGCACGCGACTTCGGCGTTGATGCCAAAGCCGAAATGTACAAACTCCCCGCTACGATGGTGGGTGCCTATGCAGAGCAGGATGCGGCACTGACGCTGAAACTTTGGAACCACTTCAAAGGATTGGTGATCAAAGAAGACATCAGCAGCATTGTCGATCTTGAGCTGAAGGTGCAGAAAGTCATTATCGATATGCGATCCAAAGGGGTGCGTGTCGACTTGGAACGTGCGGCCCTTATCAAAACCGATTTGGAAAAGCGCGAAGCTGCTATCCTACATGAAGTGAAACAGGAATATGGGGTGTCGGTCGACATCTGGGCGGCGCAGAGTGTAGCCAAGGCGTTTGATGTTGCGGGCATCAGCTACGGGGTGACCGAGAAAACGGGAGCACCGAGCTTCGGCAAGCTGTTCCTCAAAACGCATAATCATCCACTGCCCAAGAAGATCGTGTACGCGAGAGAGCTCAACAAAGCGCGGACCACGTTTATCGACACGATTCTGAAACACGCACACAAGGGTCGTATCCATGCGGAAATTCATTCACTTCGCTCAGACGAAGGTGGCACTGTTACGGGCCGATTCAGTTATAGCGATCCTAACCTTCAGCAAATTCCTGCAAGGAATGCTGAGATCGGACCGATTATCCGGAGCCTATTTCTACCAGAAGTTGGAGAACAGTGGGGCGCGTTTGACTACAGCAGTCAAGAGCCTCGCCTTGTGGTGCATTACGCAAGTCTCTTGGATTTTGAAGGGGCTCGAGCATTTGTCGAGCAGTACGAGAAGGATCCTCGTACGGATTTTCATGCGCTTGCGGCATCCATCGTAGGGGTACCCCGTAAACAGGCCAAGGACATCAATCTGGGTTTGTTCTACGGCATGGGGAAAAACAAGCTTGCGGCAAGCTTGGGTCTGGCACTGGACGAAGCCGAAGAACTGTTCAAGGTCTATCACGATCGCGTGCCGTTTGTGCGTCAGCTCAGCGAGTACACCATGAACAGGGCGGCGCAGAAGGGCGTGATACGGACGTTGTTGGGGCGGCGTTGTCGCTTCGATATGTGGGAACCTTCCCGGTACGGTATTCACAAGCCCTTGAGCCACAAGGACGCCTTCAACGAACACGGTAGCGGTATACGGCGCGCGTTTACCTACAAGGCTCTGAACAGGCTTATACAGGGTTCAGCAGCCGATCAAACCAAGGCGGCAATGGTAGCCCTATACGAACAGGGCATCTTGCCTATGATTCAGGTTCACGATGAACTTGACATCAGCGTGGGCGACCCCGAAACGGCGGCACGTATTCAACAGGTCATGGAAAACTGTGTCAATCTCGGCGTTCCTTCAATTGTTGACGCAGAGTTCGGCCCCAACTGGGGTGAGGCGAAGCTCACCTTTGCAGACAAACCTTGGACTCGCGGTTTGAGCGAAAACCATAGCGAAATGGAAGTGTGACATGGAAAGTCTTCCGCTCATCGAAAGGATCGGAAATGTTCGTCGTGCAGCGTACATCAAACGTTTTCATACAGTACCGACAGTAGGGGATAGTCAAACCGTGGGAGCACACTCGTGGGGTGTTGCGACTTTGCTCAATGAGCTTTGGCCGCATAGCACTAAAGGTCTTCTTTTAGCTACGCTTTACCATGACGTTGCTGAAATCCTCATAGGGGATATTCCGGCCACGACCAAGTGGGCTTACCCCGAGTTTGCCGAAGCGGTAGCTCGTGTCGAAGCTGAAGCGGAAAAGAAGCTCGGCTTGGCGATCATCTTGAACCCTGAAGAAAAGAAGCGGCTGAAAATATGTGACATGTTGGAACTGGTCATCTTCGCCAGTGAACAGATCAAACTCGGCAACCACTATTTTGAGGTCGTGTTTGAGAACGGTGTCAAATATCTGTGGGATCGTTACCGCCAAGAAGAAGAGTACAAAAAGATCTTCACAGTGGTCGCATGGGCAGCGGACAACAGGAACAAAAACCGTTTGTCCACGGATTAAACGGTAGTTAAGCTTTACGGTGTTCAAGAAAGGAACGCTGCTATGGAATACGCGGACAAAAGCCGCGCCGACTTCGACGCTGAGATACTGTCTTCGGCCAACGCATTTTCATGCTGTTGGTTTCGGGGTCGCGGTACTTACACCACCAATTATTTTCCTTCGCTTGCCGAGGCGCAGGAAGAAAAAGCCCGCATTATGAGTGCCGTGCCTAATGCACGCATCATGATCTACGGGGTTATAGTGGGACCGCTCGGCCCGACGCGTTCGGTGTGGGTGGAATGAACATCTTCGTTCTAGACTACGACCCCGTTACAGCAGCTCAGTTCCACTGCGACAAGCACGTAGTGAAGATGCCGTTGGAAACCGCGCAGATGCTTTGCACGGTCTACCACCTGTACGGTGAAGAAGCCCCCTACAAGCCCTGTCATCAAAATCACCCCTGTACGCAGTGGGCTAGTCGGTCTGTGGAAAACTACCGATGGCTCTGGCGTTTGGGCGTCGCCCTCTGCAAAGAATATCAGCACCGCTATGATAAAATACATGCGTGCGCTGAGGTTCTCGCATTGGTCAGGTGCGCTCCCATAAGCTTAACTGCTCGAGGGTTTACCCCGTTCGCTCAGGCCATGCCTGACGAATACAAGTGTCGCGAAACGACGCTTGCCTACCGTGCCTACTATCTAGGAGAAAAAGCAAGGATAGCTACGTGGCGGAGACGTAACCCGCCTGAGTTCATGTGTGGTGGAGACAAGTATGAAGAACGTTATGACTGAATCCCGGTTGATGATTATTGCCAAGGCTCTGCAGAGGGCCGGAAGTGTGGCTAAGCTTTCCGACGAGACTGGGTTCACCCGCAACTCGATCTATCTGTGGTGCGACTTCCGCAACGGTCCTTCGCAAGAAGCGGTCGAGATCATGCAGGAATACATCGACTTCATGGAAACTTCTGATAAGGCCGTGGTTGCTCCGGTGGTTGCGCCTGTTGCACTGCCCATAGCAACGCCCGGAGCGGGGCTGACAGAGCTGCTCGCGGGTGTGAAAAAGGGCAGGGAAACCTACAACCGCCCGAACAACATTATTTCCGGTGAGATCACCATCGCCCGTCACGCCTATGCCAAATCGGGGATGCGGATAATTTTCGCCGACTACAACGGCGGCAATGTGTTTGTCCCGCCGCACACGACTGACCGTATTCTTGAGCGGCTGAAGGTTATCCCCATCGGCACACGGGTCCGCGTTCTGATGAGCCCTGATATTTCCGGGCGCAGCGACTACATCGCACAGGAGCTTGCGGAATGACCCGTAGTTACAAAGACACTTTTGATGAAGCGTCACGGCTCATCACTGACCACCAAAAGAAGTACGAGTCTATCGAAGGGTTCTATCGGCGTGCTGCCGTAACCGCTTCGCACAAGCTCAACCGCGAAGTGAGCGAGTACGACATTATTCTTGTTGAGATGTCCGTGATCGAAAGCAAGATCGCCCTCAACAGGACGGACTTCGAAAGCTATGCAAGGCTTGCGGTGCTTTCGTCGCTTGCGGCACAGTTCAGCACCATCAAAAGCGAAAACTATGCCGGGACCAATCTGGTCGACGTGACTGAAACCATCAAGATGAGCATGGAATCGGAACTGGAAACGGATTCCGCCGCCGCGTTGGCTTCCAAGCTCGCGCCATTGGGCATTGACCTTCCGCCCTCGTGGAAGGTCAAGTCAAAGAAAGAGGACGACATTGGTACAGCAATCTGAACTGATAGTTCTTCGTGAGCGTGTCCGTGAACTTGAAGAAGCTCTGGACGGCTCTCCCGAAACGGCTATCCGCTTCGGGCTGAAGAAACAGCTCAATTCAGTGTTCAAGGTGCTCTTGGAGAGAGACTATCTTTCCAAGAGTTCTTTGGAAACACTGATGGCCGTCCACGGTCAAAACAAAGAAATCTACAGTCATGCGGCCCACAATGTCCTCATGTGGCGGCTCCGCAAGGCTTTGGCTCCGTATGGTGTTCAGGTGTTGACCAAGACGGGGCTAGGCTACTACCTGTCGTCCGAGGACAAAGCAAAGATCAAGCAGGTGATGTCTGATGGATTATAGGGAAGCGATGTACTGGGGTGGAATTCTGATGTTCTACCTTCTTCTCCTGTTGGTGCTTGTTGGTGCTTGTTGTCATTTTCATGGAGTAAACAGATGGCCGTCGTGCTCTTCAAAGAAAGGACAGAGTGCGCCCTCCCTGCGAGGATGATGTTCGCGGTGGCGAACCTCGATGCGTTCGTGTTCGTAGATGACGTAGAAGGGCCTCTCCGCTTGGAGCGGATGAAGGCTCTTCTACGGGTGGCGTGTTTAGAACCCCTGAAAGGGATGGCCCCGCCTGTGGCCCGAGTGATCGGGAACAAGGTGGACAGGCTTCACACGAAGATGATGGAGGAGTACAACGAGCAGCGCGCAGACAAAGTTGCGGCGGCGGTGTTCTACTTCCTCAAAGAGCTGACCGACAGCGGTTATTTGGAATTATGGGAAGGGTCGCCCGTGGCAGAGGCGGCGGAACTGTACCTTCCTATGATTGAGCATGTGTTTGAAGAAAAGGCCCTCGACGAGAGCGCCCAAAAACAGGCTCGGCGTATGCTGAAGAAACTACAGGAGATGGGGTACTATGTCTGAAAAGAAAGAAAGCCGAGTGCTCCTACGGGGTTTCGCCTCGTTGACACCGGAGCGCCGCAAAGAAGTCGCGGCAAGCGGCGGCAAAGCTGTCAAACCGGAAAACCGCACATACTCAAGGGACCGTGATCTCGCAGTGAGCAGCGGTATCAAAGGAGGGTTTGCGGTGCCTCCCGAAAAACGATCTTTCTCTCGCTATCCCGAACTGGCGAAGAGCAGCGGTGCCAAGGGTGGCGCGGCGGCGAAACTCAACAAGGAGAAGTCTGATGCAACTGTCGATTGAAAAGAACATTCCTATCCCCGTCCCCCAGAACAGGAAGCGTTCTCCCATTCAGGTTTGTCTTCAACAGCTCGAGATAGGCGAAAGCTTCCTTATCCCCGTCCCCCACGGCACTATGGCCAAGGTTTCGGGGAACATCGGCACCCATGCCAAGCGCGTCGGGAAAAAGTTCACTCTGCGGACTCTGGAAGAAGGCGTGCGGGTGTGGAGAGTAGCATGACCCTTATGGGGGACACGGTGCAGACGGCTCAAGGAGCCGTCTGTTCGCCGGGGCCTGAAGAGCTCCGTATGGCCCTTGCTGAAATCAGTAGGGGCAGAGCACGCATGGCCGAGCAGAAGCAGGAAATTGAACAGTTGCGGGAGGCCCTCTGGCACATCCGGTTCATAGGGAAAAACCGCTACTACAGTGACGACGCTGCTCGGTTATCCATGGAATACAACGCCGACAAAGCGTTGACCCCTGACCGATACGACTGTGGTGGAGAAGACGCATGACCGACGCTATCAAACGGTTGGAAAGCAATGTTCAGCGTATGGCCTCGCTTGCGATAGACAACGCTAGCGACGTTTTGCGACTGAAAGACGCGTTCTCAGAAATCGAAAACATGCTGCACGACGCCATGATGTCTGACTGCGAGCATGGCGTCAGTTCTCTTAACAAACAGGCTGCGGCTGAATACCTAAAGCAGTATCCCGCCACGGAAAAAGCAATCCGTGAGACCTTGCAAATTATCCGCGCGACTCTCGGGGATGACAAGTGATGATCGACAACGGATTTCTTTTCGTGCTCGTCATGTGATGTACAGCAATCGGAGCCTTTACGCTGATCGGCTTTATGGCCGTCGGCGTCTGGTGTCTGACCACTCATTTCTAGGAGACAGGATAAATGATCGACATCGTTGACCAACTGCGCGACGAGGGCAGCTCCCAGTCCGAGCGCGAAGCCCGCTCCGAGGTGTGGGGTGTGTTGAGCGCCGCCGAGATCGAACGGCTGCGTGCCGAGCTGCAATCCATTCACGACTATTCGCCCGAACATCTGGGCGACTACTGGGTCGTATCGAGAATGCGTAACATCGCGTTCGAGGCACTCCATGATATCAAGCGATGACCGACATCGTTGAATGGCTGCGCGAGGAAGCACAAGGTCTCGCACCGATCAAGCGAGCAGTGCGTATGCTTAAAGCCGCCGATGAAATTGAACGGCTGCGCGATGCGCTGCGGGAAATCGTAGCCGAGGAAACTGAATGGGGTGACACCGACGCGGCGCATCAACGAATGGCGAAAACCGCCCGCGCCGTACTTGGGGAGAACAAGTGATGACCGACATCGTGGACCTGAACAAGAAACGTAAGCCCGTGACGTACACCGTGCACGTCACACATCATTGGGACGGGATCGTTGAGACGTTCGTCGAAGACGTGTCCGACGACGACCGTAGCCGTGGCGCTGTAGCCGAAGCGTTGGAGCGGGTGGCTTTGGCTTACCGCAAGACGCACCCTGCAGACGGTATGCACGCTATCCTGTTGGCGATGATCAATTTGCAGGGTTTAGACCCACACTATGCGGGCGATACGGATGATGACGATCCGGACGCTTGGGAAGACTTCGATGAAGAATGCGAAGAGTTTGAAGAGGAGGACGAGTGATGCGGGTGACGCCGCGAGAGCTAGCTTCATGGTCAGAGGCGGTGATGGAATGGGAAAACGTACGCTACCCGTGCGCCATCTTTGGGGAAAATGAAGAATGATCCTTTCAGCACAGTCTATCCGTAAGCGCGGAATCTTCACTCCCTTTTGTGAAAAGTCCTTCGCCAATGGACTCACCTACGGGTTGAGCCATGCCGGATACGACGTTCGCATCGCCGAAGATGTCGAGCTCAAACCGGGGGACTTCACTCTGGCTTCGACCGTCGAGCGGTTCGAAATGCCGGAGGACCTTGTCGGCATGGTGCATGACAAATCTACATGGGCTCGCCGTGGTTTGAGCCTGTTCAACACCGTGATAGAGCCGGGGTGGCACGGGTGGCTCACACTTGAGCTTGTCAACAACGGTTCGATAACGGTTCGATGGTACTTTCTATTAGGGAGGGTACTCCCATTGCTCAGATTATTCTGCTGCAAATGGATACCCCGACCGAAAGCCCGTACACGGGCAAATATCAAAATCAGGAAGCGGGGGCTCAGCCCGCTCGTTACGAAGGGGTAGAGTGATGGGTGTGTTTATCAAGCCTTGGACGTATGAAGAAATCCGCAAGATGCGTGAAGGGTTTGAGTCAGGCTTGACCGCGCAAAAGATCGCCGACGGTTTGCCGGGGCGAACTCGCAACTCCTTCATGGGGATGAAGTTCCGTCTGGGACTTTCTGTCAAGCGGCCTGAACCTTTGGCCAAGAAAAGGGACAGGTCCAAGCCTACACATGAGAACGTTGTGGTGGAGCTTAACCCGACGGCAAAACCGAAACCGTCCCTTTCGTTCGTGAACATTCCGGTGGATGATAACGGCAAGGTGGTGCATCTGCCCAAGCCCGTCGTCCATCGGTTCTTGGGCAAGGGTGACGGTGTGCTGTTGGTCAACAGGCATCGGCTCCAGTGTGCCTACATACTCGGTGCGCCTAATGCCGAGAAGACCCTGTGCTGCGGAGAACTTGTTCACGCGGACACGTCATGGTGTTCTTATCATCGTGAACTGGTCTACGTGCCTGTGCGGGAGAGAGGAGCGTCCCATGGACGTAGTTACGAAAATGGACGCAGAGCATGGGTTCTCGGAAGAGCAATTGGAGGAAATGGCAGCTGAACTGATGTCTTGCGCGGCGACAGCGGTTCATTCGCTATGCGCGGAGCGGATGGAAGAAGCAGAAGTCAATGCTCTCATCTTTAAGTGCTCTCTTTTCGTAACATGTGCCACGGCAGTGGAAGTGATTACGAAAGAAGAATTCATCAAACTGGCAACTATCGGCTATGACGAGATGTTGCTGATGCAAAGGGGCGGGGAATGGGTGACGAACAAGATGCAGTGAACGGCTTCCCTACTGAAGAGAGAAAGGGGTTCACGTTTCGCATACCCTGTGACGACTGTGAGAGCGACGGGGTAAATTTTCTCGTAGGATGTCTCGTGCTCTGTCAATCTTGCGTGACGGAACGATTCAAACGGGCGAGGGAACGAGTCCGTTCTCACTACGAACAGTAACTCTTACGCGGCGGTACAAATAGACGCTTTGTGTCGCCGCGTCCTACAGTTAAGCTATAACTAGGCACAATGCCAGAGCCTGTAGAAAGGGGCTTCCAATGAAAGTGACGTTCGAGTACTTTGATCCCGACTTTTACGTAGAGCAAGCGCGGCTTGCCGAGCATCTCGGGGCCACCGAATCTTTCAACCACTGCTTCATGCGTATCTCGTTTCTCGCCATGAACTATGCGAACGACGGTCGCAAGATTGAAGTCACCATCGGTAACGATCTTGGTAGCCGCACGAACGATTTCGTGTGGCGCATTCAGGAAGTTGAGAACGACACAGACCTAGTGATAGGTACGCTGCTGTACGGCGGCATCGAGTATCACGGTCCGGGGCAAAACCCTTCCGCCGACGCCATACTTCGCAAGGGCAACGAGCACCGTTGGCAGATCCACACGTAGTGAGGAGGTCGCCGTGCTTGTCTACGCTTGTATGTATCGCGACCAGAAGCTGCTGATAGCAGCCGCTACGAGTTACGACGCGCAGCAACAGGCCGCGCGTCGGCTACGGCTCAAGCAGAAGCAGAGCCGAAATATAACGGTTTATCTCACTGAGCAGCCGCTCTTTACGTAAGGACATAAGACCAATGCCCAAGTATCTCGCAGAATACACCGACACGTTCGGGGGTCAGGCCAACTACTCATGGGTGCGTCGCGCCGAGTTTACGGCTCCTAGTCATGCTTCGCGCGCCTTGCTTGTCCGTAGAGGCAAATCAGCCCTAGGCTTGCAAGGTAGGCATAGGCCTCCCGTGGACTACGGCGACAGCATAGAGCTAGACCCCGTAGGTGAATGCACGAGGGTCTTTATCAACTACGTGGAAGAAAGCACGGAGGACTGACCAATGGCACCGCGTTATGAATCAATGCCCGTTTTCTCGCAGGATGCAGAGCAAAACGCCGAACTGCGGATGCAGTATGCGTTTGAGTGCCGCTTGCAGGGTTTGAAGAGGAGGACGAGTGATGCGTCAGCTCACACTTACGCCCACATGGGCAGAAACTGCCAAGATGCTCGTCACCATCTTGGAAAGCAGCACCAACCCTGAGTCTATCGCTTTCGCTCGCAATGAGATTGTTCGCATGGGCCGGATCATCGACGACTTCCAAAAGGTCGCCGAGCAAGAGCCCACAAAGGAGGGTACCGATGAGTAACCGCCGCGTGACCACCGAAATGGTAGAATCTGCTCAGTATCCGGGGACCACTTACCCCCGTCAAACGGTTGAGGTCAAGTGCTGCGGTACATGGCTCAACGTGTCTAACCGCTTCACCACCACATGCGACAGTTGCGAGGCCGACTACAACCAATCCGGGCATAGGTTGGCTCCTCGCTCGCAATGGGGTGAGGAAACAGGCGAACACTGGAGCGAGTGCTACTGATGATTCTTTACGTGGTGGTTCTCGCCATCGGCACTTACGCCGTCTACAAAGTGCTGACCAAATAAACCAAAAAAGCCCCGGAGCAGCGGATGCGCGCTCCGGGGCAAGGGGAGGAGTCAGTAGGAACTTCTCTAGTCTACAACAAAAGGGAGGGGTCGCAACAATGACCGAAAAAGAATTTATGCTCGTCTATCGGTATCTTCATAGCTTGCTGCCCGACATGCCCGAATGGCTCTGCATCGAGCTGCGGACCATCAACCAAGAAATAATGGGCCACGTTGAAAAGTTCAGGCGGGGTGACTCCGCCGAACCCGACTGGACACGTTACGCACGCGAAATCAACTATCTACTTGAACAAGAGGGGTTTGAGCCGATCTTTACTATGGTCACCCCACTTACGACTTCCGAGGCTTAGACGCTTTACTTCAACGCGTCTTAGCTTATGCTAAAGCCTAGGGTGGTGCTCTGCCCGATTTCCATAGAAAGGGGAACTGACTATGACTGAAGCAAAAGAAGCAAACGACCTGCGTGGTGCAATAGACCAAGGTTTGGACAAAGCCCGTGACTATGCCTATGAGGTGCATAACCTTGGACTACGTGCCATCGTCTCTTTGATCGACTCTACACGTTGGCTCAACGAGCGGGTTACAGAGTTAGAGCGTATGGTGGCTTCCAATTCTCCGGCCATAACGGAAGAAACGGCGGCGGTACGACACTTGGCTCAGTTGGAGAGCCAAATTGTCGCCCTTACCGAAAAGCTCGAAGCGTTTGACCGCGCCAAGTTGGAGCTGATGGTACAGAGCTACGTAAGCATTGCCGTAGAGAACGCCACCGAAGCAATGACCGACAGCATAGTTGAAAACGTAATGGCCGATGTCGACTCCAAGATCGAGTCGGCTTTGGAAGACTTTGATGCTTCGGACAAAGTTGAATGTGCAATGGATGACATCGACTGGGACGACAAAGTGTCTGACGCTCTGCAAGAGTACCATAGCGTGACGGCATTGTGTGCGTACTGGGACGACCGCTTTGCAGAAGTGATGAAGAACAAAACCTTCCATGTAGTCATGGATGGTTCTACCGACTGAAACTGTTCCATACACCACTGAACAATCACCTCCGTCCAAGACGGGGGGTGAAACCGTTTTTGAGCAAGGTTACGGCAACGGATGTTTTTACGTGCCGCGCGTAGGAGGCTCAAGGAGGCCTGTGGAGGTGGGGGCCGCTACCCGTATAGCTAAAAAGCGGTGGAGGCCTGTAGGAGCCCTCTCTCGTGGCGTGAAGCGATAGGGAGATGATGCGGGGGCGACAAAACGAGCGTTGTAGTCGGTGTTTCTAGGTATTACGCTTAGGGTGTAGCTAGGAGAAGGAGCAAACGGATGGAAAAGCGTAGGCGCTTGGAGCCGGAGAATGTTTTCCGCGTTCTTGGGAATACGGGCCTTCGTCCATTCGAGACCGAAGACTACGCCCTCTTTCCGGGGGTAAGTTCGCAATCTCCATTCATAGGAGAGTACGAAAAATGGGTGGTAATTGTAGACGGGTCTCGAGTGGAATTCTACGATACCGCGAACGACGACAACGTTCGTCAGTTCGTTCTACATGCACTGTAAGAAGGATAAACAAGCCGTGTCAAAATTCTTATATGTCAATATCTATCGGATCGCGAATGATCAACCGCCTCTCCCTCCCAAAGAGGGGGAATACGTCACATGCTGTGGTGCATACTCATCCGGCAGCGAAGCCGTCGAAAAAGCTTTTCGTGTGAACAAGCAGTTTCGTGAGACCGGGCAACACCAAGAATTCTTTGCTCGAGTTCACATCGATTTCAACGGACGGAACGACAGCTCTCGCGGGTAGGCTGTCGTTCTCAGGGGCCACGGGCGCATGTCCGTGGCCCCTTTTTTCATGGTTTTTCGGGTGGATTTCAACGGGGTTTTCAATAGGGTTTCGGCTCGGGGGTCGCTCGCGGGTTTCGGGTAAGTGCTTGATATCATTGGGGTGGTGTTCGGTGTTCCCTGTTCGTTCGCAACTCTCTCTATAAGGAGATCAATGATATTGGAAGATATTAGGGGAAGTAGTTGAAAAATAAGGAGATATCCATATAGCGTGTTTTCCGGGTGAGAGAATTATGGGTCATTGTGAAAGGGCCAATAACCGATATCTCACTATCAGTGAACAGTTTCAAAGGGTTAACCCGATATCTTAAAATTATCTTAACTATCACACTATCTCCAATCCATCAAAACAGAACTTTTAAACCCCTGCGCGTACGCGAAAGATGGTCATTGAAAATTGATGTCTCTGTCGAAAAAGACACTATCCCAATATATTTGTAATTTCAATATCTTATTCAATATCACCTCAATATCATTGATCCTCTTATAGAGAGAGTTCCTTAACTGTGTTAAGGAGGCGTTTGAACGTGCTTGTCGGGGGCTTTTTCGGTCCTTATTATGCAAGCTAGAAAGACACGGTTGAGGAGACCGCAATGGCTAGACCGAAGATCACGTGGAAGCCGAAAACGTCCGCGCTTGAGATCGTCCCCAACCCTAAACAGGCGATGGGACTGACACCCCTGCAGAAGAAGTTCTGTGAGATCTTTGCCTCGGAAGACGTCACTCAGACGGATGCCGCCCGCATGGCGGGATATGCAGAGGCGAGCGCTGCCAGTATGGCGTCGTCGCTGCTCAACGGCCGGGATTACCCGCAAGCATTGGATTACATCCGACAAGTAAAGAGCGAGCTCGCTAGAAAGTATGAGGTCAACTTTGATAACCACGTTCGCAAGCTCGCTGAGATCCGAGACGCGGCTTATCAGAATGGTAATTATCCGGCAGCTGTAAGTGCAGAGAAGGCTAGAGGGCAAGCCGCAGGGTTGTACATCACCCGACAGGAAATATTGGTGGGCAAGATCGACCAGATGTCCAAAGAGGAAGTCATGTCGGAGATCCGCCGCCTACAGGCCGAGTTCCCTGCCCTCGCCTCTGCGACTGCAACAACCATAGATCTTGAGGCTACGCATGTCACTGGAAAAGAAACTCTGGGCCGACTTAAAAAAGGCAACTGACAGGGACGTCCTCTGGACTCGGTTGGAGGCATGGGTAGGTACAGGCATACCAGATTTGAATGGAGTGGTCTCCTCGCCGACGGGAGGGGCAAGAGATGGGATCGAGTTTTGGCTCGAGCTCAAAATATGCCGCACCAAATCCTTGTCACTGTCTAACCTCTGGCGTCCCGCCCAAATTGCGTGGCAAACCCTAAGATCAAGGCAAAAAGACAACGTCTTCAACTTGGTAGGACATCCAGAGTCAAAGACTCTATATTTATTTGCCGCGTATAGGATCCCTGAAATAACGATGGTCAAGGGACCGTGCGCCGTTGTCCCTTGTTTCAGTATATCTGGCCCCGGAGCCCATGCCAAGTGCGTCGAATACATCGTCTCTTCGCTTCGTCGGTCGTCATAGGTCCATTGAAGACTAGAAATGATGATAAGACGATCACAAACTCATCATTTCATCTTTTCCCTGTGACAGAGGAGACAGGTCCATGGTCATCGAATCCTCTGCCTGTGACAGAGGAGACCGGTTTGACGATCATGGGAGCGCCCGCTCAAGGTCATCAAATCGTCGATTCCACAGGATCGTCGTGTGGATTCAAACAATCTACGTTCTCAGATGTGTGTCAAAACAATCTACATCTGAGAATGTAGATTGTGTGCGGCGCAAAAACTATTTCGCATCGCAACATGTAAAAAAGTGCTTGTAATAGAGTTTTAATGGGCGTAGGGTGAGGTTACTGGCAGCACGGTGCTGCTGGTTAATGTAACGTAAGGGTTAAGTCATGTCCAAGTCCGCTACCAAGTCCCCCGCTCCCGTGGCCAAGTCCCCCGCTCCCGTGGTCAAGTCCGCTCCCGTGGTCAAGTCCGCTCCCGTGGCCACGTCGGCCCCTCCCGCGAACAACGCCTTGTTCGGCACGGCTCAGTCGCCCATCAACGTGCAAATGCTCCGCGCATGGGTCAATCAGCATTGCGGGGGGCATTGGGCTCGCGCCGGAGTTACAGTCCGTAACAACGTTGCGTCCGACTGGCAGAAGCAAGGCCTCAAAGGTCCGGTCCCGTTCGGCTACAACGGCAATCCCAACGGCACTCGGGCGCTCCTCCAAAACCATGTGTTCACGTGTGCTAATCTCGGTGCACATTGGGCATGGTGCAAGTCGGGCGACAAGGCCGCTATCGGCACGGTCAAGCAACACACTCCCAACAATCCGGTCTGTCTGCTCGCCTTGCTCAACGGCGGGTACAGCCCGAACGCTAAGACATGGGGCACCCCGTTTGTCCACCTAGTCCCGCTCGCAGCGTAATCAGTCAGCCCTACCCATTATGGGTAGGGCTTTCTTTCTGTCCGTATTCTACATTCCCGGCATGTGGTTCATTTGTCCAACCATTCCCGCTTTGGGAATGTGGAATCAAACCACATGATATATCTGTAGAATCCCGGTTAACCACATAAGATCTATGTGGATTGATTCCACATAAGTCCTCTGTCAAATCGTCTCTATCCACGTGATATATCTGTGGAATCCGGATGATCTACATAAGATCTATGTTGAATCAATCCACGTGATATATCAGTGGAATCGGATGATCTACGTCATATATCAGTGGAATCAATCTACGTCATATATCAGTGGAATCAATCTACGTCATATATCAGTGGAATCTGGTCATCGGTTCTACAATCGGTGTCGGTGGTTTCTATCAATCTACTAATCTCATCGGTAGAATCCCAGAGTCGGCCCCCCCTTTCTCTGTGCATGGAACCACCACAAAACCCTAAACCAAGTTTTCCACGGTTCGTGGTCAATTTTCAAAAGTTACTCGCCCCCGAATCCTTAATTCTCGGTTAAGGTACCGGGTTTGCCTGCCCCCTTTTCTCAAACTGAGTTGCAAGGTACCGGGGCATGGCCCCATACTCCAATTTCCCCAGAAAGATGGACCGATGACCAATAGCCTCGAAGCGTTGCCGGAAGATGCCGTCAAGCGGTTTGCTCAGCTCAGTCAGCGGGCGGCGCATTTGTTTGCGAGCGAGAATGCGCGTGGCGGGTTTTTAGAGTTCGTGCGGTATGTGTGGCCGGGATTCATTGCCGGACGACATCATAAGATTGTAGCTGAGAAATTGGAAGCGGTGGCGCGTGGTGATTTGAAGCGATTGATTATCAATATGCCGCCCCGCCATACGAAGAGCGAATTTGCGAGCTTCTTGTTCCCTGCATGGATGGTGGGCCGTCGGCCTGATTTGAAGATCATGCAAGCGACGCATACGGCAGATTTGTCGGTACGATTCGGCCGTAAGGTGAAGACCCTTATGGAGACTGAAGAATACCAGAGCGTTTTTGGCGTCAAGTTGAAGAGCGATTCCAAGGCGGCGTATCGTTGGGAAACAGATGGCGGTGGCGAGTATTACGCGGCGGGTGTGGGGGGCAGCATCGCGGGTCGCGGAGCGGATTTGTTTATTGTAGACGACCCGCACAGTGAGCAGGATGCGATGAGTCCTGCGGCGCTCGATGCCGCGTGGGAGTGGTATCAGGGTGGACCGCGACAGCGTTTGCAGCCGGGCGGGGCCATTGTGGTGGTTATGACGCGGTGGGGTGAGATGGACCTTACTGCAAGATTGTTGAAGCAGAGTGCGAACGACCCCAAGGCCGACAAGTGGGAAGTGGTCGAGTTCCCGGCCATCATGCCGGATGGTTCGCCGTTGTGGTCGGAATACTGGAGTTTGGACGAACTTGAAGGGGTGCGAGCTTCTATCGCGCTCAGCAAGTGGCAAGCGCAGTATATGCAGCAGCCGACTTCTGATACGTCCAGCATCATCAAGCGGTTGTGGTGGAAAAGGTGGACACATGAAAAAGTGCCGAAGCTGCAATATGTGATGCAGAGTTACGACACCGCTTTTATGAAAACGCAGACGGCCGACTTCAGCGCGATTCAAACGTGGGGCGTGTTTTACCCGACGGAAGATTCACCGCCCAACTTGATTCTGTTGGACGCGAAGAAAGGCCGATGGGAATTCCCTGAACTGAAGCGGATAGCCTACGAAGAATACAAGTATTGGGAACCCGATACGGTTTTGATCGAAAGCAAGGCGGCGGGAATGCCCTTGACTCAAGAGCTACGGGCCACGGGTATTCCGGTTGTGAACTTCAGTCCCAGTCGAGGGAATGACAAGATCAGCCGCGCGAATGCCGTGGCTCCGTTGTTCGAAAGCGGATTGGTTTGGGCTCCGGAGGCGAGTTGGGCCGATGAGGTAATAGAAGAAACCGCCGCCTTTCCGTTCGGCGAGCATGATGATATGGTTGACGCGATGACGCAAGCCCTCATGCGGTTCCGTCAGGGAGGGTTCGTTACTCATCCTGATGATTATGTTTATGAGCGCAACGGGGCTCCTGTGCGAAGGGTGTACTACTGATGGCCGTTGGTCCTTTCAACAACGTTGAACGTCCTTTGCCTTCTGCTTTCAGCATTGAAGGTCAGATGGACGAATACCCGTCGGTACCGAACCAGACGGATGAGACCACAGTAGATTTGGAAGAGACGCTTCCTGAAGACGACGAAGGCTTTGAGATCGTTGAAGACGACGAGGGTGGTGCCACCATCGTTTTTGACGAACCGGAAAAGCGAATCAGTTCTTTGGGGTTCGGTGCGAACCTTGCCGATGAGATGGATGACACCGACCTTGCTTCCATCAGCAAGGACCTCACGTCTCTCATTGAAGAAGACAAGTCGAGCAGGGCCGAGTGGGAAAAGACCTACGAAGAAGGCCTCACGCTCCTTGGGCTGACGTACGAAGAACGCACTGAACCGTTCAACGGGGCTACGGGTGTTACGCACCCTATTTTGAACGAAGCGGTCACGCAGTTTCAGGCTCAGGCGTACAAGGAACTTCTCCCAGCAGGGGGTCCGACTCGTACGCAAGTGATCGGCAAGGTGACTCCTGAAAAGGAAGCTCAAGCCGAACGCGTCAAAAACTACATGAACTTTCAAATCACCGAAATCATGGAGGAATATGATCCTGATTTCGACCAGATGCTGTACTACGTCGGCTACGGCGGTTCGGCATTTAAGAAAGTTTATTACGACGGTGATCTTGGCCGTGCAACGAGTCCTTTCGTTCAGGCGAAGGATCTTATCGTTCCGTACAGCGCCAAGGATCTGTCCACGGCGGAGCGTGTTACGCATGTGGTCCGAGTCACTTCAAACACTCTGAAGAAGCAACAGGTCAGTGGTTTTTACCGCGACGTTGAACTTCAGGATCCGACGGAAAACAGCGACGACATCATCAAGGACAAACAAGACAAGATCACGGGCCTTGAACCTTCGTCCACCCCCGATGAGTTTGTCCTTTACGAGTGCCACTGCAATCTGGACATCGAAGGTTCAGAGGATGTAGATGCTGAAGGCGAACCGACGGGGGTCAAGCTTCCGTACATCGTGACCATCGAAGCCACGAGCGGTGAAGTCCTTTCCATCCGCCGCAACTACCGCGAAGAAGACACTCGCAAGCGCAAGCGCCAGTATTTCGTCCACTACAAGTTTCTCCCGGGCCTCGGTTTCTACGGGTTCGGGCTTGTCCACCTTATCGGCAACTTGTCGCGCAGTTCTACGTCGCTGTTGCGTCAGTTGATCGACGCCGGAACGCTCAGCAACCTCCCGGCGGGATTCAAAGCCAAGGGTATGCGGATTCAGGACCAAGAGTCCCCGCTGCAACCGGGCGAGTGGCGCGACGTTGACGCTCCGGGTGGCGCGTTGCGCGAAAACCTGATGCCGTTGCCGTACAAGGAGCCTTCGGCCACCTTGTTCAGCTTGATGGGTTTCTGCATCAGCGCTGCTCAAAAGTTCATCGGTACGACCGACCTCGGCATGGGCGAAGGCAATCAGGAAATGCCCGTCGGCACTACCATTGCTCTGTTGGAGCGTGGTAGTCGTGTGATGTCTGCCGTCCACAAGCGGCTGCACTACGCGCAGAAGCAGGAATTGAAGCTTCTTGCCAGTGTGTTTGCTGAAGATTTGCCCGAAGAGTACCCCTACGAAGTTCCGGGTGCCGAGCAGAGTGTGAAGGCACAGGACTTCGACCGCAGGATCGACATCGTTCCGGTGAGCGATCCCAATATCTACAGCATGACGCAGCGCATCACTTTGGCGCAGGAGCAGCTCAAACTCGCTCAGCTCTCCCCCGACATGCACAACATGTACGAAGCCTATCGCCGGATGTACTCGGCCCTAGGCGTGCAGAATATCGACGCGGTGCTCGTACCTCCCACAGAACCCAAGGCGGAGAGCGCGGCGGTGGAGAATGCTCGGTCGCTTTCTTCCCCTCAGGGTGAGAAGGCGTTGCGAGTGTTTCCCGAACAAGACCATATGTCGCACATTCAGGCACATATGAAGTTCATCCTCACGCCCATCGTGCAGACTTCACCTCCGGTGTACGGTATCCTGCTCGGGCATGTGATGGAACACATCGCCATGTTGGCGACCACTCAGGTCCAAGGCGAAGCTGAAAAAGTTCAGCAGGAAACCGGACAAGCGGTCGAACCGCAGCGGCTTCAGCTTGAAATCTCTCGCATCGAAGCGAAACTTGTCACTGAAACCCTCGAGCAGCTTACTCCCAAGGGTCAGGGCGAAGATGCGCTTGTTGATTTGAAGTCCCGCGAACTGGATATCCGCGAAAAAGACAATATGCGGAAGGCACAGGGCGACGCTGCACAGATCCAGATAGATAAGCAGCGTAATGCCGAGAAGCTCGCCATGGAAAAGGCGCGTCTTATGTCTACTGAGCAAATCGCAGAGATGAGGGTAGCGGCGCAGCTCCAACGGACGGGCGGAATGTGATGCAAGGCGAAGACTGGTATAGATATCTTGGATCGTTGCCCCCGGACCTGAACGTTTCCGGTCCGTTGCCGCTAGAACGGCAGATATTTGACCCTTCGCAAGTTGATTACCCCCGTTACACGGATCAACCGATCCAAGGCGACCAAAGCATCCCTTTTGGCCCTATTCCGGGGTCTGAAGAGTTGATTTCTAAGACAAAACAGCAGTTCAGTCAAAACGAACCGACCCAAGGGCAGTTTGCCGTCCCCGGATTGCCCGCAAATGCCGGATTTATGCAAGCGGGCAAGTACCGGGGATATTCTGCCGGGACGGAAGTGCCGTTGGGACAGGGAATTTTGTCCGTTGGTGGCAACTACGGACGTGTGCAAGGCGCTCAGTCTCCTTATACGGAGCCTTCTTACGGAGTCAAAGCCGGATATAACTTCCGCTTTGCCGAAGGTGGGATGGTAAACGGTATAGATGCTCTTTTTGTTGCCCCCGAAGTGTCACAAATGAGCCCCCAGACGCGGTTTCAGGGCATCGCCCCCTATTATGACCGCTTTTCCAACGTGCCGCTAAAATGATCGCCGCCGAGTTTGTGGTTCAGGCATCTGTTTTGATGACGATGTCCCCGCTCCATCGCTCGTGGACGATTACGGACGTTGTTCGGTTACTGTATCCCCCTGTTTCTTTGGGACAAGTGGTCTACATCACCAATACGGAAGGCCGTGTTGCAGGATTCGCCACCTATGGCTTCTTTTCAGAGGAAGCATCGCGTGGTTTTATCGACGGGAGTCGAAAACTTCAGCCTACAGACTGGACTACCGAGGGCGGAAGGATTTGGGCAGTAGACGTTTTGTCCCCTCAAGGGAACGGAACTCCCGTAGCAAGATTGCTGCGTGCCAAGCTTTGTGAACTGGGTTACAAAGGAAAGAATATCTACTTTCGCCGCAAATACGGTGGCAAGGTCCGCATCAACCGGGTTTGTCTTTGATGAACTGGAAACGTCTCCTTCTGACTGAGATCCCTCGCGGGGGGGACGGCAGCAACTCTGACGGCGGATTGTCGGCAGAAACCACGGGCGGATGGGGTGGGTATGACAACAGCGCCGCGATGGGCGTTGTCGGTGGGTATGCAGACAATACCGCAGGATATGCCTCTGCAGACAATGCCGGTTCTGCCCTTGGAGATACGGGGTACGGCTCTTTTGGTCTCGGTGGAGTAACTGGGCAAGTCGGAACTGCTCCCGCAAGCATGGACGTTTCCAATGCCGTAGGCAACTTGGGTATTGGCGATATCAGCATGGGAGGCTTCGGCCTCGGGGGTATTACTGGAACGGGACCAGACACCGAAGGTTTCGGTGCCGGAACTTCTACCGGGTTTGGTACTTCTCTTAGTGACCCGAGCGGGGTAGCCGCCGGGATGCTCGGCAGTTTCAACATGAGTCAAGCTTTCGGGGTGGTTAGCCCTCAAGTCGGTCTTACTACTGCCGTCCCCGGCTACGCTATGAGCCAGTACTCCGGAATGATGGCCGCTCCTTCTCCGATGAGCATCGGCCTAGGAATGGTTGACGCCTACGGTAACGTCACCGCGACCAATGCTGCGATGATGGGTCCGGCGGGACAGGTCGCTATGGGGATGCAGGAAGCGATCGGGATGGGTACCCCCGGCATGATGGCGGGTAATCCCGGTATTGCCGGGGCGTCTATGGCGTATGGAGCGACTACGTCGCCTTCTGCCACCACCACTGCCAGTGCTCCGTCTGCTATCGGCACCACATCGGTTGCTGCGGCCCCTGCGACTACTCCGACGGTTGAAACGCCTTCCCTCCTTACAGACCCGCTTGGTTACTTTGGGGCCGAGTTTTCTCAAGCTCTTGGCAGACCTGTCGAAACTGTCGCTAATATGGCTGTTTCATTCGTTCCGGGGCTTGGACTGGTCAACACTGCTTCGGGTCTTTTTGGAGGCCCCACAGTGGGCGGCGGTTTACAGTCTTTGGCAGATGCGATCGCAAGCGGAGACTTCAGCGGTTTCGGAAATCCGGATGGTTTCAGCAACCCTGACGGCGTTATGGGTGGAGGAGACGGCGGTTCTGGCGGAACTTCCCCTTACAACAGGTACGCCATCACCCCCAACGGTGGTGGTCCTTTGAGCGGAACCACTCCTGTTAGCGGCACTTCCTCCGGAGGAGGCATCGCCAGTGTCGCCCCTATCGGGTACGACCTTTCTCGGTACCTTCCCAGCAATGGAGGGTTGACACAAACATCTCCGTCGCCCTATATCGGGTATCGCGGACTGAACTCCGTCGCAATGAATCCCAACTTTGGGCTCGGAAGTCTTTCCGGAACCTATTCGTACACCCCCTCGTAGTAGGAGAACGTTATGAGAAACCCCGATCCGCGCACCAAGCAAGGCAACGTGGCCGTCCAGACCAAGATGGAAATCTCCGGTCAGGGTATGGTCCCTTATTCTCAGGTGGAGCCGTGCGCCCATAACACCCCCGCGCCCAAGGGTCGGCAGGAGGTGAAGGGTAAGGGAGCCATGCTGCGAGCGACTACTTACAGCGTGCGCTGATGGATGACCTTTACTTGGTGGACCGCTTGCGTAAAGTGATGCGTGAGCGGCGGGCTGTAGTCGTTGAGGCCATTACACAGGGCTCAGTTCAGGACTACGCCGCTTTCCGTCACCTTCGGGGTAAACTCGAGGTGTGGGATGAAATTGACTCTGAACTGCGCTCTGTGCTGAAACAGGAAGCTACGCAGAATGACTAGCTTGATCCTGCCCGAGCATGTAGCTCGCGCAAAAGAGACGATGCCGACCGCAGAAAAGGTCGTAGAGACCCGACAGGGTCTGTTGGAAGAGGCGTATGTTAAGGCAGAAGAGCGGGTTTTAGACCCCACGAAGCTGCCTGAATCCGCCTTGGCCAGACTTCCTCAGCCGACCGGGTGGAGAATTCTTGTTCTCCCCTACCGAGGCAAGGCAAAGACTAAGGGCGATGTTTACCTCCCTGACGAGTATGTGGAGCGGCAGTCCCTCGCTTCCGTGGTTGCGTATGTCCTTTGTGTAGGACCGGACGCTTACGCCGATAAGGAAAAGTTTCCCGGCGGACCGTGGTGCAAGAAGGGCGATTGGGTCATGATCGGTCGGTATGCCGGAGCCCGCTTCAAGATTGAAGGCGGGGAAGTCCGCATTCTGAACGATGACGAAATCATCGCAACCATCGCTGATCCGGACGATATCACAAACGTCTGACGGCGCTCGCCTTAGGAGGCACTCATGTCTGAAGAAAAAATGTTCTCTATCGGTGACGACGAGAACGAGGTCGAAATCGATCTCGACGAAAAGGAAGGTGGCAAAGCCTCCACCGGAGCACCCCCTGAAAAGGAGGCCGCTGCCGAGCAGGAGCCCGAGCCCACCAAGACTCCTAAAGACGACGACCTTGAAGTTTACAGCGATTCTGTCAAAAAGCGGATCGAAAAGCTTACCTTCAAGTACCGTGAAGCGGAGCGTCGTGAACAGGCGGCGCTTGAGTTTGCCAAGGGGCTGAAGTCTGAGCTTGATTCGGTCAAGCATCGGTCTCAGCAGTTGGACACTTCTCTGCTGAACGAAGCGCAAACCCGCCTTAAGACTCAAGACCAGTTGATCAACGACCGTCTCCGTCATGCGATTGATCGGGGCGATATCGATGGTCAAATCTCTGCTCAGCGTGAATTGGCCAATCTCGCAGTTGAAAACGATCGTGTCCGTCAGGCGCAGGTCCGCCGCGAATACGAAACTGATCAGCAACGTCGCGCGGTCACTCAGCCTACTCCGGCCCCTGCTCCCGCCGCTCCTGATAGGAAAGCGACTGATTGGGCAGACCGGAATTCTTGGTTCGGCCAAGATGAGCCCATGACGTTTACAGCTTTCAGTATCCACAAGAATCTTGTGGAAATGGAAGGTTTTGACCCCACTTCCGACGAGTACTACGTGGAATTGGACAAGCGTATCCGCCGCGACTTCCCTCATAAGTTTGCGGCACCTGACCAGAAACAGAAGCCTTCACCGATGGTTGCTTCGGCCAATGGGTCGCAGCGTTCTGAAACCCGTAAACAGATCAAACTTTCTCCTAGTCAGGTGGCTATTGCCAAAAGGCTTGGAGTGAGTCTAAAAGATTATGCACGGCAACTTCAGCGGTTGAACGGTTAAGGGAGACATCAAATGATTGACAAGACCCCTCGTTCGGCCGAAGGCCGCACCTCTTCTTCCCGTGTTACCGCGTGGAAGCCCCCGTCCTCTTTGGACGCACCTCCGGCACCGGAGGGTTATGCCCATCGTTGGATTCGATACGAAGCCAATGGTGTAGATGATCGGAAGAACCTCTCCGCTCGACTCCGCGAAGGATTTGAACTCGTTCGCGCTGAGGAATTCCCGGATTGGGAGCTGCCTACAGTCCAAGATGGAAAACACGCCGGAGTGATTGGCGTTGGTGGACTGATGTTGGCCCGGATTCCTCTTGAACTTGCTCGTCAGCGCAAGGCTTATTACACCCGCCAGACCACTGATCAGTTGTCCGCGGTTGATAATGACCTCATGCGGGAGAGCAATCCCACCATGCCGATCCTTAAACCCGATCGGCAGAGCAGAGTCACGTTCGGCGGACCTCGTTCCGCTGAATAATGTCAATAAGGATCTGAGCAAATGGCGAATATCGATTCCGCCTTCGGGCTCCGCCCGTACAAGATGCTCGGTAGCGGCTCCAATTCCACTGGCAGCACGACCTACTCGATCCAGACGGCAGCGACGGCGGGTACTTCTTCGGTTATCTATCAAGGTACTCCGGTTATCCCCCTCGCGAACGGTCTGGTTGATATCGTAGGAAATGCGAACGGTGGAACGGTCCCGCTTCTGGGCGTGTTCATTGGCTGCAACTTTATCGATCTCACGGGCAAGCCCGTTTGGTCGCCGAAGTGGCCCGGCACCGCTGCCATCATGGCAGGTTCGGTTGCTACCTGCGAAGTCGTCGACGATCCGGACGCCTTGTTCCTGATCAACTGCGACGCTGCTGCGGCTGTTACCCTCGTTTTCGCGAATGCCAATCTCGGCACTGCGACTTCGGGTAACGCGACGAGCGGCATTTCGACTGCCGAACTCGCCGTTTCCACGGCCAATACCACGAATACCCTGAACCTCCGCGTCATTGGTTTCGAAGATTCGCCTTCGAACAGCGACGCAACGGTAGCGGGTCGTCTGGCTATTGTGCTCCTCAACAACCACTTCTACCGTTACTCTGCGAACGGTACGGGTGCGGGCGTCTGATAGGAGTCTGACAGATGGCTATTACTCGTTCACAACTCCTGAAGGAGCTTGAGCCCGGTCTCAACGCGCTCTTCGGTTTGGAGTACGACCGCTACGACAACGAGCATACGGAAATCTTCGATACGGAGAACTCCGACCGCGCGTTCGAAGAAGAGGTCATGCTCTCTGGCTTCGGTCAGGCCCCGGTGAAGGGCGAAGGTTCGGCGATCTCGTACGATTCGGCTAACGAAGCGTACACGGCTCGCTACACCCATGAGACGATCGCTCTGGCGTTCGCGATTACTGAAGAAGCCGTTGAGGACAACCTCTACGACCGACTCAGCTCGCGCTATACCCGTGCGCTTGCTCGTTCGATGTCGAACACCAAGCAGGTCAAGGCCTCTTCGGTCCTGAACAACGCTTTCTCCTCGTCCTACAAGGGCGGTGACAACGTTGCTTTGTGCTCGAGCGCCCATCCGACCGTCGGTGGCGGCAACTTCTCGAACATCCCCGCCACCCCGGCGGATTTGAACGAGACGTCGCTCGAACAGGCTCTTATCGACATCTCCGGGTTTATTGATGAACGCGGCCTGAAGATCGCTCTTCGTGGCATGAAGCTCATCGTTCCCCCGGCGCTCCAGTTTACCGCTGAGCGTATCCTCGTGTCGGATCTCCGCGTTGGCACTGCCGACAACGACGTCAACGCGATGAAGTCGATGGGAATGCTTCCGGGTGGTTACACGATCAACCACTTCCTGACCGATCCAAACGCGTGGTTCATCAAGACCGACGCCCCGAACGGCCTGAAGCACTTCGTTCGTTCCGCGATCAAGACCGCCATGGAAGGCGATTTTGACACGGGCAACGTGCGTTACAAGGCTCGTGAGCGTTACTCGTTCGGTTGGAGTGATCCCCGCGCGATCTACGGTTCTGCGGGTGCGTAATATTCCCAACCTTGTGTTGTGAGTAAGGGAAAGGCCCGCTTCGGCGGGCCTTTCTTTTTGACTTGAACTGTTGCAGAGTATGCCTATTCCGGGGCTACCCGGCCATGTAGACCGTCCCGGCGGACGCTGCACAGACTATATGGCCCTATCGTGCAGGAGAGAAGCAGATGGCTTCCACCACTTTTTCCGGTCCCGTTACCTCGCAGAACGGTTTTGTCGGTGACTTCACGGGTAATGTCACGGGCGACGTCACGGGTACCGTCACGGGTATCGTAAAGCTCCCCACCTACACGGTTGCGGGCGTCCCTACTGCTTCTGCCAATGCGCGGGCGCTTATCTATGTGTCCAACGGCGCTGCCGGAGCTCCTGTCGTGGCTTTCTCGAACGGCACCAACTGGCTCCGCGTCGACACCCTCGCCAACATCTCTGCCACCTGATCAGTTTCCCGTTTGACAGGAGGCCGACATGGCTGACGCAGTAGCAACACAGGTTCTTGTAGATACCGCCCGTCGGGCTATCCTCAAGTTCACTGATATTTCGGACAGCACGGGCGAATCCGCCGTCGTGAAGGTCGATGTTTCGACGTTGGCTCCCTATCAGGGGTCGGCCTGTACGAGTGTCAGCATCGAAAAGCTAGAGGCGATCACCGACGGTATGGGCGTTGACATCCTTTGGGATGCTACGGCCGACGTTGTCGCCCTGACGCTCGGCCCGGATCAGTTTCTTACGTTCGACTTCAGTCGTTTTGGTGGGTTGACCAACAACGCGGGCGCAGGGAAAACGGGAGACGTTTCTTTCACTACGGTTGGTGCTGCGAGCGGTTCTCGATACACCATCATCCTAGAGTGCTTGAAAAACTACGGGTGATCCATGGCTAAGGCCACCGCTGCAAAGCGCACGGGTAGCGGCGTCTCTTATAGAGGCGTCGTTTATCCTGGGTTCAACAACCCGCGCGAAAGCACCAACCCTAAGAAGAAAAAGATGGTTCTCGCCAAGAAGGGCGATGACATCAAGGTCGTTCACTTTGGCGATGCTTCTATGGGGCATAATTATTCCGAAGCTGCGCGTAAGAGCTATCTGGCTCGTAGCGGCGGAATCAAAGGCACCGACGACAAGTTTTCTGCAAACCACTGGTCTCGAAAATTCCTTTGGGCTGGACCAAGTGGATCAAAAAAAGCTCCCCCGAAAGGATCTCGTTTCAAATGACACCTAACGGAGTGGAGTTTGTGTGGAACGCTGTCCTAACTTTGGTCGTCGCACCTATTGTGTGGGCGCTTTCTTACATCAACACCAAAATTGATCGTACGGATGCCGCGTTCAATAGTGTGTGGAAAACAATCGCCGAGACGCGTGAAGACATAGCTAAGTCTTACGTTACTCGTGCCGAGCTGCACAACGATCTAAACCGCCTTTTTCAACGGTTTGACCGCCTTGAAGAAAAACTTGACCGCATGACTGGAGAAAAGTGATGAAGCGTTCTTCCATGGGCAAAGAAATCATGCCTCCGGGCAAGCGCAAGGGTCCGCCTCCGAAGCGAGGTCCGATGCCGCAGGGTGTCCCGGACGGCATGCGTCGCAGTTCGGGCATGGCTACTCCTGCCGCAATGTCCGAAATGCCGATGGGCATGAAGAAGGGTGGCATGGCTAAAAAGACAAAGCCCAAGATGACCAAGGGTGGCATGATGCTCGTCATCGGACTGGGCAAGCCCAAGTCCATGAAAAAGGGTAAGTGACATGGCCGCGAAGTACAAAAACGCTCCTTACAACATCACGGACAAAGACCGTGATGCTGCTCGTAAAGAGGAAGAACGTCGCAAGAGCGAGATGAAGCGTAGCGACGAAATTTCTCCGGAAGACCGCAAGCGCCTTGATTCTTTGGTCAGTGGCGAAGCTCAGAAGTACAACAAGGGTGGTATGGTCAAAAAGGCTCCCGCCAAAATGGCCAAGGGCGGTATCATGTGCTCTCCTCGCAAGAAAATGGCGATGGGCAAAGGGTACAAGGCGGGTGGTGCTGTTCGTCGTTCGGGGTGCTGATATGAAACAGGTTTGGGACAAGAAACGCCCGAAGGATCTCGGCACATCTAAAAAGCTGACTTCTTCTCAAAAGTCTTCAGCTAAAAAGGCTGCAGAAAAAGCGGGTCGGCCTTACCCTAATCTTGTAGACAACATGCGGGCAGCAGGAGCCAAGCGCGTCAGCAAGCGCAGGGCTCGACTGGAAGACAGGCGGAACGGATGACTGTTTCTGGTACGAAGACGTTTGAGCTCGATGTCGCCGAGTATATCGAAGAGGCGTTTGAGCGGTGTGGTATCGAAGTCCGTACGGGCTACGATCAGCGCACGGCGCGTCGAAGCTTGAATCTGCTTCTTGCCGAATGGTCCAACCGTGGGTTGAACCAGTGGACAATCGCTCAAGAGTCTATTCTGGTTACTCCAGATCTGGGCGTCAGCTACCCGATGTCTTCCACTACTATCGACATTTTGTCGGTCGTTTGCCGTATGGAACAGGGGCTAGATACCACCAACCAGACGGACTACAGTGTCGACCGCATCAGTCGAGACTACTACCTCAATATTCCGAACAAGCTCGTTCAGGCTCGTCCTTCTCAGTACTTCCTCAACCGTCAGATCAATCCGGTTCTGTACGTCTGGCCAAAGCCGGACAAGCCGTACACGATTGTTTTGGACAAGCTTGTTCGTATGGACGACGCTCGCGCGGGTGTGAATACTCTCGAAATTCCGTTCCGGTTCTACCCGTGCCTTGCCGCAGGACTGGCGTATTACCTCGCCATGAAGCGCTCCCCCGAACGTGTTCAGCTTCTGAAGGCTGTTTACGAGGAAGAGTTTGACCGGGCTATGTCTGAAGACCGTGATCGTGCGGCCCTTCAGCTCACACCTTCCCGAGACTTCTACAGGGTGGTGTAATGGCTCGTCACGCAAGCGGCTCCTACTCTGAAGCAATCTGCGACCGCTGCGGGTTTATGTACTCGTACACGACTTTGCGTAAAGAGTGGACGGGGTTCAAAACGTGCTTGGAATGTTGGGAATCCAAGCATCCTCAGCTTGACCCGATTTTCCCCCCGACTGAACCTCAGTCTTTGTGGGAACCGCGCCCCGATCGTAATGAGCCGATGGATGTCCCTGTCGGTCAGGAGATTTTTCCGTTCATTCAGAATAAGTCTTTGCAGGGCATCACAAGTGTCGGTATTGTGACTGTCGTAACGGGAGAAGAATGATGGCTTGGACGTATGCCACGCTGACCCAAGCGATCAAGGATTTTTGTGAGTACGACGAACAGTCGTTCAACAGCAACATCCCTACGTTTGTTCGCAACTGCGAAGAGCGGCTCCTGTACCTTGTAGATCTGGACTACTTCCGTAGGAACGCGACTACAAATGCGATCCCTGGAAACAAGTATCTGGGTCTTCCGTCAGATTTCTTGTCCCCGTTTTCTTTTGCTGTCACGGCAAGCGGGTCGCAAACGTTCCTGCTGAACAAAGATGTGGAGTATCTTCAGGAATATAACCCGGACGGTGTTACGGGCGTCCCGAAGTATTACGCGATGTTCGACACGAACAACCTTCTTTTGTCGCCTACTCCGGCAAGTGCCTATCCGGTGGAAATGCACTACTACTACAAGCCTCCTTCCATTGTAGACGTAGGAACGACGTGGCTCGGCGACAATGCTGAACAAGCCATGCTGTACGGCTCGTTGTTTGAAGCCTACACCTACATGAAGGGCGATGCCGACATACTGAACCTATACAGTCAGCGGTTCACGGAAGCCGTTCAGCGCCTGAAGAACTTCGGCGAAGGACGTGAAAACGTGGATGCTTACCGTGACGGGCTTATTCGCGTGAAGGCCAACTGATGTCTTGGGTCAATGCCGGACAAACGGGTGCTTTCAAAGTGGACGTCGTCACCACTGACGGCGCGGGCCATGCCCCTGAGTTTTGGGCGAAACGGTGTGTTGAGCGGTTGATCAGCGTTGCTGATTCGGCTCCTCCCGAACTTCGTGAGCAAGCTCTGGCTTACCAGAATCGTATGGAGCAAGTCATACTCCTCCATATGAAACGTGCTATACAGAGTGATAGAACTACCGTTAGCCATGCAGTGACGGAAGCAGGGCAACCGGGACTGGCTGATCTTCTTAGGAGGCTGTAATGGCGTTTACGGGCAATTTCATGGCTACGTCTTTCAAGCAGCAGTTGCTTGAAGGCGTTCACGACTTCCGCGCGACTGGCGGAGACACGTTCTACATCGCCCTTTACACCAACAGCGCATCCTTTACGGCGGCGACAACGGCGTATACGGCGACCAACGAGATCACCAATACCTCTGGTACGGCTTACGTCGCGGGCGGCGGGGCTTTGGCCAACGTCAATCCTTCGGCCTCAGGCACGACTGCTTTGACGGACTTTTCTGATGAGACGTGGTCTTCGGCATCGTTTACGGCGCGCGGAGCTATGATCTACAACAGTACCCCGGCACACACCTACACCAATCCTTCCGTAGTCATTCTCGATTTCGGTTCGGATAAGACCGCCTCGAACGGCGACTTCACCGTCGTGTTCCCGACGGCGGATGCGACGAACGCGATCATTCGAATCGCGTGATAGGTCATCGTGGCCGATGCCGTTGTAGCCTTTGAAGGTTGGTCACGTTCTGCCGGATGGGGTGAACTCCCGTTCGGACAGGGCGCGGTCACTATTGGGCTTGCCACGGGTGCGGTTGGAACCGTTGTTGTTACGGCAAACGCCACGGCGATTGTCACGGGCCTTTCCTGCGCGGGGCAGGTCGGTGTCACTACGGTTACTGCAAGTGCCGTTGTCCCGGTCACGGGCCTTTCCGCTACGGGTGCCGTCGGTACTACGATGGTTGCCTTGTCGGCCGTTGTCCCGGTCACGGGCCTTTCCGCTACGGGTGCCATAGGAACTACGACGGTTTCGTTGTCTGCCAACGTCAACGTCACGGGCCTTTCCGCTACGGGGCAGGTCGGCACAGTACGGGTTGACCAGAGTGCCAATGTTCTTGTTTCGGGGGCAGCGGCCGAGGGTTTTGTTGGAGCAGCGTCGGTTGTTTCTTCTGCCCTAGTTGTACTGACGGGTGTAGAAGCCCAAGGTCAGGTAGGTACTGTTGACGTAACCGCTTCAGCGTTCGTTTCCGTTGTAGGCGTTTCTGCCTCCGCTCAGGTAGGCACCGCCACAGTAGAAGCCGACGCTTTTGTTGACCTTTCCGGAGTAGAAGCTGCGGGTGAGGTTGGCACTGTCGATGTCGCCTTTCCGATTATCTTTTCCGTTACGGGTGTCAGCGCGACTACTGCTGTCGGATCAGTCGCGGTTACGACGAACGCCAATGTCTATGTTGCGGGAATCTCTGCAACAGGTTATGTTGGGGCCGTTCTCGTTTGGGGTCAAATCGTTCCTGGTCCTCCGACCAACTGGAATGAGATTACTCCGGCGCATGGCGACTTCTGGGTTGAGGTCACGCCGTCCGACTCCCCAAACTGGACGCCTATCACCGCTTAGGAGGCTTTGAGTGGCAAGTACCTATTCAACTAACCTGAAGATCGAGTTGATCGGTACTGGAGACCAGTCCGGCACTTGGGGAACCACGACCAATACCAACCTTGGCGCTCTTATCGAAGAGGCCATTGCGGGTTTTGTCACGCAAGCCGTCACGAACGGCGCTGCGACGGTGCTCACGATCCCGAACGGCGCAAGTTCCAACGGACGTAATTACGTCATCGAGTTGACGGGTGCTCTGACGGGAGCACGGACTGTCGAAGTTCCCGCCGTCGATAAGCCCTACATCTTCTTCAACAACACCACGGGTGGCTTTGCCGTCACCGTCAAGGTCACTGGTCAGACGGGCGTCACCATCGCCAATGGCAAAAAAGCCATCGTCTACACCAACTCGACCGATGTCATCGAAGTCGTGAACGCCCCGGTCTCCGAGGCCGGAACACAGACGCTCACCAACAAGACCTTCGTCGCTCCGGCGCTTGGCACTCCGGCCTCCGGTGTCATGACCAATGTCACGGGTCTTCCCCTGACAACGGGCGTGACCGGAACGCTGCCTGTCACCAATGGCGGAACGGGAACGGCGACGGCTTTCACCACGGGCTCCATCGTGTTCGCGGGGGGTTCGGGCGTCTACGCTCAGGACAACGCGAGCTTCTTTTGGGACGATACGAACAATCGCCTTGGCATCGGCACGGCCACTCCCGCCGTCAAACTTGCCATATCCTCGACAGACGCCGTCTTGGTTCCGGTCGGAACCTCGGCTCAGCGCCCGACGCCCGCAACGGGCTACTTCCGTTTCAACACCACGACCCTCGGCTTCGAAGGCTACAACGGCTCGGCGTGGGGTACGGTCGGCGGCGGCGCGACGGGCGGCGTAGGCAACCCGGTCTTCTATGAGAACGACCAAGCCGTGACCGTGGATTACACGCTGACCTCGGGCAAGAACGCTATGTCGGCGGGGCCCGATCACCATCAATTCTGGCATCACCGTCACCGTGCCTAGCGGCGCGACGTGGACCATCGTTTAAGGAGGACCGAACATGCCAATGGCTCTCGTCCTTAACGGCACGACCGGGATCACCTCGGCAAACATCCAAGACGGCGCGGTTGCACAGGTCGATCTTGCGGCGGG